>VFQT010001222.1_pt1 | contig 32136 bp, 18 predicted proteins | sample 3512381 | NCBI WGS metagenome assembly VFQT01 (sample SAMN10412376, study PRJNA504923) | tailings metagenome | isolation source: Relicate 2 Philex TSF3 active mining site | place: Philippines: Tuba, Benguet | collected 2017-08-29
CGCTTTCACCGAACATCAATCATGAAACGGCTGAGGACAGCCGTTCTACACTGGGTGTTCTCCGGCCACCATTCTTCTGCCATCCACGAACCACCGACGAATCGCAAAGCGTCACTCAGAGGGTGACGACTACTTTCGGTCCGACCAACTACTTGCTCAACCAACAACCAAGAACCAAGAACCAGGAACACCGCCCTAAAACGGGAACCTCTCATCCACCTTTGACTGAGCAAGGTCGACGAGAAAACCTCCGAGTCGCTCGACCATGATCTCCATCAGCCGAGCCCCTTTTTCGGCGGTCGCTCCGTGAGGATTTCCGGAGCCGGTGTTGGTGGTCAGCAGGTGCCACGGGCGAGTGATCGAGACCCAGCCGCGATTGACGGCGTCGAAGCGAGTCGACTGAGTTGTGCCATCATCGGCCGCCAAGGTGCCATCATCATGCTGTTTGACGAGATGTCCGAAGCAGGCAAGACCAAGTGACGTTTCCACTTCGCCCGCGTGGTCATCGGCTTCCTGAAAGATGTCCTTCTTGACATCTGCGATGAGTCCTCGAAACCAGTCGCACAGGAACAGCTGCACTCGAGTCTTTCCATGAAGCTCACGCAGCAGAGGCTTGAATTCGTTTCCGCCGTGGCTGTTCAGTATCACCAGCTTCAGAATGCCATGCCCCTCCAGACTTTCGACCAGGTCCTGAATCACACGAGCCAGTGTGGAGGGATTCAGATTCATCGAAAGGCGGCACTGGTTCTGATTCGTCTCCGTGCCATACGGAATCGCCGGAAGCATCACCACCTTCGCGCCTCGCTGCCACGCGAGCTGGCAGGCACCCGATGAGATCGCTTCGGCCTCAAAGGTATCGGTGCCATATGGCAGATGCAGGTTGTGCGGTTCGGTGGCTCCCATCGGAAGCACCGCAACATCGTAGGCACAGTGCTTGACGTGAGCATAATTGGTTTCGGACAAAATCCATGGTCGCATCGGTCTACCAGTCTGTTCAGGCCGTTTGTTCAAGAAAAGGTTCAGGAGCCTCTTCGCAGTATTTGAAATTCGCCCGCAATCGGAAAGGCACCCGCTCCGTCTTGTTCGGAATTCCGCACGTTCACCCAAGTAGTCGTCACTCTCTGAGTGACGCATTGCGATTCGTCGGTGGTTCGTGGATGGCCGAAGAATGGAGACAGGAGAACACCCAGTGTAGAACGGCTGTCCTCAGCCGTTTCATGATTGATGTTCGGTGAAAGCGATTGAGGACAATCGCTCTACACTGGGCGGCACAGGTGAAGCCTGTGACGCGAAGCGGTCGGAAGCCGAAGTGAAAGCGTCGTAATTCCAGCGGACCTTCCATTGGCAACCCCGCGTGCACTCAACGGCTTCCGGCGCCATTCGGCACACGCCCTGCAGGCGTGTTACCCGCTTCGCGCCAGATGCACAACTGAAAACCGAAAACTGAAAACTGAAAACCCGTTCGGCACACGCCCTGAAGACGTGCTACCCATTTGTGTTGTTCACAGCAAGGAACTGCGGCGATGGGGAACTGGGGGATCCTGGATTGACAAGGATCGGCGTCCGGGGACACTTCCCGCTTTCCTTTCTTTGCCGGACTCGTTGTTTTGAGTCGGCTGTGGTTACCGAAGGTTGCTCTTATGGTTCGGGATTTTACGACCGAAAGTCTGACTCACGATCCCATTCACGGCTACATCCCGTTCATCTCACGTGTCGGTCTGCCATCCGGTGAAGCGGCCGAGCAGGATCTGATTGATCATCCGTGGGTTCAGCGGCTCCGACAGATTCACCAGCTTCAAACCGCCTGGTGGGTGTATCCATCCGCCGAGCACATGCGGTTTCAGCATGTTCTGGGTGTGATGCATCTGGGTTCTGTCACGGTCAATGCCTGGTACGATTCTCTGGCGGATGTGAATCGCAACGTGCCGTCACGTGCGTATGTCGAGAGTCTTGTTCGCATTGCCGGCCTGCTGCATGACGTGGGTCACGGCCCGTTTGGTCATTTCTTTGATGATCATTACCTGGAGCAGTACGGGCTGACTCACGAAGATATTGGCGGGCACATTATTGAGCATGAGCTGGGCGACATCATTCGTCGCATTCGCCGCAATCCGAACGGCAAGCTTCAGGCTTTGGAAGAGCTTGATCCGGTGCAGGTTTCGTTTCTGATTCGAAGACCTTCGGGACGCCCGGAAGATTCTGAAGGGCACCCGGACTGGCTTCGGAAACTTCGAGCCCTCTTCAGCGGCATCTATACCGTGGACAATATGGACTTCGTTCTGCGCGATGCCTACATGTCCGGCTACAATACTCGCGCTTTTGATATCTCACGGCTGATTCATTATTCGTTCTTTACCGAGAATGGCCTGACGATTCATTCGCGCGGTTTGCCGACGCTGATCAACTTCATCGAAACGCGAGCCAATCTGTTTCGAACGATTTACTTCCATCGCACGGTTCGAGGAATCGACATTGCGCTGGAACAGTACTTCACCGAAACCATGAAGCGACTGTTCCCCGGCAATCCCCTTGAACATCTTGCCGCCTATCAGGGACTGACTGAGACATCGTTCCTTGTCGATGTTTCGCGCTGGGCCTCCAGTTCCGATCCGACACTTAGAGAGCTGGGGCAGCACTGGCGCGACATCATTAATCGCAAGGAGATGTGGCGCATGGCCTGTGAGCGAACGATGCACTTTCACAGCGGTCAGGCCGAAAGCACAACGATCTTTTCGGAACCGGACCTGGTGGAACGTCGAGTGCGTGAAGCTCTGCCGAAGCCGCTGCGAGAAATCCCACTGCGAATCGACGTGGCTCGGCACTATCACCGCCCCAGTGCTCGCAAGCCGGCCGGCAAGCAGAATTACTGGTACGACCCGGCCAGCGGGCTGTCCCATGTGCTGGATGATGATGAATTGTTCCGCAATCTTCCCACAAGCTTTCTGATCTTTCGTATCTACAGTCGTGATCACCAGTACGATCGCGAACTGAATGCAGCGTTGCAGAAAGTCGCCGGAGGATCGGGCGGCGACACGAAAACGAATATGTGATCATCCCGATGATGTTTCGACTTTCCCGGCTCTCGATGATCTTCGGGCTGGCAGCGTTTCTGCTGTCTGCCGCGATGATCAATCATGGGCTCGTCGATTCCTCACTGCCGTCGGGGCCGGGACTGACTCTGGATGAATCGTTCAACATCGATCAGGGAATTTACCTGGCCGATGCGATCGGCGAACACGGGCCCCTGCTGTTGACTCCGGAGACGGCTCGTCAGGTCTTCGGAGCAAAGCGATTTCTTCCCGATCATCCGCCACTTGGAAGACTGTGGCTGGGGATCGTGCATCAGGCCACGTCATGGATTGTGCCGGGGTCCGAGACCACGATTTACAACGTACCGGCTGCGCGGCTGGGTTCGTGCCTGGCTTTTGCCCTCATGGTGCTTTTGTTGACGGAATATTCCGCCCGCGTTCGAGGCACGGCAGCGGCACTGGGCGCAGGACTGATGCTGCTTGGCATGCCGCATCTGATGGGACACTCGCGGCTTGCGGCCCTGGAAACGTGTACGAACCTCGCATGGGTCGTGGCCCTGTTGCCGCTGTTGAGCTGGTGGACTGGTGAGCAAGCGCCGACAAATCGCCAGGCCATCCTGAGCGGCTTCTGCTGGGGCCTGTTGCTGCTGACGAAGGTACAGGGCATTTTGTTGCCACCGGCCGTCTTTCTCTGGGCCGTTCTGCGATTTCGTCAGCGGTCACTTCGGCCAATGATCGTATGGGGTATCGTCGGAGGCATCGTGTTTTTCATCGGATGGCCCTGGTTGTGGCAGGATCCGATTGGGCACACGTTGAAGTTTCTGGGACGAACCACGGACCGTCAGACGCTGTACTGCTGGTACTTTGGGCAACGATACGCCGACAAGCTTGTGCCGTGGCATTTTCCGTTTGTCACGCTGCTGTTCAGTCTTCCGGCATGGTGGATCATCGGCTTTGCGTTTCGAATCCGTCAGAGACTGACAGCACCGGAACAGTTGATGCTGCTCAGCAGTCTGATTCCGCTTTGCGTCTTTGCCGTCCCCGGGATTCCTGTCTACGACGGGACTCGACTGTTTCTGATCACGATGCCGGCGATGGCGATGCTTGCGGGTCGAGGATTTGAGGTGCTCTGGAATCTTCCGTGGACCGCGCGAGCATCAGTGATTGTTCGGGCAGTTGCCGTTGCTGTACTGGCAATTGTACCTTTGGCATGGACGATGAACCCTTTGGCCATTAACGAGTACGGCGTGCTCTGCGGAGGCGATGCCGGGGCGGCTCGTCTTGGGATGGAAGCCTGTTACTGGTCGGATGCACTGAACGGCGACTTCTGGAAACAGATTCCCGAAGGAACGACACTGGCCGTCGCGCCGGTCAGCCATCAGTTTCAGCTCAGCGATCTCGAGCGACTGGTTCCCATCATTGCGCAGCGGAAGATCACGCTGGTTCCGTATTTCTACGAAGAGGATAAGTCGGGCCACGACCTGTTGCTGATTCACAGGCTGGCGGATCTTCGCCCGGAACTTCAAACGGATCCCGCGGGGACTCAGCGATTGATCACGTTTGAACAGAGCGGTGTCCTTTGCGCCAGAGTGCTTCGGCGAGCATTTTAGCGGCAGAGCGCGAGTTCTCCGGTAAGTCTTCGTCCTGAATTCACCGGACGGCTCGCGCCGTTCCGCTACAAATTCCTTCGCAGGAACAGACGATTCGACGTACAGTCCTGAGCGGACCCTTGGTTTTTCCCCCAGTCTGTATGGATTTTGCTATGACTGCTCGCCCCATTCGCACCCGTTTTTCGGCACTCGGGCTTTCGCTGACGATGCTTGCGATTCTGCCGGGCTGTCAAAAGGAAACGGGGCCGGTCGCTCCCGCAACCACGGGAAATGGGGGAGCTGAAAAAGGTGCTTCGCCCGAGAATGTGCGGGAACTGCTGACCATTCATAATCGCGGCATCGCTCATATTGAGAACAAAGAATGGTCCAGCGCGGAAGCTCAGCTTGCGAAACTCGCCGACGCTTTGCCGACGAATCTGACAGCCGCCCGAAATCTCGCGGTTAGCCGAGTTTTCGCGCTGACTGATAAGGCATCTCCGTTTGACCCTTCGAAGGCTCCGGAGACGTTTCTGTCGGGGGTTCAGCTGGCGAATGATGCCGTGAAAACGTATGCCTCACTGGCGACAGAGAATCAGGAGAAGGCCATTGCCGCGTTGTTAGCAGGAAAGCTGGCGGCGTTCGAAGACCGTTCTGAGCGTCCTCGAATGGAAGATGCGATCGCTTCGTTTCGTGAGGCTGCGAAACTGTCCGGCAATAAGCCTGAGATGCTTTACGCCTTTGCGGTTGCGATGGACGGCCACCGGGAATACTCGGATTCACCAGAGCTGATTGAACTGCTGCAGCAGATTTTTGATCAGGTGCCGGACAATCTGATGGTGCTGAATAAGCTGCTGGAAAAGCAGGCGATGGGCATCACCTCCAAAGACGCAAAGGTGAAGGCCGCGGCGGCCGGTCTTTCAAAAACACTTGAGCGTGCGGCGGTGCTGCTTGAACCTCTCAACGCATCGATTCTGAAACAGCGCAACCAGGACATTGTTGGCCTGATCAAAAAGGGACTCGCAAAAGCGACGCCCGAAAACCTTTCGCCGCTGATCAGTCCTGCGATGCTGACAAAGAACCTGGTGCTTCCGGAGCTGTCAACACAGGTGGATCAGCGTCGCATCGATCTGAATCTGCTGGAGTATCTGGTGATCGATCTTGTACCGTCGCTGAACCTGTCAGCGGAGATTCGGGCGGAGATCTTCGGAAAGAATGAACCGACCGTACTTCAGAAATTCACGACCGCCGACGCATCAGCATTGCCGGCTCTGACTTCGGTCTCAAGTGTTCGAATCGCGGATATGAACCTGGACGGTCTGGATGACCTGGTCGCTCTGTCATCCGGACGAGTTGTTGTGCAGCAGCGAACTGCGGAAGGAGGATGGTCGTCTCTTTGTGAATCCGCGGAAGGCGGCCCCGCAAGCAGCCGATTTCTGCTTGCCGATCTCGATCGTGATTTTGATCGACAAACGATGGGCGATATCAAAGTTCCCCTTGTGATTGCCGAAAACGGTGATCGCAAAGTGCTTCCTCAGCTGGCAGGCAAGCAGCGATGGTTTGATGCCGACCCTGATATCGTGGCATGGAGCCGTGATTCGTTAAGTGTCTTCCTGAACGAGCTGAAAGGCGATCAGCGATCACTGACTCCGATTGAGCTTCCAGGCGGACTCACCGGGATTAACGATGTCACGGTCGCCGATCTGGAAGCTGATGGCGACCTTGATCTGATCGTCGCCACAGATTCCGGGATGACTCTGCTTCGAAGTCTGGATGGAAAGTCGTTTGAGCCAATCACCGAAGGAGTTTCCGGTCCTGCTCACGCCATCAGCGCCGTGTTTGCTGTGGACTGGAATCGCGACATGGCGATGGATGTTGTTGCGGTCGGTCCTGAAGGTGAAACCGGATGGATGCAGAACATGCTGCATTCCCGATTTCGATGGATCGCCGGTGGGAAGACGGGAGCTGCTGAAGATCTCATCGTGGATCATTTCAACATCGACGGCCCGTGGGATGCCATGACGACAGGCTCTGCCGGAACAAGTGTCTGGCTTCCTCCCAATGGTGACCGGATGGAAGACATCAAGGCCCTGCCAATCTCCGCAGCGCCTGGCAGTCGGCTGTTACGTGCAGACTTCGACAACGATGGTCATTCGGATGTTCTTGTGATTCACACCGCGAAAGCATCGCTTCTGCGCGGAGCGGCGGACGGTACGTTCGAAGACCTGACCTCGCTGCTTCCGGAAGGAACGGGCTGCATCGCGGCTGAAGCGGCCGATCTGGATGAGGACGGAGATCTGGATTTGATCCTTGCTGCGGAATCCGGGTCCGTAAAGCTGCTGACAAACAATGGCGGCAATGCCAACGAATGGATCGACGTGGTGACTCGTGCGATCGGAGACGATCCGCAGTTTCAGTCAAACCGCGTGAACATGCATGGCATCGGCGCCATCATTGAAACTCGAACGGGCGAACACTGGCAGTCGCATCCCGTCGAAGGTCCGCGAACTCATCTGGGACTTGGCAAAGCGAAGCAGCTGGATTCCGTGCGAGTCATCTGGACCGACGGGATTCCTCAGAACCTGACGTCAGTGTCGTTGCTGAAGTCACGCATCGGAGTTCTCGCGCCGCAGATTCTGATTGGGTCCTGTCCCTACATCTACACATGGAACGGCAAAGAGTTTCAGTACTTCAGCGACTGTCTCTGGGCGGCACCCATCGGACTGGTTCAGGCCAACGGGGACTTCGCGCCGACTCGCGAGTGGGAAAATCTGCTGATTCCCGGTGAGATGCTGCAGCCGAAGGATGGACGCTATGTCATTCAGCTGACGGAAGAGTTGTGGGAAGCCGCTTACTTCGACGAAGTCAAACTGGTTGCGGTCGACCATCCCGCGGATGTTGATGTGTTTTCAAATGAAAAAGTGGGTTCACCGCAGATGGCGGCGCATCGCATTCATACGGTGAAGAATAAACAACTGCCCGATTCTGTCGTTGATGGAAACGGAAACGATCTGCTGCCGGGGCTGAAAGCGGTGGACCAGAATTACGTTCAGGCCTTTCGAGGTCGTCGCATGCAGGGACTGACGGATGAATGGACGATGGAGTTTCATCTTCAGTCCATCCTCGCTCAGAATGCTCCTGTGAAGAACATGCGGCTGGTTTTGATCGGCTGGGTGTTCCCGACAGACACATCATTGAATCAGGCCATTCTGCAGAACCCGAGCCTGGACCCGCCGGCACCTCCGTCGCTGGAAGTTCTTCAGGCGGACGGACAATGGAAGACCGCCATTCCATTCCTCGGCTTTCCAAGCGGCAAAACCAAGGCCATGGTGATCGATCTGGCGGAAGCACTGCCACTGGCTGGTGATCGCATCCGGATTCGTTCCAGCATGGAACTTTACTGGGATGCGGCGTTTTTCATCGTAAATGAAGACGATGCAGAGACGAAGGCCACCGACTGCGGTCTGGTCGCGGCTGACCTGCATTATCGAGGATTCTCGCAGCGAACCTATGCGGACACGTCCGTCTTTCGAAATGGTCGCGCGCCGGAAGGTTATGACTATTCAAAGGTCATCACGGAGCCTCGCTGGAGTGAGATGGCCGGCCGGTTTACTCGATACGGAGCCGTACAGGAATTGCTGCTCCATCAGGATGATCAGATGATTGTGATGGGGCCTGGTGATGAAGCGACCGTTGAGTTTCAAGTGCCGGCGACTCCAGTGCCGCAGGGATGGAAACGCGACTTCATTCTGTACAACGTCGGCTGGGATAAGGATGCAAACCTGGCAACGGTGTATGGTCAGTCGTCCGAGCCTTATCCGTTCAGGGAGATGGGCCAGTACCCAGGGACTCCGGATCAGTCCGGACCATCGTCGCCGGAGTATCTGAATTACATGAAGACGTATCAGACTCGCGAGTATCCGCGATTCCAGTTCCGCGACGCGGTCAGGCTTCAGGTGCAGTAGAGCGATGCCAGTGCTGTACGACTGCCGGCCTGAGAAACAGTGAAAACTGACCGGCCGGCGGCAAAAATCCTGCCAGTAGCTGACTCTGGCAGGATGAGTTGCTGCTGCGCGGATCCGATTATGCCGATTACAGGGTTACCGGAAAGAAACTGGACTTTGTGACCGGGTTTCGCGGTCAGTCGGAAACTGTCCGGTGTTCTGTTGGAAAGGTGTGATTGGGCGAGTCTACAATCTTCGTGTCTCGGAGACAGTCCTGTTCGATGGCGGTCTCCGGTCAGTGGAAACGAAACGCACAATCTGGTCCGGAACATGCACAGTGGTGTCCGGGGCAGATTGAAGTTCGATGAACAGCGGAGTCAGCAATGTCTGGTTTCTTGTGTCAGATTCGAATCGCGGTGTGGGTCATTCTTGCCGGGCTGTTGATTTCGGCTGCCCCGGCTGCTTCGGCTGGCCTGCCTGCAGATGCCCCGGAAGCGCTGAAGGAACGCCAGACTCAGCTGATGAAAGCAGTCGAGAAAGTCCGCGGCGCTGTTGTTGGTGTTTCTGACGGCATGGGCTTTGGAAGCGGCGTTGTGGTTACCGGTGACGGCATCGTCCTGACCGCATCGCACGTGGTCGACCAGCAGCGCCGTTTTGGAAATCGACGTCGAGGCAACGACCGGCCCATCACGATCACATTTCCCGATGGAAGTGAATATCGAGCAGTGCTGCTTGGAAAGAATGCAGATGCGGACGCTGCCGTAATTCGAATTACAGAATCCTGGCGAAACGGGCCCGAGTTTCCGCATGCGGAGATGGGGCGAACTTCCGAGACGACTGTTGGGCAGTGGTGTTTCGCGATGGGACATCCCGGCGGTTATCGCCAGGAGCGTCAGGCTCCTTTGCGGTTTGGTCGAGTGCTTTCGGTCGGCAGCCGAACGGTTGTTTCGGACTGTGCAATTCTGCTTGGTGATTCCGGCGGGCCGCTGTTTGATATGGAAGGTCGAGTTATCGGCATTCACAGCATGATCACCAGCCTGATCATTGAAAATCGTCACGTGGCCATCGATTGTTATCACAACGACTGGGATCGGCTGATTGCCGGGGATCGATGGGGCAAGCTGCGAGCCAACGACAGTGACTTGATTGAATCCGGCTTCTTTGGTGTTCATCTGAAGTGGCGCGATTTTGTGCCTGAAGTGGACAAGGTGTTTCCTGGCACTCCGGCGGAGAAAGCAGGGATCCGGGTGGGTGACGTTTTGACGAAGATTGAAGGGATGCCAATCGCCGATCGCCTGGACCTTGGAACGACATTGGATTTGCTGGAAGAAGATCAGACGGTCAAAGTAACTCTGCGACGAAAAGAGGCCGAGACTGTTGTTGATCTGACGACCGGTGATGATGCCGCCGATGTGGAAGAAGAGGCTCCAGCAGAGGAGAAAGCGGATCAGGAACGTGAGCGAGAAATCATGGAGCAGCTCAGCGAGAACCGCCGCATTGGGAAGTTCGAGAAGCGTACTGAAAATGAAATGAATCTGTATGGTCCGATCGCGGAAGCTCACCGGAACGATGTGGTTGCAATCCGTGATGGGGGCCTACTGCTGTGCCTTGGCACGGTGATGACGGCGGATGGATATATTCTGACCAAGGCTTCAGAAATCGAGGGTGCTATCGATCCCGAGGTCATTCTTCCGAAAGGCGGACGTTTCAAGGCAAAGGAACTCAGTCGAGATGTGGCCTTTGACCTTATGCTGCTGAAGATCGAAGCCACAGGTCTGCAGGCGACTTCATTTCAGAAGAATCCGGCTCAGCTGGGGCAGCTGGCCTTCCTGCAGGATGCTCGGGGAAGAGCATCGATTCCCACCGTTGTGAGTGTGGAGGCTCATGCGATGGAGAGTTCCAAGAGAGCGTTCCTCGGGATCGTTCAGGGCCGCGATGAAAACGGCGTGCGAATCGATAAGGTCATTCCCGGCGGAGCTGCAGAGCGTAACGGACTGAAAGAGGACGACGTCATTCTTTCCATTGGCGGGCATGATGTGCACGATCCGGCACAGCTGATTGAACGAATTCAGCAGTTCCGCCCGTTCGACAAAGTGGCTGTCCGTTACATGCGTGGTGATCAGATTCGAACGATTGAACTTGTGCTGACTCCGAAGTTCACCAATGAAAACCCCCTCCTGCCGCTTTACAACGATGTGGAACTGATGGGGCAGTTTGCCAGCGTTCATTCTGCCGGCTTCCCTCGTGCCATGCAGATCGATGCCGACGTGTACCCGACAAAAGTGGGGGGGCCGCTTCTGAATCTGGACGGTGAGGCACTGGGGATCGTGATCGCGCGAGCAGACCGATATCCGACGTTCGTGATTCCTGCAGACAGCGTGCTGACGGTGTTTGAACAGTTGAAAGCAGAAGCTGCCGGGAAGGCCGCTGCTCCGGCGAAGGAAGAAAAGAAGTAACACATCAGCGAAGCCCGAATTGTAATCCGGCCGGTCTGTTGAAAGACGCTGTTTTGACAAACTCATCTGACTCCCTGCTGCCCATCAATCCGCTGACTCCTCATGATTACTGGATGAAGAAAGCGCTGGACCAGGCGCTGATTGCATTTGACCAGGGAGAAGTTCCTGTTGGTGCGGTGATCGTTCATCGTGAGCGAGTAATTGCGGAGGCTTACAATCAGCGCGAGATGCTGCAGGATCCGACAGCGCATGCGGAGATGATCGCGATCACTCAGGCGGCCGAAGTTCTTGGATCATGGCGGCTGCTGGAGTGTACTCTTTATGTCACACTGGAACCCTGTCCCATGTGCGCGGGGGCGATCGTGCAGGCTCGAATTCCCGCTGTCGTCTATGGCGCAAGTGATCCCAAGGGAGGCGCCTGCCATACGCTTTTCAGCATCACTGGGGACATCAGGCTCAACCATCAGGCGGCTGTGCTTGGAGGCGTGATGCAGGAAGACTGCAAAGCAATTCTTCAGGAATTTTTCCGGCAGCAGCGGGCGCTGGGAAAAAAATAGTGGTCACAACTGCCGTTCCGTGAGCCAGGCAGAAAACGAGAGCTCGTTTTTCTTCGGCAGTTTCCGCTGGTCGCAGCAGGAATCGGCAGAATTTGCAGATGCACCAGGCATTTTATGGCATTCCGGTCTTGTGCTGAGCCAGTGCGTCGAAGAAATGCAACCAAAACTTTAACCGGTATTGACCCAAATTTTTCATTGGGATAAATCACGCCCCGAACGCAGGACGTTCCTCGGCAGAAATGGCCAAACACCTGCGACACCTTTCCTCTTTCTGCAGTTCTTCAGGCAAGTCAGACAGCTGGCACTTCAGAAGTTTGATTCGCCTCCCCTCTCACCTTCAGGGTTTTCAAATTCGAAGACAGAAGTCCACGGACGGACAACTGGTCGAACGCGAAACCGGTCTCCTCTCACTCGTCGCATCAGTTCTCAGCTGATAACACGATCGTGACCCTTTCTTCAGGGAAGAAGCTCATGCTGTCCAGAAGACTGTCTTTTGGTGCCGCGCTGGGTGCGCTGGTCTGTTCACTTCAGGCCACACCGGTTCTGGCTCAGTTTTACAATTCCGGATGTGGATGCGGTCCTGTGGCTGCAGCTCCCGTATCCGCCTGCTGTGCTCCGGTTCAGCCAGTAGCCTGCTATCAGACCATTCCTGTGACGACCTATAAGCAGGAACGACAGACCGTCGAAGTTCCAACGTACCAGACTGCGTACGAAGACCGCCAGGTCACTTACTACCGACCTGTGACACAAAGCAGGGAAGTCGAGATCCCGACTGTCTCCTACCAGAACGTCACAGAATGTCAGACGGTCAACCGTGACATGGGACGATGGATCACTCGCTATCATCCCGTCGCGAAGTGTTCACCGTGCCAGGTTGACCCGCGTCCGGGAGTCATTGGCTGGCTGAATCGCTCGGGATATTCGATGCGAACAGCGTTCATGCCGAATTACACGACGTCGCGGGAATATGTGCCAAACATGGTGGCTTATTCCGTTCCAGTGACTCGACAGGTGGCTGTGCGAGGGACTCAGCGAGTCACCGTACAGGAAACAAAGATGGTCGCGGAAACAAAGACTGAAAAGGTCCCGGTGCAGCGACTGGTGATGAAGAAGGAAGAGATCACCGTCATGCGTCCTCAGACGGTGTATCGAACTGTTCCGACTGGCACAGCAATGGCATTCGGCGGATACCCTGGTGCTCCTCAGATGGCCTTCGGTTATCCTGTCATCGACAGTGCTCAGACCGCACAGCGACCTTCACCGGATCCAATCAGCTCTGAGCGGTCAGCCTTCAAGTCGGATGAAGAAACTGGCTCTGGCGACTTCAAGCGAAGCACGGATGCCACGGACAGCAACATCCGCGGTTCAGGCCTCGAGAAAGACGTCATTCCAAATAACCTGGACGATCCTCAGCCATTCCCGCCGCAGACTCGCGGCAATGACTCCGGCAAGCGAGTGATCCCGGCTGTTTACAGCAAGTCATCTCCGGCCGACGCACAGGTTGCCTCCAGTCGTTCCTCTGGTTCAGGCTGGCATGCCGCACGACGTTCAGGCGGACGAAGCATTGCAGAGAACACGGCAGCCAAGCCAACCATCTCTGTGGCAGATTCCAACATTGAAAAGTAGTGCGTCCGGAAGCCTGCCGTTCCGCGAATTGCCCACAAATTGTCCCCGACGAAAACACTCGAGGTCATGAACCTTCATGGCCTCGAACTGAATCCTCTCCCCCTCTCCTCTCTCTCCTTTCCTTTCTGTTCCTAAGTTGATGCGTCCCCTCGCGGCACCGGTATCACGCCGGTGCCCATTTTCATGCGCGGACCACAACAACGTGGCTCGTGTCTCCGACGCGAGAACAACCATCAGCCCAGCGTGGCTCGTGCCTCCGACGCGACCTCCAGCTTCAACCCTTCGGTCCTCGCTTGAACCGCACTCTCCGCACCAGGTTCCCTCGCGAAGCCTCTCCGGAAGTTCATGATTTTTGAGGAAAATCTTCCGAGGCCATTTGCATGCAGCGTCATGCTCCAGCAGAATTGGTGTGTAATGATTAATCACCCTGGAGTCTGCATCATGCGAAATAACGAACCTGTCTGTGTGGAGATCGCGCTTCGCATCCCTGGAACATGGGCGTCCCTTCAGCAGCTCAGGGAGGCGATCCCGGACGGGATCCAGCTCACCGAATCGAAAGTCATTCTGAAAGACGGCTGGGAGTGTGAGTATTTTCTGCTGCCTGCAGATGGTGAATTCCCAAAGGTCTTTCGGTCTTCCTGCCGACGAATTCCGACTCGGGAAGAACAGCGCAAGGTTTCGAAGTACACTTTCTGCATTGGACTCGCGGGACCTGGCGGATCTCTTGAAGCGGCTTTTCAGATGATGAAAGCCGCTTCTGTTTTTGTGGAAGCCGGGGGAGCGGGCGTCTTTGTTGACAACAGCGGCCTGTCTCATGGTGGTCAGGACTGGCTGAACATGTGTGAGATGGGTGGTACTGATTCGGTCAGTTACGCTTTCGTCGCTCTTGTCCGCGGACTTTCGGAAGTCTGGACGATGGGCTTTCAGGCTCTGGGCATCCCCGATCTTCGCATGGCACGACAGGATTCGGAGCAGGATCCTGATTCGATTATTGACATCATTCGCTACATGGCAGCCGCTGATACTCGAATGGACCACGGGCATCTGATTGCCGATGAACAGGGGCCGCTGTTCAGGGTGGTGAAGACGAACTGCACGCGCTTCAAGTTTGGTTCGCCCATGCACAACCCGTTTGGTTATCTGAAACTGGTTCGAACTCGAGGTGCAGTGACTGACAATTAAGCTTCGGCAGGTTCTGCCGAAGTGCCAGACGCGGCTTCGTTCGAGTCGTGTCTGTCAGCCAAAGTCGCCTTCACGGCAACGGCTTTTGATCGCTATTCTGATGTCAGGATTGCAGAAGGACCTGCGTCCCGGATCAGATACGCCGCGTGGCGGCAAGCAATGAATGTCGAGAATACCCGATGTCAGCAGGATATCGATTTCCAAACCCGCAAAAGCTGGCTCCTGCTGCACTTTGCCTCGCGCTTTCCGTCCTGGTCTCCGGCTGCAACTATGACGGCTGGCTGATGCAGATGGACAGCAACAACCCGTCACCCTTCTTTGGCCTTGGATTTTCTGTCGACTCTGGTTCACGACCAGGAAAACCCGGTGAAGGGGCTGCTCCGAATCGGCAGTTGAAGAACGCCACGATGCACGAGCGCATGGAAATGGCGTCAGTTGGAAGCGACCGTCGCCGTGCGGCGAATTTCCTGCAGGTTGCGATTCCTGAAGGCGAAGATGCTGCAGCGGAGAATGTCGACCTGCGGTTGTCCTCGTTCTGATCGGAGTCAGGCGAAAAGAGTTATTCCAGCAGCTCCAGCAGAGCATTTCGCAGGACAGGGTAATTGGCCTGGATGGAGTATCGTTCGGTCACTGTCTGACGACCGCGTGTCCCCATGTCGCGCCGAAGTGATTCGCTTTGAAGCAGTGTTCGCAATGCAGTGACCCATTCTTCTGTCGTCTGAGCAGCGATCCCGTTCTGATTGCTATCAAGAATCTCGGAGTTCACACCCACCGGAGCAGCGATCCCCGGGACCGCAACGGCCAGATACTGAATCAGTTTCAGTCCGCACTTATAGATGTCCCATTTTTCATCCGGGAACAGCGGCATCAGCCCCACATCAAACTGTTGCAGTTGCCGCACCTCGTTGGCCGGCTGCCACGGTTCGTGAACCAGGCTGACTCCGGACAGATCCATTTCCTTCAGCAGATGGATGTCCGGCACCACCAGTCGCAGCTCAAAGGCCAGTTCCTTCGCAACGATTCGCAACGCTTCCGCTGCAACACTCAGGTATCGAACGTTGCCCGATGTTCCCATCCAGCCGACGACGGGTACGGAATGATCAATCTTTGGTCGCGCTGGATAGTCATCCATGTCCACACAGGTCGGGACATGGCACCGTCTGGAATTCATCGGGGCGACATAGTCCATCAGAAATCGATTGCCACAGACAACAAGGTCTGCCAGCTGCATCAGCTTCGGAAACTTCTGCGGGTAGCGCAGGAAAATGGCATCATCCAGATCGATCACCAGACGTTTGCAGGAGCCCCGGAACCGTTCCTCCATGTCGGTAGTGTCATTGTCGAAGATTTCCCGATCAATGAACACGACATCAAACTGCGACAGTCGGGACCGCAGCCAGTGCCACCATCGGACTCCGCGTTTCAGCAGCTGGCTGGGGCGAAAACCCATCCATGGAAAGTAGTCATACTTCGCAGGAAAGCTGCTGGCGAGAACAACCTGGTGTCCTTCTGCCCGGAAGTGTTTGAGATACGGAAGTATGCGAAAGCGCGACGAGGGCACTCGGTCGCCGGAAGACAGGAACAGGATTCTCATCCGAGTCGAAGATGGATGCCTCATGGTGCCGGCTTTTCGATTCCCGGATAACTGATCGTCATGATGTGATTTTCAAAGCTCAGAAGGAGCTGCTTCTTTGCTGCATCGATACTGAGCCAGTGTTCGTTCAAATTTCTTCCCGTGTTTTCGTCGTAATACAGTTCCTTGCCATTTCTCACGTCCAGAATTTTCGCGCTGATCCGAGTATTCCTGACTGGAGGTCGCCCTTCGCCGTCTCTGGACAATAAGACCAGAATGGGTGCATTCGGCAGCACGGGCAGTGTCTGGGTCGGAGTCGAGAGCTGGACAAACCGATGGTCCACTTCTTTTGACCATGTCAGTATGAGGTCCTGCTGGCTGATGGCCCAGATTCTGCCAAACACATGGACTGCGTCAGTGACCGGGTTGATGAAATCCAGTGCCGGGTCGTCTTCGGTACGAGCTTCCGGCAGAACAAGATACTGTCCCTGAGAAACGCGAAGATACAGCTGTCGTGGAACCGGCAGTTTGTCGACCTTCTGATCAAACAGAACTTTTCCCGTATCAAGCTGAACCAGACGAAGCTGTTCTCCATCGCTCAGCAAAGCCACAACATCTTCTGCAGCATTGCTGAAGACGGTCTGCTGAGGAAGCTCCATCGACCATTCAACCTCGTCGGTCAGAAGGTTGCGGGATTCCAGAAACGACTTACCTTCAGTCAGTCGAAACACGACGCAGTGATGCCCTTCCGCCAGCACTCTCCACCACGTATCCACACCTTCATCGGTCTCGACTTCTTCGACTGAAGAGCCAACGTTGCCAATGGCATCACCCCACCATTCCGGCAGTCGGACAGTGGAGCGAAGGCTTCCATCAAGCATGGCGCGGACTTCAATCTGACGAGCAGACTCCGACAGGATCAGCAGCTGATCGTTGTCCGTGAGAAGCATGGCATCACGCGGAATACCGTCCACCTGCCAGACGGGTTGTCCAGTCAGCGGATGCAGCACCAGAGCGCGCCGGCCGGAAATCACGGCAACACCATCGGCCGTGACTGGAGCGACCGGAAAGTAACCGGATGGATAGGGCAGGAACTGCGGGATTCGATCCGGCGGAGCGATGTACTCGCGGTAATCTTCCTGATCGTTATCCGGCGCCAGTCGCTCAATGTTCTTCTGCCACAACAGAAGTGGCGCACCGGTCGAATCCACCAGTGTGCCGTCCACAGCCATGACCGTGCCATTGATATTCAGAACCAGCAGATGGCCCCATGCGGACGCCCACGAATCCGTCGCGTAGCCAACATATTCGTTCTCGATGAACGCCGGCGGACGCAGTGTCCATTTGAGCTGACCGTCAGGATCGTAAGCAACGATCCGCTCATTGTTTCGCAGCGTGGCAAACGACCAGCCTCGATACAACCCCGGAGTTCCAAACAGAGGGACACTGCGCTTCGGGATCATCTCTGTGACACGGTTAAATGGCAGAACAGATCGGTCGTCCGATACAGCGACCTTCGCCGTTTCTGACCAGACCGATGCTGGGCGTTTCAGAAGCTCGGGTGTCTTGTTCTGAATTCCCGTGATGAACTGATCTCTTGTGGAAACATCCGGTATCGTCCATCTCAGGAACGTCCCGGGATCGGCACTCTTTCGGACATCGGACAGAAAGGCAAAGACGCTCCATGGCTGGCCTGCTCCCGACCATTCCCGGAGCAGTTCGTTTGCAGAGGCGACTGCTACATCAGAGTCTCCGGCGGTTTGAGTCAGTGCGAGATGTGTTTGTTCCAGCAGGAGATGCGAAGCCTCTTTCGGCCACCGCAGCGATTCCTGTTTCAGGACAGCCAGCGCGGAGCCCGGAAGTCCAATTTTCAGCAGATCAGAAACGAAGTGGATCCGATCCGCACCGGGCGGAACAACACCTGCAACCTCGATCGCGCGGGGTGTCAGTGTCGAATCAATCTGGCGCTGTTCGTCATGTGTGCGCTGGTGTATCGCCGCTCGCATTCCGGCCAGCAGCGCTTCGGCTTTGCTTCGCTGAAGCATGCCCGTTGCAACAGGCTGCTGGTGTGCAGTCGGGAGTTGTGACAACAGTTCTGCAAGGCTGCCGGACAGTTCCTTCAGGTCGCCGGAACCGCTGGATTCAATTCCCTTCGCAATCAACTCCGCAAGCTCATCCTGCTGCTGTCGCAGCGAACCCTGTAACTGTTCGGTCAGGACAGAAGCGTCCGTGAGGTTCATGCCAATCATGGAATGCAGGACCGGCAGGACTGCAACATCCCGCTCCGCCGCATCCAGTAACGCCCGAACCTGATCCACACAGCTTCGGTTGGCGGCAAAATCTGATCGCAGAAGCTGCAGAAGAACTTCGATCAGGAGAGCTCGGGACGTGCGGTCATCGGGAGCAGTGGCCAGATGTTTTTCCAGCATCTCCCGCGCTTCGCCCGTTCGTCCCGTCAGAAGAAGTTCCGTGGCCAGAACGGAAGGTGATGCTTCTGTCGCCGGACCAAAGCCTGAGGCGGACGTCATGCCCACTGAAACAAGTCCGGCTTCCGTCGAAAGCAGGTTGCCAGGCAGCGTTGTCCCGGCCCATGGCTGGTGGACAAGTATCTGACCTGTCTTAAGTTCGAGCGAAGTAATGGCAGGCGCATCGCTGGGGATTTGAAGAAGGGAATCGGTCACCACCGCGCGTCCACACGTTGTTCCCTGGCCCAGAAGGGTCGTCCACTGTTCCTTTCCATCTTTCACGCTGTAAGAAGCAGCCGTGTGATTGCCCAGCAGGACGATTTGTTCTTCATTCACCGCAGCAATCTGATGGAACGCGCCGCGAGGAAGGCTCCAGAGTTCCTTACCGGTCTGAAGATCCAGACAATACAACTGATCCGCGTCGCGAGGTGTCAGGAATACTCGGTTACCGGAAATCCGCGGCAGAAAATCGACCCATCGATTGTCACGATCGATGCGGCTGGTGTCCTGAAAATCGCGACCGCCAAACAGAACAATGCTGTCACCTCCGATTTCCTGTGGACGCAGGACTCCGGCATAGCGAAAGATCCAGCGGATCGAAAGATCTTCCGCAGAGATGGCGATGATCCGATCGTCGCATGTCGGACAGATCAGCAGCCCCTGTGCAAACGACGGAATCAATCCTGCGTGTTTTCTAAGAGGATGAGCAGACAGCCGTGATCGCGGAACGGAGATCAGCTGAGAAGCCAGCACAGTTGGATTTGACTTGGGAATGCGAGGATCCGGTTCTCCCAGACGTATCAGGAAGATACCTTCACCACTTTCCGCAAGCACGTAAATCCGTCGACCAAGAACAAGCGGTGCTCCCAGAAAATAGTGACCGGCCAGAAGGTTCGGCTGCCCCGTACCTCGAAGCGCTGGATTTGCATTTTGAGTCTGTCCGCCGGCCTCCCACAGAAACAGTCCTGTCTTTGCGTCATAGGCCCGAATGTAATTTGTGGGCGGCATCCCTTCCGTACTGTTGCCCAGGCCAAGCCTCATGGAGTCTGACCAGCTGGCACCGGAAGATTCTTCGACGGAATACAATGTGCCACCGCTGATCGACATCTGGAACGCGGTGTTGGTCCGCAGCAGCTGGTCAAACAGCAGGCCTCTCGGGTCCAGAGTTGTCGCCTCGATTGGGACCGACACCTGGCTGGGATCGCGATTCAGAGCATTTCTGGCATCCGCCCACGATCTCAGCTGTCGTTCCGGCCTTCCGGCTTCCCAGAGCAGTTTTCCCGTCGCGATGTCGTATGCACGAATGGACAACGGCGTGCGAATGTAGACCATTGATCCCGACGTGATTGCCGTTGATGCCGGAATCATCGTGCTGTTCAGCTTCAGGAATCTCGCCAGTGCTCGTTCATAGAGATCCACGAACTCCTTCAGCAGCGGGTTGTATTCTTCCGCATAAAGGACATCCGTCATTTCGAACATGGACGCCTGCCAGCGTTCTGTCAGGCCGGAAAACGTGCGAGGCTGAGTCTGAAGACGACGATAGTCGCCCAGAGGCTGAGGCCAGTCAGGCGAAGCGGTGGTCGTGACACCAAACTCAGAACGGATCCAGTCCACCCTGTCTGAAGCAGCAGGAATCGAAACGGTACGGCTACCGAGCCGCACGGGGCCATCCGCAGCAAGTTGATTCAAAAGGTCACCGGCATCCTGAAGCAAACCGGCGCGAGCGTAACACCAGGCGACCTGAAACGACACACTTCGGTCGGGCTGAGACAGTGGCAGCTGAGAACGCTCCAGCAGAAGCGCTGCTTCCAGAAAATCGCCTTCGTCAATTCGAAGACGAGCCAGCGACTTCAGACCCTGAGTTGCGGATGGCGTAAACTGAAACCGGATGAGTTCACGCCTCACCACATCCACGTCGCCTGACGCGAGTGCAGCTGTGATCTTCTGGCGACCGACGTCCGCGAACTGGAGCTGGAACTGATCTCGAAACTGTGCCGGAGCGTTTCGGAACAGATCTTCCAGGCTGGCCTTTCCACCCGCGATCAGAGACGTTTCTCCGGGCGCCAGTTCATTCACGTCCGCGCCGGTGCGATCCAGCAACGGGTCATCACCCTGACAGGACAGAGCCCATGCTGCATCAAATTTCTCAGCGGCCTCAAGCCAGTTTTCGGCCTGAATTGCCTTCTGAGTTTCCATGAGCTTGTGCAGCATTCCGCGTTGTTCAACTTCGGCCTGCGATGGTTCCTGCAGAGGAGTCTTGCCGGGAACCGGCAGAAGATTCTGAGCGTTCGCGCTGGGACACAACACGGCTGCCCCTGTCGCCAGAATCAGAGCAAGCCAGACGGTCGTCCGGCGGATGATCCCCCGAAGACCGTCTGTCTCAGGACCAAAACGCGAAGTGACTTCCATGTTCGCTGGAACCATGACCAACCTATTTCTTTTTCAGCGTCTGCATGAATTCGACGACGTCAGCAAGTTCCTGAGTCGTCATGGTCTTCTGCAGATCCGCCGGCATCAGACTGATTTTCTGTTTCACAAGTTCTTCAACATCCGACTTTGGAAACGTACGAACGATCGCATCATCACCTTTGATGGCAACTTCCGCGTCCGTGTTGCTGACCAGCAGACCGCTGACCGTTGTTCCTGAAGTCAGCAGCACGGTCCACGTTTCAAAGTTGTGACTGATGCCCGCACTTGGGTAAAGCACCGATTCGAACATCGCTTCCCGGCTGAGCTTGCTGCCGATCTCGGTCAGATTCGGTCCGATCTCACGTCCCATGCCATCGACGACGTGACACTTGTGACAGGTGCCGGTGGAGAAGAAGACCATCTTGCCGTTCGGCACATCGCCCTTCAGTTTCGCCAGTTCGCTGATCGGTGGAGTCGGCATGTTGTCTTTAGATGGCGGCAGGGGGAACATTCTCTGAGCCGCCTCGCGCGCGTTGCGCGAAGGCGAACTGTGCATCGCTGCAGCGATCGACTGATCCAGCGCCGTGTCGTGCTCTTTCGCTTCCACCAGCTTAACCAGTTCCATCGCACCGTTGTTGACCCTTGAGAGAGCCTTGACCGCCGCGCGGCGGACGTCGATGTTGACATCGGCGTTCTTGACCACGGGCAGCAGGAGTCCGTTGATGGCGCCATTTTGTGAGTTGCCAAGAGCTTCACAGGTGGCAATCGCCTTCGCGGAATCTTCGCCTTTCAACGCACCGGTAAGAAGTTCCCATTGCTTCAGTTCCAGCAGTGCCGTAATCGACTCGACGCCAAGCTGTTCTGAAGGCTTTGACTGAGCAATCTCAAGCAGCTCGCCATACCGCTCTGTTGCCTGAAATCGCTTCACGAGCCGAACAAACTCAGCTGTTCCGGCTGTTTGTTTCAGCATACCGGACAGCACTTCATTCACAGCGGCGTTTGTCTTGCCGTTCAAACGATCGAGAGCTTCGACAATAAGGACCGATGACAGAGAAGGATCAGCCTTTGCCAGGATTTCCTTCCCAAGCAACATCAGGCAATACTCAGAAACCTTCGCTCGATCTTCGAAGTCCAGACTTCGAAAATACCGAAGCACTTCTTCACTCTTCGTATTCCGCGATGCGGCAAGTGTCGCAATGACTCCGGACTTCATAACGACGCCAACGTCACCACGAGAGCGCCAGATGACGTCCAGAATTGCCCCGACTGGTTTCTTTTGAGTAAGGGCTGACAAGCTCTTTGACCATCCGGTCTTTGGATCAGCATCAACGGCGATTCCCAGGGCCTCAAGATACCAACGATCTCCAGCAGGATAATCGGAAGTAAGCTGTATCCAGAGAGCCGTCTTTTTGCTGTCTGAAACATGTCGCAATGCAATCGCACATTCCCGTCGCACCTGCGGTGACTCATCCTTCACCAGCTTCTCGACGACTGGGATGACGTCAAGGCTCATCCTCCGAGCCAAGCGAATGCCGGCGATTCGAATGTCCGTGTCCTTATCCGCAATCGCGAGGTCCACGTACTTCTGAGTCTTGCCGTCGATCTGACCCAGCAGCCACAACGCTCGTGAGCGGAAGCGCGGGTTCGGATCGGAGCTGAACATCTTCGCCAGCACGGCTTCTGCCGCCGCACCGGATTCTTTCAGCTTGGTGAACGCCAGATAACGAGTCGCCACGTTGGGACTCTTCAGAGCTTCGGCTGCACCTTCGACCGTTGAAAAGTCGTGCTTCGGAACGGAATACTTCTGACCGGGCATTGAGACTCGGAACAAGCGGCCTCGATCCACATCGCCCTGTCGATGACCACCAACGCCCGGGTCATACCAGTCAGCAACAATCAAAGAGCCATCCGGTGCCACACAGACATCCGATGGTCGGAACCACTGGTCGCGAGTTCCGTTCAGGATGTTGTTGATCTCTGCCTTGTAGCCAGCTCCGTCGTCCGTCACCGCATAGCTGCGAACAACGTTGGGACCAGCGTCGCAGTGAATCAGCTGATTCAGGAATCGCTCCGGCAGCTTGTCGCCTTCGTAGATCAGAATGCCGGTTGGTGAACCCGCTCCGGTCTGCAGCAGATTCGGGACAACACCCGGATCGTTCAGGTGCCAGTGACGACGAGGAATCTCTTCTTCCATATTCGTGCGAGGCGTCTGCCAGCCGGCTCCGGTGATTTCATCCTTGTAACCGTAGTTGCCGTATTCCATCACGTAGTTGATGCGAACGCCTTTGTTGCCGTCGTCATCGTTGTCTGACTGCCACACCGTGCCGAAGCTGTCGACGCAGAGTTCCCAGTTGTTGCGGAAGTTCCATCCCAGAGTATCGACTTTGCTTCCGTCGAGTTCGCAGCGGAACGCCATGCCTTCCTGATACGGCTTGCGAGCGGCTCGCACTTCATTGCCGGCAACGTCGACGACAATCGAACCGTCCGGGTTGTGCAGTTCTTCACCACTGTTGCCGAAGTTGAAGTACAGTCGACCATCGGGGCCAAACGTAAAGCTGTGAATACCGTGGTCGTGCTGAGTTCCCTTGATGCCGGTGAACAGCACTTCCTTGCGATCCGCTTTCAGGTCACCGTTATCATCGTAGAAACTGAAGACGCTGTCGCCGGCCGAAACGATGACTCGATTGCCCAGGACACAGACACCGTGAGCCGAATCGATGTCACGTCCCTGATAGAAGACCGTCTCTTTGTCGGCCGTGCCATCGCCGTTGGTATCTTCCAGAATCAGAATGCGGTCGCCTTCGACACGTTCCGGATTATTGCCATTCGCAAAGCGGCGATAGTTCACAACTTCGCATACCCAGATGCGGCCCATGTGATCGATGTCGATATTCGAAGGGCTCAGCAGCATCGGCTCGGCAGCGAACAACTGCACTTCCAGGCCATCCGCCACATCCAGGCCGGCCAGCGCGGTTTCAGGAGTCCGATCGACAGGAGCATTCTGGCCAATCGGGCCAGGCGCTTCGGTGTAGACAAAGAACTGCACACTGGTGCCCATGTTCTGATCGGTGCCACCATTGTCCAGACCGGCTCGAGCCACGAACTTTTCGTAACCTTCGGGCAGTTCAAAATGGATGATGGAATTGGCATGAGTTCCGATGCCGAATTCGACAGCCTTACCAGCGATGCTCAATGGCTGACCGTTGGCATTTTTGTTGACATGGACATTGCCCCAGTCGGCTGCGGCAGACTTCCATTTGAGATCTGTCAGCTTCAGTTCGCCCTTTGGTCCGACGAGTTTCGGTTCGGCCCAGTCGGCCCAGTCACTTCCAAAGCCGTTGCCACCATCGGTCACAACGAGAAACAGATTCTTCGCGCCTTTGATATTGGCTTCGACCTTCACCGAATAGCCAGGAGTTTCCGAGTTCACAACGGAAGTACTCGCCACGGGCTTTGGAGGAGCTGCGAGTGAAACAGAAGTCATCAGGGTTGCGGCAACGAGTCCGCAGAACGGGCGAATCGAGATCACTGAAAGCCTCCGGTTGGAAGTCTCTGCAGTTCGCTGTGGGAACAGGAACAGGCGGGAAGAACGGTGCTGCCGAAAGTGACCGGCGTCAAGGTTCAAACAGTTTGTCAGATGTGCGTATAGTGGCCGGAATTCTGCACTTTGACCAGTGTCAGGACGGTCAACTCCTGATACTCTCGAAGGACCGGAGACAGAGAGAAATCGCTGAATCAGGCCCCGACTCGCTCAGAACAAGACTTCCCATGAGATACTCCAGTACCACGAGCACTCGACTGCGCTGTCTGGCAGTTCTGCTGCTGCTCGCCACGGGCGATTCGTGCCGCAGTATGGACGATTCCCTGTCGGCTCGACGCAGAATTGCTGATGCCACTGTCCGAATCCTCTCCGGCAACGACGTGTGCTCCGGGGTTTTCGTTTCACCGGCCGGGCATATTCTGACTGTTGCTCATGGCGTCCATCCGGAAGCCGGGCCAGTTCGCATCGTCAGAGCAATGTCAAAGCCGGAAGAAGCAACCGTTCTGATCCGTGATTCATCTGCCGACGTCGCGCTGCTGAAATGGGAGAAGGCGGACGACGCGGTTGATCCAGCGTACCTGCTGCCGGAGCTTAAGGAACGGCCGCAAACCGAGCATATGGTCATCGCCTGTGGACTTCCCGCGCGCGAGCAGTCACTGAACATCGGGATTCTGCGAACGGGCGTTCTGGTTGCGGCCAGCGAACAAAGCATCCGCTCGACGTGTATGCTGACTGTTGGAGATTCCGGGGGACCACTGGTGAATTCGCAGGGACGGCTGATCGGCCTGCATCATCAGATCGGCGTTGGCTCGCAGGCAAACCTGCACCTTCCGATTCGCAAGGTTCTTGATGTGATTCGGTCCGAAGTGCCAGAGTCTGAATTCTCAAAGCAGCCGGAACCAGCCAGTCAGATTCGATTGATTCCGGAACAGTTGAAGCTATCTGACGATGTCCTGCAAAAGGTGATGAATCGAACGGTGCGAATCAGTCAGGATGATTCCGGAAGAACGGCGATCCACGGCTTCATGGTGTCACGAACAATGCTGGTGACCAAATGCAGTGAGCTGAATCCGTCGAAGCCCATTCGAGTCTTCGGCGCTGGCAAAAGCGTATCGCAAAACGGGGTCTCCGCGACGATCCTGCGAAGCGATCAGGCCAGCGACATCGCAGTCCTGAAACTGGATAAGGAACTCACGATTGACGATTCCGCCTTTGCGCTTCCTTCACGATCCCTGGCGGCAGGTGAGTTTGCCTTCGCGTTTTCGAGCACGACTCAGAGGCGGATCACCAATGGTCTTGAGAAATCCACGCCTCTGGCAACAGCGCGGAACGGTGGTGAGCCGCTTCGAACCGTCGTCGGAATTCTGGGCCGGTCTTCATTTGATGAACCGACGTCAAAACCTCGGCTTGGAATTGTGCTGGACGAGAAGCGACCGTCTGATTCGATGATCATCCAGAACGTTCTACCCTCAAGTGCCGCTTCGGAAGCGGGCCTGAAGGTCGGGGATCGTCTGTTGAGTGCTGATGGCCGGAAAGTTGAGTCTCCGGAGTCGCTTGGCATCGTTCTGCGATCATTACAACCCGGGGACTGGCTCACACTGCAGATCCAGTCAGCTCAGGCGGCCACTGCGGACCAGCCCACTACCAGTGTTTTGCGTCTGCGAGGTGATCCGTCGAATCAATTTGAAAAGACGGAGTTTCTGGACGGCCGAGCGGGAGCTGTGAGTGAGCGACGAACAGGATTTGCTCAGGTCCTGCAAATCGATTGCGCTGTCGAACCTCAGGATTGCGGGACGGCTGTCGTCAGTGCTGACGGAGCACTGGTCGGGATGGTGATCGCTCGCAGGGCTCGTGAAGCAACGCTGGTTCTTCCGATGAGTACGATTTCCAAATTTGTTGCGATGCCCGGAATTGAATGACAACGATGTTTACGGTCACCAAGGAATTGATTCAACGAGGTCAGGCGACTCGACACGTCCTGTCCAACAACTCTTCGCCCCTGACCTGGGGGCAGGTAGTTACCTTCTGGAAGGAAGAGCCGGACTTTTGTGACCACTTCACACAGTTGATGGCAGATTCGCCATACGCTGCGTACCGCTGGGAAACGCCGAGCGTCTCTGCTGTAACGCTTCAGAGGCCGTTCGAATTTGTTCTGCTGAACGAACCACGCTTTTGCGATCGGCAAACAGACTCAAAGACCTACGAAGAGTACTTCACGACAAGTGATACGAACGCGGGGATCGTTTCGTTCGAAAACATCAGTGGCGACGCCACGCTGATTGTGCCTTCTCCGCGAACAGATATTTCGGCGTACGGGCACCTGGCGGCATTTCTCAGACACGCTCCAAATTCGCAGCACCGGGCGCTCTGGCAGACAATCGCTGCCCGGATGCTGTCACGAATCGGCGAACGTCCGCTGTGGGTCAGTACTGCAGGCGGTGGAGTCGCATGGCTGCATGTTCGACTGGACTCGCGTCCAAAGTACTACGGTTATTCGCCCTACCGAACTTTCTGACAGCCTGTTGAATCTTCGTCTCACAAACTGCGCGAGAGAATTCAGGACACTGAAGGCTGACGCCCAGCCGCTCGCCGACAGGAACGTCGTCAAAGTGCGGTAGTCCAATCACGCCACATCTTCGATGCTGCTGACGATGCGGTCGATCACGGCATCATCTGTCTGCGGATTGAAGAAGACGGCTTTCCATGCGGGGAGTGTGACTCCATGGGGGCTGTAGCCGATTCCGTTGGAATAACTCAGCCGTGCATCCACAGCAGGATCCATCATGGCCTCACGCTTGCGATACAGGCGGCGAACTTCCTTGAGATACTGCTGACGTTCATCGGAAGTCAGTTCATTGTTCTCAAACCGTCGAAAGATCTCCTTTGCGTTTCGACCGCGAGGCAGAACCCACCAGCAGACATGAGGGCCCGGAGTGTCGAAGTTCAGAACCTTGCAGAACTCCAGTGCCTCCAGTTTCTCCTTCAGTCGATGAGCCAGCTGCATGGCGTTGGCGATCAGCAGTCGATAGCCGTTCAGGCCGATTCCGTTCAGCGAGGCCATGACAGAATACGGACCGATCCCGGGGCGTGAACATTCCAGAGTAAACAGCGCCGGGTCGTGTCGGAAGTCGGCTTCGGCGAAATAAGGAACGTCATCCAGACGCCGCGTCAGTCGAGCCAGATCTTCTCTGCGATTCACAATGAACGCGCTGGAGGGATAGTGGCCCCAGCCCATCTTGTGGAAGTCGATCGTGACGGAATCTGCATCGCTGAATCCCATCGCGGCTTTCTGCATCGTCTGCACCAGCGGCAGAATCTCCTCGGGCAGCGCGAGCGGATTTGTGACCGTGTCATACTCGGTCAGAAAACAACCAACCCAGCCGACAGCGGCATCGACGTGAAGATGTGGCGGAGTCACTCCGTACTCCTTCGCCTTGCGTTCGATGATTTCCCGAATGCCGCGAATATCATCAATGCCAAACGCATCAGTGGTGCCGAAAGTTGCGATGACGAATGCGACCGAAATCTTCTGCTGGTAAAGCTCATCCAGCTTTGCTTCCAGTCGTTCGAGCTTCATCGCCATACGACTGTCGGTCGGGATCGCATGCAGATTCTCAAGGCCAATGCCCAGCCATCCGGCGAGTGTTGCATTCGAGTAATGCCCGGCCTCGGACACGATGCCTGCCAGTCGTGTTCCTTGAAGCCCCTTCCGCATAGCTCCGGGGCAGACTTTTTCGATGCCCAGTTTTCCGCCGTACAGGTTGGAGATGGTGCCTCCGATCGTGAAGACGCCCCACGGAGACTGCGTGTGATAAAAGATCAGGTTGGCCAGCGATGTGATCGACTTCACTTCCAGTTCATTGGAGCGAAGGCAATAGGTGTCAACGCAGAGGTTCGGGTTCTTCAACAATGCTGCCAGAGCACCGACGAGTGAGGCGAAGTTTGGCGGGCCCTTGACGTTTTCCAGATGCAGCTTCGACTGCCAACTGTCAGTTCCCCAGAAGAACGGAAAGATCGCATCTCTGGCGTCCTTGAGGTTTCCGGGCAGCGTATGAATCTCCGGATTGGCCTGCGCGGTTTCATAGTTGCGAGACATCAAGTGGCCGGGAGGAAGCGACTGCTCCGCTTCCAGGGCCGACAGCAATTCGCCAAAGATCTCCATCAGCTGTTTGCGATCACAGGTGAAGAACGTATCGACCAGTTCCTGAATCCGGCTCTTGTCCATTCGAACTTCCTCCTGTGAATGTCTGTCACGAAGCAGAAGCCGCGCGGGTTTTCGATATCAGACGCCAAAACAAACGAGCGGCAAAACGCTGGATGCCGGTATGATACACCGGCCTCCAACCTCTTGCCGCTCACTCTTTGCAGCCAATCCCGAATGACTTCAGGACTCGCTTGTGGTTATTCCGTGACAGAGCTTTCCAGGAATCGTGCGAGTCGATGGAAGTCGCTGTTCGGCTGAATGAAGCGGACAACGGTCACCAGCGTCTGAGGATCCACGAGCTTTTCGAACGGAACGTAGTGCAGGTCCAGCTGACCGGACACAGACACCATCACACCGTTATGCTTCTGTTCGCAGAGTGCTCGATACGCACCGACGCCCAGCTGACTGCCCAGCATTACGTCAAACGCATGAGGTCGTGCACAGCGGCATTCATATCCCAGCTGAAGCCCGGTGACCTTGCGAGTCACACCGGTCTGCTTCTTGAACTCGGCGGCAACTCGCTTGGCGATCATTTTGCCAAGATCGACGTTGGCGACGGAAATGTGGCCGTGGTCGTCGCGAGGAACGTCCTTCAGGACTTCGTCGGAGAGATATTCTGCAAGGCCTTCGGCGAGAACCACGACGCCGTATTCCTTGCCTTCCTTCTCCTGGCGATGACGCATCATGCGGACGATCTTGCCCACGACCTTGTCGAGGTCCATGACCTTTCGCTTCGGAGTTGACTCCGGAGCCAGGTACTTTTCGTTGATATCTTCAACGCTCAGCACCATGTTGGCTTCACCAGCGATTGCGGCACCGTAAGCCAGCCAGCCTGCACTTCGTCCCATGCTTTCGACAACGAAGTATGCTCGGGCAGCTTCAGCATCCGCATGCAGGTTACGAATTTCCGTCCCCAGAGTTTCCACCGCGGTGAAGTAACCGAAGGTGAAGTCGATGCCTGAGTAGTCGTTGTCGATCGTCTTCGGAACGTGAACAACCGGCATGCGCTTCTGGTCGGCTGGCAGTCGGTCCTGATACATCTTGAGCTTGTTCGCGGTCTTCAGAGTATCATCGCCGCCGATGGAGACGAGAGCATCAACGCCGATGGATCGCAGAGCCTCGTAGACCCGCTTCATCGGAGCGACTTTCTCCGGGTTGTCGAAGTCCGCCGGAGTCGTCAGCTGCTTGCCAGGATTTGCGCGAGCAGTGCCGATGATGATGCCTTCCTTGCTGCGAGTTCGGCGAAGCATGACTTCAGTCAGGTTTCGGTAATGAACGCCTTCGATCAGCGGGCTGGCCGGCGTGTAGTCAATCAGGTTCGAATAACCGTATCGAATGCCGACGACTTCAATGCCAGCGCGGATGAAGGAAATCGCGCAGGTGGAAATCACGGCATTGGCCGCGGGAGCCGGACCGCCGGCAAACAACAAAGCAACTCGCTTGATCTCTTGAGACATGACACTCTTCCTGAAACGTCAGAGGGGAAACTGTCGGCAGAAGGCCGCACAGAGAAAGGTCAGAAGGTTCGTTCGACAAATGTCGTATCAATATTGAAGTCGACGAAGTCTGCATGGCTGAACATCTTCTTTGCCAGTGGCAGAGTCGTCTTGACTCCTTCAATCACGAATTCATGCAGGCATCGTCGCATGCACTCGATCGCTTCCGTTCGAGTCGGCTTGTAGACAATCAGCTTGCCGATCATGGAGTCATAGTACGGACTGATCGTGTAGCCTTCGTAAACATGCGAATCGAAGCGAACACCAGGCCCGCCAGGGAGACGAAGCTTGGTGATCGTTCCCGGACTGCCTCGGAATCCGTTATCCGGATCTTCCGCGTTGACTCGCAGTTCAATCGCACAGCCCGAGTGTTTGATATCATCCTGAGTGAACGGCAGTTTCTCCCCGGCAGCTACTCGAATCTGCTGCTTGATCAGGTCGATGCCGGTGACAAGTTCCGTCACCGGATGCTCGACCTGAATTCGAGCATTCACTTCGATGAAGTAGAAGTTGAAGTTCTTGTCGACGATGAACTCGCATGTGCCTGCATTGGTGTAGCCAGCGGTCTTGACCAGGTTCACCGCGCACTCGCAGATTCGCTTGCGAACATCGGCCGGCAGCTTTGGAGCCGGGCTTTCTTCAATCAGCTTCTGGTGGCGACGCTGCATAGAACAGTCACGTTCCCACAGGTGAACGGCATTGCCGTAGTTATCCGCCAGAATCTGAACTTCGACGTGTCGAGGCCGTTCGATGTATTTTTCCAGATAAACGCCGGCGTTCTTAAATGCCTTCTCCGCTTCCGCGCTGGCCGCCTGCAGACCGGCCCGCAGGGAGATTTCATTCCCAGCGACTCGCATGCCTTTGCCACCACCGCCTGCCGTGGCCTTAATTAGCACGGGATAACCGATTCGGTCGGCGATTTTGACGGCTTCTTCAACGTCGGTCACCAGTCCATCGCTACCCGGAACGCATGGCACGCCGGCCTTCAGTGCGATTTCTTTTGCGCTGACTTTGTCACCCAGCTTCTGCATGGCTTCCACCGGAGGACCGATGAATTCGATGTTGCAGCTGCGGCAGACTTCCGCGAAGTGGGAGTTCTCCGCGAGGAATCCGTAACCAGGATGGACGGCCTGAACATTTCCAATCTCGGCCGCACTGATGATGCGCTTGATCTGGAGATAACTTTCCAGGGCCTGAGGAGGTCCGATGCACCACGCCTCGTCTGCCAGATCAAGGTAATGAGCACCACGATCGGCTTCGCTGTACACGGCGACCGTTTCAATGCCCATCTCGCGACAGGCGCGAATGATTCGCAGCGCAATCTCGCCGCGGTTGGCAATCAAAATTCTCTGGAACATATCACACTCAATCTATCGAGCACCGGGGAAGGTGCAGCGAAGAGCAAGGTCGTGTTTGAAAGATCAGCCTGCCACAGGATGCATGCCAGCGTGAGGCTGGCGAACAACGTGAGTGACAGGCTGGCTACGAGCCCGGAGGCTCAACCGGGGCAAACGCGAGTCCAGGCCTGATCAGGCTGGTTCAATTCGGAACAGCGGCTGTCCAAATCCGACAGCGTCACCGTTCTCAACAAGGATCTCAACGATGCGTCCGGACTTCTCCGCCTGAATCTGATTGAAGACCTTCATCGCTTCGATAATGCAGACGACGGTGTCAGCCTTCACAACGCTGCCAACGCTGACGAACGGAGGATCTTCCGGTGTCGGCGCGGAGTAGAACGTTCCGACCGTCGGAGCATTGATCGTGATGCCGGCCGGAGCCGCTGCTGGTGCTGCTGCGGCCGCCGCCGCTGGAGCTGCCGGCGCTGCTGCGACGGGTGCTGGCATCGATGGCATCGGCATCGCTGGAGCGGCAAATGCTGGCCCACCGTAGCTGACCTGTCGAGGACCACGGCGAATCTTCCATGACTCTTCATCGTTCTGAAGATTCACTTCCGTGACACCGTATTTCTCCATCAGCTGCAGGAGCTTGCGGAACTTATCGAGATCGAATGAGTCGCCTTTGTCTTCGTTTTCCACGGGTTTCGCCATTTCAAAATAGCCTCCGAGCA
>VFQT010001223.1_pt1 | contig 32130 bp, 29 predicted proteins | sample 3512381 | NCBI WGS metagenome assembly VFQT01 (sample SAMN10412376, study PRJNA504923) | tailings metagenome | isolation source: Relicate 2 Philex TSF3 active mining site | place: Philippines: Tuba, Benguet | collected 2017-08-29
ATGTTCCTGGCTTGCAGTGATGCGGTCACAATATCCTGAAGCAGGCTAAGGGCGAGCTGGCGGCGATGCAGTTGTTCTACGGTTCGTGTGCGTGTTTCAGCTGCGGCTAGAATACTGGCAGCGGTTTGAAATGCCTCCAATTCCATGCTGGTCCATTGCCGTTCATGTCTGTATTCATCGAATGTTATGGACGCCCACCATTCGCCTTCCACGATCACTGGCAAGGCTACATGCGATAGGGGACTGGTTGTATAAGGAACATTATTTTGAGACCATTCATGCTTCAGCTTCGAGAAATGAACGCCATGATCGCTCATTGGGTTGATCGTTACAAATACCCGGCTGACATCTGCAGCCTGCCCTAATTTTTTCAGCACATCTGCAATGCTGAGTTCCCACTCCGAAGTCTTTAGGAATTGTTCTGCTGCAGAACTGATGGCAGCCATGATTGCACCGTGGCGGCTTAATTCCTCTTCCCTTTCTTTCCGTTGGGTAATGTCATGCAGGGTAATAATGACATCCGGCACGGTGTGAGTGGAAGACCGAATGGGAGAGACGAAAAGTTCAAACGTTTTTTCTTCATCTCCTTCATTGATCTCGATCTCTTCATGTTGTTCTTCCCCTTTTAGGTATGGGTCCAGAATGGCGGCGTATTTCCCGGCGACTTGCTGAAATGGCTGTCCGATCACGGTGTCTTCGGTGAGATTAAGTAAACGTTCAGCAACGTGATTAATATAGAGGATGCGTTTCTGTCCGTTCATAACGATCACGCTGTCCTTCATATTCTTCAGGACAGTGATATGTTCGATCGAGAGGATCTCCGAAAGTCTGTAGCTTAATGTGACCCAGGAGAGCCCAACGGCAGCTGGCAGAAAGAAGAGTGGAGCGAAGTCCAACCCATTAATGGGGCTGACGTCTAATACAAATGTGGATGAACCGAATAGCGAGAAAAATATGCTTAGTATGACGAGACTGATCTGCAGACGTAACGTCCCCGGACGTTGTAGAAGTTCCATGACCAATATAATGCAAGATGCAATGACAAGGACGAAGGTGAAGATAATATGCGTCCAGGATGCCGGACCAAATTGAACATCAAGCAGGGTTAGTGCGCCAGATCGGAGAGTAGTTGCTTGGTCCCACATTAATTGATGAAGCGGGTTCGTCCAAGTCAATAAAAGAATGGCCGCCGGAACGGACCAAAGCAAAATGCGCCCCTTACTGGTGATCAGATGGCTTCTGCCTGTAAAGTCGAGTGCAAAATTGAATATAAAGATGGGTACGCCAAGAATCCCAATGTATTCAAAATTCAGAACCATTAATTTTGTTTGGAGCAGGGGGAAGAAGATCTCCAGGGCATAGGTAAACGACCAGATCGACATGGATAACATGATCCATGCAAATGATTCCACCCCTGCTGCAGGACGTTTTCTCCATGCGTAGAGCCCTAATAAGGCATAGAAAATAGCTGCAATAACATATATCGAGGGGACAAGCAGCTCAAACAGAGACATTTTGATTGGTATTATTGTAGTTTCAGCTTGGAAAAGCTTTCATAATAATAAGATGATAGTTTATTTAGGGTTTGTACCCATATAAAAGGCGCTTCGTTCCTGCTGGGTACAAAGCGCCTTTTGCTTATAAGATCACATTTTGTGGTGCAACGATGTATTGCCACCAATTGTTATGAATGCCGTTCTTCCTGCCAGCCACACGTGGGAAATGGTTGAACCACCACTTGTGGTGTGCGCGGATCTCACCCCCACCCCATTCCGATGAATCCACCATGCGGATATCCCCTTTGAAATTGGGGAAGTTAAGCAGCCAGTCATAGCACTCGCTGGGTACAGGCGTTTTGTTGCCCCAATCATAATCTGCCTGGCTGTTCGGGGCGAAATGAATATTTCCACAGGCAGATTTTCCCGGAGCCACTTTATCGTATCGGATGAAGCGCTTCCACAAGTTTGCATCCCCGTTCAGTTTGCTAAAGGTTCGTTCCATGATCGACTCGGCACGGTGACCATATGATTCGTGCATCTCACCAATACCGCGTTCGTAAGAGAAACCCATCACCACAAAACGGCGTTTGCTGGCGATGGTATTCGTTAATAGCGGGGCATTGCACCAAAAAGCGCCGGGTCCGCCCATGGTGGATTCGTAGAAACCGGCATGGGGGAAACCGAAGATCCACACTTCGTCAATTTCATTGCGAGCTACTCGGTTTAAGATGTTGAATTGTGAAAGGATGGCGGAATAATTCACTTCCTGCGGCATGTGAGGTGTTGTCTTGCGATTCCAAACATCGAGGAAAGTTTGAGGCGTGTAACGAAAGCCATCGGTCTTGGCAGGGAATTCGTTCACATCGATTCGCTCAACGATCTCATACCGCGCCTTGCCTTCACTTACATCCAGTATGTCCAGCAGAAAGCCAGAGAGCAGGTCAGAGGGATCTTTCCATTTCATGAATTTGGAAAGTTTGGTCCCAGCTGCATCCATGACCGGGTCATAGACGATAACCAGTACTTTACTGCGCGTGACTTGTGCAGGTTCGGTGGTGCTATCTTTTGGGTAGGGGGCGGTACGAAAGAGATTTAGCATAATTTCCAAAAGGCTGGGCATGAGGTTCTCCTTGCACTACGGCATATTGACTGCAAAATATACCTGACCATTCACTGCAAGATATAACACATGATCCGGGCTGACGGCTACGGCGCCGACAGGGTTGCGAGGGACCGGATTCGCACTTCCTGTCGTCGGTTGAAATTGATTCTGCAACTCCAGAGTTCGGGGTGCGAAGCGCATCACACTCTGTCCGTCCGAGTCCAGTAATAGGAGCGATGGATCTGGCGGGGCAGCGAACAGGATCTGGGTGAAGTGTGCAGTCATGAATAAGTCTTTATCTGCATAAGCAGGGAAGGGGTTGATCTTATTGACAGGATCCTGGCATTTTGACGCATTCGTATCGACACGGCTGTATGTGCAGTTCGAAATGCGTCCATCTGAATGCAGGAGATACATTTCATCACCTGAAACAAGGAAATCGATCACATCTTGTGTGGGGGTCTGTTGACCGAAGACGAAATATGGACGATCTAAGAAAGCGGCTTCCTTGCCAATATAGACCCAGACAGCACGTGAAGGTGCATCGAGCACATATAAATTCCCGGCATCCAAGATAACGCTGGTGATACGCCCCCAATTTGTATCGGGTGCCGGCAATAGGCCAGTCTGTGGGGTTTCACCGGGCTTGCAATACAAGAGGTTCCCGCCTGCGTCAATACCGAGGACGGTTGCGCCATAAATGTTTGTGATGGGCAGGGCAAGGATATCGACCAAGGGACCCGCTGTGTTGCCTACGCCGGGTTTGCAGTTGAAGGTCGTATCCAACTCGAAGCCGCCATTCCCAGCAGGTATCGCGCGCAAGACTTCACCATTTGCGGCATTGAGCAAATACAGATCGTTCTCTGTGGCTGCCATGCGGCTTACCTCAATGCCGAGTTTGGTGCTGAATGCAGGGTTGAATTGCATACGGCTGATACCCAAAAGTTGATCGAGGTTTGCCTGTGCTTCTGTGCGTAGTCTGAGCGTATCGTTCGTAATGTTGTGATTTTCAGCCCGTGACACATTATCCAAAACATTTTCCCAGGCAACGCGCTGTTCCACCGGATTACTAAGTGAGAGCGCTTGTTGTTTCATTTGTAATGCCTGGTTGTAGTAGACATCGTATTGTTCATTGCGCCCATATTGCCAATACACCACCCAGGCAACGACCACTACGATCAATGGGATCAGGATCGCTGTGAATGCCATGAAGGCTTCAGATGAAAGGGAAGGCGGATTATTCTCTTCGGCGGGCAGCAAACGCGGCAGAAAGGTGCGAAGACGTTCACCAAGCGATGCGCTGCCGGTGCGGAATCCCTGCATGAAGCTGACGATGGTCTTTGCCGCTTGTTTTGCCTGTGGTGAAGGTTCACGCGGACCTTCTGGTATTTTTACTTCAGGAATAGGTTCGCTTTTTGCTTCTAGTTCCTGAACAGATTCTGGTTTTGGTTCTAACTTTTCGACACTGGGTCTTTCTTCCGTGACTTGTGTCTCAGTCCCTGTCTTTGGTTTGGCTCTTGGTATGGATGCCGGAAATTCACGCGGCGCGGTCTTGTGCGGGAGATTCGCTAATGGACCCGTATCAGGTTTGGGTACTGGCAGCTCTTCTTCATATTGCGGTGGGATCGAATATGCCGAGGGTTGTAAGAGATGAGCACTACCTTCCGGTGTTTGCTCAGGCTCGTTAGTGGCTGGCAGGTCTACAGTCGAAGGTTGGGGCGCGGGTTCTTCTTCCTGTGTTATTTCTTCCTTAACAGGTTCTTCTACAGGGGTTTCTGTTTTTGCCACCATTGCCCCACGCAAATGATTGATGACGCCTGCACCATCGGTGGTTTGGATCAATACTGAATTTAGGTCTTCATTGGTTAGCGATAAAAGGCGGCGGCGCATGGCGTCGAAGGAAGAGGGCTGTGCATCTTCAAGTGGAGTGGACCAGGCATTGGGAACGCGTCCGCAGAAAAGCAGCATGTCATTCGCGCTAAGATCGGTTTGCGCATAATGGATGTTGATGGTCTGGCTTGCCCCCAAACCTTTGCCGGAGATCGAAGGATCAAAGAAATGACGGGTGCCATTCGTGCTGAACCAATAGGCTTGCATGGGTCCGCAAAGCGAAAAGATGCACTGGCTTTCACGCACTGCCACAAGCGCCAACCACGCCAATGTATATTGACCGCGGTTGTTTGGGCTCATGTTACGTTCGAGCAAAACTTTATTCAATGAATCAGCAGAAGCGCGCAAGGCACTGGTCACTGCGCGCGGGGTCTGATAAAAAACATTCGCCACATCATCCGCGAATTTGCGATATTCGGTTGTTGTAATAATGGCAGTGCCGGTGAGAGCAAGGTAAACGATCAAACGGTCATTTTCGCGGCCGCGTGCGGCAGTCTTGGGCGGCTGCAATGCCAGAACGCCGGGCATTTCAGCAGGTTCCTGCCCCTGAATGCGATATAAAGGTGAAAGATTGATGTCGAGTGGCATGTAAGATAATCGCTTAAGTCACCTTCATTATAACTGGTAAAATTCGACGGCTATGGACTATACCCTTCTCAACGATTTCTCTCAAATTCAGGCACAAGAATGGAACGAACTTCTCAAAGAGTCCATCAGCGATACGCCCTTTCTTCGATACGAATATCAACAATTATGGTGGGAACATCGCGGCGGCGGCGAATGGAAGAACGCCCAACTGATCCTCGTCATTGCCCGTGAACAAGGAAAACTGGTTGGCATTGCCCCGCTTTTTATTGCTGAATATGAAAACCAACCTGCTGTGCTTCTAAATGGAAGCATAGAGATCTCAGATTATTTGGATTTGATCGTCCGCAAGGATGACCATGCCCGCTTTGTCACTGGCTTGTTGGATTACCTCGCCTCAAGCCTATCCGGGAACTGGTCCAAACTCGATTGGTATAACCTCCCCGATGATTCTCTGACTCTCACTGCGCTCAAAGCAGAAGGTGAGAAACGTGGTTGGGCTCATCTCGAAGAAGTCTACCGTCCTACCCCGCGCATTGCCCTCAACGGTAATTTTGATGACTATCTCGCCAATATCGACAAAAAACAGCGACACGAGATCCGCCGCAAGATGCGCCGCGCTGCTGAATCTGAGTTAAATGTCCGCTTCGTGATCGTGGACCAAACTGCAGACATCGAACCTGAACTTACTGCCTTTTTCGACCTGATGGTACAAGACTCCAACAAGGCAAGTTTCTTACATCCTGCCATGCGTGAGCAAATGACCGCTTTCCTGCGTGCGGCACATGATGGCGGATATCTTTGGCTCGGCTTTTTAGAGATCGCCGGTGAAAAGACCGCTGCTTCTTTGAATTTCGATTACAACGGCAAACTCTGGGGCTACAACTCTGGGGTGAGCCGCTCTCACATGGAGCTTTCGCCGGGTTGGGTCTTGCTCGCCAATACCATCCAATGGTGTTGTGAGAATGGTCGCTATGAATTCGACTTCATGCGCGGTGATGAAGACTACAAATACCGCCTGGGTGGAGTAAATCGCTTTGTAATGCGAGCCAGACTTAATCAAAAATAATTATTTGCGGAGTCCAGCGTTAGAAAGAACGCCGGTCTCCGTTTTTTATATGGCTTTTTCCCTTTTTCGGGAGTAAGATAAACACCTGTATTGGAGGTACCCATGCGAGACTTAACCAATGAAATTCTGGAACTCATCCGGCGCACATCCAGTTCCCTGCCGCCTGATGTTGAAAAGCGCTTGAAAGAGTCCATTGAAAAAGAAGCGCCGGGCTCGGCGGCTCGTGGCGCGCTCGAAACCATCATGAAGAATATTGAGCTTTCACGCGCCAAGTCAACGCCGATCTGTCAGGATACGGGCACACCTATCTTCCAGGTACATTACCCGGTGGGTTGGTCTACCATTCAACTCAAGAAGCAGATCCGCGCCGCAATGGAAGAAGCGACGAAGAAATCCTATATGCGTCCGAACGCGGTCGATGCCATTTACGATAAGAACACCGGCAACAACCTTGGCGGTGATGATTTCCCCTACATCCATTTTGAAGAGAGCGAAGGCGATGAGCTCGTCATTGAACTGATGCTCAAGGGCGGCGGCTGTGAGAACGTCGGGCGTCAATATTCCCTGCCCGATAATTCCCTTGGCGCTGGTCGTGATCTGGCAGGCGTCCGCAAGGTGGTGCTCGACGCGGTGCAGAAAGCTCAAGGTCAGGGATGTGCACCGGGGGTGTTGGGTGTCTCCATCGGTGGTGACCGTGGTTCTTCCTATATTAAGTCCAAAGAAGTGTTGTTCAGTGAAATGGGCACTCGTAATGAAGACCCGAAACTCGCCGAGCTCGAAGAACGCCTTACCTCTGAAGCGAACGAGTTGGGAATTGGTCCGATGGGTTTTGGCGGTAAGACCACTGTGCTCGATACCAAGATCGTTGGGTTGAGCCGCTTGCCTGCCTCCTATTTTGTATCTGTGTCTTACATGTGCTGGGCATATCGCCGCCGCAAGATGACGGTAAAGGGCGAAGAGATTACTTACGATTAACATATTACGCATCACGTAATACGTAATGCGTATGGAGCATGAACATGAAACAGATAACCACCCCCATTAGTGATGCAGCCATCCGTGACCTGAAAGTAGGCGACTCGGTTGCCCTCTCCGGCATGATGGTCACCGGGCGCGATGCCGCCCATAAATGGATGATGGAAACCTTCATCAAGAAAACACGTGCACCTCAAGGTGACGATCTGCAAGTCTATGAAGAATTGAAGAAATTACTGAATGGCTCGGTCATCTACCATTGTGGACCTGTCGTCAGTGGTTTGGATACGAAAGACTACAAGTTCCTTGCTGCTGGTCCCACCACATCCATCCGTGAAGAGCCGTATCAAGCCGACGTGATGAAGCATTTCAACGTCAAAGGGGTGATCGGCAAAGGCGGTATGGGCGCTAAAACGTTGAAAGGCTGTCAGGAAACCCCCGGTGTGTATCTCCATGCCATTGGCGGTGCGGCTTCTTTCCTTGCACAGACGGTCGTCAAAGTACACGGCGTGTTCAAAATGGAATTCGGCGTGCCCGAAGCCATGTGGGTGATCGAAGTCAAAGACTTCCCTGTCGTCGTTACCATGGACTCACATGGCGGCAGTCAACATGCGGTCATTGATGATGCTTCAAAAAAGGTTCTGGACGAATTACTGGAGAAACCTTACTAGGTCCATTCAATTGGGCGGGATGTAAAGCATCCCGCCTATTTTTTTAATGACATATTCCCCTCCCAAGAACATGATATATAATGACCCCAATGCAAAATTTGTTGCGGCGATTGTTTGCTCCATCCATTTTTGAAGATGAAGAAAAAACTCGCACAGCTCAGATCCTGAATACTTTTGGGTGGGTTGCGTTCGTTATTGTTCTTCTCATCACTTTTTCACGCATCATTACCGGGGAATGGCTAAGCGCTTCTTCCAAGATCTTTTTCCCAACACTCCTGTTTATACTTTTTTTTACCCAGATATTAATCCGCAAAGGGTATGTCCGTTTGGCAGGCGGCTTTATGGTCGTCCTGATATGGACGGCTCTCACCTTTCAAGCGTCACAGTCTGATGGCTTGCGAGATGTAACGATCTTCGCTTTCTCCATTCTGGTTCTGTTGGCAGCTCTCTTACTTGGATGGGTGGAAGGGGTCATCACAGGCTTTCTCAGTCTTGTTGTCATTTGGTATTTTGCATATCAGGAAAATATCGGAATCCGTACATTTTCCATTGACCCTCCCTTTAGTTTTGCGCGGGATTTTTCCGCGGTTTTTATCATCACCTGCATCCTTACATACATCCTGATCCAACGGCTTAATCGCTCTCTCTCAGATGCGAGACTGGAACTGCGTGAGCGTTTGCGGGTGGATGAAAAATTACAAATGCAAGCCAATTACCTTAACGCGCTTCACGATACGACCTTTGGCTTGCTCAATCGCCTTGAGCTTAAGCCTCTCCTTGAAACGATCCTTCTTCGCACAGCAGAATTGCTGGAGACTCCCCATGTCGGCATTGACCTTGCTTCAGTGGATGGCGTTGTCTTGCGGCAGGAGATGGGGACCGGTATTTACGAAATGTGGAACGGAACCTATACAGAAAAAGGGGAAGGACTTACCGGAAAAGTTTGGGAACGCGGTCAGACCATTCAAGTGGAAGATTATGGCACATGGGAGGGAAGAAACAAGTCCATCGCATCTGGAGTCGGTCTTTGTTCCGTTGTTGGAGCGCCATTGAAATCTGGCGACAAGATCCTCGGCGTGCTGTTGGTAGCCTCGCTTGAGAAGGGGAAGAACTTCAGCCCTGAAAAAGTGATCTTGCTCGAACGGTTGGCGGCGCTTGCCTCTCTCGCTATCGATAATGCTCGTCTCTATGAGAGCGCAAAAAAGGAATTGTATGAGCGCAAAATCGTCGAAGAAGACCTGCGCTCCAGTGAAGAACGCTTTCGTAAAGTGTTCAACAACAGCAGCATTGCCGTAGCCATTGTCACTTTAGACGATGGCGTCTTTCTCGAAGCCAATCAAGCTTTTTGGGAATTGGCAGATCTGTCTCCCGAACAGGCATTGGGACGCTCCGCTGTTGAGCTTAGACTTTGGGCTCATCCCGATGACCGAGCCCGGTTTGTGAAGAACCTGTTGGAAAATGGGTCCCTGGAAAATGTGGAGGTTGAATTTCCAGCCAAAGGCAGAGCCAACCGTCTATCACTTGCGTATTATGAGTTGATCGATATCAAAGGACAACGCTGCATTTTGTGCATGTTCTACGATATCTCTGAACAGCGCCAGACTCAGCGTAATTTTAGAGAGAGTGAAAGACGAACACGCGCCATCATTTCATCCATCCCGGATATGATCTTTGAAGTTTCAAAGAATGGTACATTCCTCGACTTCATGGCCTCTGCCGAACTCGTTCCCGTGATGGAACCGCATGAATTTATCGGAAAGAATATCAAAAGTCTCTTTCCTCCGGCGATCGGTGAACAGACCATGTTCGCATTGGAACGCGCTCTTGTCACGGGGCAGGTCCATGCCTTTGAGTATGGGCTCCCTCCGGGTGAGGAGACTCAATTCTTTGAAGCACGTGTTGCCCCTGTAACCTCAGAGTCTGCCATCATCATGGTGCGTGATATCAGTCAACGTAAGTGGGTGGAGACGGAACGTGAAAAACTTATCAATGAATTGGAAGAAAAGAACGCTGAGTCTGAAGCCTTGCGTGAAAGCATGGCGATCATTGTAGAAACCCTGGATGAGACCAAAGCTGTCAGTTTGATCCTTGAACAACTTGAACGTGTGATCCCATTCGATTCTGCCTCTGTACAACTTTTAAAAGATGGTGTGTTGGAGATCGTCAGCACAAGACGGCTCGAGCCCAAGGAATTGCATATTGGAACACGATACCCCGTCACTGAGAAAGAGCCGTCGTATCCATTATTAACTGGAAAAGTTCCATATATCCTTGTGAAAGATGTAAGAGCGGTCTTCTCCACCTTGTTCATGGAAGACCCGTACAATCAGATCCGTACCTGGCTTGCAGTTCCCTTACGCATCAAACGCCAGATCATAGGTGTTATCACTCTCGATGGACATCAACCCAACAAGTTCAACAATAAACATGCCGAACTTGCAGCGACATATGCCAATCAGGTTGCCATTGCATTGGAGAATGCACGTCTGTTTAGCGAGGTTCAAAAGGAACTTTCAGAACGTAAAAAATTGATCGAGGAACTTGAAAACAAGAACGCCGAATTGGAGCGCTTTACCTACACTGTTTCGCACGATTTGAAATCTCCGATCATCACCATCCGCGGCTTTTTAGGCTTCCTCGAAAAGGATGCGCTTACGGGGAATATGTCCCGCCTGCGGGGGGATGTCAAACGGATTTCAGACGCCACCGATAAGATGCAAACTCTGTTGAACGAATTGCTCGACCTTTCGCGAATAGGACGTTTGGTGAACCCACCCACGCAGGTCGCGTTCAATGAGATCGTGTATGAAGCCCTTGACCTTGTGCAGGGACGTATTCAAGCCAATCAGGTGCAGGTTAGCATTCAAGAGAACATGGACACGGTCTATGTTGATCGTCAACGCATGGTGGAGGCGGTGCAAAATCTGATCGATAATGCCGCAAAGTTCGTGGGTGAAAATCCCAGGATCGAGATCGGGCAAAATGGTGAAGATGATGAGATGCCGATCTTTTTCGTACGCGATAACGGCATTGGCATTCCCGCTGTTCACCATGAGCGCATTTTTGGCTTGTTCAACAAATTGGATGCTAATTCCGAAGGCACAGGCATCGGTCTGGCTCTCGTGAGGAGAATCGTTGAGGTCCACAAAGGCAGGATCTGGGTCCAGAGTGAACCGCAGAAAGGGTCCACTTTCTTCTTCACGCTTCCCACGGGACCCGAATCCTGAATCGTGATATAACTGGCGTCATCTCATCTCGTGGAGGAATCTTCATGAAACACGCAGTCAGCATCAGCATTGGGTCATCCAAACGAAACAAGGCTGTGGAAGTTAATTTGCTGGGGGAAACAGTACGCATCGAACGCATTGGTACCGATGGTGATATGGAAGCCGCTGCACTCAAATACAAAGAATTAGATGGAAAAGTAGATGCCTTTGGGGTGGGCGGTGCGGACCTCGAAGCACTGGTGGATGGAAAAGTCTACCCGTTCTATTCCGTGCGACCGATGGTCCGTTTCGTTGAAAAGACACCGCTTGTTGATGGCGGCGGGTTAAAGAATACCCTTGAAAATAAAGCCGTATCGTTCTTAGATTCAAAGGTCGGTGACTACATCAACAAGTTGGGACGCAAAGTGCTCATTCCTGTGGGTGTAGATCGTTGGGGGTTATCCAAATCCTTTGCAGAAGCGGGCTATGAAACGGTCTTTGGCGATATGATGTTCGGTTTGGATATTCCCATCCCGGTCCGCAGTATTAAAGGGCTCAGAACAGTTGCGGCTTTACTCATGCCCATTGCCGGACGTTTACCATTTGAAATGTTATATCCCACCGGCGAAAAGCAGGAAAAGCACGTTCCGAAATTCGAAAAGTATTATCACTGGGCAACCGTGATCGCTGGCGATTGTCATTACGTCAAGCGCCATATGCCATTGGATGGTATGCAAGGCAAAGTGGTAGTGACCAACACCACTACGCCCGAAGATGTGGAATTCTTCCGCAAGGTTGGCATCAAATACCTCCTTACCACCACACCCGTCATGGATGGGCGTTCCTTCGGTACGAACATGATGGAAGCAGCCTTGGTGGCAGTTTCTGGAAAGAATCGTCCGCTGACTTGGGATGAACTTGGCGAAATGATCACCAAACTTGGTTTTGAACCGCAACTGCAGGAGTTGAACTAACCATGAAGATGAATGCCATTGTTCTTGCCGGGGGCATTCCCCAACCCAATGACCCGTTGTATGCCTACTCCAAAGGTGACTCCAAAGCACTGATCGACGTGGCAGGCAAGCCCATGGTGCAATGGGTGGTGGATGCGTTGAATGAAGCCAAATCGGTTGACCAGATCATTGTGATCGGTCTTTCTCAAAAGACTGGGCTGGTTTCTGAAAAGCCGATCCATTACATCTCCAATCAGGGACGTATGTTGGCGAACATCGTTATCGGTTCTGAAAAATCGCTTGAACTCAGACCGAACAACGATTATCTGCTCGTCTGCTCTGCCGACATCCCTGCCTTGCGCGGCAGCATGGTAGATTGGCTCGTCAAAACCGCCATGCAAACCGAGGATGAACTGTATTACGGTGTGTGCCCCAAAGAAGTAATGGAATCACGCTATCCCGAATCCAAGCGTACCTACACCAAACTCAAGAACATGGAATTGTGCGGTGCAGATGTTAATATCACCCGCATCAGTGTCATCAAAGAACACATGCCCACCTGGGAAGCCCTGATCGGCAACCGCAAGAGCCCCATGCGTCAGGCTGCCATTATCGGTTTCGATACGCTCTTTCAACTTGCTACCCGCCAGTTCACACTTGAAAGCCTGGTAGAACGTGCCTCCCAACGCATTGGCATCAAGGGACGTGCCATTGTATGGGAACATGCCGAAGCCTGCATGGATGTTGACAAGCCTCATCAACTTGAATTGATGCGTAACGACCTCGCCGCACAGGTCAAAAAGTCGGCAAAAGCCTCAAAGGAAAAATCAACAAAATAAAAATGAACCTTCGGAAAATCCTCGAACTCGATGCCCGACTTTCCAGTCAAATGCGCGTTGCTGAAAAGCCGGGTTTTTTGCGAAACCTTGCCATCTTCTTCGCCCACTCCGGTGACTCGTGGTTTTGGGCGGCAGGTCTCATTATTATTTGGTTCTTCAGCAACTCTCAATGGCGTCACTGGGAAACCGTTGAATTTTTCGGTCTTTCCGGCTTGGCTGTGGTGGTGTTGGCTGTCAAGTTCCTCTTCAAACGCAAACGCCCCGAAGGCGAGTGGGGTGGGATCTACCGCAACACAGACCCGCACTCCTTCCCATCTGGACACGCCGCCCGCGCGTTCCTCATCGCAGTCCTTGCAACGTTTCTTGCCCCGCCCTGGCTTGCCGCCATTCTTTGGGTTTGGGCGCCGTTGGTTGCTTTGGCACGCGTAGCGATGGGCGTTCACTACCTTTCGGATATCATTGCCGGTGCCATTCTCGGCATCATCGTTGCCTTGCTTGGCTTGCAGTTTTACCAATACCTAATCGACTGGTTTGCTGGCTTAACCGGTTTCATGTTCTGGTAAACATCAGTATGGCGACAAACATGTCGCCATACTTTTTATTTAAAGGTTCGCTATGAAAACTCACACCTTTCGCCTCAAACCGCAACAAGACTTGTTCGACTCCATTGAAGATTTCGTCAAGCAAAACAATATCGAAGCAGGCTGCATTCTCTCCAGCGTGGGCAGTTTGACGCATGCCACACTCCGCCTTGCGAACCGCGATTATTACAACGAATATGAAGGTCACTTCGAGATCGTATCCATGACAGGGACAGTGTCCATTCACGGCTCACACATCCACGTTGCCATCTCCGATGGTGACGGCGTGACGATTGGCGGTCATCTCGTGAGCGGATGCAAAATCTACACCACCGCCGAGATCGTGTTATTGGAAATGGACGATGTGGTGTACAAGCGCGAATTGTACGAAAATGATTCGGGGTATGAGGAATTGGTGGTCTACAAGAAATAAGCAACATGATTAACCCCTAATTTTATATTGGACGCTGACGAGCGCAGATGGACGCGGAAAATACTTTGAAAATCCGCGTTGTCAGCGTTTACACCGCACTTGCGTTCGGTGCAAGTGTCTGCGTCCATTTTTGCTCTTAAAACAAGCTCACCCACGAAGCCTTAATTTCGGGGTGAGTCTTTTTTATTTTATCGCCTTCAAGAATTCTTCCGGTCGGGTTACGGTTTCTTTCAATTCCAGCATCTTTCCCAACCGCGTTAACTGCGGCGGGTCGACGTAGGTCTGCGCCAGGGTTTCTTCCTCGCCCAAAACCTCACGTGCGGGTCCATCGAGCAGGACTTGTCCCTTTGCGAGAGCAATGACACGCTCAAAATTTTCAGCGCAGAAATCAATATCATGTGTGATGGTGATGACGGTCTTGCCTTCACGCTTCAACTCAGCAATGACGTGTGCAATTCTCGCCACGTTAACTGCATCCTGCCCGGTTGTGGGTTCATCAAAGATGACGATGGGTGTGTCCATTGCAATGATGGATGCCAGCGCGACCATCTTACGCCAGGTGGGTGAAAGGTCGTAGGGATTGGTGTCAGCTTTGTCGTGTAATTCTGTCAACGCCATCGCACGTTTGACGAGTTCATCCACTTTTTCTTTTGCATACCCCAAATTGCGCGGACCGAACGATACTTCAGTTAATACGTCTCTTGAAAAAAGCTGTTCATCCGGGTTCTGAAAGACATAGCCAACTCGCGAAGCCAATTTGGCAACCGATTGTTTTGTCGTCTCCCAATCGCCAATGAAGATGGAACCAGAGGTCGGTTTGAGCAAGCCATTGAAGTGACGCACGAGAGTCGTTTTCCCTGCGCCGTTCTGCCCAACAATGGCAACCTGTTCGCCGGGGTTGATGGTCAGATCGATGCCTTTGAGAGCTTCCAAGCCGGTGGGATAGGTGAAGCGGAGATCTTTGATGGTGATGTTCATGATGTGATATTTTCGTAGGGGTGGGGGCTTGTACCACGAAGTGGTATTCCCTGCCCAAATGGTGTATTCATAAATCTGGGCGGGGTGACCTTGCCTCTACTTAAACCCTTCCATCGCCTCGAACAATGTCACAGGCAATTTATCTTTCTTCCACAAGCCTTGTTTCTTCGCTTCCCTTGCCACGGATGTATATCTTGAAACACCAAAACCATTTTCAACCAAGATGTCTGAGGTCAATACTTGGCTGGGCGTGCCTTCGAGCAGAATCTGACCTTCTTTCAAGGCAATTACACGGTCTGCGAAGTGCGCGATCCATTCCACTTTGTGTTCGACCATCACAACGGTCATGCCTTCTTCCGCCATTTTGCGCACCACGCCGAAGACCTCACGGGTGCCGATCGGATCCATTTGCGAGGTCGGTTCGTCGAGCACTAAAAGCCTGGGTCGCATGACCAGGATCGAGGTCAGCGCGACGCGTTGTTGTTGTCCTCCAGAGAGAGAATAAGGCGAGCGGTCGGCTAAGTCGCGGATTCCGGTCAACGCCATGGCTTCCTCCACGCGGGCTTTCATCTCTTCACGCGGCACGCCGATGTTCTCAAGCCCGAAAGCAAGTTCTTCGAAGACGGTGTACTTCGCGCCCGAAATTTGATTGAAGGGATTTTGGAACGCCAGCCCAACATTGAGCACCCACTCATCGAGCGTGGACTCGCTGGACTTCTTGCCGTCCACTTCGATGCTGCCGGAGATCTCGCCTTTGAAGAAGTGCGGCACAAAGCCCGCCAACGCATAACACAGCGTGGACTTGCCCGCACCGTTCGGACCAATGACCGAAACGAACTCGCCTTCTTTCACCTGCAAGTTGAGGTTTTGCAGAACAGGCTCTTTGGTGAGCGGATATTTGTAGGTGAGATTTTGAATGTCTACGAAAGCCATAGGTTCAATCCGATGGAGACGATGATGAGCGCGAACAACACCCAGCGTAAACCTTTATCAAAGGCTGGGTCAGCGATTTCGTGCAATGAGGTTTTGGCATGTTTGGATGTAAAGCCGCGCGCTTCGATGGCGATGGCACGTTCTTCCACTTCGACCAATGAGCCGAATACCAGTGGACCTACCAACGGAACCAACGAACCGGCACGTTTGAAGAATGTGCTTTCTGTATCCAAGCCGCGTGAACGTTGAGCAGAGATGATGGTTTGCGCTTTGGCTTGCATTTGTGGAATGATCTGCAGCGTGGAAATGATGACGTAGGCAAATTGCCCCGGCAGTCCGCGGCGGGTGAGGTCTGACATTAACTCGCTGGGATGAGTGGTGAGCAGAAAGAGCGTGAAAGCCGAGACCATCACAAAAATACGCATGGCGTTGCGAAACGCAAACATCATGCTTTCGGTGGTTACATCCAGAAAGTAGAACTTGAAGACTACGTCTGTGCCGATGGGTTGAAAGAAAGCTTGCATCAAAAACAGGAAAGTGGCTGCAGGCAGAATAAGCCGCAAGGCAGTTAGCGAAAATTCGCGGAAGACTTTTCCCAACAAGCTTAGCGGAATGATGGCGGCGATCAGGAGCAGATGCGGTGTCCAATACCAGGGGAAGGTGAAGGCGATGATAATCAGCGCAAGGGTCAGAACCAACTTGGTGAGCGGATTGAGGCGATGAATGAAACTGTCTCGTTTAATATGGAAGGAAAGTCTCTCATGCATAGACTTGGATTATACCCATTGCAGTTATAAAAAGAGACCAGAAAAATCTGGTCTCTCCGTCTGTCATTGCGAGGGCGATGAATTTTTCGCCCGAAGCAATCTCACGCATTATCCAGAGATTGCTTCGGTGGGCTGTCGCCCTCCTCGCAATGACGAACAATTTATTTTTCTATTTATCCGCCCAAAATATTCCTGAGCATGAATGCCGCGAACAGAACCAACAACACGACTACACCAATGGCGATGTACATTTGGGTGTTGCTTTGTCCGCCGCTGACTTCCACCTGGCTGGCTTTGGGATACCCACCGATCATGCGTTTGGGCAGACCGAGGACAATGGCGAAGGCAAGCATGGCAGTGGTGATCTTATCCACAGGTTCCACAAGGAAGCCGGTGCTCAGAACAGCTTGCACCATGCCGGTACCGGTCTGCATCAAATAGGCAGTAATGAAGGAGGAGCCGCTGGCAGTGATACCGCCATAAAGATACACAGCAATGGGGGTCGAAACGATGGCAGCGGTCAACGCAACCACGAAACCGGTTACGACCACTTTCCACCATTCCTTGAAGAAACCCCAGCCAGCCATGCGACCAGCCATGTAGCCGATCATCGCGGCGACGGGCCACCACGGGAGAGCGTTCGGGTCTACGGCGATGCCCCAAATGATATTGGAGAGCGCACCAGTGAGAGCGCCGGCCCACGGTCCGCACAGGGCAGCGACCAGAACAGTACCGATCGAGTCAAGGTAGACGGGCAGTTTCAACAATACAACGATCTGACCAATGGCAATGTTGATGGCGATGGCGATGGGAATGAGCACCCACGTCTGCGTATTGAAGTTGTTCTTGATCTTATCCAACATGGTTTCCTCCGAATGAAATATAGAATCAATTACACAACTATCATAACACTTTCACTTGTGCAGCGTCACGAAATTTCCCGTGCCAGTTTCTCCATCCGTTCCAAAAACAACTCCATGAACATGCGCGGACGGACGCCCAATGCCACCTTCATATTCCGATTTTTTTTCTCATAATTATAGAAATCCGCAAAGGTGTTGCCTAGACCAACTCCCGTTGAAATATCCACATCCACCACCAGGTCCTGGTAGTCGCAAATTTCCGGCATGAAGGTCAGCGCCAATGTCATTGGGTCGTTGATGACACAGCCATCGATGCTTTGATATTCATCGTGAAATTCCATGTAGAAGCGGGTCGAGTCCGCAATGAATTGTGTGAGCGGCGAATTGATCTTCAAGAGTCGGTTCAGGTCATCTTTTGTAAATACGCATTGATACGTCACATCCAACGGCGTAAGGATCATAGGCATGCCCGAATGAAAAACGATGTGCGCTGCGTGCGGGTCTACATAGGTGTTGTACTCTGCCTGTGCCGTGGTGTTGCCCGGGGATTGGATCGCCCCGCCCATGATGAGTACCTCTTTGACGTTCTGCACAATGCGCGGCTCTTTACGGATCGCCAATGCGACATTCGTCAGCGGACCGATACACACCAAGGTGACTTCACCCGGGCGTGACATGATCTGCTCGATGATGTAATCGCTTCCATGCTGCGCCTTGGGCTGGGTCGCTGGTTCTGGAAGTTGTGCATACCCGAGACCTTGATTCCCATGCGTCTCTGGGCTGAGCAGCGACTCTTTTACGAGCGGCAGGTCACAGCCTTTGAAGACAGGCACATGGCTTGCCTTCGCCAATTCCAAAATAGACAATGCATTCTTCGTCGTCTGCTCGGTAGAGACGTTGCCATGCACAGAGACAATGCCGTCAAGAATAATTTCCGGCGAAGCCAGTGCCAGCAAAATGGCAAGCGAGTCGTCGATGCCGGGGTCGGTGTCAATGATGATGTGTTTAGGCATATTTTATCCAATGTAGGGGCGGGATCACCCCGCCCTTCCAGCATAATTTTCCATTCTTTCAATAAACAATTCCACGAACTCGCGTCCTTTTACATCCAATGCGACCTTCATGTTCGCGGGTTTCTTTGTGACCTTCATAAAGTCTGCGTACGTTTTGCCGGTGGAGACGCCGCCCGAAACATCTACGTCCACGTAGTGACTTTCGATCGACAGTAACTCTGGCGAAATGACCGCCGCTACCGTCAGCGGATCGTGCAAAGCGCAGCCAGCAAAACCTTCATACTTCAAATAGAACGCCATGTAATCTGCCGTCACATCGCGGATGAATTTGGAAATGGGCGAATCGATCTTGTTTAAACGCTCCACATCTTCAGATGTGAGCAAACATTTATACGTCACATCCAATGGGATGAGGGTGATGGGAATGCCTGAGTTGAAAACGATATGCGCAGCATGAGGATCTTCATAAATGTTGAACTCCGCCAATGGCGACATATTTCCGCCCGAGCGGATCGCCCCGCCCATGATGACCAGCTCCTTCACGGCTTGGGCAAAGCGTGGTTCTTTACGAATGGCAAGTGCCACATTGGTGAGCGGACCAACGGCAAACAAGGTCAATTCATTGGGTTCGGCGAGAAAGCGTTCGATCAGATAATCCACGGCATGGGTTTCAATAGGCTTTAACTTTGGTTCGGGTAAATTCGTTCTGCCCATGCCGCTGGTGCCATGCACCATTTCGCCTGATTGCTTGTGTGACGGTTTGACCAACGGCACGGTACAGCCTCTTGCCACTGGTATGTGAGTCGCGTTCAAGAATTCAAGTAGGGCAAGCGCATTGCGCGTGGTCTTATCTATGGTCACATTGCCATGCACTGTGGTGATGGCTTCGAGTTGAATTTCGGGCGATGCCAGCATGAGCAGGATTGCCAGCGCATCGTCTGCGCCGGGGTCGGTGTCTAGGATGATTCGGGTTGGGGTCATGTTGTCCTATAGAGGCGGGGTCTTCCCGTCCAAAGATGTTGTTTTCAAACAAGGGCGAGGGAGCCTCGCTCCTATGCAATAAACGTTTCTACTTCGTCTTTAGTCGGCAAGGATGGTTGTGCACCGAACTTTGTTGTTGCCAATGCACCACATGCGCATCCATAGCGGACGGAGTCTTCGAGTGATTTGCCACTCAATATGGCAGAAGCGAATCCGCCGATGAAGGCATCACCTGCGGCAGTGGTGTCAACGACATTTACTTTATATGTGTCTACATGTTTTACTTGTATAGCTGTCACTAACAATGCGCCTTTGCTGCCCAACGTCACAATGACGGTCTTGACGCCTTGCTTCAAAATTTCTTTTGCCGCAACTTCAGCGGAAGAAGCATCTGTGACAGGCAAGCCGGTAAGCAATGCAAGTTCGCTTTCGTTGGGGATGAGGATATCTACATTGAAAAGTAATTCAGCGGGGAGGGGTTTGGCAGGTGCAGGGTTGAGGATGACTTGCATTCCATGTTCGCGGGCACGTTGGGCGGCGCGCAGAACTGTCGGCGTGGGGATCTCTAACTGGAGCAGGAGCAAGCCCGAGTTTGAGAAAGAAGCGGAGTCTACATCCGCTGGCGTGACCATGCCGTTTGCGCCGGGTGAGAGCACAATGCTGTTCTGCCCATTCGCATCCACAACGATGATGGCCGTGCCGGTCGCTGAATCCGTTTTCAAGACTTGCGATGTATCCACATTGTTGGACTTTAAATTTTCGACAAGGAATGGACCAAAGCTATCGCTTCCGACGCGCCCGACCATGGTTGTTTTCACCCCTTGCCTTGCCGCCGCCACAGCCTGATTCGCGCCCTTGCCGCCGGGGATGATCTGCAGGTCGTCGCCGCTGATGGTTTCGCCCGGCTGCGGAAAGCGCGGCGATTTGACGACGAGGTCTGCGTTGAGAGAGCCGATGACGAGTACGTTGGACATGTTGTTATTTTACTGTAGTGAGTCGAAAGTCGAAGGTCAAAAGTCGAAAGTCAAAAGAATTAATTCGCAAATGGATTGAAGTTGGTTTCGCGGTCGTAATAATCTTCGTTCTCGGCACGTTTGAGCGCGTTGACAACCACATAGGTCAGCGGAGTCATCAACGCTTCGATGACAACTTTGAAAAGATAATTCGTGAACGCAAGCGTGATGAAGAGACTCCATGGGAAGACGCCGAATAACGAAGCGACGGCAATAAAGACGACGGAATCAATCGCTTCACCAACAAGTGTGCTGCCAATGGTGCGGGACCAAAGCCAGCGTCCGTTGGTGAGCACTTTCATTTTGGCGAGCACAAAAGAGTTGAAGAACTCGCCGAGCCAATAGCCGGAGAGACTTGCCAACACTATGCCGCCTGTGCTCATGCCACCAAGGATAGCTTGATAGGCAGTGCCACCGGCGTATGTTTTCCAAGTTGCTTCGCCGGGCATGATGCCGACGAGCCAAAGAGTTAATGATGTAAGAACGAGTGCGAAGAAGCCCGTCCAAATGACGCGGCGTGAGCGTTGATAGCCGTAGACTTCGGTGAGGATATCGCCGAAGACATAACTGATGGGGAAGAGCAGTGTGCCTGCATCGAAAGCGAGCGGAATGTTGAAGAGGCTGATGCCCCAATCCACGATCTTGGCGGAGGAGGCGATGTTGCTGGTGATCAACACGGCGACGAAGAATGCCATGATGATGTCGAAATATTTATAAGACTTCATGCATATCCTTTCTATATGGAAGCGGTAGTTTTACCACAAGGAATCAAAAAGGTGACAGTCACTTATGAAGTGACTGTCACCTCCGATAATCGGTGTGACTATTTTCTCGGTGTGACCACTCCGCCTTTTACATCCCATATCTCTGCGCTTTGAGTGAACTCAGGGTTGAAGAGATTTAAGTCGGTGGCTGTAAATAGGACTTGCGATTCTTGAGTCACGTAGCGCAGCAAGTCTGCGCGGCGTGAGGCATCGAGTTCTGCCATCACTTCATCGAGCAGGATGACGGGATATTCGCCGGTGCGTTCCTTCATCCATTCGACTTCGGCGAGTTTCAACGCCAGCAGTGTGGTGCGGATCTGTCCGCGTGAGCCGTAATCGCTCACATCCGCTTTGTTGATGACGAAACGCAAGTCGTCTCGGTGCGGACCAATGGTTGTCACACCGCGCGCGATCTCTTCGCCGCGAATCGTTTTGAGCTTGGTGAGAAAGCCTTCTTGAATTTCTTTGATCTCAATCGACGAGCGATCAATGGCGGTATCGAGTTTCAAACCGAGTTGACCGTCGGGCTTGGGCAGTGGGTCGTAGGCAGGCTCATAGGCGAGACGAAGGATTTCGGTGCCGCGAGTCAGTTCGTGATGCACGCGAGAGGCGAGACGTTCGATCTCTTGAATCGCCTGGATGCGCCACAGAATGATCTGCGCGCCCGATTTGACCAACGCTTCATCCCACACTTCGAGTTGATTCGGGTTCCCGCCGTTTTCGTTCAACGCTTTGAGCAATGCGTTGCGCTGCGTGAGCGCCTGCGTGTAATCGCCGAGAGTCCGCGCATAGGCAGGGACCGCCTGTGACAGAGCGAGGTTGAGATAGCGGCGGCGTTCATCGGGTCCGCCTTCGATGATCTGCGACATCTGCGGCACGAAGATGACCGCATTGAAATGACCAATGACATCGTTGATATTACGCTTGGCGCCGTCGAGCAAAATCTCTTTGCGCAGGCGTTGACCGTTCGTGCCAGTCGGTTCGAGAATCAGCCGCGCTTCGAGACGATGCTTGGTCTTGCCGCGCTGATAATCTGCCACGAGACGCGTCACTGCCAGTGGATTGCGCGCCTCATGGAAGTTCACCATTTGGCGGTCGGTGTTGGTTTGAAAGGAAGTGAATGCCGCTAGAAAATAAATGGCTTCGAGGACGGAGGTCTTGCCTTGCGCGTTCTGTCCCGTCAACACAACAGCCCGCCGTGGAAGGTCAGCATCCAGGCGGGTGAGACTGCGAAAGTTGGTGAGGGAAAGGTGGCGAAGGTGCATTAGCGGTCAGCAATCAGCTTTCAGCGATTAGCCAATCAGCAATCGTAAATCTAAAATCGATTAATCGAGCGGTGTTTCTTCGTTTTCGTCTTCGCTTGGCTTCCAAACGCGGACGGCTTTATCGGTGAACAACACACCATTGAGGTGGTCGATCTCATGCTGGAAGATGCGTGCCATCCAACCGTCCACTTTGAGTTTGACAGGTTGACCGTGGCGATTGAGCGCTTTCACTTGAATGGCTTCATGTCTTTCCACTTCACCGACCAAGCCGGGAATGGAGAGACAACCTTCAATGCCCATCACCTTTTCATCAGAGACCTTAACGATCTCTGGGTTGATGAGCACGAATTGTTTTTTCTTGGGTTCGGGTGCGCCTTCTTCCCGTTCTTCATCTTCGCCTTCAGCATATTCAACCACTGCCAACTGCATGGGCAGGTTGATCTGCGGTGCGGCAAGACCTACCCCCGGCGCTTCGCGCATGGTCTCGAACATGTCGTCGATGAGTGTTTGTAGATCCTTGTCGAATTTGGTGACGGGTTTTGCCTTCTTCCGCAAAATGGGTTCAGGCAGGTGAATGATCTGTCGTAGTGCCATTTCTTTCCTCTTTTACTTTTCAACTGTACGGTAAAAGCGACTCTTTCAACGTATGAGAGCCGCATTTGTTCGGTCGGGCGGCAATGATACTTGGATTGTCCTTTCCCCGCTACCCTGAATTAGAAGTCGCCACCGCCGCCATCACTGCCAAAATCATCTCCGCCGAAGTCCTCGTCTTCATCAATGGGGAAATCATCCATGTCTTCATCTTTTGAGACCGCTGCGAAAGGATTGGTATTGCTGACATTGGCAGCAGGGGGCGTGATCGGTTTGTTGAATTCATTCAGGTGTTGATGATAGGCGGCGATCCAGGTTGCAAAGCGTTCACGGTCTGCACTGCCTGCGTCTTCGTTCTTCTTGGCAATACGAGCCGACCGGCGGCGGTTGATATCCGCTTGAACAGCAGCAGGGTCCATCACATCTTCGAACGCCATTTGCGTACCACCGACGGTGATGAATACTGTCCCATAGTTGAACATGTAGGCGATGAACCCTTTTCTTTTATAGGAAGTGCTGAGTATGTTCTCGATCTGTGCCGAACGCCGTTCTTCCGTGCCGAACGGTTTGCGGTCGATATCGAAGATCTCATCCTGGGTCACCATGAAGGTATCGTTCTTCCAGTCGGCGTATTCGTACCAAAGCCAAAACCCTACCGGCAGAAGCAAAAGCGGAATGAGAACGGATAATGTATCGGGTTTGAACGAGAAGCCGCCGTTGAAAGTGATAAAGGCTTTATCGGGCGAATTGTAAAGAACCACCATGCGCCAGATAAAAAGGACAACGCCCAGTAAAAATAGACCAAAGGGCTTCCAGCCTTGTTGCAGCAAAATAAGCCAATGTTTGTGGTAAATGATCTTGCCGCCTTCTTCAAGGCGTAGTTGAAAGAGATTCTGAAGCGCCAACAGCCATAGTGGAGATTTGAGCACCTTCTCTTCATCCACTGGCACGACCGGAGAAAGTTCCACCTGCGGACGTTTATCGAGCGGCAAGCCTAATTTCTGTTTGATGGTGTCTTTCATCACGTCCATTTGGCTGCGGGTGGTGATGGCTTTGGTGCGCTCCCAATACTCGCGGATCATGTCCGCGGCTTGCTGGGGGTGGTCCACATATTCAAATTCCAACTTGCCGACGAAGGTGCGCACGATGACGTTGCCATATTTCAAGATGCGCCCAAGCGCATCGGTTTCCACGCCGACAGAGAGAATGGTGCCAAGCGGCGCTTCTTCGCGGCTGTCATGCAAGCCAATCACCTTCTCCAGCCAGATGACACGTTGGTTGGTGACAATGTAATAGTCATTGCTCCAGTCAATGGCGTTCCAAACGCCCCAGCCTAAAATACCAAGGACCAATACGATCCCAACCGCTACTGGAATGACCGAACTAAGGAAAACCCCAAAAGCGATCAGCCCAAGCGCACCAAGCATTGCGAAGAACGGCGCGACCAATGCCTGAAACAGGCGGATCTTATGCCGCCGCGCAATGAAGTAAATGACTTCGTTCTTTCCCAGCCATTTGAACTTGGTCGAACGGGCCAACTTGTGGCTTTTGATGGCAACTTGAAAATTCGGTTTGAGCTTTTCGTATTGTGTGATCAATGAGTTGAAGATCTGCGGCGACATGTAAAACAGCACGCAATCTTCCACTGCGGTCACATTGGCAGAGCGGTTGCGGTTCTCGAACAAGGCTTCTTCGCCAAAGTAATCGCCGCCATAGAGTACCGCCAGCTGTCGCTCCCCTTTTTCTGCATCAGGTACGGTGACCTTTACTTTCCCCTTATAGAGCATGTAAAAACCGTCGGGTTTGTCACCTCGTTTGATGATTGGTGTCCCGGCAGGGACATCTTTCTCAACGAGTTTGTTCGCGATGCCTGCCAGTTGCTCCTGGTCCAGCCCGCCAAAGACGTGCATTTTATCGAGGAAGATGACGATCTGTTTGAATTCGATCACGTTGTGATTCTATCAAACTTCGCGCACAATGGCACAGCCATAGGCGGGAGAATCTGTCAGGGTGGGGAACTGCCCGGAGAGCAGCGACTCAACCGCCTCGTCCAGAAAGAAGCGGGTGGGCTTTCGCTGGCGGAAGGTCACATCATCCACCGATCCGCGATAGCGCAGGATCCCATCCCGATCGATGACGAAGACATGCGGAGTGGTCTGTGCGTCGAAGAGGTCTGCCACACGGCAATCCGCATCATGCAGGACCTCGGGCAGTCGCCGCGTTTCAGCCGCCTCTCTCAACACCTCAGCCGACTCGTTGCGATTCGATGCAATGCTCAGCATCGTCACCTCATCCTGCCATTGCACGAACATGGACAGAATGGCTCTATCCGTTCGCTCGGAATGCGGACATTCACACGACCAAAAGTTGACGATGACAATGCGGCCGCGATGATCGGAGAGGCGGTGACAATTGCCGTTGAGATCAGGCAGTTCAAAATCGGGGACGGGTTGGTTGATTTCCATTTTTGTAGGGGCGGGGTTTGTGCCACGAAGTGGTATCTCCCCGCCCAATGTATGGGATGCAAAGAAATAGGGCGCGGAGACCGCACCTCTACAACGCACCTAATCCAAAATCCCAATACCTGCCAATTTCTCAATGACTCCCACTACAGCCGAGTTATCCAGTTCGCCCATGCCTTGCTCGATCATCATCTTGAAGAACTTGGTATGTTCCTCTGCTGATGAGACAGGTATGTCATATTCCTTGGCGGTATCGAGCACGATGCCCATATCTTTCAACTGCATGTGCGCTTTGAAACCGGGGTTGCGATTGCCGTCGAACAAACGCGGCGGCTTGACGTCCAACGTCCAGCATTGAGCCGCGCCGCCTTTGATGGCATCCACCACCTTGCGCGGATCGACTCCTGCTTTCTTCGAGAAGACCAACAGTTCGCCCATTGCAACCATTTGCGCTGCGACCATAATTTGATTCGCCGCCTTGGCAACCTGACCCGCTCCTGCCTCGCCGACATGCGTTACAGACTTGCCCATTGCTTGAAAGACAGGCATCACTTTTTCCAACGCTTCTGCTTCACCGCCGACCATGATGGTCAACGTGCCGTTCTTCGCGCCAATGTCGCCACCTGAGACGGGAGCATCGAGAGAGAAGATGCCCTTTTCCTTTAACTTCGCCGCGATCAACCGAGCGGATGCAGGCTTGATGGTCGAGTTATCCACGACGATCGTGCCGGGACGTGCGCCTGCGATAATTCCATTCACTACATCCAATGCCACTTTTTCCACATCGGGAGAGTCGGGCAGGTTCGTAAAAACAATATCCACTTGTTCTGCAACTTCTTTGGGAGAATTTGCCGCAGTCGCCCCTTCTGCAACCAGTTCATCCACCGCACCGCGTGAGCGATTGTGAACCACCACCGAAAAGCCCGCCTTCATAATATTCCGTGCAATGGATTTGCCCATCAACCCCAACCCGATATATCCAACTCTTAACATGAAGAGACTCCTTGAATGAGAATGTTGAAATTATAAGCCACCTCCAAATAAGACAGACGAATTTCTGTCGTATTTGGAGGTGGGGGATAAAAATAGCCCTCCCCATTTAGGGGAGGGCTGGTAGAGATTGCTTATTACTTGATCGAGTAGACCACGTTCACGGTCACACTGATCGCGAGCTGACCCGGCTGGATCGGCACTGCAGCGCTGGCAGCATCACCACCACCGCCGCCCTTGCCTTCAAAGTACGGGGTTGGGCTGCTTTCGTAGTAGCTGATGTCTTCGATTGCCACAAGTTCCAGACCGGCAACTTCTGCCAATTCCTGGGCTTCCACTTTGGCATCTTCCACAGCTTGAGCGCGGGCTTCCTTCATAGCTTCAGTCTTATCTTCCACATCGAACTGAATGCTATAGATGTTGTTCGCGCCCGCGTCCACAGCGGCATCGAGCAGAACGCCAAGTTTTTCAAGGTCGCGCACGGTCACGTTGACGGTGTTATCCACCGAGTAGGTTGTACCAGTGATCATACCGGCAGGATCGTATTGTGGATTCGACCAAATGCTGAAGTTCGTGGTGCGAATATCTTTCTCATCCACACCAAAGTCCTTGATCGCCTGAATGACCTGGCTGGTCTGTTCCTTGTTCACATCCACCGCTTCTGCGGCATCGGGACGCTGGGTGTTCACACCGATGTTGATGTAGACAATATCAGGGGTGAGATAAATAACACCGAGTCCGCTTACGCTCAAAGTTCGAACTTTGTCAGGTGCAGCTTGATTGATCGTGGTGGGTCCACAGGCGCTCACGGCCAAAGCCAGAATCGCCAAGATCGCAAAAAATAAATATTTCGTTCGCATGGTTGTCTCCTTATGTTTAATTATGCACCATTATGACGCAGTTGAATTCAAAAAGTTCCCACGCCGCGCCTTGAATTTTGACCTGATACAGGCTAGAATTGCACAAATGTTCTAAGGAAATCATGCCGATCAACTATCAGGAAATCTACACACAGATCAAACAGGTTGGTTTGGGCGCAAAGGAAAGACGAAAGAAGAAGGAAGAAGCGCAGGAGCAGGCAAAAGCGCTTCTCGACACCTACTCTTCTCAACTGGACTTTCTGCGCTCCAAAGTGGATTCTGCCAAAACGGCAGATGCCAACATCCGTTGTGCGGTGCCATTGGATGAAGCCCTCGGTTCTCACTACCCGACGCCTGATTCTGTTCCAGCGACTCTCATCGCCGCTGACGGTTCACAGATCGTCCCGAATCGACATGAGGCGCTTCAATATTACGTTATCAACGTGGGGGCGATCGCCATGCAATTGGGCTCAGGCAACACCCCCGATGTGGAAACCGACACCGAACTGAAAGTGCTCGACGATTTCGACGATACACACTACAGTGACAGCCAGGTGGCACTGATGCGTGACGTTGCCGAGCGCAAGAAACTTTTGGAGATGGCTGAAAAATTTTCAGGCACGATCATCGCGCTGACGGAAGGTCAACTGGAATTGTGGGGCGCGGTGGATAACGAGAACGCCCGCGAATTTGAAAAGAATCTGCAAGACTACTTGAATGCGCTCGAAGCCATGCACAACAAAGGCATCATTGCAGGCGGGTATGTGGACAAGCCCTCGGCGAACTGGTTCATCAAACTGCTTGAGATCGCCGCAACCCCGCAGGACGAACTGAAGAACGTCCGCAAGAATCGTTTGCTGGCAGGTGCCACGGATTATTGGTTATTCTGTCAGATCCTCGGAGAACATGAACGTTCGGCGGTCTTTGCCCTGCAAGCCAAATCCGCTGAAAAATATCGGGGCTCGCTTGGCATTCATTTCTTTTATCTCAATGTGGGCAGCGCCAAATATCCCAAGATCGCGCGCGTGGATGTGCCTCAATGGGTGGCGGAGAATCCGTCGATGCTGAATGCGCTGCATGCCGCGCTGATCGAGCAATCCAAGATCATGGGCAACAAACAGCAGTTCCCTTACATTTTGCATCGTGCCCATGAAATCGCTGTGGTCACTCACCGCGAAAAAGAAGAGATCGACCAGATGCTCTCGCGTGAATTGCTTTTGGGCGGCGGGGAGATCGGTGAGAAATCGGGCAAGCAATCGGCGAAGGATTTGAAGGGTAGAACCCGTAGATAATTCGTCATTGCGAGGGCGTTCTTGTTCTTCGCCCGACACTTGCGCTGCACGCCAGTGCAGTGAGCAATCTTATGAGCAAATCATAAGATTGCTTCGTCGGTAAGAGCACCCTCCTCGCAATGACGGGAGGATAACAATGACACAACCAATCGAGATCGGACGTTTACTTCGGGCTGGAACAACGGGATTCATTGCGGGCTGCCGTGTGAATCAGTTGAGCGTGCCTTCCTTTGGGGCGCTTGTCCGTGCGCCGCTGGGGGATGGCTATCAGGTGTATGGGCTCATCCACGATATTCACATTGACGATGACGGGCTGGTGCGTCAGTTGGTGACCGCCGACGGCGTGAGCGAAGAAGTGATGAAGGACAACCGCGAGCGCCGCATTGTGCCCGTGGAGATGTCTGTGCTGGCGGTGGGATATGAGCAGGATGGCAAGGTTCATCATCTGCTGCCGCCGCGTCCGCCGTTGAGCTTGGATGTGATCTATCTTTGTGACGATAAGGAGATTGCCCGCTTCACCGAGAAGTTCGGGTATTTCCGTCATATTTTGAATGGCAAGGATGTGCCTGTGGGCGAAGTGGTGGCGGCGCATATTTTGCAAGCAGGCAAGGCAAGGGGAGTGGATGGCAGTCGGTGGATCGAGTCCGCGACGCAGGAAGTGATCACGTTGCTGCGGGATGATTACCCGACGTTGATGAGTGTGCTGGGTGCTTTGGCGGATATTTCTTGAGAGCAATTAAACACGAAGGACACTAAGGACTCAAAGGTTGGTTAAGTGATGGCGGAGTTGTTTGTTTTCCGATTGGCTTTCGTGATGATTTGTTCGGTTGTCTTTTATTAAACACGAAGGGCACAAAGGACACTAAGGTTTATGAACTCATCCCCTAAGAAGGTTTTCCAACCCATACCGCCTGATGTTGAAAAAGTTGGGAAGGCTGTTTTAGATGCAGCGTTCAAGGTACATACGGTTTTAGGACCTGGTTTACTTGAATCAGTTTATCAAGTGTCGATGAAACATGTGCTTGAGAAGAACGGATTTGTAGCTGAAAAAGAGGTCAAACTTCCTGTTGTTTTTGAAGGCGAAACGCTTGAAGCTGGCTTGCGTCTTGATATGTTAGTCGAAAAAAATGTGATTGCAGAACTTAAATCGGTTGAGAAAATGAATCCAGTGTATGAAGCGCAATTGATGACGTATCTACGTCTGAGCGGTGTTCGGCTGGGTTTTCTAATCAACTTCAATGTGCCTCATCTAAAAGATGGAATCAAAAGAATTGTGGTTTAAACACAAAGAGCCTTAAACCTTTGTGTACTTCGTGTCCTTTGTGTTTAAAAAGAGGTTTTTATGAACATACAACGAACTAAAATTGGTTATCTCGTCGGTGGCGGACTCAAAGAGAATTTCCGCGTGCGGCTTACGGTTTCTCCGCAGGACATTCAGGAGGGGGCGTTTGTCGTCATCCAGAGCGGACATTGGAATTATTACGGCATCGTGACGGATATCAACCTTGGTGCGACGGACCCGCGCTTTGCGGATGAGCAGACGGAGGTGCGTTTCCCTGCGCATATTGCCAAGGCGCTGCATGGACAGACGTTGTATGCGAACCTTGAGGTGCTGCCGAATCTGATGCTGGAGGTGGGTCCCGAATTGGGCACGCCTGAGTATAAGGATTGGCAGGGCAAGATCGACGCGGGCTTGAAAGATACGCCGCGCATTTTGCCCGTCAAGAATGTGCCGCCGCACCATGCGGTCGTGTCGCTGGCGAATGAGGGTGATATCGCTGAGATTTTCGGTGACCCGAACAAGGACAGCAATTTTGTGGTCGGGTATACGCGCGAGCAGAATCATCCCGTGTGCATTGACCTGGATAAGTTCGTGCAGCGTTCGTCGGGAGTGTTCGGGGCGACGGGTACGGGCAAGTCGTTCCTGACGCGCTTGGTGCTGGCGGGGTTGATGAAGCATAATCAGGCGTCGGTGCTGGTGCTGGACATGCACAACGAGTATGGGTTTGACGATGTGGCGTCAGACACGAAAAAAGCCGTGAAGGGTTTGAAGACCCTGTTCAAGGGCGGAGTCCGATGCGTTGGCTTGGGAGCAGGTAGCACTATCAGAGGCAATCAAGTTGACTTTAATTTGGAAATCTCCACGGGTGATATTTCCACATCTGATATTGAGACGCTTTCACGCGAGTTGAATCTGCGCGAGACGACGCCGACGATCTTGAATGCGTTGTATGGCACGTTCAAGGACAAGTGGTTTGCGGCGTTTCGTTCGATGAGCCGTGAGACGGTGATGATCGAAGATGATAGAGGCAAGACGAAGGAAGTGCCAGCGGAGGGGAGCGTGGCGAAGTGGGCGATGGAGAACGGTGTGAATGTGATGGCGGCGGAAGCGCTTCATGACAAACTGCGACGGCTGTTCAGCCAACCCTATATCGTGGACAACCCTGCAGCGGATTCGGTGGCGCAGATCATTCAGTCGTTGGAAGCGGGCAAGCATGTGGTCTTGTCGTTCGGCGAGCATGAGAGTGACCTGGATTATCTGCTGGTGTCGAATTTGTTGACGAGAAAGATCCGCGCGGCGTGGGAGAAGCGGACGAATGAGTTCCGCACGCACGGCAAGGCGGAGCCGAAGCCGTTGATCATTGTGGTGGAGGAGGCGCATAAACTGCTCAACCGCGAGATGGCGGCGCAGACGACCTTTGCGACCATCGCGCGCGAGCTGCGCAAATATTATGTGACGCTGTTGATCGTGGACCAGCGTCCGTCGCAGATCTATGATGAGGTGATGAGTCAGTTGGGCACGCGCATCAGCGGCTGGCTGGGCGATGACCTGGATATTCAGGCGGTGCTTTCGGGTCTTTCGGGGCGCGACTCGCTGCGTGGGATGCTGGCGCGTTTGCAGCCGAAGGAAGAGGTGCTGCTGCTCGGTTGGGGCGTGCCCATGCCGCTGCCTGTGCGTTCACGCCGCTATGATGAGGCGTTTTGGAAGGAGATGAGCGGCGGTGGGAAGAAGAGCCGCGAGGAGAGTTTGAAGGAGTTGGGGTTTGGTGGGTAGGGGTTACTCCCACGAAGTAAAAACAAAAAATCAGTCTATTTGTGAAAAGAGGTTGTGTCTAAAAATGGACACAACCTCTTTTTTTCGATCCTTATAATCGCCACACTATGAATAACGTGGTTGGCAAATACATCAAAAAGATTCGAGAAGAGCAAGGCTTGACCCAAGAACAACTTGCCATCCGCATTGAAATGGCAGGCTGGCAAATTGACCGATTTGTAGTTTCCAAAATTGAGCGGGGCGATAGACAGGTTTCAGATGTTGAAGCCCAAGTAATTGCGAAGGCTTTGAAAGTTTCAATTGCCAGTTTGTTTGGCGAGAAATAATCTTATTTCAAAGTTTCAAGTAGATATTTTCATGGCTAAAGAGAAAAGTAAATCTAAAAAGGTATCTGAATTACAGGTTGCCTACAACTTGAATTTAGTTGAAGCCCCTACTGCCAAGCCTTTCTTGAAATGGGCGGGCGGGAAAGGACAGTTGATTGAAAGCCTTGTAAATTT
>VFQT010001224.1_pt1 | contig 32106 bp, 31 predicted proteins | sample 3512381 | NCBI WGS metagenome assembly VFQT01 (sample SAMN10412376, study PRJNA504923) | tailings metagenome | isolation source: Relicate 2 Philex TSF3 active mining site | place: Philippines: Tuba, Benguet | collected 2017-08-29
TTTTGCCGCGGAGAGTTGGCAGAGTGGTCGATTGCGGCGGTCTTGAAAACCGTTGTACCGAGAGGTACCGGGGGTTCGAATCCCTCACTCTCCGCTGAAAAAAGCCCGGTATAACCGGGCTTTTTTTATTTTACAACTTTTGTTGGCACATTCAGTCTGTTGATCACGACCATCTTAGTTTAAAATTCGCGTACTTCTTTAAGAATAAGTCTTTGATAAATAGCGATTTGCTTGTCTAATTTATTTTTTAGCTTTGGTAAAACGTACGCTATGAAAACATTTACCTTTTTAACCCTTACTTTTCTTTCTGTTTTTGCTTCATTTGGTCAAACTTGGGCAGATGGAGTTGGACAACTCTTCCAACAGAATTGTGTGAAATGCCATCGTCAAGGGGGAATAGCACCGTTTTCTCTGGAGACCTACAGCGATGTGGCTCCAATGGTCAGTATGATTCAAACTTCGATCAATTCTGGAGCAATGCCACCTTGGAGCCCGGATCCGGATTACAAGAGTTTTGCGCATCAACGTGTCATGGATCCTGCGGATATTTCAACGATTGATAACTGGATTAATAATGGAGCACCAGAAGGAAATCCGGCTTTAGCACCAAGTGTTGCAGCGTTTCCAAATGGTACACAATTAGGAACACCCGACCTAAGTCTAACGATCCCTATTTTTACTATCAATAGCAATTCGGACGTTTACCAAAATTTTGTTTTGCCTAGCGGCTTGCCTCAAGCCATGTTCGCAAAGGCTGTTGAAATTATTCCCGGTAATGGAAACGTAGTGCACCATGTATTGGTTTTCCAAGATTCAACGAATAATCCAATCAGTCCTTCTTCTGCTGGTGGAACAGGGTCAAATGCTTCTAAATTGTTATATTCTTATGTCCCGGGTTCGCAGCCATACTTTACACCAAGCGGAACAGGTTTGAGACTCCCGGCAAATACGCGTATTATTTTACAGATACATTATGCGCCTGGTTCACTAGGACAAACGGATGCAACGACAGTTAATTTTAAAACGGTGGCAGGACCTCAGCGGCAAATCTTTGTGTCACCAATTCTGAATCATCAGAACATGACGAACGGCCCTTTGTCAATACCAGCTGATCAGACAAGAACGTTTAACCAACAATATACCACACCGATCAATACGACATTGCTGTATGTTTTTCCTCATATGCATTTGATAGGCAGGTCAATCAAATCTTGGGCAAATTTACCTTTAACCAATGACACGGTGCGTTTTGTGAATATCCCGGAATGGGAGTTTCATTGGCAGGATAATTTCATTTTCCCCAATACCATACTTTTACCAACGGGATCTACAATCCGATCAGAAGCGTTTTATGACAATACTGCGAATAATCCTGAAAATCCGAACTCACCGCCACAAAACGTGACTGCCGGGGAAGGTACGAATGATGAGATGATGTTGGTTTTTTTCGCCTACATGTATGCGCAAGCCGGGGATCAGAATATCATCGTAGACGATCGGATAATCCCTAAAGGAGCCACTACGGTTTGTACAGGTGAAACTGTATTGCTTACGTCTATTGAAGGAGTAGGATACAGCTATCAATGGTTTTTAGACGGTAACCCAATAGCAGGTGGTACAAATTCAACGTATCTGGCAAGTGCAACTGGAAGTTACACAGTTCAGATCTCTCTAGGACCAAATACTTCAGTTTCCGCGCCGGTGGTGGTTACTGTGAACCCATTGCCAACTACCTCATTGATCCAACCAGGCACAACTCTGATCCCAACTGGTGGAACACTTCAATTGAATGCGCCTGTGAATGCAGCATTTACCTATCAGTGGTATCACAATGGAACACTGATTCCGGGAGCAACAAGCGATACCTACGATGCTTTTTATCCGGGAGAATACTATGTAACCGTGAATGATGGCTGCTATGGTTTTTCGGACACGATAACGCTGTCAGGAGTAAATGCATTGAATGAAGTGGCAGTTCCTCAATTCACCCTATATCCAAATCCAGTAAAAGAAACGTTAACGATCCTAAACTTGGAACAGGTGGATGCAAACTATGAGATCCGCTCCCTTTTAGGAGAAATGTGCGCTTCAGGTAAATTGGTTGATACGGTTTCGAAACTAGATGTGTCTAGATTGAGTCATGGATCTTATTACGTGATCGTCACAGATGGATCTGGGACTGTGTATAGAAAGCTCATTTCTGTGATTTAGATTCCATTACTGCTTTCATCTGTTCACTTTCCAACATCAAATGACTTTTTTGTTTAAAACGGATAAAAATATCCGAAATAAAAAGAGAAGTTCTAGTTTTGCTCCATGGGATTCTTTTCAAAAGCAGGTGAACACGCCATTCGTGCGGCAATTTTTTTAGCTGGGAATAGCGATGCGAGTAATCGTAGGGTTTTGCACGACATTGCCACGGCCATTGATTCTCCTGAAGCATATACAGCCAAGATCCTGCAGTCTTTGGTGAAATCAGGCGTTATACGTTCCATAAAAGGACCTTATGGAGGTTTTTACATGGATGATGAACAGCGTTCAACGGTTAGTTTGAAACGCGTCATAACAGCAATTGACGGAGATGATTTATTTACAAGTTGCGCCCTTGGATTGAAGGCGTGTTCAGGGGTTCATCCTTGCCCAGTTCATTCCGAAATGCTGAAAATTCGTGAAGCTTTGCAGCAAACCCTTCAACAGACTACAATGTCCAGTTTGCTGAATTCCGACCAAAATTTACATCTCAAATGTTAGCCATGACAGACAAACACGATATTCAACACATAGGAGATGTGGAAACACTCGTTCATCGGTTTTATGAAACGGTGCAAAAAGATGTGTTGCTTGGTCCGATCTTCAATGAGCGTTTAGATGGGAAATGGGACGAGCACTTGGCCAAGATGGTGCGTTTTTGGCAAACGATCCTCTTGCATGAGCACACGTATAACGGAGCTCCATTTCCGCCTCATGCTACCATGCCAATCGGGGAGAGTCATTTTGATCGCTGGAAATCCTTGTTCGTAAAAACCGTAGATACTTATTTCGAAGGGGCAAATGCAGAAGAAGCAAAGAATCGCGCGCAACTCATGGCACATATCTTTCAAACAAAGATCGATTACCTCCAAAAGAACAATTTAGCCGAAACCTATGTCAATCCAGGAAATTAGTATCACTGGAGCACTGTTCACCTGGTTCGGGTGTTTGCTTGCGATCAGTGGCATGGAATCGTGGCTCAAGTTTAGAGCAGTGGGTGTGCAACGGGAACAGGCGCTCGCTATCGGTCGTCTCGTGTTTAGGGCCTTGAATAAAATGGAGTGGTTCTTCTTGATCGTCGTTTTGACAGTTCATTTTTTCATCAAGCTACCTGAATTTTTGCACCTGCTCTTTTTGGGACTATTGCTCATTCTGTTAACGCAAACATTTTTGTTATTGCCCAAATTAGATAAACGCGCTAAAGCACAGATCGCCGGTGAAGTGTTACCTCCCGCTAATTGGCATATCCTGTATGTATTACTTGAAGGATCTAAGATGATCCTGTTATTGATAACCGTTATTCTCTTATTAACACGTTAGATTATGGAAAATGAAAGAACCTTAGATCAGATCGAGCAGAAATATAAGCGCTTGGGTGAGAATCCGGAGACCTATTTGAAAGGATTGTTGCATTCTAAACCCATGAACTATTGGGACTATATTGAGGTGGATACGCTTTTATCCTTGCAAAAGCCACGCACTGATTTCAAAGATGAGCCGATCTTTATCATGTACCATCAGGTGACGGAATTGGTGCTGAAACTGATCATTCATGAATTGGAACAGATCGTAGAGCCTCAAACCATTTCGGAAGAAGAAATGATCATCCGTTTGCACCGCATTAATCGTTACACGAGTATGTTGATGACTACCTTCGATGTGATGCGTGAAGGGATGGACTACGATCAATACAACACTTTCCGCTTATCTCTAGCACCAGCTAGTGGTTTCCAAAGTGCGCAGTTTCGTAAAGTGGAATTCTATTGTACACGTTTGATCAATTTGGTGAATGAAGAAGGTCGTAAACGCTTACCGGAAAATCCTGGAATCAAGGATTTCTTTGCTCAATTGTATTGGAAAGATGCCGGCACGTGTCGTCATAGCGGGCACCAATCATTGACCTTGCGACAGTTCGAAGAGCGCTACATGAAAGAATTCATAGGTTTAGCCGTAGAAATGGAAGGGCGAACTTTAGAGGAACGAGTTCAGAAATTGCCTTCTGTCTCAGAGGATCTGAAACGTGAATTGCGTGAGTTTGATCGTTTGTTCAACATTGAATGGCCAATGGTGCATTTGAACACCGCAAGACATTATCTCGATAGCAAAGGCGAAAACAAGGAAGCAACCGGAGGATCTGAGTGGAAAAAGTACCTGCATCCGATGCATCAACAGCGCAAGTTTTTCCCTGAAATGTGGACAGATAACGAGATCCAACACTGGGGAGAGGAGTAATAGTCTTTTTAAATCTAAAGTCGGGCAGTTTGTCCGACTTTTTTTGTTCTTTTAAGGAAAGAACACGCAATGACTAAAATCATATATTGTTGGTTGTGGAGTGTGGTAATCGGCAGTTTGTTGATGCCTTTGTATTCCGAGCAGGAAGTGTCATTACCAATTTCCTTTTTCTGTGCTATTGTTTCGATGGCTTGGACCTTGCCTCTGATCATCATTGAATTAATAGTGTGGTGGCAGTACCATTTGAAATCGTTTGATACGGCCTGGCAGCAATATACCGTCTGGAAATATGCAGTTGCGATAACTACGGTTATTGGTGTCGTTTTTATATACGATCGTGATATGCTCGGAATAGTGTTGGTTTGTTATGCGATTCCGGGGCTGTTATTGCACTTTTTGTATCTGAAAAAGCGACTGCTTCAACAGGTTGAGAGCGGGAAACATGAAACTTTGATAGAGGAAGATTAACCAACTGATATAAACCTTTTTAGTTGCTGCTTGTTATTCAAGAAAAGCATGAGAAAGATGTTTGTTGTGGTGCTTGTAGCTGTTGGACTTTTTCTGGTGTTACAGGCATATATTCTTCCCCAATTGTCAGATACAGAGCAGTTAAAATACGAAGTTGTTAAAGAGTACGACGGTTTTGAAGTTCGTCGCTACGAAGCGGCCTTGTTTTCCAGTGTTTACCTTAAGAGTTCTTCATATGAGGAAACATCTAATCAGGGATTTCGAGTACTTGCAGGATACATTTTTGGTGGAAATGAAACAGGGGAAAAGATCGCGATGACTTCACCGGTTACAATGGAAATTGGGGATAGTGCAAAAATGTCTTTTATGGTACCAACAAATTATGCTGATACCAACCTACCCAAACCAAACAATGATCAAATATTTTTTGAGAAGAAATCGGGAAGTATCATGGCGGTAATCCGTTTCGGAGGGTGGGCAAACGATGAACGTATCAAGGAACACCAAGAGAAATTGATCCAGTTACTCAAATCTCAAAAATTAGAACATACCGGAAAGTTTGTTTTTTTCGGATACAATCCGCCTTACACTGTCGTAGGAAGACGCAATGAAGTGGCCGTTGAATTGACGAATTTTAAATAAACAAAAAAGGCAGGATTCGCATCCCGCCTTACAACTTGTTGTTTGCTCTTAAGCTTGTTTCAATAGCTTCTCGAGTTCATTTGCCGGGAAAACACCCGATTGTTTCCAAGCAATTTTTCCCTTTTTAAAGATCATTAAGGTTGGTACACTACGAATCCCAAATTTGGCAGCCGCTGCCGGATTTTTATCTACATCCACTTTGATGATATGCGCGTTTTCTCCCATGCGCTGCTTCAATTGATCCAAGATCGGAGCTTGCGTTTTACAAGGTCCGCACCAAGTTGCGAAAAAATCAACCAATACCGGCGTTTCTCCTTGAATGAGTTCGTTGAATGATTTACTTTTCATGTTTCTTGCGTGTTTCGATGGAACTTCCCAACAAACCGCCCATTAATCCAAAGATCCCCATAGTCTTGTATGGATTAGCAGTAATTGGACAGGCGCCTTCCGTACAGCCATATTCCAAATAATACCAATACCCAATTCCTATGCCCACAACCGCACCGAGAATGGTGAATAGTTGTCCTTTAAACCAATTGATCGTTTGTTGTTTAGTTGGCATGTTGCTTTAAATTATGTGACAAAGTTCGTTAATTTTTCAAGCGAAGTGCGTGACTAATGTTACGAAGCTGCATTGTTCAAGAAGTAGGGGATGGAAACATCGTTTTTGGGTTCAAAGCTTCCGCTGGCAGGTCCAACGGAAGCTTTTTTTGTTTATTTCGAAAGCAATACTTCTACTGCTTTTTTCAATTGCGCGTCTTCACCCAAGAGCATGGTTTTGTAATCGTTTTCCACTTTAACATCCGGTTCACACTGGTTGTTTTCGTAGTATTCGCCATCCATAGACATGACGCCAACTTGAGGAATTCCAAACACCAGCGTATTATCCATCAGGTTTTCCCACCACACGGCAGTTCCTGTTCCGGGTACAGGCATACCAATCAGTTTCCCGATTCCTAAAGTGCGGTATACAACAGGGAACATATGCGCGTCGGAGTAATTGCCTTCACCCATCAAAACAACAGATGGTTTTACCCATTTCGATCCAGGCTCAATACCGATCTTTTGTTCGCGCGGCACGAATTGAATGTATGTTTTTCCGGATAGGAATGTCGCTAAATCGTCGTGTAACCAACCACCACCATTGAAGCGGGTATCCACGATCAAAGCTTGTTTGTTCACGTATTTACCCATCACTTGATCGTAGAATTCGCGGAAACTTTCATCATCCATGCCTTTCACATGCATGTAGCCCAACTGACCGTTTGAATATTTTTCGGTTAAGGTCTGCATGCGCTTGATCCAGCGAGCATATAAGAGTTCGCTCATTTGCCACGGCGCGAATGGTTTGATAGTTTCTTCCCAGCGTTGATTGCTTTGCGGATCGAACAATGACAGCAGGGTGTTTTTACCTGCCTTACGATTCAATAACGGGAAATAATTTGTTCCTGCTGTAATTGCGGTACCATCGATTTTTTCAATGATAACTCCTGCTTTGATCTTTGATCCAGATCGTACCAATGGACCTTTTTCTATCACTTCTTTGATCTTCAAACCTTCTCCTGCGAATGCTTCATCAAAGAAGGCGCCCAATTGTGCGGTTTCATCTGCATTCTTGAAACGAGGTCGGTAAAAACAACCCGTATGTGATGCGTTCAATTCACCTAACAATTCCGACATCATTTCGGCGAAATCGCGGTTATTGTTGATGTGTGGTAAAAAGCGGGCATAGGCTTTTTTGTAACCGTCCCAATCTACACCGTGCATATCTGTTTTATAGAACTTTGCTTTTGCCTGACGCCACATGTGCTCAAACAAGTATGCGCGCTCCGCGTAACCGTCGATTGTCAATTCCGCCGAGAAAGAGATGTCTTTGCGCTCACCACTTTCCAAATTGATCTTCGCCAAACGACCGTCGATCACACAGAACAAGTTTTTTCCTTCTTTGTCCATACTAGCCGACCAAACACCACCGGCATTTAGGCGTGCCAATACTTTTGTTTCATCTTCTTTGAATTTACGCACATATAAATGCATGCCTTCATCGAATTGCGCGAAATAGTAAAGTTGTTCTCCTTTCGCATCCATGAATGCATCTCCCAAATTACCTGAGGTTGGAGTGAGTCTTACACGACGTTCGTATAAACCTTCTTTATCGACTTGCAGCGGTTTCGGACCATCGGATTTTTCCTTTTCCTTTCCTTTGTTCTTGTCTGTTTTTGTGCTGGCTGGAGTAGCTTCTTTCTCTTTTTCCTTTTCTTTATCCAATTCTTCTTTGTACAGGTCGTATTCCACCTTTTTCATTTTGAAGAGGTCATACGCTTGTTGGTTCAGAAATAGTCCGTAAACATCCGATTGTGCGCCATGACTAGCCACGTTTTTCATTCCATTGCGGTTTGAATACCACAACATCATTTTTCCGTCCATCTGGAATTTTGCACCTCCATTCGAGAAACCGTTTCTAGTTAATTCCAACATGGCTTCTTTTCCCGTCACATCGATCATGCCGATCTGTTCACGCCAATTTCCTTCTTGTAAGAAATTCACCAGTAGGTAGCGACTATCTGCTGACCAGTTGAAGCTTTGATCGCCATCAGAATAGGAATAATTGCGGTTTGCAGGAAGGATCTCACGGATTTGCTTACTTGCCAAGTTATAAATACTTATTCCGGTGCGATTCACTAAAAATGCAATCTCTTTACCATCCGGAGAAAACTGTGGTTGAAAAGCCTCATCATCATTGGCTACCAAGGTTTCTTCCTTGAGCAAGGTAGCAGCGTAAAAATACGATTCCTCCTTGCGAACGATCGTTGTTTGATAAATTCTCCAGCGCTGACTGCGTTCAGAAGCATATAGGATGGATTTGCCATCCGGTGAAAAACTGATGTTTCTCTCTTCTTCAGGCGTGTTTGTGATTCGTTTTGTAGCTCCGCCTTCTACAGAGGCAACGAAGATCTCACCGCGGATCACGAATGCAACTTCTTTTCCGTTCGGAGATAGTGCCATTTCGCGCACGTCACTTGTGAAAACTTCCGTTTTAGCTTCTGCTGCGCGATCGTCAGTATTAATTGTGATAGATACCTTTTCAGGAGTCTTATTGACTGTTTGTGTGTAAATCTCTCCGTTGTAACTATAGCACAAGGTATTATTTTGTGAAACACTTAAAGAACGAACCGGATGCTTGCTGAAATTAGAGATCTGATTCATGGTTCCACCAGTTTTAAATTCCAAAGACCAAACGTTGAAGCTGCCGCTGCGTTCACTCAAGAAGAAGAATGAGGATTCATCGTTGCTCCATTTTGGCGAGCGGTCCTCACCTTTGAAATCGGTCAGTTTGACGAAATTATTACCATTCGTTTCGTACATCCAGATATCGCGCGTTACTGAGGAAGTGTGATGTTTTCTCAAGGGATCCTCGTATCCTTTGCGGTCGTGAAACAATAATTTTGTTCCTGATTTGTTCCAGATCGCATCTTCAGCAGCTATGGTTAACGCTTGCTTTTCGCGACCTCCATCAATGGAAACGCTGTACAACTCACCCAATCCGCCATTCGGGAACTGGCTGTATTCAGCCTGATCCATACGCGATGCAGCGAAATATACCGTTTTTCCATCTCCAGAAAACGACTGTGGTATGTCATTACTCGAATGGTAAGTCAATCGTTTCGCGTTTCCACCTTCAACTGGGATCAGATAAACATCGTAGTTTCCGTTGCGGTCAGAAGCGAAGGCGATGTATTTTCCATCCGGAGAAAATACCGGCATGGCATCGTAATGTTCACTAACCGTTAATGCGCTTGCGTTTCCACCAGATGCCGGGACTTTGTATAGATCTCCCTTGTAAGTGAATACGATCGTCTTACCGTCCGGTGAGATCACCGGATAGCGCAACCAAAGTGGTGCGTTTTCATTTTCTTCAGCCGGAACTGGCCATTGAAGACTTAGCAGCATGGCTGCAATCATTGTCCAGGAAAATAGTTGTTTCATCGTTCAAATTTGGAACTTAAAAATAACAATTTTAAGTGGCATTGAATTGTCAGGTTTTGCTCAATTACTGGATGGCTATTGCTATTTTTGCTACATGAAAAAGCGATTCGTTTTTGCGTTTACCATGGGGCTTTTGGCTACATGTATCATTTCGTTCGTGTTGGTTGCTGTGAATTTGGGATTTGGTCCAAAATTTATGTTCGTTTGGATGCGTTCCTGGTTGATCGCATATGTAATCGTGATTCCTTTATTGTTGTTTTTAGCTCCACTTGTTCAGCGACTGATATCGAGATGGTTGAAGGAACAGTAAGACCATTCACCCCGAATTTTTGCCTTCTGAAAAATCGATTCAGTAATTTATCAACAAAAGGTCCCAAGTCCATTATACACCGAAACTTTGTCATTAATTTCGCGCAAAAATAAAGGACGCAGATCATGAGCAATTCCACACTTACAGCAACACAAGTTTCAAAACTTGCCGAAAACATCATTGGATCCGAGATCATCAAATTGGCCGGAGAAGTGAATGAAAAGATCAAGCAAGGTGAAAAAGTTTACAACTTAACAATCGGTGATTTTAATCCGAAGGTGTTTCCAATTCCAGCTGAATTAAAACGTGGAATCCAAGCTGCGTATGATGAGGATCTGACGAATTATCCTGCTGCGGATGGTATGTTGGAGTTGCGCGAGGCAGTTTCGCAATTGTTGCGTGAGCGTTGCGCATTGAATTACGGACCGAATGAGATCGTTGTTACCGGAGGTGCACGTCCTGCAATCTATACCATTTTTAAGGCAATTGTTGATCCGGGAGACGCGGTGATCTTTCCTGTTCCATCATGGAATAACAACCACTATACCTATTTAAACGATGCTCGTCCGATCATCATTGAGACGCGTCCTGAGAATAAGTTCATGCCAACAGCTGATGAGATCGCGCCGTACATTCAGGAAGCATCATTATTGGCTTTGTGTTCCCCATTGAATCCTACGGGTACGGTTTTCAAGAAATCGGATCTGGAGGATATCTGTAATTTGGTTTTAGCGGAGAACAAGCGTCGTGAGGCAACGGGAGCGAAGCCTTTGTATGTGATGTATGATCAGATCTACTGGCCTTTAACCTATGGTGCAATTGAGCATTACAATCCTGTGACCTTGAATCCGGAAATGCGCCCGTATACGCTATTCGTTGATGGGATTTCTAAATCTTTGGCTGCAACGGGTGTTCGTGTTGGATGGACAATGGGGCCGGCTTATTTGATGAACAAGATCAAATCCATTTTGACGCACGTAGGAGCTTGGGCACCAAAAGCCGAGCAAATGGCGGCAGCCGAATATTTGAACAATTTGCCACAATACGATGCGTTTTTGGAATCCATGAAAGGAGAGATCATCCAGCGTTTGGAAGGATTTTACCAAGGTTTTCAAGCATTGCGATCGGAAGGTCATAGTGTTGATGCCATTGCACCGGAAGCTGCGATCTATCTGACAGTACAATTTTCTTTACACGGAAAACGCACCGCAGACGGACAGGTTTTGGAAACAACAAAAGATATCACTAAGTACTTGTTGGACGAAGCCAAAGTAGCGATCGTACCTTTTTATGCTTTCGGTTCTACAGAAGATTCCAGCTGGTACCGTTTGAGTGTTGGTACTTGTAAACAAGAAGATGTTGCAGGAGTAATCAGCAATTTGAGAACTGCATTACAGAAGTTGAGTTAATCAAAGATACCTGAAAGGAAAGGAGGACTAAGCAGTTCGCCTTTATTTGTTTCATATATAAGCGTTTTAACACTTGTACGGAAAATCGCAACTGCCTTTTTTTAAGGTGCATTTTTCAGTTTGATAGGAAATAGGATGAGCGGCATCTTTGTCAAGAATCTAAATAGATCAACTATGAAAAAGCTCTTACTATTTGTGTTATTGATTGGATCTGGAGTTAAGGCTCAGGATACCTTAACCAAGAATGCGCCGTCGATGGTGTTGGGAGGAATTGAGGTGCGTGGATTGCAATCGAATGAAGATGTGTTGCGTTCAGTAATCTACAATAGTTTGGTAAACTCCAAAAAATACGTGGTCAATGATCGGTATGATGTAGCAGAAAAGATCGGACCGGATAAATTGAAAGGATGTTTGGGTAAAGAATGCCTTGCCAGAGTAGGAAAGGAATTGAATGCAGATTACGCCATGAGTGCTAGCTACGAAGGTCTTGGAGATCGTATTTTGATCAGTATGAAGATCGTAGATGTGCGCACTGGTGAGATCGTACAAAATGAAATGGAGCAATTCGAGAATCAACCGCGCGAGATCAACCGAATGACTGATGTAATGATCTACCGCATGTTGAAGATCTCTTCAGAAAATCAAGCCTCTCGTGCTTTGGTTTACAAGGAAGGGCCAACTGCTAGTTCCGGATTAGGAAAAATGAATAACAACGGACCTCGAATTGGAGTAGGGGTTACCACCGGTCAGAATGCAGCGTACTTTACGCGTTCAGAACTGGATGGAGGACGTGGAACCATGCCGGTATTATTTAATCTGGGTTATCAATTAGAAAAGCAATATGCCGGAACAGAGAATTTCAGTGGTTTATTCGAATTCATCGGAAATCTTGCCGGAATGGAACAGGGAACAGTGATCCCATCACTTGCAGTTCTTCATGGAATTCGTTTTGGAAAGGGAGCTTGGGAGATTGCTCTAGGACCTTCGTTCTCTGCGAAACAATTGATGGCTGGGACAACAGAGTACGATGGTAAGTTTCGTTCTTACCACGACTTGTATCGAATGGGAGTTTCAAATCCAGATCAATATAATTACATCAATCGTCCGGATACACGTGGTGCTTATTATTTCTCTACAAACTTTGTGGTTGGATTTGGTAAGACATTCCGTACTGGAGCTTTGAATGTGCCGGTAAACTTATATGCTTCTATGAATAAATACGGAACCACATTTGGTCTGTCAGTTGGAATCAATGTGCTGCGTTCAAGAAGTTATACAACAACAAATCGCTAACCACTCAAGTCGAAAATGTCCAACGGAACCTCTTCTCAGGAAGAGGTTTTTTTATGCGAACAACCTTTTTCAGGGACAGGATCATAACCATGACCACCCCAAGGATGACAGCGACTAATGCGTTTCAAGCCTAGCCAAAAACCCACAATCGGACCGCGTTTTTTCAACGCTTGGATCATGTATTCGGAACAGGTTGGGTCGTAACGACAAGCATCCGGGAATAGAGGACTCAAGATCCATTGATACAAACGCACCGGGATCATCAAAATGGCACTGAAGAATCGACCAATCCAAAACATAGCGCAAAAATACAATTAATCAACAGGTTCTTGTGTGACTTTTCTGACCATTCCCGTTTCATTGGCTGATAAAAAATCGTATCTTGACATCACTTATTTCCAAAAAAGACACCATGAAAACCCGAGTTTGTTTACTATTTGGCGCGTTGATCAGTATTGGAGCCTCTGCGCAAGTTGGTCATTGGGAACGCGAAATGGTGGCTGTGCTCGATGCAGAAAAAGAGCACGTGATCCTAGGACCTAGTGCAATTGAAGCTGCCAATTGGGATGAATTACAACATCCGCGTTTCTGGCAACAAGTGATGGTACTCTCTCCGGATTCTGTTCTGATCAATGTGGCCTCAACGCGACAAGTTGTTGGTAAAATGGCTTCAAGAGATTGGAATCGCAGGACCGAAGCTCAAAAAAGCATTTACAAAGACAGTGTGCGAAATTCATTGGGATTGTCGGGCACTGAACGCATCAATGTAACAACGGGGAAAAGTGATTTTTACCGTTTTGACCTCGTTTTCGAAAGTTTGCCAAAAGGTGTTGCAGCCTTTTCTGACTTGGGAGTGGATCCTTGGTATGCCCAGTCTATTTTGTTGATCGAAAGTCCGGGGCAAATCAAGAAGTCTTCTGTTGGAGCCTATGGACCTTTTCAGTTGATGCCAAGTGTTGCACGTGCAATGGGTTTGAAGGTGAACAAATATGTGGATGAACGAACTGATTTCTCTAAGTCTGCCGGAGCAGCTGCAAAGTTGATCAGTAAAACGTGTATTCCTTCAGCGCGTTCGATTGCTCAAAAAGCCGGTTTGACGGTGGATGAATCTGCGATCTGGTTCCGTTTATTGGTAATGCATGTTTATCATGCAGGTGCAGGGAATGTCTCGGCAGTTGTTCAGGCAATTGGTAAAGTTGCAACGGGAGAACAACTGATCCAACGCATGTGGAACACGACCGCGGCTTCTTTCGGAAACAGTTCCCAAAATTATTCCCAGTTAGCATTAGCGGCCCACCTGGAATTGGCAGACCGCTTAGCGCGTCAAGGAAAATGTATGTACGCCTGTACAGACGAAAGCAATTAAAATTCTAGGATCAATCCGATCGTTGGTGTTACGGTAGCCGATGTGTTTTCCAGAATCACCGGAATTCCATTCGAGCCATCGGTTTTTAACGGTTGACCATCTGTTGTCGCAAATCCCGTGTTGTCATCATTGCGCTTAAATGTGTAATAAGGTGTTCCTTGTTGTTTGGAACCGGTGACGTTTTGAATGTCAACGAAAAATACCATACTTGTTTTGCGGAAATTCCAAGTTTTGTCAATGCGCAAATCTAGCTGGTAAAAGCTCTGTAATCGTTCTTCATTCACGCGTGTATAATCCAAGGTTCCGGAGTAAGTGATCGGGAAGAAGAGTTGAGAGGCGGTCAAATCAAAAGGCGTGTACGGCGAACCGCCCGCATATCTGAATTTTAAGCCCAGTTGCCAGTTTTTACCGAATTTGTATCCCATGGTTCCGCTCAATAAGTGTTGACTGTCCCAAGCGGAAGGAAGTAATTTTCCGTCCGTTCCGGAGAATAAACTACGTACATAGGTATAGCTTACGAAGTAGAAGATCTTCTTCGTCAATTTCTGTTGCGCAAAGATTTCGAAACCGTAGGTCTCACCAATTCCGGTGCTCGATACTTCTTCATTTCCCACTGCTCCGAATTCTTGTCCTTGGTTCGCTAAAGAAATACCTGTATTCACTGAAATGGGATAGTCGCTATAGCGCTTGTAGAAACCTTCTAGCGTAAAGCGCAATGATTCATTGGGCAAGAATTGGGTACCCACAACAAAATGTTCTGAACGGATATATTTGGTGTCTTTGTTCACGAATTCCCCGGCATTATTCTGAAAGCCTAGTACCGTATAGGTTGGTAACTTGTAATAGATACCATAACTACCGCTGACTTCCCATTTTGAAGTCAAGGTGTATGCTGCGGATACACGTGGAGACAACGTGGCTAATGGATTGGTCCCATTGGTCGTCCAGGAATTCATGTCGCTACGTACACCTGCAGAGATCAACAAACGATTTTCAAGGAACTTGCGCGAAACTTGTCCAAATGCTCCCCAGCGGAAGAAGTCGATCGCTGTGTTGAAACGCACTTCTGTTCGTGGAATAACGATGTTCCCGGCAGTATCTTGAATTTCTTCTGAGATCAAGTTGTACAGGTCTGTATTGTATTTCACGTATTGTCCGGATACACCATAGGAATATTTCCATCCCTTGATATACTTGTTTACATCGATGCGTAATTTGTTTTCGATCTCTTGCGAATTGAGCCCGAAGTTGCGGAAGTTTTCATTGAAATATTGTGCGTCTTTAAAACGATCCAACTGGTTATCGAACATATTTCGGCTAAGCGCTACGGTTACGAAACCTTTGTTCACCAAACGCTTGTAGGAAACTCCAGTGGTATAAGTCCATTGTTCAATAAATGGCAAGGAACGACGGAAGAACTCATTTTCAGGGGACGACTCACGTGTTTCTCCAAAATTGAATTTGTCAATTGCGCCAATACCAATAAATGAAAGAGTTGTTTTTTCATCCAATTGATGCGTTACTTTCAATTGGTAATCCTGGTAACGTGGGCGAATTGGTAAGTCGATCAATTGAAATAGGAAATCGAGGTAAGAGATGCGCCCTGCAGCTAAGAAGTCTGTTTTCTTTCCAAGCGGACCTTCTAGTGTGAATGCAGACTCGGTAAAACTTGCACGTACATTTCCACTGAACTTCTGCTTGTTCCCTTGTCGTTGTTTGATCACAAAGGTTGACGCAAGCGCGTTGTCGTAGCGTGCGTCGAATGCGGATGAGGTTAACTTCACTTCTTCAATGAAGGAAACATTTACGATCCCTTGTGCCCCTCCAGATGAACCTTGAGTTTGAAAGTGATTCAAGACCGGAATTTCAATTCCATCCAAATAGTAAACATTTTCGTTGGGTGCACCTCCTCGAATAATGATGTCGTTCCGTGCAGCTCCACCTTGCGAACCTCCAACACCGGGAAGGGTTTGCACTACCTTCGATACGTCGTAGTTACCGCCGGGATTGCTTTTGATCTCTTCACTGGTCAATCGTTGAACAGAAAGGGGAGTGATCATGTCGGTTGCATCTGCCCGTTTTGCATTGGACGCCGTAACTTCTATTTCTTGAATGGTTTGTTCTTCTTCGGATAATTCGAAATTCACGATCTGCGCATTCCCGGAAGTGACAACGATATTGTATTTTGTTTGAGAAACAAAAGTTACTGCACTCGCCTGGATGTTGTAAGTACCTGTAGCAACTACTAGGGTGAAAGCCCCATCTTCATTACTCACCGCTACCGCACTACTTCCGATCACTTGAATTACCGCACCGATAATGGGTTCCTGTGTGTTTTTATCCTTTACAGATCCTTGGATGTTTCCTGTGGTTTGTCCAAAGAGATTACTGGATAGCAAGAATATTAAAATGTAAAACGCTGTTTGCTTCATGATATGTTATCGTAATAAATCGCGACAAAAATAATACGAAAACATATTAAAAATCAAATTTGATACAAATTCGTATAAAAAAATAGTATTTTCGTAGTACCTATTAGAACAAATGGAAAGTGTTTTAGTTCAGCTAATGAAACAATACGAGGCCTATCGTCAGGAGAATAATGTAGGGCTTCAGCCGGAATCATTAACGGGTTTCGTGCTCTACCTCAATCGTCAAATGGGGCAGACACCGACAAATAATATTGATTTTGGAATAGAAAGTTGGAAGAATTTTGACCGGCAAACATTGGCCGAAATGGCTGCTTCGATGATTGGGAAGTTAAATCGATATGTGGATAATTATGCCAAACGTTCTTTACCTCAGACGATGGTTCCATCTATCGATGAATTTACGTATCTCATAGTTTTATTGGGGATGGACAGTATGACAAAGTCTGAGCTAATCATGCACAATGCCCATCAAATAACTTCGGGTACTGAAATCATCAAGCGCTTGGTTCGCAAAGGTTATCTTCACGAATTTGCAGATGAGAAAGACAAGCGATCGGTGCGTGTTTCTTTAACAGATCTAGGACGAACGGCTATTTATTCCACTTCAACCGTTACGAAGCAAATCTCCGAATTGGCCACCTTGAAGCTGAGTGATGATGAGCTGATGTTTTTAGTGAACATACTCAAGAAGCTAGATCTGTTTCACGATCAACTTTTTAGAACACATCGCCAAAGTGACGTGGGAGAGGTGTTGCAATCCTTGGTGAAAGAAGCTCAGATCAATCAGGGATAAACTGAATACTTAACGAATTCACGCAGTGACGGGTGTTCTTTTTGGTGAAGCGCTCCCCCTCAAAAACATGGCCTAAGTGTCCGTCGCAATGTGCACAAACGATCTCAATTCTTCGACCGTCGGCATCCGGCACGCGCTTCACATTTGCATCAATCTGATCATCAAAGGAGGGCCAACCGCAACCCGAATCGAATTTATCAGAAGAACGGTATAATGGTGCTTCGCATCGTTTACAAACGAAAGTTCCGGAAATGTAAGAACCGTCATCTTGCTTGGGTAGTTTATTGTATTCACCTGTAAACGGATATTCTGTTCCTTTATGAACAATGATGCGTGTCTCTTCGGTAGTAAGTTGATTCCAGTTTTCTTTTGACTTCATAATTTCGAAAATAAAAAAAGACGTTCTTTCTAGAACGCCTTCTTTTAACAATTTGGTCAAGAATTAGTTTAGAATACGATCTGATCTATCTTGTCCTGCATGATTCCGACATAATAGTCGCCAACCGATTTCAAAATGTTTTTTGAGCTGTCTTTTGCGGCCAAAGTGATAGTAGCACCATCACGATCTGCAGTTGCAGTAAAGTATTTCATGATCTCCAAAACTTTCATTTCTTCATCCAATTCCAGACTCTTCATATCCATTTGCTCGAATGCGATGAACATGCTAAATGTCTTTTCACCGAATCCTTTGGCGTATGACGGGAATTCCAATTTACCGCCTGTCTTAGCACCTGAAGCACTGAAAATATAGATTCCATCTTTACGTGCAGCAATGGCAGTGTTGTCCATCACATAAGCATCACCTTGCATTGGTGCTCCGGCAAGATTTTCCGTGATCATTTGCTTGATGCTGTCACCTTTTTTACCCAATCCTAAGAAGGCATTGAATTCGAAGATCATGCCCAAGTCGGTTTTTGGATTGCCTGTTGCTACCATTCCCATTTGTCCAGAGAAGATGCTTGAATAGGCATTTCCACCAAGAGCCATTAGCATGAACCCTGCTTCATCCGGCAATTGCTCAGTGATCTTACGGTTTGCATCCGGTGCGAAATCAGTTACGAATTTTTCAAATTTCTGCATGTCTATATTCGCGGCGATTCCCATCCATGGTTTTCCATTCCCCAATTTATTGACAAGAGCTTTTCCATTATTATCCTGGAAGAACAAACGGTCTTTCAGTTCTTCGGAGAACATGTTCTTAATTGAGACAACAGCCTTTCCATTTTCGAAAGCGACGGTGTTAGCAATAAAACCATCTGCAACCAAACCTTTCAATTCGTCCTGTTTTGCCTGAGGTAATTTGTTCAATGAAGTGTTCGCGGTACCATATAAGCGCTCAATGGAAAGTCCGGTAACGATGTCTCCAGGCATATCCAAGATTTCGGAAGTTTTGCCTTCACTCAAATCTCCGCCAGCGTCATTAAATGCCTTTTCGATGATCGCTTTTCCATCGTAAGGGGCTTTTTTACTTAGTAAAATGAATAACTGATCTTTTACTCCAAAGGTCACGTCGTTTTCCTGAAACCAGCTCATTTCGCCACTTTTTTCTAAGGCGTAACCCATCTCGCTGATTACTGATAATAGACTGTCTTTGTTGGTTACGTCCATCAGAAAGTAGATCGCCGCAGGAGTTCCGTCTGCTTCAAAAGGTGCTTCTGCAGCAAAGTAAACAGGAGCGTCGATCTGAAAGCCTTTTTTCCAAGTTTGCAATTGTGCTCCTAGAATGACATTCAGTTTAGGAATGTGTTTATAGTCGGCTTTATTTAAGATGTCCATAACAGATGCCTTGCCAAAAGCGACAATATTCGTGTTTTGTTGGATCAATGCGGAAGTTGAATCGTGCGCATTGTGTTTTTCATTGCCAGAGCAAGCTGTAGTCAGAAGTAATAAAAGACTGGCGAAAAGGCCTGCAAAGGCGGTTTTAGGGAAACGTTTCATAGGATAAAAATTGTTTCAACTTGTTGTTTCAAATGTAGACTTTCTTTTTAATTTCGGTCAAGCTGTTGACAAATTTTGTTCCAAACTTAATAGATTCATTTCGTGCACTTTATAGAGCCTTATTATTTATGGCGACACTTATATATCGCTTCGGAGGATCCGCTTTCGCCATTTTTTGAGCGAGAGTACAGCGAATTTGAGTTTACTGACCGGGTGTATAATTACTTGCTTCACCCGCAATGGGACAACATTGGTTCGAAAACACTTTTTACCAAGATCCTCTTTGTAGATTACGATGAAGGCTATGCCATTTTGGAATTTATTGGAGAATGGAATGATGCCATTGAAAATGATGTGATGACATTAAAGCGAGACATTATCGAACCGATCATGCATCATGGAATCAACAAGTTTATATTGATTGGTGAAAACGTACTAAATTTTCATTACTCAGATGATTGTTATTACGAAGAGTGGTTTGATGATGTAGAGGAGGGGTGGATCGCTCTGGTGAATTTTCACGATCATGTTATAGCTGAGTTTGAAAAGGCTCGGATCGATCATTACTTTGTGATGGGTGGCGATTTGGAAGATATTGAATGGCGCACCTATTCGCCGTCTCAGTTTTTTGAGCGGGTGGATGATTTGGTGATGCGTAGAATCGGATAATTAATCGAGAGAGGAATTCATCAATTTCCAAAGCGATTTGGCAATATTGCCATATTGCAAAGGTTTTGAAAATCAGTGAATTAAAATTTAAATCGATTTATTTCAATCCTCAATACACATAAACCTTCTTTGAGGTGAAATTATTCCCCACATTCACATGTAACACATATACCCCTTTAGGAATTCCTCCGTCCAACTTGATCATCTTTTGAGTTTCACCCACGCTAACTTTTCCCAATTTCTCAAATTGTACAGACTTACCATCTAAACCAATAATATTGATTGAAGTTTCACCCGAAGCTTTACTATCGATCGTTAAGCAAATAGACATTGTTGTCGGATCGTAAACGGATTGTATCCCCAGTTTAACTATGTTATTGCTTATACTCGCCGTTGAGCCGATCACGTGTTGTGAAGCGAAGATGGCATCTCCATTTCCTCCCATATTTCCATTTGTAAGGTTAGTGGCAAGATAGAAGGTTACATCGCCAACATTGGTGTTCGGTGCTGTCCATGCAAAGCTCCACGATGTTAATGAGTTTCCAGCAAAATCGTGGGTAATACGTTTGGTTGCGCCTAGATCTATGAATTGCGTATTGTTATCTAGAGTGGATACGGTTCCCGCTTGGGTGTTATCATTTGCTAATGGGACGATCTCAAAACCGTTCTTGGCATTATTTGTAGCCATGGAAATAGTCACTTCATAGTCCATTCCGGGCGTGTATTCGGTCACAGGTCCATTTTGATCAGAAATGACAACTGTGTTCATTGTTGAACCGTTTTGTACGGTGCCTTCATGACAATCTGTACAAACTCCGTCAATTGGAGCTCCAGTTTTTCCTCCAGGCGAACCGGTTGACCAACGGTGAACATTCTCATTTTTATTGATAGAAGCTTGGTTAGAAGAGTGAAAGGATGCCAACGTTAAAGTTCCGGCAATAGCACCAAAAGCTAGCAAGTGATTGTTCCAATTCATGGGATTAATTTACTTCAATGTACAAAAAAAAGCGCTTCAGACTGAAGCGCTTTTCAAGGTGTTGGGTTTCCTTAGTAAATATAAACCTTTTTAGAAGTAAAGTTGTTGTTTACGTTCAAATGCAAAATATACATTCCCTTAGGTAACTCATTATCCAATTTGATTGAACGGGTGTTCTCACCTGAATTTAATTTGCCCAATTGTTCAAATTGAACAGATTTTCCGTTTGCGTCAACGATATTAACTGCGGCATCCCCATTTTCTTTCGTGTCAATCGATAATTGGATCGATGCATTTTCAGCATTGTAAGCAGCGGTAATTCCAATTTGCTCAGAAGTTTCAGAAATTCCAGCCGTTGAACCAATAACGTGTTGTGACGTGTAAATGACATCACCATTGTCACTGTTATTAGCATTTGACTCGTTTGTTGCTAAGTAAAATGTTACGTTTCCAACATTCGTAGCAGGTGCTGTCCAAGCAAAAGACCAAGAAGTTAATGCTGCTCCTGCTGTTTTTTGAGTGATGCGAGTTTTACCGCCAGCCGAAACTGTTTTTGTGTTTATTGCATCAACTGCAGCAACTGTTCCAGCTTGTGTGTTTGATGGGGTAAGAGCAACTATTTCGAATCCATTCTTAGTACTGTTCGATGCCATCGTAATGTTTACAGCATATGTTTGACCCGGAGTGTAAGAAGTTACTTGTCCGTTAAGATCTGCGAAAGTAACTGTATTCATCGCAGCTCCATTTTGAACAGTTCCAGAATGACATTGCGTACAAGTTGCATCACCGGGAGCACCTGTTTTCCCACCTGGGGATCCAGAAGTACTTTTATGGAAGTTTGTGAATTTTTTAATTTGTGCAGAATCGTTTTTATGGAAGCTGAAAAGTGCAACCGAACTTGCCAAGACTGCTACCAAAAAGTAGTTTTTCTTCATGATCTAGATTATTAATTGTTTAGTTTTCCTTGATTAATCCAACATTCGAAGTGTTGGATAAGACTGTCTGCCAGTGCAGGTCCTCCTTGAGGCATTAATTGAGGGACGCCTTTTAGTGAATTTAAAATTGCTGATGCGTTAGCCGAAACCGAACTGTGTGTTGTTAAATTAGGTGCGGTTCCGCCGGCACTGTGGCATCCGATACAATTATCATTTAACATGGGTTGAATCTTTGCAGCAAATGAGATCGTGTCTGGACAATTCAAATTCACATTTGTCAATGTTGTCTTGTCTTTATCGCAACTTGTTGTAAAAAAGAGTGCAGCAATTAGTCCCGTGAAAAGAATGATCGATTTCTTCATGTCAATTCTTATTAAGTAAGGTTTTAAAAGTCATCCAGGACAAAGCCGGGAAGAACAAGATGGGAATAAAAAACGTATTGTAAAACGATTCCATTCCTTGGACGCTTTCATTCTTGAATGTTGGATCTGGCAATGTCAGTTGATAAAAGACCAGTGCAATTGCTGCACCTGCCGCAAGAAAATTTGTTAGGAATGATGCCAAATTCTCTTTTTTAATCGCTTTACTGATTGCAAAATAGATCAATGCAGTGCCAAAGCAAAACATGATGTTGTAAATCAATAATTGAGTCAAGGTAGCACCTTCTGAAAAATCCATAGTTAAGATCTTAGCATATACTGTTGTATAAGCAGCGCCAACTCCTGTCCCAAAAAGAGCTGCCATTAATGTGATTGTAAACAGACGAACAAACATGATTTTACTTTTTAGCTACCGGTAGGCTGTATTTAATATTCATGACATCTGGAACAGCGTCACTTTTCTTACCAACTTTGTATTCAATACGATTCACTGAAAAGCTTCCGGAGAAAATAAGATCAGTTCCAGAAGCAGTAACTTTTGCAGGAATTTTTTTCTCTTTCGTAACTCCTTTCATAGTCAAGTTACCTGTGATCATGTAATCTGCACCAGATTTTTCGATTTTCGTAGAGGAGAACTTGATGTTTGGATACTTGGTTGCATCAAACCATTCGGCTGTTTGTGCTTTTTTGTTTTGCATGCCATTACCCGTTGAAATAGATGCAACGTCAATTGTCAAGTCAAATTTGGAAGCGCCTAGATTCTCGCTGTCCCATTTTACAGTTCCTTTGATCGTTTTAAATGAACCATTTGGGTCTTTACTTTTAAATTCAATTGAATGGTTGTCTTTGATCTTATAATCGGCTGATGGTGCAAAGTGCATGAATGCTGATCCAGTAAATAGAATCACAGCCAACGAAGGGAAAATTATCTTTTTCATAATACGTTTATTATTCTCTTTCAAATTTGCGTCCAATGCAAAAACCGAACCTGAATTGTCCTTTTTGCCATTGATCATAAGTATTGGTAATAAATTGAGTCTCTCCGAATCCTCTCGAGTTCGTCAAATACAAGGTGAAATTATGACCGAAAGTGATCCATTCAAATGCAATTCCTAAACTGTTTTGATAAAGATTATCACCTTCGGCAGTTTTAGTTTGACGGAAATCATCGTCAGCAAGGCAGTGATAATATTCAAGCATTACTCCAAAACGTGGAGTAATAGCCCATCTCAGAGCTCCACCCATCGCAAAAAGAGTGTTCACATCATCAGCAGTAACCAAATTGCGGTGAACCATTGTAGGCATTAAAGCAACACTAACTTTATCTGCAAACTTTCTTGCAACATTCAACTGAAGCGAATAGGCAAGTCGGTTACTTGTTTTCGGAAAGCTACTTACTAATGAAAGATCGTCAGATGCCTTCATGTAAGAATAACTGGTGGTACCTAAAACAGCCAAAGAAATTGGCATCCCTTTTCTGTCTTGGTGAAAAACGCGGTACTTTGCAAACCCATCAACCAATGAACGGTAAGGTTCACCTGTACCTTTACTACGTCCTAGTCCGACCATGAATTTATCAGTAACCCCATATTCAAAGGCAAGACGAATGTCTGCTGAATTGTCGAACCCAAACCACGATTGAACACCACCTTCGTCCCCGGCAATATCTCCAAATCTGTGTTCTACACGAAATTCTAATACGCCCTTTCGCAGCGTTTCAACGGAGTGACCGCTGATAATACGCGTAGAATGAAATGTAGCATCTACTTTATCCGGTACAGTTTCTTCAGTACTTGTTTCTACAAGTGTGTCGGTTTCTTCTTCCTGCGCACTTACAGGAAAATTAATTGCTACTATGAGGGGAATAAAAAACCCGATTTTTTTTAAGTTCATGTTTGCAGCTTCGTTTTGGTTCGAAATTTGTTCAGCAATTTACGATAATTCGGTTGGCGCAGTATTTGTGTTTCAAAAAAACACACGAAATTCGCCGAGAAAGTATGGGATTGGGATTTTGTCGTTACTTTGCAACACCTCAAATAACGGAAATTTTTGTGAGAAAATTGCTATGGTTATTGCTTTTTTTGTTCTCCAGCGGTGCTGCATCCGCAGGAAAGCTGACTATTGACTGGCGTTTCACCCATGTCAATCCGGGATTTGATCACCCTTGTAAATTGGTTGTTTACATTGATGGGAAGCGTATTTCAGAGTCAAAGGCTTACAAACAATCCCAAAAAGGAATACTAAACCTCGAAGTCAGTGAAGGCAAGCACACCTTGAAAATTATAGCACTGACCCAGTACAAAGGAAATTGGGAGGATCATACGGTGAAGAATAACTATTCCATGGATGCGATCGTTTCGACGAAACATACATTCGGGGCAGAACAACAATTGCACATAACTTGGGATCTCGCGAATAAGAAAACCTCTTTTTATTGGGGGAAACCAACGCCAAAACAGGAAAAAATCAAGCAAGTCACTTTGAAATTGGAGATAGCGTTTGAAGGGATCAACGACGGGCAAGATCATACTTGTCGCTTGGTGGTTTATTTGGATGGTCAGCAATACGCTGTTTCGCCCAGCTACAAAGAATCAAAAGGCTTGCAATTTTCTATAACCTTTCCGGAAGGTCAGCATCGGATTACTTTGCAAAACGAGGTTCAATTCAACGGGACCTGGCAGGAACAAACGTTGGAAAATAACTATACGCTAGACGCCAGGTACACGATCAATCAACAATTCACCAAATCGGAGAACCTCACTTTGTTGTTTCATTTAGATCTTAACCAAACGATTCCTACATGGCGCGATTGATCTTGCTGTGTATATTTCCCTTAATACATCTGGCCGGAGCAGCACAGAAAAAAGAATTGCAAATTTATTGGCAATTGGAACGCTTAGATCCTGCTTTTGCCCGCATGGCAAAGTTACAAGTGATCATTGACGACACGATCATTTCCGAATCGGGCACCTTCTCTATGAATGGTATTGGTTCTTGGGTTGATTCGTTAACAGTTGGAATACATCAACTTGAAATTCGGTTATTTGTGAGACAATCTCAAGGATGGGAATTACACAGTTCAGAAAACGATTACGCCATAGACGCCATTGAATTCAGGCAAATCGAAATAACGGACAATGCAGCCCTTAAATGGCATTTAAATGTTGTCGAGCAATCCAGTTATTGGGAATGGGTGCAGCCGAAAGTGATTGTTGCTCGCGACCTAATTCCCGTCTATATTCATACGCGGTTTTCGAGTATTCCGGAAGGTTTCGATCATTTGAGCAGGATTCGCATTTATGGGAACGAACGTTTGCTTGTAACGGGTGATGTCATGCCTTTAAGTAAAGAGCGACAAGAACGATTTTTAGTGCCAGCGTCTTTGAATAATGTGCGTGTGGTTTTAGAAGTGAATTTTAGAGGTGAATGGGAAGAACATACGGTGTTCAATGGATACCAATTCGACTTGATCTGGAAAACCTCGAAACTGAAAAGAAGTCGGAAGTTGTATTGGAATGGCGATATCATGAGTGGTTATCTGCATTTCGAGGAAATTAAAAAGGGTTTGCCAAAATGACAAACCCTCTTGAATGAATTAAGAACGGATTATCCTACCCAAACTCCCATTGAATTGAACTTCTCAATGCGATCGTTTACTCGTTTTTTAGGGTCTTGAGGATCCAATTCCGACAAATACGATTTAATCTTCTCTTTTACCGTGAAGAACATTTCTTCCTGACTTCTATGAGCGCCTGAAAGTGGTTCGTTAATCACGTCATCCACCAATTTCAATCGTTTCATATCTGTACTGGTCAATTTCAATGCTTCAGCCGCTTTCTCTTTGAATTCCCAAGAACGCCACAAGATTGAAGAACATGATTCAGGTGAGATAACAGAATACCACGTGTTTTCCAACATTACAACTTTGTCCCCAACACCAATTCCCAAAGCACCACCTGAAGCTCCTTCACCAATAATGATACAAATTACAGGAACTTTCAACTGCATCATTTCATAAATGTTGCGAGCGATAGCTTCACCTTGTCCACGCTCCTCGGCTTCCAAACCTGGAAATGCTCCTGGAGTATCAATGAAGGTTACGATCGGTTTATTGAATTTTTCGGCCAATTTCATCAAGCGCAATGCTTTACGGTAACCTTCCGGATTCGCCATACCGAAATTGCGGTATTGACGCATCTTGGTATTGATCCCTTTTTGTTGTCCGATGAACATCACGGAACGGCCATCAATCAAACCAAAACCACCAACCATCGCTTTGTCATCCTTTACATTGCGGTCTCCATGCAATTCTTGAAACGTATTGTTTGTGATTGCGTTGATATATGCTAATGTGTATGGACGATCTGGATGACGTGACAACATAACACGTTGCCATGGGGTCAGATTTGAGAATATTTCTTTAGTTTTTTCCGTCAGTTTATTTTGCAAAACCTGAATTTTATCGGTCATGTCAACGCCTGTCGTATCGCCGATCTCTTTTGTCTGAGCAATCTGCTCTTCCAAAGCTTTCAATGGTTCTTCAAAATCCAAATATGTAGACATATAGTGCTTTTTTGAGGGGCGAAATTTACGAAAATAGTTCGCATCTGCGTACTTTTGGGTCATGATAAATTTCCCAGCCTGTAAAATAAACCTCGGTTTGAATATCTTGTTCAAACGTCCGGATGGTTACCACGAAATCGAAACGGCCATGCTGGAGATACCAGTGTGTGACCGTTTAGAGATCACGGAAGCTTCTAAAGATGAATTTGAATCGACGGGTTTAGAAATTCCAGGTAAAGGAAATTTGATCCTCAATGCATTGAATTTATTGCGCAAGGATTTTGATTTGGGACAATTTCACATTCAATTGGAGAAACTCATTCCGATGGGTGGAGGATTGGGTGGAGGTTCATCGGATGCTGCAAAAGCACTGGTGTTGATAAACGACTTAGCCGAGTTGGGACTTACTACTGTCCAGTTGGAAGCATATGCGGCACAACTGGGATCGGATTGTCCTTTCTTTGTTCGTGGTGGTTTGCAACTTTGCACAGGTAGGGGAGAAATCTTGAAGCCGTTGGAAGTCAAACTTCCTGAAATGTGGGTTGTTTTGGTGAATATTGGAATTCATGTCCCCACTGCAACGGCTTATTCTGCGGTTACACCTAAACAAGATCAGGTTTCAATTGCTGAGATACTTGAGCTGGATCCCGCAAGCTGGAAAGATCAATTAAAGAACGATTTCGAACCTTCGGTTTTCTCTAAGCATCCAGAATTACGATCGATTAAAGAAGCGTTTTACGATCAAGGTGCATTTTACAGTGCGATGTCCGGATCCGGTTCGACCATGTTTGGATTGTTTAGGGAAGAGCCCATGAATCTGATCTTCCCATACTCGGCTGAATTTGTGAAGATCGTTAAATTGCCTACTGTTTGATAAAACGTTTGGAGTAAATTCCCGAATTACTTGTTATTTTGAGCAAGTACATACCTGGAACCAGATCTGCTATGTTTAGCAAAGTATCCGAGGTGGCTATTAAGAATTTTCCATTCATATCGTACAATCCAATGTGCTCGATCGCTTCCTCACCAGTAATAATAATTTGGTCAAAAGCAGGATTCGGATAAAGTATGAACTGCGGTTGCTTCAATTCTTCAATTGCCGCACTGCTGTTCGGATTGACTTCAAAATGCCATAACCCTCCAAGATCTTGTCCCGCAAAAAGATTCAAAACGCCGTCGTTGTCGTGATCGTGCACCCAGAAAGAACTGTATAAGCCCACATCAATCCCCAGATAATTTGAACTCACCAATTCAAAAGTGTCGCTCAAGTGACCATCGATATTGCGGTAATAATGCAACTGACCGTCATAAGCACCCACAAATAAATGGGTTGTATCGTTCACACGAAAGAAATGTGGAGCCGCATATCCGTCAGGATTAGCTGAGATATCTACTGCACCCAAATTCGAATTTATAAGTGTGAATTCAGGAGTACTTGCAGTCCCTGTGTTTTGGTAGTAAACAAGCTCGCCTGTTTTCTTGCCAATGATCAGATCCAAAAGTCCGTCTTTATCTAGATCAAAAAGTTGCGGAAATGCATAAGATTGCACGGTGATTGCTGTTCCGTTATTGTCGAGTAAAGAGGCAGGTGTTCCGTAAGTCAAGGGATTTGAAGCTCCGGCATTATTAATAAACTTCACAACTGTTCCATCTTCCTTACCCACTAACATGTCTGAATCACCATCCCCGTCAATATCTCCGAATGTTGGAACGGATCTCAAACCGAAATTCAAGGAGGAAAAATTGAGGTAATCGTCATCTAAATAGCTGTATTCAGGTGTGTTGTTTATACCTGTATTTCGATATGCAAGCAAAACACTCTCTTTGCTCAAGACGGGTTTGTATCTGAAAAACGAGCCGATCACAAGGTCTAATTTCCCGTCACCGTTCTGGTCAACCATTGTGGGAATACTTCCTAAGCCGTTGTCAATCATTCCATCTTGAAGGAAGTTGTCTTGCTGAAATGCAAAAATGGGTGATGTGTTAGTTCCGTTGTTTTTATACCACAAAACACTGCGTTGATTTTCTGAAACAGTGCGGGCATTCGGTGCGACGATCAAATCTTTGACTCCATCGAAATCGACATCCAGATAATAAGAGGCCGGAAATAATTGAATACTTGCCTGAGTGGAATTACTTGGAAAGGTATGATCCTGAGAGATCATTGCTGAATTCGAGTTCGGGGTTGTTCCGCCATTCATCAATAATGTCAAATTCGGAAAAGCAACATCGCCCAAGATAAGATCCAGAACCCCATTGCTGTTCATATCAATTGCAAGTAGGGTGGATCCGCTGTGTTTCAGGTCGGACGTGATAATTTCAGGTTTGTCGGGAACCGTTCCTATTTGAGGATTGGGAATGTTTCCGTTTATGCATGGTGACGTTTGATCGTTTAAGAAAACGTTGTTGTTATTCGGATCTTCTCGGAAACGTCCCCAACATTCATTTTTCAATACAAAGACGAGTGAATCGGCATGTCCGTATAGTTCCATGCTTTGATTTTGATGGTATTCTATGCGCTCACCACCTAAATGAAAGGTCAATACATCTAGGTCTCCATCGCCTTCTACATCTACATAAGCCGGGATATCACTGGAGCTAACGTATAAATTGGTGATGGAGCCCAAATAATCGGTCATCAATAAATTGGATACCAGTGTCCATGATAATCCAGTCGCGATTGAACCGGTATTCTTGTAGACTTTAATTCCGCCAATGCCGTAAGTGAACAAGTCGTTCTTTCCGTCACCGTCATAATCTACAAATGCGCTGCGATATCTGGCGTCCAGAGGGAAGAGCGCTGCGGCGTTGTAAACATAGGCGTAGTTGGAATTGGTGTTTTCAAACAGTACCCATTCGTCGCCGCTTCGGTCAAACACAACAAGATCTTCATCGCCGTCAAAATCGTAGTCTAAGGCTGAAAACTGTCCGAAATTTATTCCGCCGGCCCAAGGGTTGGATAAGGGTTGGGTTCCCACTTTTACGACTGGATTCGGATCAAATTCAAAAGCCATATTCGTCTGAGATACAGCAGGAAATGACAATAACATCAACGCAAGTTGAAAAATCGCGATACTTATTGTTGTTTTAGCATTCCAAGAACTGAAGATCATCCGATGATTTTTGATGAGAAAAAGGAGGCAACTCCCTTTGGCTAATTTAGTCAAAGGAGCAAATATTGACAAATGAAAAAAAGTTTCCTGTTCGTTTTATTGATTCTGTCGTTTGTGACAGTGCGTGCTCAAGATTCCATATCTGTACTATTCATCGGTAATAGTTATACCTATGTGAATGATCTACCGACGATGCTGCGCGATCTCTCAGCGAGCTTAAATAAAGAGATCACGATAGGGTCGAAGACAAACGGCGGATTTACCTTTCAGAACCACGCGAATGATCCGCTCACTTATGCGGCAATAAATCAGAATTTATGGGATGTAGTAGTTATTCAAGGTCAGAGCCAGGAGCCAAGTTTTCCTACAGGACAGGTGAATACGGCTTCATATCCGTATGCGATGCAATTGTCCGATAGTGTTTTAGCCAACAGTGCATGTAGTAACGTGATGTATTTCATGACCTGGGGCCGACAAAACGGAGATTCTCAATGGGATTCGATCAACACGTTTGATAAAATGAATAGTAGGTTGTATAATACTTACAGACGTTTTGCAGATAGTGCTGATGCTATGGTGGCGGCTGTTGGTGCTTCTTGGAAGTATGTACGCGACACTTATCCAACAATCAATTTGTACTCTGGTGATGGTTCACATCCAAGTCTTGAAGGAAGTTATTTAGCGGCCTGTACGTTCTATGCTTCCTTATTCCGTCAAAGTCCGGTTGGAGCAACTTTTATTGCTGGTTTGGACCCGACTGTAGCTGGACAATTGCAAGCCGCAGCGGCTATAGTTATGTTGGATTCATTGGATCATTTTTTTATTAGACCAGTTGATTCGCCAACTCAAGGATCATTTTCATTGACACAAAATGGTGCGGACATACAAGTTGTAAGCACATCAATACATGCCACGGACCTCATATGGGATTTTGGAGATGGGACTGGATCAACTAATGAAACTGAAAGCCACACATATACTCAGAATGGAACTTATACAATCGAATTGATTGCAACTTCAGCATGCAATTCGGATACAGCTATTTTTTCCGTTCATGTTACCGTTTTAGGATTAGAGGATTTAGATCCAAGTGTTTTGAATGTAAAACTTTCAGAAAACGAGCTCTTAATCGAAGCAAGCGCTGCTTGTGAAGTAAACATCTACACAACAGATGGGAAAATACTTGGTACACACTTTATGAGAGAATTTGACCAAGTTACATTGAATAGGCCAAATCAGACTGTGATAATCTCAGTGGTTCGCGATAATTCTGTGAAATTCTATAAATTGTTTTAATAGTTGTTATAACACTTGATGACATTGCGTTTCAGAGTTTACAATAGAATCGCTGAATAAAAACTAAACCGTTATACCTTCTAAATCGGTTTTGTCGAGGGCTTCAGGATATTTGTTCGGGCAGATATTTTTCAGGAAATTTACATCGTTTTTAAATTTTTTACGATGATAAATTCTTTGCGATTTGTTCGATCGGCGGCCATTTTGGCACTGTTTGCATTGACAAGTGTTGGCAACTTCAGTTTTTCACAAACTTGTAATCTCTTTTTTTCAGAATATCTTGAAGGATCATCAAATAACAAAGCTCTTGAGATTTATAATCCTTTGAATGTATCCGTAAATTTGATTGATTATAAAGTATATAGATATAATAATGGATCACCAATCCCTACAGATTCATTGCAACTAGTGGGTACTTTGGCTCCAGGAGCAGTCTATGTAATGGGGAATCCATCTGCTATAGCATCAATTCTATTAGTATCAGACACATTGCATACAATAACATTTTTTAATGGCGATGATGCACTAGAATTGCGTTATATACCAACAAATACAACTTTGGATGTTTTTGGGATTATAGGAATTGATCCGGGAACTAATTGGGCCGTTGGATCAGGAGCTACTAGTGAGTTTACACTAGTAAGAATGTCGAGTGTTACACATGGTGAGTTGATCTGGGCCAATTCTGTTTCTCAGTGGGATGTCTTTCCACAGAATACTGATTCTTTTATTGGATCACATTTAGGAACACCTTGTTGCACTCCTAATTCTTCCAGTCAATCTGCAACTAACTGTGGTAGTTTTGTATGGAGTCAAACAGGGTTGACATATACAACATCTGGTCAATATTCAGATACATTGACGAATGTAGCAGGTTGTGACTCTATTATCTATTTGAACTTGACAATTAATCAGCCAACTTCAGCAACGCAGACAGTTTCTGCTTGTGTAACCTACACTTGGCCCGTCAATGGAACTACTTACACGACAAGTGGTTCATATACCCATACTTTGGTTGGTGCAAATGCGAATGGTTGTGATTCAACGATTACTT
>VFQT010001225.1_pt1 | contig 32084 bp, 32 predicted proteins | sample 3512381 | NCBI WGS metagenome assembly VFQT01 (sample SAMN10412376, study PRJNA504923) | tailings metagenome | isolation source: Relicate 2 Philex TSF3 active mining site | place: Philippines: Tuba, Benguet | collected 2017-08-29
AACGATGATCGAAACCCTCACCCACCGCGACATGTCGTCGCGGCTGGTGAGCTTCTTGCTGGTGCTCTGCCGGGATTTCGGCGTGCCCACCAGCGAAGGGATCACGATCGATCTGCGCCTATCGCATCAGGCGATCGCCGAAGCGATCGGTTCCACACGCGTCACGATCACCCGGCTGCTGGGCGACCTGCGCAATGCCGGCCTCGTGCAGATCGATCGCAAAAAGATCACAGTGTTTGATCCGCTGGCGCTGGCCAAGCGGTTTAGCTGAACGCTTCCCACCGATACTGAGCGTCGTCGCGCAAGGTTGTGTCGGGCTGGCTGCTGATCCTGGCGCTTCTGCTGCTGGGTGGAGTGCTCTCCACCCTCGGTGATCGGCTCGGTTCCAAGGTGGGCAAGGCCCGCCTGAGCCTGCTGGGGATGCGGCCGCGCCGCACGGCGGTGGTGATCACGGTGCTCACCGGCAGCCTGATCAGCGCGATCTCGCTCGGCTTGATGCTGCTGGTGAGCGATCGGCTGCGCACCGGCCTGTTTGAGCTCGACCAGCTCGAGCGGCGTCTACGGGAGGGACGCGAAGCTCTGCAACGCAGCCAGAGCGAACTCACAGCAGCTGAATTGGGGCGCCAGCAGGCCCGCAGCCAACTGAGCATGGTGGAAGCGCAGGCCGCCTCGCTGCGCAAGGAGCTGGCACCGCTGCTACAACAGCGCCGATTGCTCGAGCAAGAACGCGATCAGCTCAGCCGCGAGATCGACGCCAAGGATGCCGACATCCAGCGCAACCGCCAAGAGCTGGCACGGCTGAACAACCGCATCGGCGCCTCCGCCAAGGAACTACAGCAGCTGGAAACCAACCTGATTGCCCTGCGCCGCGGCGATGTAGTGATCAGCAGCGGCCAGCCCCTGGAGATCGCCAAGGTGCGCATCGAGAAACCCGAGCAGGCCAAGTTGGTGATCGAAGCGCTGCTGCGCCAGACCAACACCAACGTGTTTCAGCGGGTGCTGCCCGGGCAGACACCCAACCGCCAGATCCTGCTGGTAGCCCGCAGTGACATCACCAAGCTGGAGGGCATCCTGAGCAAACGCGGTGATTGGGTGGTGAGCCTGATTTCGGCCGCCAACGTGCTCAAAGGCGAACGCCAGGTGGTGGCCTTCCCCGATGTGCGCCGCAACCGGCAGGTGGTGAAGGCCGGCCAGCAACTGGCCACCACCCTGTTGGAGGGTGATGAGCGCAGTGCGGAGCAGGTGCGCAGCCGCCTGAATGTGCTGCTGGCCTCGGCTTACAACGCCGTGCAGCGGGAAGGCAGCCTGGCCAGCGGGCTGCAGTTCGATGCCACCAGCGTGAATCAGCTCAGCAACGCCCTCAGCAACAGGCCCGCGGGGCAGGTGGTGCAACTGCAAGCGGTGTCGTTGCGCAACGGCGATCTGGTGGATCCGGTGGCCGTGGAACTGCGGGCGGTGCCGCGTTGAGCCAACTGGTGGCGATCGACCCTGGACGCAGCAAATGCGGCCTTGTGCTGGCGGATGGCAGCAGCCGTGAGGTGCTGGCGGCGGGTGTACTGCCGCCGCAGCGCTGCCAGGAGCTGCTGCTGGAGTGGGCCCGCAGTCCTGGTTGCAGCACGGTGTTGCTCGGTGATGGCACCGGCAGTCAGCCCTGGCGCCAGTGGCTCAGCGCCCATGACCTACCCACGCTGCTGATCCCGGAAGCGGGCACCACCCTCGCTGCGCGGGAGCGCTATTGGCAACTGGAGCCCGCCCGTGGCTGGCGGCGCTGGCTGCCGCGCGGTTTGCGGCTCCCTCCCCGCGATGTGGACGATGTGGTAGCGCAACTCCTTTTGGAACGCCACCTCGGAACGCTGTTGCAGCGCCCAGCCACGCTGCGCCGGCTCAGCCGCTGAGCCTTAAAACTTGGCCCGCACCGTAAAGGCGTAATCACCCCCAGGTTCGAGCTGGTAATCGGCCTTGAGCAGAAACCGCAGCAGCGCGTCTTGAATCAAGGCTCGACCGAGGGAGGGCTCCACCTGCAACTCACCGCGATCGAAGTACCAGCTGAAGGTCCACTGGAAGCCTCCAGCGCTCACCTCCCCTTCCAGCAGGCGCTGGCTGAAGCTCTGGTGCAGCACCCGGAGCTGGGCCGTGGTGGTGGGTAGACGACTCACGGCGGCGCTCCTCAGCCAAGCGGGGCTTCCGCCAGCTTGGCCGCAGCTGGCGCCACAAACCCGTTCAATCGGTTGCCGGCACGCTCAAAGCCCAGCCTCTGAATCAAGTCGACGCCCTGGAGCACCTCCTCAAGCACCTCCTCAAGCACCGGCTGATCAGCGGGAGCAAACCGGCCCAACACGTGCCCCACCGTGCGCTGCTTGCGCTCCACGGGATTGAGAGCCGGCGCTCCGATGCCGATGCGCAGGCGCGGAAACTCCTGCCCTCCCAGATGGGCAATGGTGCTGCGCAGGCCGTTATGGCCGCCGGCACCACCACTGAGGCGCAACCGCAGACGGCCCAGTGGCAGATCCATGTCGTCCACCAGCACCAACATCTCGGTGGGTTCGAGATCAAACCAATCGAGGGCAGCACGGATCGAGCGACCGCTGTCGTTCATGAAGGTCTGCGGCATGAGCAGCCGCAGACGCTTGCTGCCCACTCCCACCTCAGCCAGCAGGCCATGCAGCTTGCTCTGTTGTTTGAAGCTGCCACCGGCCTGGGCTGCGAGGCGCTCCAGCGCCATGAATCCGACGTTGTGGCGTGTCCCAACGTACTTGTCGCCAGGGTTACCGAGGCCCACCAGCAGCTGCAGGGGAGCGGTGCCTTCAGGGCCAGCCATCAATGCTCAGCGGCTCAACTCAAGCTTCTGAGGATTGCTCAGGGGCAGCATTGGTAGCTTGCGGGGTCGCTGGAATGTCTGGAGCACCCGCTTGAGCCTGCTTAGCAGGAAGAACGTTGGCGGCTGTGACTTCCGCTTCGACCGTGTCGACCGCCTTGCGGAATTCCTTCTCAAACTCGCTGGACGCACTCTGAAAACCCTTCAGGGTGCGTCCGAGGGTTTTGCCCAGCTCGGGCAAGCGCTTCGGGCCGAACACCAGAAGTCCGATGGCCGCGATGACCGCCAGCTCCGGCAGCCCGACTCCGAAGACGTTCATCCGATCAGCCGACGCCGTTCCAGTTGACGGTGATGCCGTCGAGCAGCAGCGACTTGTTGTACAGCTGCAGGATCACCAGCAGAAACACCAGGAAGAGGGCCATGAACACACCCATAACCGGGGTGGTGCCCCAACCGGGAACAACCTTGCCGTACTCGGAGTTGAGGGGACGCAGCAGATCTCCCAGGCGGGTGCGTTGAGCCATGACGGGCTGTGCTCTCTGGCAAGGGTCAGTCTCGTTACTGTAAGGGCCGCGGCAGCCGCCGCGGCTGTGCCTGTCGAGAGTTGTGATGGAAACGTCGTCCCCAGCCATGTCGGTGGCGCTGGCCGTGCTGGCTGTGCTGCTGGGCCTCACCGGCTTTGGCATCTACACCGCCTTCGGTCCACCGTCGAAGGGCCTCACCGACCCCTTCGACGATCACGACGACTGATCACCCGGCGGGCTGCTGCCACTGCACACCAGCCAACTGCCGAGCTGCCAGGGCAGCAGTAGATCGCCCGTTCCAGCCGAGGCGCAAGAGGCCTCCGTCCCGGCCGTGAACTCGCGGCGGGCGCTCCAGCCCTCAGGCCAGCGCAACTGCTGGCGCTGAGGGCTGTGGTTTTGCAGCGTCAGTCGCGCCATTCCGGCTTGCTCGAGCGGCTGCAGCCCCACGATCTGCAGCGCCTCCGACCCCAAATCCAGGGCCGGCCAGCCGCAGGCTGCGGCACCATCTGCTGCTGGACGCAGCCAGACGGGCTCCCGGAAGCGCTGGGTCTGCTGGGGCACTGCCTGCTGGCGCCAGCCCTGGGAGCATGGTGAGAGGGCGAGCCGCAGCCGCTGGAGGCCCTGATCCGCTGAAGGATCGGGCCAGGTGGGCGCGCGCAGCAGCGAGACACACAGACGCTCAGGCTCGGCCGACACCCCCTGGGGCCCATCCAGCAGCACGGCCAGACCGCCACCGGCCTCAGCCTGTGAGGCGATCCAGCTGATCGCGGGCACTTCCCAGCGGGCTTGTTCGCGGTCGTTGGCAGATGCAGCAGGTCGCTCGATCACGCCGCCAGGCGTATCGGCCGCGTAACGGCAAGCGGGTTGCGCCAGGGGCAGCTCCAAGCGGAGCAGCTCATGGCGCTGACGCCAATCCACCTGCAGCACGAGCTCCAGCCAGGGCGAAGCCGCGCGCAGCTGTACGTCGAGCCGCAGCGGGCTGCTGCCGCAACAGCCGCGCCAGACGAGCCGTGTACAGAGCGGCCCCTGCTCCGCCAGCTCAGGGACGCTCTGCCACTGCAGCGGCAGGGGGTGCTGGCGGTAATCCGCTGAGAGATCCCAGGCATCCCAGAACTCACCGTGATCCTTCCAACGGCACCAGGCCAAGGGCCCCGCCAGCTGCGGTACACCGTCCATTCCCCAGATCTGCTCCAGCCCGGCAGGGCCGAACTGCGCCCGCACGAGCCCATTGCCGAGCTGCCAGCCCTGCTCGCTGGCCTGAAGGCCCACCGGATGCTGAAGCTCAGCGGACTCCAGCGCCAGCGACGCCTCGCGGGGGCCGCGCTCCAAGGGCACCGCCGCCACACCGGCCGGCAGGTGGAGCTGAACCCAGGTGCCGCCGCCTGGGGCCGGCTGCTGCGGCAGGGCCGCTTCGGCGCCGCTCAGGCGCCAGACCCCTGCCGGCAGACGCAGGGTGGAAGCCCCGGCAGCCTGCAGCTGCACTTGGGCCAACCACCAGCCTTTGTGGCGCGGCAGCAGAGCTTGCAACGCCTGATCGCGGCTGCGTCGCGCCTGCCGCCGGGCAGCACGCCACTGGGGTTCAGCCTGCTCGAACACTTCCGGGATCGACGTGCCAGGAAGGATGTCGTGAAACTGCTGAAACAGCAGAGGCCGCCAATCGGAATGTTCTGGCCGAGCCGCCCGCGGAGCGAACAGGTGCTGCAGGGCCAAAGCCAGATCCGCCTCCCGCAGCAGCCGCTCGAGACTGCGGTTGTGGCGCTTCTGATCGGGCCGGCTGGTGGCACAGCCGCGGTGCAACTCCAGATAAAGCTCATCGCGCCAGACCGGCAGCTGTGGCGCCAGCGGCTCCAAGCCCGCCAGGTACTGGCGCAGGCTGCCGTGGGTCTGGGGACAGGCCAGGGGTTGCTGCTGCCAGAGCTGCAGCTGCTCGAGCATCTCAGCGGTGGGCCCGCCGCCGTGATCACCCACTCCGGGCAACCACAGGGCCTGCTCCACCCCTGTGGCGGCTTGCCAGGCGCGGCTGTAGCTGTCGATCGCCAGTGGATCACCGTCGGTGCCGATCGGCGCTGTGGCCAGGGCCATCAGCTCGCTGCCGCAGCGGCTGCGCCAGCGGAACAGCCGGTGAGGGAAGGGCTGACCGCTGTTCCAGGCGAGCTTGTGGGTGCAGAACCACTCCACCCCTGTGCTGCGGGCCACCGCCGGCAGGCCGGCGCTGAAGCCAAAGCTGTCGGGCAGCCAGCAGAGATTGTGCTGCCACTCGGGAAAGCGGGAGCGGCTGTAGGCCTGGCCCAGGGCGAACTGCTGCAGCAGCGAGGCGGTACCGATCAGCACGCAATCGCTCTCCACCCAGGGGCCGTTGATCGGCTCAAAGCGCCCGGCCTGCATTACCTCCCGTAGCCGAGCGAAGAGCGCTGGCCGGTGCTGCTCGATCCAGGCGTAGAGCGCGGGGGTGGAGTGGGCGAAATGAAGCTGGGGGAAGCGCTCCATCAGCGCCAACGCCGATTCAAAGGTGCGTACCGCCGCCTGCCAGGTATCCGCCACCGGCCAGAGCCAGGCCAGATCGAGGTGGGCATGGCCCAGCACGTGCACCGGAGCAGGCGGCTGCAGCAGCACCTGCTCCTGTAGCCAGGGCTCGAGTGCGGGAGCGACAGAGGGGTCGGCAGGATTCAAAGCCTGGAGCTGCTCCAGGAGTGCCGGCTGCGCTTCAGCCGGCAAGCGCTGAGCGGCAAGGGCCAACCGCGGCGCAACCAGCACACCTGTGGGGTCTGCCGGATCGAGGGGTTCCTGCTCCACCGCACTGGCGATCAGAGCACCGTCGTCATGGAGGGGGGAGCGCAAACGCAAGTCCAGCTGCAGTGGCTGACCGCTCCACCAGGCCACCGGCAGGGGCCAGCGGCAGGCGGTGTCGAAGAGATCGCCCTGATGCACCCGCTCCCCATCCACCCGCAGCTCCACCGCATCGGCCCACCAGCGCAGCACCAGACGCGCCAGGCGATCGCCCTGCTGGCGCGTCTGCCAGGCCGGTGGGCACAGCAGCTCCAACCGCAGCTGCAGCCACCGCCCACCGCGGGGCCAGATCACCAGTCCGCGGGCATGCCAGTCAGGGCGGCAACGGGCTCCCCAGGGATCCAACAGCGCAAGATCGCCCGCGCCCGATGGGGTTGCACGCCGCCAGAGCGGCCTGAGATCCAGCCTGGATTGGGCCTGAAACGTTTCAATCCAGGAGCGAACAGCGCTGTCTGGGCCCTCCGGCATCGGTCAACGCGATCACGACCCATAGGATGATGCCGCTGCCGCAGGGTCAATCAGGGCCCACTTGGCGCCCGTCACTCCCTGTCACCGCCGGACAGAACCAATGCTCGCCCTCAAGATCTCGGTTTACTCCGTCGTCTTCTTCTTCATCGGGATCTTCGTGTTCGGCTTCCTGGCCAGCGATCCCAGCCGCACCCCCAGCCGCAAAGACCTCGAGGAGTGATTCGGCGCTAAGCCCTGGGGCGTGTCAGGATCACGCCCTCTTCATTCCATTCGGTGCCTGTCCAGCAACGCGTCCGCCGTTTGATTGCGGTGCTGGGATCGGCATCGGTTCTGCTCGGTGGTCACGCTGTTGCGGCTGATGAGCAGTCAACACCGGCTGTTCCCGCGACCTCCGGCCAGCCAGCTGCCCCCGCACCATCTGCGGCTGCAGGCCTGATCGAGGCCACTCCGGCACAGAAGCCACCTATCGAGATCGAGCTCAGCGCCGACGACCAGGGTTTCGACCTGCTGGCCAATCGGTTTGTGGCCGTAGGCAACGTGACGGTGATCCTGGCCGGCGGACGCCTGCTGGCGGATCGGATCGAATACGAAAGCGCCACCCGCACGATCTATGCCAGCGGCCGGGTTCGCTTCCAACGCGGCAATCAATATCTGCAGGCCAGCAAGCTCCGCTACAGCCTGATCGAAAACAGCGGAGAGATCGACGAGGTCTACGGCGTTCTCGATCTCGACAGCGCCGCCCTCGATCTCAATCCAGGCAGCCCACCCAGCGCTGCACTGCTGCCTTTGAGCTACTGGCCTGATCAGCTCCCCAAAGAACTGGAGCGGCCCACATTCGATCCGCTCATTCCAGGAACGCTGGAGCCGGCGCCCTCGATCCAGGCGAGCACAACCACCACCTCAACGTTGCAGCGCCAGAGCGACCAGATCCAGAACCAGCTGCGGGCACAGCCGCTCCACGATCCAAAGCTTCAGGCGAGCCTGGGCTGGCCTGCTAACACCGTCACGATCTGGCCGAGGGCAAACGGCACCCCCGAGCGCCTACCTGGCCAGGACTTGATGATGCCACCAGTGGCGTTATCGCCCATGGCACAGACCATGGCCTGTCCACCGCCACTGCCTCCGATCCCTGACTGGCACCCCTACCCCTGGAGCGCCACCCTCTGGGGCGGGCAAATGATCGACGCCAATTTCGGCGATACCTTCATCTTTAAAGGTCAGATGCGGCCTGAGTACCTGCTGGGTGTGGGTCTCAACAAACGCCTGCTGCGTGCAGGGCCGCTGGCCCTGGAGTTCGACTCCAACGCACTGCTTCACCATGCGGCCGAGCAACCAGGAGGGGAATTCAACCAGGACGTACCCAACGCCAACACCCCTGCTCAGACGTTCGGTGAATTCACCTGGAGCTTTGGCGTGCGGGCCTGGCTGCAACCGTGGCTAAGCCTGGCTTTTTTCGAAGGCGTTAGCTTGAACACCAACGTTAGCAACTATGAGAAAACATTCCGCGAGAACTACACCACTTTTCTCAACTACCTGGGCTTTGAAGTTGAAGCTCTGATCAAGCCGGAATGGTCACTGGTGGGACGGATACACCACCGGTCAGGTGCCTATGGGACTTATAGCGGCGTAAGCGAAGGGAGCAACGCCTACCTCGTTGGCATGCGCTACCGATTCGGTAGCAGTCCTGCAGCGAGTTTCCGCGTTGACATGGGTCCACCCGACGGCTGCCCGGCAGGAGGCCGCCCACAACCCAAACCACTCAGCGAACAACTGAATGAGGTCGCCCTGGGATCCAGCGAGCAGGCGACAGGAACTGCCGCACCCACCCAATCACCATCTTTGCTTGCGAGCGCTCCTCCCGCCCAAATGGAGGCAGAGAGGCGACAGGCGCTGGAAGCTCTGGTGAATCAGCGGGTCAGAGCTGTTCAGTTCCAACAGAGCCTGAAGGCGGAACAACGCTTCGGTTCAGAACAGCTTGCTTTGGAAACCAATGAAGAGCGCCAGTTTGGCGGCGTGAAACCGGAGCAGAGCGTTAAGTTCTCGTCCAAGGGCCAGCGATTTGTGATGGGAACCATCAGCCGCTGGCGCTTGCAAGCCAACAGGATCACCATCACACCAAAGGGCTGGCAAGCCGACCGAGCCGCCTTCAGCAACGATCCCTACACACCCGCACAGAGCTGGGTGGATTCCACCGGCGTCATTGCCCGCCAGGAAGCTAATGGCGACATGGTTATTAACACAAAGACCAATCAGCTGATCCTCGAGGATCGCCTTCCAATCCCGATCCAACGCAACCAACGCTTCGAAAAGGATCGCGAGGTGGAGAACCGCTGGGTGACGGCCGTCGACTCAGAGGATCGTGACGGTTTCTATCTCGGCTATAACCTAAAGCCCATCGAGGTGGGCAAGCGCGGAACTCTCAATCTGCAACCTCAGTTCATGGCGCGCCGGGCCCTCGATGGCACCACCAGCAGCTATATCTTGCCAGGCGAACCGATCGGCGCCACTGCGAGTTCACAGCCCACGCGGATTGGCGATCTGTTCGGCCTGCTTGCACGCTTCGACACCGAAGTACTGGGACTTGACATTGACATAACAGGCGATTTTTCCACTTTCGATCCAAGCAACTTCGCCAATGGTGCCCGCAGCTGGGGCGACATCAGCCGATCCTTCACGCTTCCCGGTATCGGCCTCACCACCGCCCGCGGTTTCGCTGCCTATCGCTATCGCGTATGGAATGGCTCGCTCGGCGAACAGGACGTCTATTCGGCCCTTGGATTGTCGCTCGAGCAGACCCGAACCCTACCCAAGCTTGGCAACATCTCCAACACAATGTTCTGGAGGGCGGGGATCGGCAACTTCCAGGGAACGGAATTCACCAGCGTGAACCTGGCGGACCTCTGGAGGGCGAGTGTGTACGGCTCAATCAACAGCAGCTTGCCGCTTTGGACAGGCAAACCGCTCAACCCAGTCAGTGAGCGTGCATCCCGCTACAGCCCTACGCCTGTGGTTCCAGGACTCACGATCAACACCAACCTGAACATCAACCTCGCTTATTACGGCGATGGCACAAACCAGCAGGCCTTCAGCATCAGTGGCGGGCCCACGCTCACGCTTGGACATCTGCAGAAGAACTTCCTGGACTACACCCAATTCACAATCGCTGGGGGCGGCACCCTCCGCCAAGGGCTGAGTCCGTTCAGCTTCGATCGCATTGTTGACCTCAGCACCCTGGGACTCGGGCTCACCCAGCAACTAGTCGGGCCTTTGATCTTCAGCGGTGGGGTTGGGCTCAACGTGGATCCCAACTCAGAGTTCTACGGCGACGTCGTGGATTCCTACGTGGAGCTGCGCTGGCAACGACGTGCCTATGAACTGGCGATTTACTACAGCCCTTACCAGGGTATTGGCGGCTTCCGGGTGAAACTCAATGACTTCAACTTCACTGGCACAGGCCTGCCCTTCGTGCCCTACACCCCTCCAGGCCTGGCGCAAGATGCGCTGATTCAACGACGGGGGTTCTGAGGTGAGAGCGGCGGCAGAGGTTGCGGCCCCAGCACGTCACCACCAATCATCAGATCGCTGCCGGTGAAGTCGGCACCGATCAACACAGCTCCCTCCAGCTGCACCCCAGGCGTGAGGGCCTGAATCAACACGGCATCGCGCAGGTTAGCCCGGCGTAGATCCACATCGCTGAGATCGGCGTTACTCAACCAGCTCTGCTGCAACAGAGCGCCGCGCAGATCGGCGTCACTGAGATCGGCCCCCTCCAGATTGCTGCCGCGCAGGTCAGCGCCACGCAGATCGGCATCCCGCAGATCGATGCCATTCAGCAGCAAGCCGCTCAGGTTGGCGCCGCGCAGGTCACAGCCGCGGCACTGGGGCCAGGGTGGAGCGGCCTGCCCCGCTGGGGAGCGGTAAGGCTCCACAGCCAAGGGCTGAGCCGCGGAGACGGCCGGCGGGGCGATCAGGAGGACAGCCACCAGGGCCGACCGAACAGAAGAGAGGAAGCGCATCGACCACGGACCGTCCTCACTCCTTGATAGACACTTGCACGAGTGGCCGCCACGACTTGCGAAGCCAGCAGGCTCAGGCGGCGCTGAAACTGTTGAGATAAGGCAGGCGGGCCGCCGTGGCCTGGAGCGCGTCACCGTGGGCGAGTAGCTGACCGGTGGCATCCCACTGACCCGTGGCCAGCATCTGGCGAGGGCCAGCCGCAAGGTCGAGCTGCCAGGTGTGGTCGCCGCAACGCAGCCGTGCTTCTGCCACATCCACCGCAACGCTGGCTGCCGGATCGGCATCCGCCGCAGCTTGAATCGCCAGCATCGTGTCGTGGTCCGCCACCAGGCAGGGAATGCCTAGCGCCAGACAGTTGCCGTAGAAGATCTCGGCAAAGCTCTCCCCCACCACCGCGCGGATGCCCCAGCGCATCAGCGCCTGCGGCGCGTGCTCGCGGCTGGAGCCACAACCGAAGTTGCGGTTCACCAGCAGGATCGAGGCGCCCTGATGCTCGGGCCGATCAAACGGGTGAGGGCCAGCCGGGCTATCGGCTAGTTCAGCCCGATCGTCGGCGAAAGCGGCAGGGCCCAACGCCTCAAAGGTGACGCACTTGAGGAAGCGCGCCGGGATGATCCGATCGGTGTCGATGTCATCGCCGCGCACCACCACGGTGGTGCCGCTGACGTTGTGGATCGAGCCAGAGGGGAAGGGTGTGGCGGTGGTCATGGGGCGGGCCGGCTGCGTTCGACGGTTAACGGGGAAAGAGATCGATCAGGCGTTGAGCAGCTCGCGCACATCGCTCACCCGACCAGCGATGGCCGCGGCAGCCACCATCGCCGGGCTCATCAGCAGGGTGCGACCGCTGGCCGAACCCTGGCGGCCCTTGAAATTGCGGTTGCTGGAGCTGGCGCTGATCTGGCGGCCCTCCAGGCGATCGGGGTTCATCGCCAGGCACATCGAGCAACCGGGCTCGCGCCACTCAAAACCTGCCTCCACAAACACCTTGTCGAGACCCTCGGCTTCAGCCGCGGCGGCCACCTGTTCGCTGCCGGGCACCACAAAGGCCTTGATGCCAGGCGCCACCTTGCGCCCTTTGGCCACAGCTGCCGCCGCCTGCAGATCGCTCAGGCGTCCGTTCGTGCAGCTGCCGATGAAGCACACATCCACAGGCGTGCCGGCGATCGGCGCACCGGGCTGCAGATCCATATAGCGATAGGCCTCTTCCGCCAGCGGCCGCTCGTCCGGCTCGGTTTGCTCGAGGGTGGGCACGGTTTCATCCACACCGATGCCCTGGCCTGGCGTGATGCCCCAGGTGATCGTGGGGGCGATGGCGGCGGCATTGAAGCACACCTCGTCGTCGAAGACGGCATCGGGGCCGCTAGCCAGGCTGCTCCACCAGGCCACCGCCTGATCCCAAGCCACACCACTGGGGGCGAACGGCCGGCCCTTGAGGTAGTCGAACGTGACCTGATCGGGGTTCACGTAGCCGCAGCGGGCGCCGCCCTCGATCGCCATGTTGCAGAGGGTCATGCGTTCTTCCATCGAGAGGGCATCGATGGCCGGGCCGGCGAATTCATAGGCGTAACCCACACCGCCCTTCACGCCGAGGGTGCGGATCACGTGCAACACCAGATCCTTCGCGTACACGCCGCTCTGCAGCTGGCCATCCACCAAGATGCGCCGCACCTTGAGCTTGCCCATCGCCAGGCTCTGGCTGGCGAGCACATCGCGCACCTGGCTGGTACCGATGCCAAAGGCGATGGCACCGAAGGCGCCATGGGTGGAGGTGTGGGAATCGCCGCAGGCCACAGTCATCCCTGGCTGGGTGAGGCCGAGCTCCGGGGCGATCACGTGCACGATCCCCTGGCGGCCACTGCCGATGCCATGCAGCGTGATGCCGTGCTCAGCGCAGTTGGCCTCGAGCGTGGCCAGCATCTCCTCGGCCAGCGGATCGGCGAAGGGCCGCGCCTGGCTGGTGGTGGGCACGATGTGATCCACCGTGGCCACGGTGCGCTCGGGATGGCGCACGCTCAAGCCCAGATCCCGCAGGGCCGCAAACGCCTGGGGACTAGTCACCTCATGGATGAGGTGCAGGCCGATGAACAGCTGGGTGGCACCGCCCGGCAGCTGGGCCACCTGATGCAGATCCCAGACCTTGTCGTAAAGGGTGCCGGAGCTCACGGCGGCGCTAGCAGCGGAACGGTCGAGCCTAAGGCGGCGATCGCCTTGATCACTCCAGCAGCGCCAGCCGCAACCGGTTGAGCGCTTCGCCAGCGGCGAGGGTCTGAATCCAGCTGCGACCGCGGCTGACGCCGAAGCGAACACCCTCACTGCTGCAGCCAGCCGGCCCCGCCACGGCGATGTGCACCAACCCCACAGGCTTCTCGGCGCTGCCGCCGCCGGGGCCGGCCACACCAGTGATCGCCAGAGCCCAGTCGGCGCCGGTGGCGCGCCGGGCTCCTTCGGCCATGGCGCGCGCCACCGGATCGCTCACGGCACCATGGGCCTCCAGCAGCGCAGCGGGCACCCCCAGCAGCCCTTGCTTCACGCTGTTGGCGTAAGCGATCACACCGCCCAGAAACACATCGGAAGCACCGGGCACCGCCGCCAGGGCAGCCCCAAGGCCCCCGCCAGTGCAGCTTTCAGCCACCGCCAGGGTCTGGCCGCGACTGCGCAGCTGCTCCAGCAGCACCGACGCCAACGAAGCCTCATCCACCCCGAAGCAGAGCGCACCGGTGCGGGCGCGGATCTCGGCCTCCACCGGTTCGAGCAGCTGCGCAGCCGCCTCGGCTGTGGCCGCGCGCGCAGTGATCCGCAGCTTCACTTCACCGGAGCCGGCATAGGGCGCCACGGTGGGGTTGGTGCCTTCCAGCAGATCAGCCATCTGCTCCGCCAGGTTGGATTCACCCACACCCCAGAAATGCAGCATCCGGCTGGCGAAAACCCCTTCCGCCAGGCCGGCCGCCCGCAGCCAGGGAGCAGCCGTGGCCTCCCACATCGCCTGCATCTCGCTTGGCACCCCCGGGAAGGTGAGGATCGTGAACTCCGGGCGCGGGCTCCAGACCATGCCGGGCGCCGTGCCGGTGGGATTGGGCAGCAGCGCTGCCCCCTCCGGCAGGAAGGCCTGGCGACGGTTGCTGGCGGCGCAGGGGCGGCCTCGGGCGGCCAGGCGGGCCTGAATCTCGGCCCAGACCTGGGGGTGCTCCACCAGGGGCGCCCCGAAGGCAGCGGCAATTGCCTCGGTGGTGAGGTCATCGGGCGTGGGCCCCAGGCCACCGGTAGTAATCAGAACGCGGCAGCGCTGAGCCGCGGCCTGCAGCTCTGCGATCAAGCGATCACGGTTATCGCCCACGACGAGCTGGCGGTGGTGGGGAATTCCCAGAGCCGCGAGCTGCTCAGCAATCCAGCGGGCGTTGCCGTTGGTGATGTTGCCCAGCAGCAGCTCGGTACCGATGCAGAGGATTTCAGCGCTCATGCCCAGCCAGCTCGTGGTTGAGGCTGCGGCGAGCGGCGATCACCACCACAATCAGCACCGCCGTGGCCAGCCCCAGCCAGAGAAAACGCAGTTCCGCGTTGGCTAGCACCAGCGCTAGCGCAGCCAGCCACTGGGTGAAGGCGTAAATCAGCACCACGGTGCGGCGATGGCTGAAACCAGCGCGCAGCAGACGGTGATGCAGATGGCGCCGATCCGGATAGAAGGGCGAATGGCCCTGGCTGAGGCGCCCCATGATCACGGCCGACATGTCGGCCAGGGGCAGCGACAGGATCAGCAATGGCAGAAGCAGGCTCACGCTGGTGAGCCCTTTGGCCGGGCCCACGATGCTGATCGCCGCCAGGGCAAAACCGAGGAAATAGGAACCGCCATCCCCCATGAAGATGCGGGCGGGGTTGAAGTTGTGGCGAAGAAAGCCGAGGCAGCTGCCCGCCAACGCCGCAGCCAGTAGCCCGGGCGCCGGCTGATTGAGGCTGTAACTCACCGACAGCAGACCAACAGCAGCGATACCGCTCACGCCGGCGGCCAGGCCATCCAAACCATCCAGCCAGTTGATCGCATTGGTGATGCCCACCAGCCAGATCACTGTGGCAATCAGGCTCAGACCATCCGGCAGCGGGATGGCGCCGGGCGGCCAACCAAACAGGTGGAAGGGCAGATCGATCGCCCCGATCTGCACGCCCTGGCTCCACACCGCCATCGCCACCAGCACCTGGCCGCCCAAGCGGGGCAGCGGGGGCAAGGCGAACAGGTCATCGGCCAGGCCGATCACAAAGAAGCAGAGGGCACCGGCGATGGTGGTCCAGATCTGGCTGTCGCGCTCAGGCGGCAGCTCCACGAAACCGCCCATCAGCCAGATCAAGGCCAGCGCGATCACAAAACCGCCCACGATGCCCACCCCGCCCAGGCGCACCATCGGCGTGGTGTGCTGCTTGCGGGAATCGGGCTGATCGATCAGGCCCCAACGCAAACCGGCGCGGCGCACGATCGGCACCAGCAGCGCAGTACAGAGGGTCGCGATGCCGAACGCCAGAACAGCGGCGAGATCCGGCCGGCTGGAGATCATCGGGGGTGGTGCGCGGTCGGAATCGAGGCCCAAATGGGCCCTGCCGGCCGCAGCTTAAGCAGTGCCCAGCTCCGCGGCGATCACAGGAGGACCGCTGCCGGCCAGTCACTCAAGCGGGCTGCAGTTCGCGAGCTTCCGCGTAAAGCGGGAAGCGCTCGCACAGGGCCGCCACGCGCTCGCGGCAGCGCTGCTCGAGCGCGGCGTCTTCTGGGTTGAGCAGGCGATCAGCGATCACATCGGCCACCTCGCGGAAGGCGGCTTCATCGAAGCCACGGGTGGTGCAGGCGGCGGTGCCCAGGCGCAGGCCGCTCGTCACGAAGGGCGACTGGGGATCGAAGGGAACGGTGTTCTTGTTGGCGGTGATGTGCACATCGCTCACCAGCAGATCGGCCACCTTGCCGGTCATGCCGATGCCGCGCAGATCCAGCAGCACGATGTGGTTGTCGGTGCCACCGCTCACCACAGCAATGCCGCGCTCCTGGATGCGGGCAGCCAGGGCCTGGGCATTGGCCACCACCTGCTGGGCATAGGCCTTGAACGAGGGCTGCAACGCCTCACCGAAGGCCACGGCTTTAGCGGCGATCACGTGCTCCAGCGGGCCGCCCTGGCTGCCGGGGAACACGGCCTTGTCGAACTGCTTAGCGAACTCGGCATCGCGACAGAGGATGAGCCCACCGCGAGGACCACGCAAGGTTTTGTGGGTGGTGGTGGTCACCACATCGCACACGGGCACGGGATTGGGGTGTACGCCAGCAGCCACCAGGCCTGCGATGTGGGCCATATCGGCCAGCAGATAGGCACCCACCTCATCGGCGATGGCTCGGAAGGCTTCGAAGTTGATTGTGCGGGGGTAGGCGGAGTAACCGCACACGATCAACTTCGGCTTGTGCTCGAGCGCGAGCTGGCGGATCGTGTCGAAGTTGAGCTGCTGGGTGGCTTCATCCACGCCGTATTGCACCACCTTGAACCACTTGCCACTCACGTTCACGGGTGAACCGTGGGTGAGGTGGCCGCCGTGGCTGAGGTCCATGCCCATGATCGTGTCGCCGGGCTGCAGCAGCGCCAGGAACACGGCGAAATTGGCTTGCGCACCGCTGTGGGGCTGCACGTTGGCCCAGGCGGCGCCGAACAGCTCCTTGGCGCGCTCGATCGCCAGCTCCTCGATCGCATCCACGTGCTCGCAGCCGCCGTAGTAGCGCTTCGACGGCAAGCCCTCGGCATACTTATTGGTGAGCACCGAGCCCTGGGCCTCCATCACGGCGCGGGAGGCGAAGTTCTCCGAGGCGATCAGCTCGAGGTGCGTCTGCTGACGGTTCAGCTCCTTGCCGATCAGGGCCGCGATTGCGGGGTCACCGGCCGCCAGCGACTGGTTCACGGCTGCTCCGGTGGACTCCGCCATGGCAGATCAAGGTGTTGATGTGGCTTTGATCGTAAGAAACCGCAGCACTCAGCGCCCCTGTCATCGGGCCCTGCCGTCGCCATCCGGGCACAAAAAAACCGCTCCCGGAGGAACGGTTGGTCTTGAAAGGCGCGCCTGGAGAGATTCGAACTCCCGACCCTCTGATCCGTAGTCAGATGCTCTAATCCGCTGAGCTACAAGCGCCTTCGCCTGCCCTGACATTGTGCCCATACCGAGGGCCCACCCGTCAACAGACCCCCGCTTTCAAACCCCGATGCCGATCCGCTGGTACGGACCCGCCAACCCCGAAGACCCCACCTACCGGCACTTCAACCGGATCGTGAATCTGGTGCTGCACACCATGGTGTTTGCCGCCCTCAACAGCGGTCTGTGGTTCCTGCAGAACATGCGCCACCCGTTCAACCACCTGGCCTGGCTCACCGAGGCCTGGGCCCTTGTACTGGTGGTGCAGCTGATCAGCGTGGTCGCCCAGCGGCCGGAAACGCCATCCTGAGACCACCCCCGCCATCGCCGCGATGACCCTCTCCGCCAGCGAGATCCGCGATCTACAACTGGAGATCGCCGACCGGCTCTACATCCAAATCGGCGGCTGGCACCTGTATCTGGGCGATGCGGGCGTCGCCGAAGCGCTGGCGATCGAATGCGCCGCCCGGCTCGATCAAGGCGCCGGCGTCTGCGCGCGCCAGGCCCTCGAAGCGGTGCAGGTGCCCATCGGCGGAGGCAGCAGCAAATTGCCCCTGGCACGGCTCGTGCCGGCCGGCCAGCTGCAGGATCTCGAGGATCTGCTGGCCAACCACGGCTAGGGTTGCGCATCCCGCTGCGGCCCTGTGCTGGTCATCGAGGTCACCAACGCCCGAGAGGTTGTGCGCCAGCGCATCGGGCCCCTGGGCAGCCGCCTGATCGGCAAGGTGGTGGACGCTGAAGCGCAGGTGGAAAAAGCGCTGATGCAGGAAATGGAAACCGCCTTCCGCGACTTCGGCATCGAGGCGCGGATTTATTCGGTGGATGGGCCCGCCATGGTGGGCCGCAGCCACCTGGAAGTGCCGATCCACGTGCGTGAAGAGCGCGTGGTGGAAGGCTGAGGCCGCCGCCTCAGCGTTTGAAGGGCAGGCGCCGCGTGATCTGACCACCGAACTGCCGGGTGATCTGCGTGGCTTCCGGCACACCGGCCCAGCTGGCCACCAGGGCATACACCAGCAAACCGGCGGCCGCGCAAAGCCCGCACTCCAGCAGCAGCCCCACCAGGTGGGCAGGCCAGGCGATCAGCACCGAGAGAGCGAAGCTGAGTCCACCAGCGAGCACCGCAGCCACGAGCAACAGCAAGCTGTCGCGCACCCAGACCGCCAGGGGCAACCCACCCAAGCGGCGCTGCAGCGCCAGCAGTAGCCCCAAGCAGGTGAGCAGATTCACGCCCACGGTGGCGAGCACCAGCCCGGGAGCACCGAAATTCAACGCCGGCAGCTGCAAGCCCCAGGGCGTTGGCCCACCCACCAGCAGCCAATCGAACACGGCGTTCAAGCCGATGCCCGCCATCGAGAAGCGAAAGGGAGTGGTGCCATCGCCGAGGGCATAAAACACGCGCACCAGCACATCGCGGCCCAAATAGGCCGGCATACCCACGCCGTAAGCCATCAGCAGGCCGCCCACCAGCGCTGCAGCACTGGCATTGAACGCCCCCCGCTCGTAGATCAACGCCACGATCGGCCCGGCCAACGCCACCATCAGCGCCCCGAGGGGCAACATCGAGGCATTGGAGAGCATCAGCCCCTGGCGGATGCGGCTGATCAGCTCAGGCCGATCACCCGGAGCAGTGAGCCGGGCATACACCGGCAGCAGCGGCACCAGCAGGGCGTTGGAGAGCAGGCCCAGGGGTGTTTGCACCAGCAGGTTGGCGTAACCCAATCCAGCCGCCGCCCCCACGATGCCCGAGGCGAAGAACAGATCGGTGAACACATTGATCTGCAACATGCCCGAGGAGAGGGTGGCTGGCCCCATCACCCGCAAAACCTCCTGCACGCCGGGGTGCTTCCAATCCCACACCAGCTGGAATTTGTGCAGCCCCTGGCGCGCCAGGGCCGGCAGCTGAATCAGCCACTGGAACACCGCCCCCAGCAACGTGGTGCCCGCCAGCACGGCACCGCCCAGGAAGGCGTACTGGGGCAGGGCGATGTTGGAGCCGAGATGCAGCCAGAGGATGCCCAGGCCGGCGATCACCGCCACGCTGGAGAGCAGCGGGCTCACCGAGGGCAACCAGAACTCATCGGCAGCATTGAGCGCACCGAAGCCCAGGCCGATCAGGCCAGCGAACAGGGCCATCGGCGCCATCCAGCGCAGCTCCAGCACCGCGATCGCGTGGCGCTCGGCATCCAGCCCCGGACCCACCAGCTCGATCAGGGGATCGGCCGCCACAAACAACAGCAGCGTCACCCCGATCAGGGCGGCGCCCACCAGGGTGTTGATGGCGGCGAGCACGTGGGCGCCCTCCTCCCGGGGCCGGCGCGACAGCGCGCTCACCATGGCGCTGTGGAAGGGGCCATTGATCCCGCCGAGCAGGATCAGCAGAAAGCCAGGCAGCACATAGGCGTAGTTGTAGGCGTCGTAGGCGGCCCCCACCCCGAACGCCGCTGCGATCACCTGCTGGCGCACCAGGCCGGCCAACTTGCTCAGGGCCGTGGCCACCGCCACGATCAGGGCAATGCGGCGCAGCGAGCGCGCCGGGGCGGGGGTGGGCTCAGTAGCAGGCCCGGTCGTTCCGGATTGGATCGGGGGTTCGCTCATCCGGTGCGGCCTTGGCCCCAACTCGGGCGATTCTTGCCTGCAGAAGCCTCCCCGTGATGCCGGTTGCCGCCGCACCCGAAGCCCAACCTGTGTTGACGCTCGAGCCCCTGCAGGAGGGCGTGCTGCTCAAGCGCTACAAACGCTTCCTCGCCGATGTGCAGCTCGATTCCGGCGAGGTGGTGACGGCCCACTGCGCCAACACCGGTCCGATGACCGGGGTGCTGCACGTGGGCGGGCGCGTGCGGCTGCGCCATGCCCCCTCCCCCACCCGCAAGCTGGCCTGGACCTGGGAGCAGGCCCAGGTGCCCGGGGCGGCTGGTGAGACGGTGTGGGTGGGGATCAACACGGCGCTGCCCAACCGCCTGGTGCGCGCCACGATCGAGGCCGGCTGCCTGGAGCCCTGGCTCGGCCCGATTGCCGGGATCCGCGCTGAGGTGGCCTACGGCGCCAACCGCCGCAGCCGCATCGATCTACTGCTCACCCCCGCCGAAGGCGCCGCCGACCCCCGCCCGGTCTATGTGGAGGTGAAGAACACCACCTGGACCGATGGCGATCTGGCGCTGTTCCCCGACACGGTGACCGAACGAGGCCAAAAGCACCTCGAGGAACTGATGGGCGTGCTGCCAGATGCCCGCGCCGTGCTGGTGCCCTGCCTGAGCCGCGCTGATGTGAGCCGCTTCGCCCCCGGCGACAGCGCCGACCCGCGCTACGGGGAACTGTTCCGCCAGGCGCTCGATGCCGGTGTGGAGGTGCTGCCCTGCCGCTACGACTTCCGCCAAGAGGCTGTGCGCTGGCTGGGGGTGGTGCCGGTGCAGCGCCACAGCAGCCCAGCCACTGAGGGTGCCCCATAGAGTTGGCATCCCCCGTGCCCGCCGCCGTGGATACCCGCGCGTTCAAGCGATCCCTGCACCATTCGGATCGCTACAACCGCCGCGGCTTCGGCCTGGGCGAAGAGGTGGCGGGCAGCCTCGAGCAGGCCTACCAGAGCAACCTGATCGCCAGCCTGCGCGAGAACGGCTATCAGCTCCAGCACGGACGCCTCAGCGTGAAGCTCGCTGAAGCGTTCGGCTTCTGCTGGGGCGTGGAGCGCGCCGTGGCGATGGCCTACGAAACCCGGCGCCACTACCCCACCGAGCGGATCTGGATCACCAACGAGATCATCCACAACCCCTCGGTGAACGATCACCTGCGGGAGATGAACGTGCTGTTCATCCCCGTGGATGGCGGCGTGAAGGACTTCTCCGACGTCGCCAGCGGCGATGTGGTGATCCTGCCGGCCTTCGGCGCCACGGTGCAGGAGATGCAGCTGCTCAACGAACGCGGCTGCCACATCGTGGACACCACCTGCCCCTGGGTGTCCAAGGTGTGGAACACCGTGGAGAAGCACAAGAAGCACGACATCACCTCGATCATTCACGGCAAGGTGAAGCACGAGGAAACGCTGGCCACCAGCTCGTTTGCTGGCACCTACCTGGTGGTGCTCGATCTGGCGGAAGCCCAGCTGGTGTGCGACTACATCCTTGGCAAGGGCGATCGCGAAGCGTTCATGGCCCGCTTCGCCAAGGCCTGCTCCCCCGGCTTCGATCCCGACCGCGACCTGATGCGCGTGGGTGTGGCCAACCAAACCACGATGCTCAAGAGCGAAACTGAAGAGATCGGCAGGCTGTTCGAGCGCACGATGCTGCAGCGCTTCGGCCCCGCCGAGCTGAACGACCACTTCGTGGCCTTCAACACCATCTGTGATGCCACCCAGGAGCGGCAAGACGCGATGTTCGCCCTGGTGGATGAGCCGCTTGATCTGATGGTGGTGATCGGCGGGTACAACTCCTCCAACACCACCCACCTTCAGGAGATCGCGGTGAGCCGCGGCATCCGCTCCTTCCATATCGACACCCCCGAGCGGATCGGCCCGGGCAACCGCATCGAGCACAAACCGCTGGATGGGGAACTGGAGGTGGTGGAGCCCTTCCTGCCCCAAGGCCGGCTGCGAGTGGGAATCACCTCCGGCGCCTCCACACCCGATCGGGTGGTGGAAGACGTGATTGGCCGGCTGATGGACCTGGCCGACGCCTGATCGGGCTGTCACAGCGGCTGCAATCCAGGCCGCAGCCGGGCTTTACATTGTCTCAACAATCACTGGTTCAGGCCTGGGGAGAACCGACCGCGTTGATCTCATCGGTGACCAATCCCCTGCCAGAGTTGAGCGAAACGCTGCAGCCATCCCTGCGCCATAGCGAGGATGCACGGGTGCGCTGCTACAGCAGCCAGTTCTCCGACCTTATGGAAATGAGGGCTCCGGCCCACACCGTGGAGGCCTACCTCGACCGCCACGAAGGCTGGTTCCGGCGCTGCGCCTCACCGATGCGGGTGGAGCCGTTGGAGCGCAACGGCTACGTGCTCACCCTGGGCCGCTTCGGCAACTTCGGCTTCGAGGTGGAGCCCACAATCGGCCTGGAGCTTCTGCCCCAAAGCGCCGGCGTGTATCGGATCGGCACTGTGCCGCCCGAGCAATTCCAGCCGGGCCTGCGCGATCTCTACGACGTGGAGTTCAACGCCGCACTGCGCCTAGACGAACAACACGCCGAATCTCCGATCACCGAGGTGCGCTGGGAGCTGGATCTGAGCGTGTGGATCAAGCTGCCGGCGGTGATCGGCCTGCTGCCGGAATCGCTGGTGCAGAGCAGCGGCGATCACCTGCTGCGTCAGATCGTGCGTCAGGTGTCGCGCAAGCTCACCTGGAAGGTGCAGGAAGACTTCCACGCCACCCACAACCTGGAGTGCCCGCCCCGGCGGCGGGCCCAGTTCTGAGGGCTGCGCCAATCAGGCGGGACGGTTTTCCCAGATCTTGTTCACGATCTGCATGCCAGTCACGGCCTGCCAGAGGAACAGTGTGAACACGCCCATGTTCAAACCCACGTGGATCTTGCGGGCGATCAGGTTGCCCTGCTGCATCAGGGGCGAAAGCGCGGCAGCCACCACGAGCATGCTGCTCATGGCGATGCCCACCAGCAGGTGAGGGCCCACAAACAACTTGCCGTTGTTGAGGTAGGTGACGGCCATACCACCGAACGTGCCGAGCACCATCACCGCCAGCACAGCACTGCCGTAGAGGTAGTGGCGTTTGGCGAACTGTCCCTTGATCAGGGTCTTGCGGGTTTCGGCATCAGCGGTGCGGGTTTTCTTGGCCTTGATGCCCAAAAACATCGCGTAGCCGCTCAGGGCCAGGAGCGCCCACATCGCCAGGGGATGCAGGAAGTTGAGGTTGAACGCGAGGCTCTCGGGCATGGGAGCGAGCTGGGATCAGCGCAGTGGGGCGAAGCTAGAGCAGAGGCGTCAGCCTCAGTGCAGGAAGTGGCGGCGGCCGGTGGTCACCATGGCCAGGCCGAGCTCATCGCAGGCGGCGATGGAATCGGCATCGCGCACGCTGCCGCCTGGCTGAATCACCGCTGTGATGCCGTGCTCGGCCGCCAAACGCACGGTGTCGTCGAAGGGGAAAAAGCCGTCGCTGGCGAGCACGGCACCTTTGGCCTTGTCGCCGGCGGTTTCCAGAGCAATGCGGGCTGAACCCACGCGGTTCATCTGGCCAGCACCGATCCCGAGGCTCTGGCCGCCTTTGGCCACGGTGATCGCATTGGAGCGCACATGGCGCACCAAACGCCATGCAAAGCGCAGATCCTCCAGCTCCTGAGCCGTGGGCTGACGCTGGCTCACCGCCTGCCAAACGCTCTCATCCACGGGCTGATCGTCGAGCTCCTGCACCAAGACACCGCCGAGCACACTGCGAAGCTGCTGGCGGCTGGCGCGCGCGATCGCCGCCGGGTCGAGCTCCAGCAGGCGCAGGTTGGCCTTGGCCGCGAGCAGCTCACGGGCAGCCGGCTCAAACACCGGGGCCAGCACACACTCCAGGAACAGGCTGGTGAGATGGCCGGCTGTGGCCGCATCCACCGGCCCATTGATCGCCACGATGCCGCCGAAGGCCGACACGCGATCGGCATCGAGAGCCCGCTCCAGGGCGTTGGCGCTGCCGCTGCCGGTGGCCACACCACAGGGGTTGGTGTGCTTCACCACCACCGCCGCCGGTTGGAAGGGGTTGCCGCCGGCGGGCTGGCCGCCGTAGCCGAACTCCCGCACGGTGGCGAGGGCGGCCTCCAAATCGAGGATGTTGTTGTAGCTGAGCTCCTTGCCCTGGAGCTGCTCGCCAGCGCCGAGGCCAGCGCCGGGCTGGGCGTACCAGGTGGCGCTCTGGTGCGGGTTTTCGCCGTAGCGCAGTCTCTGGCGGGCGGGCAGGTTCAGCGAGAGCTGCTCGGCCGTGGCCTCCTCCTGGCTGAGCTGGCTGGCGAGCCAGGCGCTGATGGCGGTGTCGTACTCAGCGGTGTGGCTGTAGGCCTCGAGGGCCAGCTGGCGGCGCAGGGCCGAGCTCAGGGCACCGGCGGCCAGGGCCTCCAGGAAGGCGGGGTACTGGCTGGGGCTGGTGAGCACCGCCACGTCGGCGTGGTTTTTGGCGGCGGCGCGCACCATGGCGGGGCCGCCGATATCGATGTTTTCAATCGCCAGATCCCAGCTCACATCCGGGCGGGCGATGGTTTCGCGGAAGGGATAAAGGTTCACCACCACCACATCGATGGTGGCGATGCTCTGGGCCTCGAGATCAGCCTGGTGGGAGGGCTCGGCGCGCTTGGCGAGGATGCCCCCGTGGATGCGCGGGTGCAGGGTTTTCACCCGGCCACCCAGGATTTCAGGGGCGCCGGTGTGTTCAGCCACCTTGGTCACGGGCAGGCCCGCCGCCGCCAGCGCCGCGGCCGTGCCGCCACTGGAGATCAGCTGGTAGCCGGCGGCCAGCAGTCCTTCAGCCAGGGGCACCAGGCCGTCCTTGTTCGACACGCTGAGCAGGGCCGTGGGCGCCATGGCTGTTGAGTGGAGGGCAAGCGTTCCAACCTACGCAGCAGCTGCGCTTCGCTCCGATGGCCGGTTCTCTCTCCGATCAGCTCCATCTCGGCCCCGCTGAGGCCTCCCATCGGCTGGTGCTCTTGCACGGTTGGGGCGCCGATGCCGACGACCTCTTGGATCTGGGCCCGCTGTTGGTGGGGCCGGAGGTGAGTGTGGTGGCGCTGCGGGCACCTGAACCACACCCTTACGGCACCGGCCGGCAGTGGTATGGCCTGCAGCCGATCGACTGGAGCCAGTTACCGAGCGCCCGCGCAGGGCTGAAGCTGCGGCTGGAGGAGCTGGCCGGCAGCGTGCCCCTGGCGCGCACGGTACTGCTCGGCTTCTCCCAGGGAGGCGCCATGGCCTTGGATGTGGGCAGCAGCCTGCCCTTGGCGGGGATCGTGGCCTGCAGCGGCTATCCCCATGAGGGCTGGCAGCCGGGTGCAGCGGTGGCGCCCGTGCTGCTCAGCCACGGCCGGGAGGATCCGGTGGTGCCCTTCGCCGCCAGCGAAGCCGTGCAGGAGCAGCTACGGGCCGCCGGCCACAGCGCCGAACTACTAGCGTTCAACGGAGGCCACACCATTGATGCGGCCGTGCTGCCGCAGATCAGCGCCTTTGTCCGCCAGCACCTGACCACGCAGCCATGAAAAAAGCCGGCCCCGAAGGACCGGCTGCAAGCGCAAACGCGACTTCGCTCAAACGAAGGCGTATTCGTATTCCTCCATCTCTTCCCAATCGTCTGCAGCCAGAGCTTCCAGGCCAGCAAACAGGGTGTCCTCACCGATGCGATCCACGATCTCGCGCAGGGAGGGGAACAGGAAGTGGTTCTCTTCGGCGTACTGGGCGCTGAACAGACCCTTCTCGCCCCAGAAGAAGCGATCGGTGGTGTGCTCGTTGCGACGCACGTTCAGGATCGCGGGGGGCACGATGCCACCTTCTGCGATGTAGCGGCGTGCCGCGGTAACGGGCTTGTACTCGCCGGTTTCAAGGTTGTGGGTGGCCACATGGGCCAGGACCCGCTGACCCGCCAAACGGCGGCGGCTGATGCGCTTGCGCTTCTTGGACATGGAGCTAAGCCCGGGAGGGCAGGGTGGATGGAGTCGGACGATGAGGACCAGCCACAAGGGCCAGCAGCCTCGGAAACGCCCATACACCTGCAATCCGGGTGAGCGCCACAACGGCACCGCTCCGATCAGCAGAGGACGCAACTTCCACTGCTGTAGCCTTGATTGCACGGAGATGCAACAAAAGCCGGATGGGCCGATCGCTGCGCCGCCCGAACCCGGACCGCGAGGTATTGGTCGATACCGAGAATCTTAAGACTTTTTCCCAGATTTCGAACACGATCGGGAAAATTTCTGCTGGGCTAGCGCGCTGAGCGGCCCCGATCCCACACCAGTTCCCGCTCAGATGCAGGTCTCCAAGCGGTTTCTGGCGCTGCTCGAGCAGCAGCTGGCCCAATTCACGGATCGGCCTGACCTCCTGGCCCTGGTGGTGTACGTGGCGGTGCCAGAACCGAACGGCCAACCCTCGCTGGTGGCGATCGGCCGCTGGCCCCAATCCCTGGCCCTCACTGAAGGCAGCACGGCGGAAAACGACGCCAGCGTTGAACGCGGCCGCCGCTGGCTGGCCCTGCGCGACGACACGATGCTGCTCGGCGCCCTGCGGGTGGACGTGGATCGCTGGCCCTGGCCCGGCAGCCTGAGCGAGCGACTGGAAGCCACCGCCCGCTGCCTCACCGAGGCACTGCAGCTGGATCAGGACCAGCAGCGGCTGGGCCGCGAGCTGAGTCAGCGCGACGACGAGCTGCGGCTGCTGGTGCATCAACTGCGCAACCCCCTGGCGGCGCTGCGCACCTTCGCCCAACTGCTGCGCCGGCGCCTCGATGGCGACGCCCGCAACCTCTCACTGGTGGACAGCCTGCTGGGGGAGCAGCGCCAGATCAGCCGCTACGTGGAAGCGATCGATCACCTCACCGAAGCCCCGGCTCTGGTGAGCAACGACACGGGTACGACGCCCCTGATGCTGCCGCCAGCGCTGTGCCAGAGCGAGCCCCGGAGCCTCGAGCAGATCCTGCGGCCGCTGCTGGAGCGCGCCGCCGCCACCGCCAATCTGCAAGGGCGCCCCTGGCAGGAACCCATCGCTCTGCCCGACTGGCAGGGCGATGGCAGCGCCATCGGTGAAATCGTGGCCAACCTGCTGGAAAACGCCTTCCGCTACAGCCGCAGCGGCGGCGCCATCGGCCTGCACTGCCACTGCAGCGAGCGCCTGGAGCTGAGCATTTGGGACAGCGGCCCAGCGGTGCCCCTGGAGGAGCGGGAGCAGATCTTTGCCAAGGGGGTGCGCGGCAGCAGTGGTGCAGCGCTGCCGGGCAGTGGCCTGGGATTGGCCCTGGCCCGCGATCTGGCCCGCAGCCTGGGCGGGGAGCTGGAGCTGGTGGTGCCTGCGAGCGCGCTGGATCCGCAGCTGCCCGCCGCCGGCAACGCCTTCCGCCTCAGCCTGCCGCGCTCAGCCGCCAGCTGAGCAAGCCCATCAGCAGCAGGCTCCAACTCACCGTCCATTCCACGCAGGCGCCGTAGCTGTCGCCGCTGTGGCCGCCGAGGCGTCGCCCCAGCTCCAGCGGCACGAGCACCGCCGGCAGCAGCCCCAGCCAACCCAACCACCACCAAGGCCCCACCCCCAGGCCGAAGGCAAGGGCGGTGAGTGCCCCCAGCAGCAGCAGCGAAGGCGCCAGCTCAGCCCACCACCCCTGCCAATGGCGGCGGTGAAAGGCGGCCGTGCCACTGCCGGGTGCGCGCAGATAGGGAAACAGCTGCATCGCCACGAGCGGCGCGATCCGTCCCCACACCGCGGCCCACACCAACGCCCAGGGCGCCGCAGCCGCCAACAAAGCCAACCCGCCGATTCGCACCAACACCAGCTGCAGCAGGGCCTGAACGCCACTGGCCCCCACGCGGCTGTCCTCCATAGCCTCCAGGCGGCGCTGCGGCCCTGCCGCCAAGCCATCGGCCGTATCCATGGCGCCATCGAGATGCAGGCCGCCGCTGAGGGCACTGCCCAGCGCAAGCACCAACGCCAGCTGCGCCACAAGCCCAGCGCCGACCAACCCCTGCCACAGCGCCGCCTCCAGCCCGCCAATCACCAGCGCCACCCAGGGGGCGAAACGGGCGATGCGCTCAAAGCGCGGCGTGACACCAGGCGGCAGCGGCAACACGCTGTAGAAGATCCAGGCGCCGGCCAGATCCGCCAGCCAGGCGACCTGACGCGGGGCCTTGGCCACGGCCAGCAACGATGGGATCAGCCAATCCTGCTGCCTCGCTGGTGTTCGCGTTCGAGATCACGGCCCACTGCCCGAACACCCGCGCCCGCTGCGGCTGCTTCCACACGCCCCATGGCGTGGTGCACACGCCGCGATTCATGCCAGTGGGCACTCTGGCCACGGTGAAGGGAGTCACACCCGCGCAGCTCAAGGCCACCGGCGCCGAGATGGTGCTCTCCAACACCTTTCACCTGCACCTGCAGCCCGGCGAGCAGATCGTGGCCGACGGCGGCGGCCTGCACCGCTTCATGGCCTGGAACGGTCCGATGCTTACCGATTCCGGCGGCTTCCAGGTGTTCAGCCTGGGCGACATCAACACGATCAACGACCGGGGCGTGGTGTTTCGCTCCCCCCGCGACGGCGCCCGCATCGACCTCACCCCCGAGCGCTCGATGGCGATCCAGATGACCCTGGGCGCCGATGTGGCGATGGCCTTCGATCAATGCCCGCCCTATCCGGCCACAGAAGCCGAGGTGGCCGCGGCCTGCCGCCGCACCCACGCCTGGCTGGAGCGCTGCATCACCAGCCATACCAAAACCGATCAGGCCCTGTTCGGCATCGTGCAGGGGGGCTGCTTCCCGCACCTGCGTGAGGAATCGGCGCGGGTGGTGAGCTCCATGGGGCTGCCGGGCATCGCCGTGGGCGGCGTGAGCGTGGGTGAACCGGCCGAGGAGATGCACCGGATCGTGCGTCAGGTGGGGCCGCTGCTGCCCCACGACAAACCCCACTACCTGATGGGTGTGGGCACGCTGCCGGAGATGGCGATCGCCGTGGCCAACGGCTTCGACCTCTTTGATTGCGTGCTGCCCACACGCCTGGGCCGCCATGGCGCAGCCCTGGTGGGCGGCGAGCGCTGGAACCTCAAGAACGCCCGCTTCCGCCACGACCACACCCCCCTCGATCCCAGCTGCTCCTGCCCGGCCTGCACGGTGCACAGCCGCGCCTACCTGCACCATCTGATCAAGACCGATGAACTGCTGGGCAAGATCCTGCTGAGCCTGCACAACATCACCCAGCTGGTGCGCTTCAGCAGCGCCATGGCGCAAGCGATTCGGGATGGTTGTTTTGCAGAGGATTTCGCTCCCTGGGAACCCGACTCCCCGGCCGCACACACGTGGTAGCGTCCGCCTCTAGCCAACGAACATTCCGGGATGGCCGCCTACGCCCTGCAGACCCTGGCCCAGCTGCCCGAGGCCTATCAGGCCTTCGCTCCCCTGGTGGATATCCTGCCGATCATTCCTCTTTTCTTCCTGCTGCTCGCCTTCGTGTGGCAGGCCTCGGTGGGCTTCCGCTGAATCGCAATCGCTGAGCTAGCGGCGACGCCGCCAACTCAACAGCCGTGGCGGCAGGGATATCACTCCTGCCGCTTTTTGGTGTTCAACCAACCCAGCCGCTCTCAGCCCCGGCGCAGCACCTCCCAGGCGAAGGCCGGCAACGCCAACATGCGCCGCCAGCGGCTGGGCTCTTGGATCAACCGATAGAGCCATTCGATCTGCAGCCGCCCCATCCACTCGGGCGCGCGCTGCTTGGTGCCCGACCACACATCAAAGCTGCCGCCTACGCCCATCCACAGGCCCGGCTGCCCGGGACACAACCGCTGAATCCACGTCTCCTGGCGCGGCACCCCCAGGGCCACCAGCACCAGATCCGGGCAGGCGTCTTGCAACTGCTGCTCGATGCCCGGCCACTGCTCAGGGTCTTGATAGCCATGGATGGCGAAGGCCAGATCCAGCGCAGGGATCTCGGCCTGGAGCCGCTCCACCAAGCGCTCCATCACGGCAGGGCTGGCACCCACGAGCGCCACACGCCAGCGATGGGCGGCCGCATACACCAGCAGCTGACGGGCCAGCTCAATCCCAGGGCTGCGCCGCACCCGAAAGCCCTGGCGGCCCAGAGCCCACACCACGCCGGCCCCATCGGGAATCACCAGATCAGCCTGGGCAATGGCGGCACCAAGCTCGGGGTTCGCCCTGGCCGCCATGGTCATCTCGGCGTTCAGCGTCACGATCTGGCCGCCGCCGCGTTGCTTGAGCTCGAGCGCAGCTGCAAACACGTTGCTGCTCACGGCCACCTGCACGCCGAGCACGGAGGTCACCGTCCAGGAGGGCGGCTCAGTGGAGCCCCGAAAGCCAGTGCGGGACGCATCCGTCGCCATTGATGCCATCGAGCGCAGGGGCCACACGAGAGAATCTATGGCTGCAGCCCGGTTCCGCCGCGCCCACGATGCTCAGCAGCGCACCCACGGCCAGCCCGGCGACACCGTTGCAGCTCAGCGCCGCCGACGCCTGGCAGCGGCTGCACGAACTCGATGCCCAGATCGATCGGGTGGTGCTGCGGCGCCAGCACCCGATCACCGGCCTGTTGCCCGCCAGCACCGCCAACACCGTGCACGGCAACTACGGCGATGCCTGGGTGCGGGATTGCGTGTATTCGATTCAGTGCGTGTGGGGGCTGGCGCTGGCGCACCGCCGGCTGAGCGGCGCCACCACGCGGGTGTTCGAGCTGGAGCAGCGGGTGCTGCAGCTGATGCGCGGCCTGCTCAACGCCATGCTGCGCCAGGCCCACAAGGTGGAGCGCTTCAAGCACAGCCTCGAGCCACTCGATGCACTGCACGCCAAGTACGACACCGGCAGCGGTGATCCGGTGGTGCCCGACGACGGCTGGGGGCACCTGCAGCTCGATGCCACGGCCCTCTTTCTGCTGCAGCTGGCGCAGCTCACCCGCTCCGGACTGGTGGTGGTGCAGACCAGCCACGAGCGCGATTTCATCCAGAACCTGGTGTATTACGTGGCCCGGGCCTACCGGGTGCGCGACTACGGCATCTGGGAGCGGGGCGATAAGGGCAACCACGGCCTGCCGGAGCGCAACGCCAGCTCGATCGGCCTGGTGAAGGCGGCGCTGGAAGCCCTGGAAGGCCTGGATCTCTATGGCCCCCACGGCAACGGTCTGTGCAGCCTGCACATCCCCCACGACGCGATCGTGCGCCTGCGCCGCGCCCTCACCGGCCTGCTGCCGCGCGAATCGGCCAGCAAAGAGGTGGATGCGGCCTGCCTCTCGGTGATCGGCTACCCCGCCTGGGCCGTGGAGGATCCCGCGCTGGTGGAGCGCACCCGCAGCAAGATCCGCACTGAGCTTGGCGGGCCCTACGGCTACAAGCGCTTCCGCCGCGACGGCCACCAAACCGTGGTGGAAGACCACACCCGCCTGCACTACGAGCGCGAGGAGCTGGCCCAGTTCGAGCACATCGAATGCGAATGGCCGCTGTTTCTGGCCTATGAGCTGATCACCGCCTGCTGCGAAGAGCGCTGGAGCGAAGCCTGGCAATGGCGCGAGCGGCTCAAGTGCGTGGCGGTGGAGGTGGATGGCGTGGAGCTGCTGCCGGAGCTGTATGTGGTGCCCCAGGAGGCAGTGGAGGCCGAGCGCCTCAATCCCGGCAGCCAGCAACGCCTGCCGAACGAGAACGTGCCGCTGCTCTGGACCCAGAGCCTCACCTGGCTCGGGGATCTGCTCCTACTTGGCCTGCTCAAACCCGACGATCTCGATCCCAGTGGCCGCCGCCTGAGCTGCCCGCTGGGCGCTGATCAGGTGCTGGTGAGCTTCGTGCCGGCGCGTGAGCACATCGCCGCGGCCCTGGAGCAAGCCGGCCTGGCGGTGACCCGCCCGGGTCAGGTGGCCATCGCCAGCTCAGCAGAGCTGGGTGAGCGCATGGGAGCCGTGGGCGCCAACGCCCGCCTGGGGCTGAGCGGCCACCCGCCGCTGCGCATGGAAACGATGGTGACGGCCCGGCTCTACCGCCAGGGCGGCCAGCCGCTGGCTTTCCTGCCGGCCGTACTGGAAGAGAGCACCTACTACCTCTCCGACGATCCCGAGCTGCTGGTGGATGCGGTAGAGAGCGAGATCAGCCAATTGCAACGCCACTGGCGCGGCGCCGGTGCTCCGGTGCTGCTGATTCCAGTGGAGGAGGGGCCCTTCCAGCGCAGCCCGGATTCGTTCCTGCGGCTGGGTGAGCGGCTTCGCAGCGGCCTGGTGAATGGCGTAGCGGTGCAGCTGGCACCCCTGCAGGAGCTGATGGAGCAGGCCAGCTGGGCCGAGCTGCCCGAGCACGCCCAACGCCTGGAGCAGCCGCTCAGCCAACCGGCTCCCACCCTGCTACGGGCCAGTACGGAACAACAACCGCTCACCGCCGAGGAGGAGCAGGAACTGGAGGAGTCGGGCCTAGAGGCCCTCACGGAGCGCCTCTGGCAGAGCCAATCGCTGCCGGAACAGGCCGAACTGCTTGAGCAGCTGGTTCATCGCCTGGGGCTGGCGGCTGAACTGAGCGGCCCGGGCGGCAGCGCCACCCCCCAGGCCTTGCTGGAGGAGATCTACCGGCGGGCTCTGGCCGATGCCAACTGGAACGTGGTGCGCCGCTGTGCCGGCTCCCTGGGGCTGGTGCACCCGCAACTGGAGGACGCCCTCACCGATCTGCTGGTGCGCCAGAAACAAGTGG
>VFQT010001226.1_pt1 | contig 32049 bp, 31 predicted proteins | sample 3512381 | NCBI WGS metagenome assembly VFQT01 (sample SAMN10412376, study PRJNA504923) | tailings metagenome | isolation source: Relicate 2 Philex TSF3 active mining site | place: Philippines: Tuba, Benguet | collected 2017-08-29
ATGGCGGAATAGGTAGACGCGCTAGCTTGAGGTGCTAGTCCCTTAACGGGGATGGGGGTTCAAGTCCCCCTTCGGACACTTAAAGAAAAAATTCAAAAAATATTGCGGAGCCAACTACAAGAAACCAAGCCAAAGTTAAGAAACCTGTGAAAGGTTCAAAATAACCTACATTTTTATTCTTAGCTGACTTTATTAAGTCTCTTAAAGTCAAAAAGAAAATAGGAATTGTCATCCCCCAAACAACAATGCAGTATGGACAAAGATTTCCAATTACATAAACACTTTGATAAGCCAACCAGCTAACAAATATTGTTGCCAATCCACTAACCAAGGCAATTACTTGATACATCCATTTTGGAATCTGGTAATTAAGTAAACCCAAAACTCCGATAAGAACTAATATTGGAAAACTTGATACCCCAATAACGCTATTTGGAAAACCAAAAACAGAAGCTTGTGCAGTTTTAACTATATTTCCACAGGCGATAATTGAATTAATATTACAACTAGATACATAAGTCGGATCTTCTAATAACTTTATTTTGTCAACTGTAAGAATAAATGATGAAAACCATCCAATAACTCCGCCAACTGATAAAAGCCAATTTAAATTATTACTTGCAATATTTTGTTTCATTTAATTAATCACTCCCATATGTGCAAGAGCTAATTTCAATAATTTTGATTGTCCACCAGTCATTTCACGTGACACTTTTTCAGATTGTGCTTCTTCTGGGCTTAACCAAATTAAGTCAAGAGCATTTTGACTTGGTTTGCAATCACCTTTAACAACTACAACAAAAGCTAAACTTACTGCGTGTTGTCTTGGGTCATGAAATCCACTTACAGTTGGATCTGGAAAATATTCAACGATTGTGAATGGTGTTGGACTTGGAGATATTTGTGGTAGCGCTGTCGGGCCTAAATCTTTTTCTAAATGTCTAATTAAAGCTGCTCTAACTCTTTCACCGTAAAGTACTCTTCCGGAAACCATTGCCCTACTAATACTTCCATCTGGCATTCCTCTTAAAAGTAATCCGATTTGAGTTACATTTCCCAAATCATCTGTTCTAACTGGGATCGCATCAATATATAAAATTGGCAAACGATCTCGAACAAATTCAATCTGTTCATCGCTTAACCAAGCGCCCATAAACTCGGTTTCATTAATCATGCTCATGGTTACGCCCCTTTCTTAAAAGTCTAATTCGCAATCACAAATAAGCAATTTCATGGGTCTGAAAGTGTCGAGATTGTATTTTTTAACCTATTAGAGTTGGGTAATGAGTTTCTCACCAATTTTTGAACAGGTCCCATCTAGCTTTTCATTCGCAATTTGGGCTACTGCGTATCTGCAAGGTAGGGAGACTCTGGAACGCTGTGTTGATTCAATTTCAGAATCTCCCCGAATCGTTAAAAAATTAGATGGATCAGAATATCTGGCAATTTATCTTTCAGAATTACGACGAAATTCTTGTGTGGCAATTCGCTGTCACCTACCAGTTTCAGGTAATACAGATTCATTAATTGGTAATGATGAATTTGTCGATTTAGCTCTAGATCTTGGACATGCAATAACCACCGTAGGTGGAACTCCTCAAGGTCTAATAGAACATAAAGATGCTTGGTGGATATATAAACGAAGTAATGAACCAATGAAATCTAAATACAATTGGAAAGATTTAGACCAAGAATTTCATCATTCAATACAAAATGTTAGTCAAGAAATAGAGGCTTTCGATTTAATAAAAGACAATCCAGAAGCACGTGATCTCCTGATTGACTTAGATCACGACATTTCCCGAGAGATTTATCCAGATGATCAAGATAGTCGAGTGACTTTACTTATTGGTCGTTCGTTACGAGTTTTATCAACCTGCCAGTTTGTTACAAATCACTGGGTTGAAGTCAATAGTGCAACAAAATCTAATATTTTGAAAGAGAAAATTTTTGAATTAAACAGATTAAGTAGATTAACTTTAACTGCATCTATTAATTACGCTTTGGATTAAGCACCCATGGAATGGTATCCGCCATCCACGTGCACAATTTCACCTGTAGTTGCTGGAAACCAATCTGACAATAATGCTACTACTGCCTTAGCAGAAGGAACAGGATCAGAAATTTTCCAACCTAGCGGAGAACGAGCCGCCCATGCTTCTTCAAATTTTTCAAATCCAGGAATGTGTTTTGCTGCAACAGTATTAATTGGTCCTGCTGCAACTAAATTAACTCTAATGTTTTTAGGACCAAGATGTCTTGCTAAATATCTTGAAGTTGATTCCAACGCTGCCTTTGCAACACCCATCCAGTCGTACTGCGGCCAAGACTTAGTTGCATCAAAATCTAATCCGACAATACTTCCGCCATTTGGCATCAAATCAACACAGGACATTGACAAGGACTTGAAAGAATAAGCCGAAATTTGTAAGGCAGTGGATACATCAGGCCATTCTGTTTGTAGAAAATTTCCTCCAAGTGCTGCTTGTGGAGCAAATCCAATTGCATGGACAACTCCGTGTAATTCAGAATGATGTTTTCTTATTTCGCTATTTAAATTTTTCAAATTTTCTTCGTTGGTCACATCTAATTCAATTATTGGCGCTTGTTTAGGTAAACGACCATTTGCTCTTTCAGTTGCACCCATTGCGCGACCAAAAGAACTCAGAATTACGTTTCCACCTTCTTCTTGAATTATTTTTGCAACTGAAAACGCAATTGAATGGTCAGTTAAAACTCCGGTAACTAAAATATTTTTTCCAGTCATTAAACCCATAATTAATGTCCCATCCCTAATCCACCGTCAACAGGTATTACTGCACCAGTAATGAAATCTGAATCTTTAGATGATAAGAAACTTACTACCCCAGCAATTTCTGATGGGCTAGCCGTTCTTCCCAAAGGCGTATTTGTCTTGATGAAAGTTTTTCTTTCCTCATCTAACTCTTCTGTCATATCAGTATCGACATATCCTGGCGCTATTACGTTAACTGTTATACCTCTAACTCCAACTTCTCTTGCTAAAGATCTTGCAGCCCCAACTAAACCAGCTTTTGTACTTGCATAAACCATTTGACCTGCCGAACCTAATAAGCCCACAACTGAACCAATAAAAATAATTTTGCCTTTTTTATTTCTTAACATGCTTTTGACAACTCTTCTTGCAACTCTTATTCCACCTTTAAGGTTTGTGTCAATTATTTTTTCCATATCGCTGTCTTCGATTCGCATTGCTAAAGAATCTTTGTTAAAACCAGCATTTATAATCATTACATCTATTTGACCTAGATTGTTCTCAATTTCAGCAATTGCTTTATCTATTTCATCTGTTTTTGTTACATCAGCCTTAACCATAAAAAAATCTTCGTCAGGTTTATTTTCTCGGTAAGTGATGGCGACTTTAAATCCGTCTTGAGCCAAACGCCTAGCCGTCGCAAGTCCAATACCTCTATTTCCACCTGTTACTACAGCGATTCCCCTATTGGACATAGAAAGTAACTTACACTCACTTTTATTCAGATTTTCAAAAGAGCCACCTTAATTGTTCACCAATTCGCCAGTTTTTCACTTTTGCCGTAGCGTATGAAAAGAGGTGAAATAGTGGCTGATAAACAACCTGAGCAGGTTTACGCTATAACTTCTGCTGTCACTGGATTAAGTTACGACCAAAAATCTAGAAAGCGTCGTTACTTATTTTCAATGAGTTTAAGAACTATCTGCTTCGTTGGAGCAATCTTTGCTCAAGGAAATTTAAGATGGGTGCTTATTTTTGGAGCAATATTTCTTCCTTATATTGCAGTCGTCATCGCAAACGCTGGCAGAGAGAGTTTTTTTACTTCACAACCACAGTCTCCTACAAGATCTATTGATAAAAATTAGTATTTTTTAAATAAAATGCTCAGAATATTAAAGCAGCCTAAATGGATCGCTCTAACCATTACCTTATTGATTGCAATTTACGCATTCATAAATTTATCTGAATGGCAGTTTAATAGAAATCAACAAAGAGTAATTCAAAATAATGAAATTACCAGGTCTTTAAATCAAGAACCAATAAAAATAAGACAAGCTTCTCAACTTAATCAACTTGAGGAATGGCAAACTGTAGAATTAAGTGGAAATATTATTAATTCGGAAATAAGATTTGCAAGAAAAAGATATCTGGAATCTTCATTGGGATTTTGGGTAATCTCTCCATTTGAGATAAATGATCAAGAAAAAGTTCTAGTAAATTTAGGCTTCATCCCAGTGAGTTTTCAACAAAATTTATCCCAAATAAATATGACAAGTGAACCCTTAATTCTAAAAGGTTGGATTCGTAAATTAGAGTCACACAGAAATACGCCGAGTGACTATCCCGAAAAACAAATCTCCTCTATAAGTTTTGAGAATTTTAATGTTAATAACGATAGATTTTATGTTCAGATTTCTGAATCTAGTTTAGATTTGAATCCGATAATTTTCTTACCTAAACCAGAGCTTTCAAGTGGACCCCACTTAAGTTATGCAATTCAGTGGATTATCTTTGCGATTCTCTTACCAATCGGTTGGATAATTCTGTATAGAAGTGAAAATACTAAATAGATTTTTCGAACTGTTTGTTATATAAATCTGAATAAATCTCACTTTTAGATAAAAGATTTTGATGATTATCTATATCTACTATTTCACCATCTTTGATGACTGCGATTTGATCAGCAGCAACGATAGTTGAAAGTCTGTGAGCGATGACTACGGATGTTCTATTTTTTAATACTGAACTCAGAGCTTTCTGTACTTCTGCTTCGCTTTCATTATCCAAATGCGCTGTGGCTTCATCTAAAATCAAAATTCTAGGTTGCTTTAGAAAAACTCTGGCAATAGCAATTCTCTGTTTTTCGCCACCACTTAATCTGTACCCACGATCTCCAACCACCGTATTCAATTTTTCAGGAAGTTGTTGCACAAAATCTTTTATTTGGGCACTTTCTAATGCGTTCCATATATCAACTTCTGTTGCATCTGATTTTGCATAGAGCAGATTGTTTTTGATTGTGTCGTGAAAAAGATGTGAGTCTTGAGTTACTACCCCAATATTGTTACGTAACTCCTCTCTGCTTAATAGCTTGACATTTACATTTCCTATCAATACATCTCCTGTATTTGAATCATAAAGTCTTGGGATTAGTTGTGAAATTGTGGTTTTTCCACTTCCACTAGGGCCAACAAGTGCTGTCATCGTTCCAGGTTTCATTATTATTGAAATATTTTTTAGTACTTCTGCATTTATTTCATTGCCAATTTCATTACTAGCAAGTTCCAATGATTCAATTCCAACTTCTTTCTTTGTCGGATAGGCAAAAGTAACGTGTTTAAATTCAATTGAAAGAGGCCCATCAGGAAGTGAATTTGGTACTGCCGGATCTCTTACTAAAGGCTTCAAATCTAGAATCTCAAAAACTCTTTCGAAAGACACTAAAGCAGTCATTACATCTACTCTCACATTAGAAAGTCCGGTCAAGGGTCCATAAAGTCTGCCCAATAAAGCAGCTAATGCAAGAAGTGTTCCTAGAGTGAGTGCTTGGTCAATTACTAAGACTCCTCCTAAACCATAAACAATTGCAGTTGCAATTGTGGCAACAGTTGTAAGTGCCACAAAGAAGATTCTGTTTGTCATGGCAATTTTTATTCCAATATCTTTAACTCTTGCTGCTTTTGTGTAGAAGTTATCTGATTCTTTTTCAGGAGTTCCAAATAATTTTGCCAACAATGCTCCAGCTACATTAAATTTTTCATTCATTGTTTGACTCATTTGAGAATTCAAGTTCATCTGCTCACGGGACAATGCTTGAACTTTCTTTCCCATGTATTTAGCAGGCAACAAAAATATTGGTAACAGTACTAGGGATGTGATTGTGATGGTCCATGAAAGAAAAAACATGGTACCCAGCACTACTACCAAACTAATTCCATTAGAAACTATTCCACTTAATGTGGATGTGAAGGCTTGTTGCGCTCCAATAACATCGCCATTCACGCGAGAAATTAAGGAACCTGTTTGAGTCCGGGTAAAAAAAGCAATCGGTTGAGACTGAACGTGATTAAATACTTGACTTCTAAGTGTAAGAATTAATCCTTCCCCAATTCGAGAACTAAAAAATCTCTCAACAATACTTAAACCTGCCGATAAAATTGCAAGAACTGCAACAAGTAATGCTGTGACAACAACAACTGATCTATTTCCTGCAGATATCCCATCATCAACAATGCGTTTGAAGAGCAAAGGTTGAGCGACAACTAAAAATGCATCGACGATAACTATCGCAATTAGATAAACTATATCTTTGTTTAAAGGTTTTGCGTACTTGATGATGCGACTAAATGTGTCTGACTTGATGCCTTTATTCTTGACACTTGAATCTCTAGTTAAAGATCTATAAGACTCCCACATCTGCATTTGACTCATAGTTAAATAAGTCTAGTTCAGATGTACAAAGTTAACGAATTAAAGATTGAAGCCTAAAGCTCTTAGCATTTGACGTCCTTCATCGGTAATTTTGTCAGGACCCCAAGGTGGCATCCAAACCCAATTGATAGTGAATTCGTCAACGATTCCGTTCAAGGCAGCTTTAGTTTGATCTTCTATAACATCTGTAAGTGGACAAGCAGCAGAAGTTAATGTCATATCGATAGTTGCTTTGTTGTCTTCACTAACCTCTACGCCATAAATTAAACCAAGATCAACTACGTTGATACCTAACTCAGGATCAACTACATCGTGGAGTGCTTCATAAACATTGTCTTTAGCAGCAATAACATCAATCGCCATTTACATCTCCTTGTGCTCTAATGATTGCATCCTTTGCTGCCATCCATGACAACAAGGCACACTTTACTCTTGCAGGATATTGGGCAACCCCAATCATTGAAATTCCATCGCCAATTAAATCTTCATTACCTTTATAGTTACCCTGACTTTGCATCATTTTTAAGAAATCTTCATTAATCGATGTGAACTCTTCAATTGATTTGTGATCAACTTGTTCATACATGATACTTGCTGATGCTTGGCTGATAGAACATCCTTGTCCATCGTAGGAAATACTTTCAATATTTTTTTTATCATTCGATAACTTAACTCTTACTGTGATCTCATCGCCACACGTCGGATTAACATGATGGGCTTCACCATCAAATGCGTCCTTCAATCCCTTACCTCGAGGGGTTTTGTAGTGATCCAGAATAACTTCTTGATACATATTTGATAATTGCATTATTTAACTCCAAAAAAATTAAACACTTTATCTATACCTTCAAGTAAAGCATCAATATCGGATTCATCGTTATAAATATACGTGCTTGCTCGAGTTGTTGATTGTACTTTCAATTTATCCATAATTGGCCTCGCGCAATGATTTCCAACTCTTACGGCTATTCCTAAATCGTCTAAAACTTGACCTACATCATGTGGATGTAAACCTTCTAGGGCAAACGAAACTGTGCTTCCTCTATCGATGTTTGAGATTGGTCCATAAATTTTTACTTTATTAATATTCTTTAAACCATCTATCAATCTAGTGGTCAGAAATCTTTCATAATTATGAACATTTTCCATTCCTAAATTTTGTAAATATTCGACGGCGGATCCTAAAGCAACCGCTTCAGCTGCAGGAGGAGTACCAGCTTCAAATTTTTTTGGTGCTTTAGCAAATGTTGATTTCTGCATGGTTACAGTTTCAATCATGGAACCACCGGTAATAAATGGTGGCATGATCTCTAATAACTCTTTTGTTGCTGCTAATAGTCCAATACCTAATGGTCCAAGCATTTTATGTCCTGACCAAGCAATCGCATCAACGCCTAATTTATTAAAATCAACTGGCATATGTGGTACTGATTGACATGAATCTAGAAAAATAAATGCATTAACACTTTTTGCAGCTTTCTTTATTTTTTCCACGTCTGTAATTGAACCTAGAACGTTACTCATATGAGATATAGAAACTATTCTTGTTCTATTTGTTATTACGTCTTGAATTTTTGAATAGTCCAATAGACCTTCATCAGTGATTGGAATCCACTTCAAAACTGTACCGATTTTGGAACATAATTCTTGCCAAGGAATCAAGTTAGCGTGATGTTCAAGTTCGGAAACCACAATTTCATCACCAGGATTTAATACGAGCCTTCTGTCTATAGATTTGTCATCTTTTGCTTTCAAAGTGGCATTTAGGAAAGCATATGAAAGCAAATTTAATGATTCAGTTGCGTTTTTAGTAAAAACAATTTGCTCAGGATCTACGTTAACAAAATTTGCAATTTTTTCTCTAGCTTTTTCATGTGCATCGGTTGCTAATTCAGCTAAGTAATAAGCTCCTCGATGCACACCTGAATTGATAGTTTCATAAAAATTATTCTGAGCATCGATGACTACTTGAGGTTTTTGTGACGTAGCTGCACTATCTAAATAAATTAATTTTTTATTATTTCTTACTGTTCTTTCAAGAATTGGAAAATCAAGTTGGATTTTTTTAATATCCAACTTGATATTCGAATCCAATATTGTCATGCTCCAGCAGTTGCTTTAGAGAACTTGACGTAACCGTTTGCTTCTAATTCTTCTGCAAGTTCTTGTCCGCCAGTAGCCGCAATTCGTCCATCGACGAAAACACTAACTTTATCTGGCTTCACGTAGCGTAAAATTCTCGTGTAGTGAGTGATTAGAAGAACACCGGTATTGTTTTTGGTCACGGTGCGATTGATTCCTTCAGAAACAATTCTTAAAGCATCTACGTCTAATCCAGAATCAGTTTCGTCTAATATTGCAATTTTTGGTTTCATTAGTTCTAGTTGCAAAATTTCATGACGTTTCTTCTCTCCACCAGAAAAGCCTTCGTTAACGTTTCTTTCAGAAAAAGATGGATCCATGCCAATTTCTTTCATGGATTCGTTCATCTCTTTTAACCAATCTCGCAATTTAGGAGCTTCACCTCTAAGAGCGGTAATTGATGAGCGCAAGAAATTACTTACAGATACACCTGGAATTTCGACTGGGTATTGCATTGCTAGAAATAAACCAGCTCTTGCCCTTTCATCTACTGACATTTCTAAAACATCAGCACCATCAAGAGTTACGCTGCCTTGAGTAATTGTGTATTTTGGATGACCAGCAACTGCATAAGCCAACGTTGATTTTCCAGATCCATTTGGACCCATAATGGCGTGGGTTTCACCAGATTTAATAGTGAGGTCAACACCTCTTAATATTTCCTTTAATTCACCTTCTGTTTCAACGCTCACATGTAAATCTTTAATAACCAACTCAGACATATTTTTCCTTTTCTATATTCCAACTTTTACGATGGCGCTTTCGTCATCGCCTTCTACTTGCACTTCAAAAACTTCAAGAGCAACTGTGGCAGGTGGTGTTTTTGGCTCCCCTGTTTGTAAATCAAATTCAGAACCATGTAACCAGCATTCAATTCCTGAATCAGTTACAGTTCCTTCACTCAAAGACACCGCACCATGAGTGCATGCATCACTTACTGCATGGAACCCAGATTTGTTTCTTACTAAACAAATCGTTTCTCCATTTACATCTATTGATTTAGCAGTCCCTGGTGCAAAATCAGAAACTTTACCGACTTCAGTCCAATTAGTCATCGATTTGCTCTTTCAATGGCTGCGTTTAATTTTTCTGTCAATTTTTCTTTCAAATTAACATCACTGAATTCACTAAAAATGCCAGAAAAGAATCCTTCAATTACCAATTGTCGAGCCGTATGTTCATCTATACCGCGAGACATCAGGTAAAAAAGTTGATCATCATCTAGTCGACCGGTAACACTGGCATGACCTGCTTTTTGAACTTCACCTGTTTCAATTTCTAAATTCGGAACTGAATCAGCTCTTGCTCCGTCGTCTAATAATAAATTTCTATTCATTTCATAGGTATCTGTTCCCGTTGCAACTTTACGAATTAAGACATCGCCCACCCAAACGGTATGACTTCCGTCGCCTTGGGCTCCTCCTCGATACAAAACATTGCTGCGGCAATCTTTCATATTGTGATCAACAAAAACTCTGTTCTCAAAAAATTGACCATTTGTTGCTAAAAAAACTCCAAATAAATCAATCGAAGCATGAGGACCAGAGAATTTAGCTCTTGGAATGTATCTAAGAACATCAGATCCTAATTCAACCGATAATGTTCTAACGTTTGAATCCTTTGCCAAAATAAATTGCTGTTCACTAACTAAAACAGATTTACTACTTGAATCAAAAATATTTATAACATCTATTTTCGAATTCTCTAAAGCTTCAACTTCAGAGTTGATTCCACCAAAACCTTCACCTAAATACTCCAAAACAATAGTTGCGTGACTATGTTGTCCCGCATCTATTTTTATATGTGAATATTGGATACCAGATGTCAGATTGATTTTTACCCAAATTATTTCTTTGCCTGCAAACTCTTTAGGAATCGAAATAACTAAAGCGTCCTTCGCGCTATGAAAAGCTCTAGCACTAATTCGATCAGTAGCTAAAAACTTTGATTCTAAATCTGCTTTTTTGACTAATTGGTGATTAATTAATGCGTCAGCTTGAACCTCGAATTTAAATTCAGTTGTCGCAACAGCATCTACGTGTAAATTACCTACGCGCTTTAAAGGCGTATATCTCCATTCTTCTTCTCGACCATTAGGTACTGGAAAATCGTCCGGATTAATAGAAGCAATGCGATCAGGACGAGCGTCTGTACTTTTAAGAAGTATTTCTCTTTCTTGTAATCCAGTACTCATCCAACAGCACCTTCCATTTGTAATTCAATTAGTCGATTTAATTCAATGGCATATTCCATTGGTAATTCACGTGCAATCGGTTCAACAAAACCTCTCACAATCATTGCCATTGCTTCATCTTCGTTTAGTCCTCGTTGCATCAAATAAAACAGTTGATCTTCACTAACCTTTGACACCGTTGCTTCATGGCCCATAGATACATCGTCTTCGCGACAATCTATATATGGATATGTGTCAGATCTTGAAATGTCATCAACAAGTAACGCATCACATTTCACTGTTGTTTTAGAGTTATAGGAACCTTCATTTACTTGAATAAGTCCTCTATATGAAGTTCTTCCTCCACCGCGTGCTACTGATTTTGAAATAATTGTGGAAGATGTATTTGGTGCTGCATGCACCATTTTTGCTCCCGCGTCTTGATGTTGTCCTTCACCGGCAAAAGCTACAGACATGGTTTCACCTTTGGCATGCTCACCAACTAACCAAACAGCTGGATATTTCATGGTCACTTTAGAACCGATGTTTCCATCAATCCATTCCATAGTTGCGCCTTGTTGTGCAACTGCTCTTTTAGTAACAAGGTTGTAAACATTGTTTGACCAGTTTTGAATCGTGGTGTAACGGCAACGTGCATTCTTTTTCACAATAATTTCAACAACGGCACTGTGTAAAGAATCTGAAGAATAAATAGGTGCAGTACATCCTTCTACATAATGCACATATGCATCTTCATCAACGATAATTAAGGTTCTTTCGAATTGGCCCATGTTCTCTGTATTAATACGGAAATAAGCTTGTAATGGGATATCTACTTTTACTCCCTTTGGTACATAAATAAAAGAACCACCTGACCAAACTGCAGTATTTAAAGCGGCAAATTTGTTATCTCCAGAAGGTATTACTGATCCAAAATATTCTTTAAAAATATCTTCGTGTTGTTTTAATCCTGTGTCTGTATCGAGAAAAATAACTCCTTGTTTTTCTAAATCCTCACGAATTTGATGGTAAACAACTTCTGATTCATATTGGGCCGCTACTCCAGCAATTAATCTTTTCTTTTCAGCTTCAGGAATACCTAAACGATCGTAAGTATTTTTAATATCGTCCGGTAATTCTTCCCATGAAGTTGCTTGTTTTTCTGTGGAGCGAACGAAATATTTGATGTTGTCAAAATCAATTCCACCGAGGTAAGCGCCCCAGTTTGGTAAAGGTTTCTTTTCGAAAAGACTTAATGCTTTAAGACGTGTCTCTAGCATCCAGGCAGGTTCATTTTTCTTTGCACTGATATCTCTTACAACTTCTTCAGTCAAACCTCTTTTAGCATTTTTGCCAGCATCATTTTTGTCATGCCATCCATACTCATAATTTCCTAAACCTTCTAATTCAGGACGAGCGATTGTCATTTGTTCTCCTTATATTGTTTTGCTGAACTAACTGCTGTTTTAGGCATCGTACTTATCAAACTGGTGCAAATTTTTCCACCTTTTGCAATGGTAGAAAGCCTTGTTACATTTACCCCAAGAATTGAGTTAAACATTTCTAACTCTGCTTCGCAAAATTCAATATGCTTCTCTGCAACGTGTGCGATAGGACAATTATGTTGGCACAGTTGAATTGTGTGAGTTGGCCCAGAACCTTGATCAAAAGTTGCTGCAAAACCTTCTTTAGTTAAAACTTCCGATAACTTCTCGACTTTTTTATCTAATGTTTTCACTTTCTCTAATTGAGAAGCATAATTCTTAAAAATTTTATTTATTCTTTTCTCCGCAAATAATTTAACTCCATTTGTTCCTTGGAGTTCCTTAATGAAATCCATAGAATCTTCTGCAAGACCTTGATATTGATTTTCAAAGAAGTCTTTACCTTGTGACGTCAATGAATAAACCTTTGCAGGTCTTCCCCTACCTTTTGGCTTTGCAGGACCAAACGGAGCAACTTCGTGACATTCGGCTAATGCTTTGTCAGTCATGTCATCAAGATGTTTTCTAACTGCAACAGCACTAATACCTAGGGACTCTGCTAAATCACTTGCCGAGATGGGGCCTTTTTTTAATAGCTCTCTTGCTAGACGGTCTCTGCCCACGGTTTTGAATTCCATAACCCTAGTGTTGCCTATTTACCGATTGCTTGCAACTTAGAGGCGGTTAGACTCGAATTACACCATGAAATCAAGCAAATTAATTAGACGGTCAAAGACTGCCAGCCTTTTAAATCTAATTGCTCAATCAGGCATCATCGTTACAGGAGCCATAGTTCGGCTTACTGGTTCTGGGTTGGGTTGTCCAACTTGGCCAAACTGTGCCCCAGGTTCTTTAGTCCCGGTTGCAACTCAAGTTGAAGGATTTCACAAATATATTGAATTTGGAAATCGATTACTAACTTTCGTAGTGTTAATTGCTTCATTAGCCGTATTAATTTTTGGAGTTCTTTCAAAAATAAAAAAGATTATTGTTTGGTCAACTCTGCCATTAATCGGAACTTTGCTTCAAGCAGTGCTGGGAGGCATCACTGTGTTGACAGGTTTAAATCCTTTCACAGTAATGCTTCATTTTTTACTTTCTATAGTCTTAGTGGCCATTTCAGTAATTATTTATAAATACTGGTCGCAATCCAAACCAATGGATATTAAGTCAAAAATTGTAATAAATTATATTAAATTATTTACAATTATTGGTTTTATAGTAATTGTTCTGGGAACGATCACTACGGGTTCTGGTCCACATTCTGGGGATGAAATAGCAGCAAGATTTAATATTGACACTCGAACTATAGCTTGGATCCATGCAGATTCAGTACTTCTTTTTATTGGATTATTAGTGGGACTAATGCTTATAAGTAGAATAAATAAAGAGTACAAGGATTTAACTTTTAATTTAAATACTCTTTTTATTTTATGCTTAATACAAGGCCTTATTGGATATACACAATGGTTCACTAACTTACCTTGGATTTTAGTGAGTTTTCATGTTCTTGGCTCAATATTGATTTGGATCAATCTTATTTTTATATTTGAAAAATCAGTTTACTCTCTTAATAATCGCATTAATTAATTCGAAACTAGCCTCAGGTCTGTATTTCATAAACAACCATGGCTCAGTTAATTCCAATTCCATTAATGCATAGGAATTTCTATATTTCACAACGTCTATTCGTGCATAAAGTAATTCGTCCCAAATATTTAATTTAGTTTTAACAACTTCATAAATATTAAATAAATCTTGATCAATTTCTACTAGTCCAGCTCCGTCTCCGTGTCCACCTTTCGTCAACGCAGGAACTTTTCTAGCAACATGACTTAATTTGCCATCAATAACAATTATGGCTTTTTCTCCCTCACTATCTACACTTTCAACATAAGGTTGAATCATGGCAGTTCTATTGTTTTCAAAAATTTTTTTAATAAAATTTTGCGCCTCTTCCATATTTGTAGCTCGGCCAGCCAGTCTTGCCCCCGCCCCAATAGAAGGTTTAATTGCGACAGCTTCTGCTTGACTAAATGCCCAATTTAGATCTTCTTCCGAATCTTCATACTTTTGACAGAATTTTGTAGGAATTATTGGCATATCTAAATTCTGTAATTCCAATAGATATTTTTTGTCAGTATTCCACTCGACGATTTTACTTGAATTAAAGAGCTTAGTTTCAAGTTCCACTTTTTTACTCCAAGCAACGAATTCATCTCTAACAGGAACATAGTTCCAAGTTGACCGAATTACTGCTGCGTCAAATTCTTTCCACTTAACATTTTGGTCTTGCCAATTTGCAAAAACTACTTCTAAATTTAGTGAATTTCCAGCATCTATTACATATGGAATATCTAAATCTGGATCAGGATCATTTGGGTCATCGTCTCCCACCACATAAGCAATCTTCATTAACTAATTATTGGATCAATACCAATTAGGAGAAACAACAACGCCAAATAGCTTATGGAATAGTTAAATAACTTCATCGGAAAAACTTGCTTTGCTTGTTTTAATATTCGATTTCTCAAGGCAAATGCCTCTTTTAAGAAAAAAGTATTGAGCAAAGCTGAACCTATCCAATAATAAATCGACATTTCTACCGTGAATGGAAGAATTAAAGTTGTCACAACCATAACAATTGAGTAGATAATAATTTGATTGGCTACCTTAATTTCTTCGCTGACCACTGGAAGCATTGGTACTCCAGCTTTTTCGTAATCATTTTTGTATTGCATTGATAATGGCCAATAATGTGGTGGGGTCCACCAAAATACGATTAAAAATAAAACTATTGGTGCTAAATCAATTGAATTTGTAACTGCAGCCCATCCAATCAAAACTGGAAAACAACCAGCTGCTCCTCCCCACACAATGTTTGATGAAGTTCGTCTTTTTAATAACAATGTATAAATGCAAACATAAAAAACAATTGCGCTTGCAGCCAATAGTGCAGATAAGGTGTTTACATTACTTTGTAACCAAATTACAGATAATAAAGATAAAGAAATTCCAAGTGCTACTGCTCCGCGAATAGAAACTTTGCCAGTAACTAGTGGTCTGTGGGCTGTTCTAGTCATTAATGAATCAATATCTCTATCGACCACGTTATTTAATGCATTAGCCCCGCCAGCTGCTAATGCACCACCGATGAACGTATTCAAAACTAAAGACCAGTTAGGCCAACCTTTTGAAGCAAGAAACATTGTTGGAACTGTTGTAACAAGAAGTAGTTCAATGATTCTTGGCTTTGTTAATGCTATGTAATTTTTGAGAATTACGAAAAAACTATTTTTGGCTTGAGTAGATGATTTATTTTTGGCATTCAGTCTATTAGTTGACATGACGACTATTACGTTACCTGAAGAGTTAAATCGGTGAGTTTGATGGATAGTGTGATTACTGACTCATTAGGCTATTCACTAGAGCGCAAGCGAATAAAAGGACAACTCATTTGAATTGGACGGAACTAGATACCAAATCTGCTGATACAGCTCGAGTGTTAGCAATGGATGCAGTTGAAAATGCCGGACATGGTCATCCTGGAACCGCGATGGCACTCGCACCTGTTGCTCACCTTTTATTTCAAAAAGTAATGAATCATTCTCCTCAAAATTCAGATTGGTTTGCAAGAGATCGTTTCATTCTGTCTTGTGGTCATGCGAGTATGTTGCTTTATTCTCAACTTTTCTTAACTGGCTATGGTTTAGAACTTGAGGATTTAAAAAATTTTAGAAAACACGGAAGTCTAACTCCAGGTCATCCTGAATTTGGTCACACCAACGGAGTTGAAATGACTACTGGTCCATTAGGCCAAGGTTTGTCTTCGGCGGTGGGCATGGCAATCGCTTCAAGATATTGGAGAAATTATTTTGATCCAAAAGCCCAACCAAATGAAAGTTTGTTTGACAATTTTATTTATGTGATTGCAAGCGATGGAGATCTTCAAGAAGGAGTAACTTCAGAAGCATCCAGTATTGCTGGACATCTAGCTTTATCTAATTTAATAGTCATTTACGACGATAACAAAATAAGCATAGACGGCCAAACGGATTTGGCCTTCACAGAAGACGTAGAAAAACGATATGAATCATACGGTTGGGATACACATTCGGTTGAAATCAAATCTTCAGGAAACGTAGATATTGAAAAACTTTTCGAAGCTATAGAGAAATCTAAGAAAGCTAATAAACCAAGTTTCATTCGATTAAAAACAGTAATTGCTTGGCCTGCACCTCATGCGCAAAATACGGCAGCTAGTCACGGTGCACCTTTGGGTAAAGATGAAGTTGCAGCAACTAAAGAACAACTTAAGTTTGATACCTCAGAGACTTTTAAGGTTAGTCAAGACGTTTTAGATTACACAAGATCAGTCATTACTACTGGTTCCGAGAAATACCATAAATGGCAAGAAAAATTTAATATTTGGTCAAAAAATAATCCTGAATTAAGTAAAGACTTTGCAAGGCTTGTATCAGGAGAACTTCCAAGTGATTTAGATAAAGATTTACCTAAATTTGAATCAGGTACAAGTATTGCAAGTCGAAAAAGTGGTGGCACAGTATTAAATTACTTTTCAGAAAAATTAATTGAGTTAATCGGTGGATCAGCGGATTTAGCTGAAAGCAATGGTGTGGCATTAAAAAATACTCCTAGCATGCAAAAGCCAGATTCTAAATTGCCTCATTCATCAAGCGGAGGAAAATATTTACATTTTGGCATTAGAGAACATGCCATGGCGTCCATTATGAATGGTTTAGCTTTATATGGTTTCACAAGACCATTCGGTGCGACTTTTCTAATTTTTAGTGATTATCAAAAACCAGCTATTCGTCTAGCAAGTTTGATGAAGTTACCTGTTATTTATGTTTGGACTCACGATTCAATTGGTCTAGGTGAAGACGGCCCTACACATCAACCAGTCGAACAACTTTGGTCTCTTCGATCAATTCCTGGATTTAATGTAGTTAGACCTTGTGATGCTAATGAAGTCAGTCAAGCTTGGTTAAAAATTATCAATGATAAAAAGCCTTCAGGTATCGTTTTAACCAGACAAAACATTCCAACTTTAGATAGAACAAAATACGCTTCAGAAATCGGAGTTTCAAAAGGTGGCTATGTTTTAAGTGAGGCAAAAAGTGGAACACCTCAAGTTATTCTTATCGCGACTGGTTCAGAAGTTCAATTAGCTCTTGACTCTCAAAAACTTTTAGAGGAATCCGGAATACAAACCAGAGTTGTCTCAATGCCTTGCGTTGAGTGGTTTCTGGAACAGGACGAAAAATATAAAGATTTAGTTCTGCCAAAAAATATTAAAGCAAAAATTGCTATCGAAGCAGGTTCGACTATCGGTTGGTATAAATTTGTTGGTACCGAGGGATTTGTTATCGGTATAGATCACTATGGTGCAAGTTCCAAACCAGAAATTTTATTTAAAGAATACGGATTATCTGTTGAAAATATTGTTGCAAGTGCGAAAAAATTAATTAATAAGAATTAATTAACGCTCGCCTCTTAATTTCTCAATAGCTTCAGCCAAAATTGCATCGCCGTCTTTGTCATCTCTTCTCTCTTTAACGTAGGCAAGATGAGTTTTATATGGTTCATTTTTTGTTGGTTGAGGCGGATTATCTTGATCTCTTCCTGCAGGCCAACCACAACGTGGACAATCCCATTCGTCAGGAATTGGTGCATCTACTGCAAATGCTGGTCTACTTTCATGACCATGTGCGCAATAAAAAGATAAACGAACTCGTGGTGCAGCATCTCCGCGTTCTGCTTCACCCATTGGGCCTGCTCCAACGCGACTTCCTCGTATTGCGCTACCACCAGTTGCCATTTATCTCTCCTTTATTAAGCGCTTAAAACTAAACCTAAACCGATAACACTTGCAGCCCAAATTATTGCAACTGCAATTGTAAATTTATCTAAATTTCTTTCAGCCAGTGATGAACCACCTAGTGAAGAACTAAATCCTCCACCAAATAAATCTGAAAGTCCTCCACCACGACCTCTGTGAAGAAGTACTAGGAGTATCAACAATAAGTTAGAAATGACAAGAATTACTCCCAATGTCCAACTAATAATTGTCATAAAATTTTCTTCCTTTGATTACTAATAGGATAAATGAATTCAAATGCCTTCTTGGTATGGGGCTTTAGCGAGTCCCACAAATTATGGCTGATCCGGCCACCTAATGATCCTTAAGAATTCTTCAGGATCTAAAGCTGCCCCACCAACTAACGCTCCATCGACATCTGGTTGTTCCATAATTGCTTTAATATTTCCAGGTTTAACAGATCCGCCATACAAAATTCTAATTTTATTGGCTGCTTCTTCTGAGTAAAGTTTGGCAATTTTTTCACGAATTGCCTTTGACATTTCTTGAGCATCTTCTGGAGTTGCAACTTCTCCGGTGCCAATTGCCCATACTGGTTCATAGGCGATAACAATCTCAGGAATGTAATTAGCTCTAACATCTTTTAATGCAATTTGTAATTGATTCAAAGTGTGTTCAACAGCATTACCAGCTTGACGTATTTCAAGTGTTTCACCAACTGCAATCATTGGAGTTAAATCATGTTTGATAGCAGCTTTAACTTTTGCATTCACCAAATCGTCTGTTTCGTTGTGATAAGCACGTCTTTCGCTATGTCCAATTAGTGCATATTTAACTTTTAATTTGTTCAGCATTGGTCCACTTATTTCACCGGTATATGCGCCAGAATCATGAGCACTGATGTCTTGAGCGCCGTAAACAATTCTTAAATGGTCAGCATCAACCACAGTTTGCACAGATCTTAAATCTACAAAAGGAGGAAAAACTACAACTTCAGTTCTTTCAAAATCTGCATCTGCAAGTGAAAAACCTAATTTATTTACATAAGCAATTGCTTCCAAATGATTTATATTCATTTTCCAGTTTCCAGCCATTACTGGTTTTCTGCCTTCATCTGACATGACTAAACCTCCTCCAACACTTTCAATCCTGGTAAATCTTTACCTTCTAATAATTCCAGCGAAGCTCCGCCACCAGTTGAGATGTGATCAAATTTTGATTCATCCAGTCCTAACAATCTTATTGCTGCCGCTGAATCGCCACCGCCGACAACTGTATATGCGCTTAATTCTGAAATTTTTTGTGCAATTTCCTTTGTTCCCTTAGAGAAATCTTTAACTTCAAAAACTCCCATGGGGCCATTCCAAACCACAGTTTTGGTGTTATCTAGTTTTGCTTTAAATAATTCAATAGTTTTTGGTCCTATGTCTAAACCTTTTTCATCAGCTGGAATATGTGAAACATCAACGATTTTCGATGGCATTGAACCATCTAATTCTTTTGAAACCACAACATCTACAGGGAGAACTATTTCAACATTTTTTTCTTTTGCAAGTGAAAGTAGTTCATTTACATCTTGAATTCGATCTGTTTCTAATAGCGATTGTCCAACTTCAAAACCTTGTGCTTTTAGAAATGTGAATGCCATTCCCCCACCGATCAAAAGTAAATTAACTTTTGAAATTAAATTATTTATAACACCTAATTTGTCACTTACTTTTGAGCCACCTAATACAACCGCGTAAGGTCTTTCAGGATTTTTTAAAACCTTGTCGAATGCACTTTTTTCTGCTTCAACAAGTTTTCCAGCAGCACAAGGTAAAAGTCTTGCTATGTCAGTAACTGAAGCTTGCTCCCTATGAACTACACCAAAACCATCTATTACAAAAAAATCTCCCAGAGCTGCTAATTTTTCAGCAAGTCTTCGTCTCTCTTGTGGATCTTTACTTGTCTCATCCTTTTCAAATCTAATATTTTCAATCATTACTATCTCACCAGAATTTAGGGAATCAATTTTGGTTTTTACATCTGTTGCATTTAAATCATCCATGAAATCTATTTTCTTTTTTAGTAATTCACTTAATCTTTGCGCAATAGGCTTTAAGGAAAGTTCAGTTTTTCTTTCACCCTTTGGTCTACCAAGGTGGGCCAAAATAATAATTTTGGCATTTTTTTTAATTAATAATTCAATTGTTCCAACACTTGCTCTGAGACGACCATCATCTGTTATTACCATCTGTCCATCTGGGCCTGGCTTTAATGGGGCATTTAAATCAGCGCGTAAAAGTACGCGCTGATTAGTTAAATCAATTTGATCTAATTGTTTCATTAATTATTTGAGATTGGAGCCAACAAGTTGAGTTAAATCAACAAGACGACTTGAGTAACCCCATTCGTTGTCATACCAACCAACAATTTTTGCCACACTTCCTGAAACTGAAGTTAATTGACCATCAATAATGCATGAATGAGGATCATGAACTATGTCTGTAGAAACAAGTGGATCCTCCGAATATGAAAGTATTCCTTTTAAAGTTGTTTCTGCTGCATTTTTAAGCGCTTGATTAATTTCTTGCGCAGTTGCAGTTTTTTTCAATTGAACAGTTAAATCAGTAGCTGATCCCACAGGTGTTGGAACACGCATGGCATAACCATCTAACTTCCCTTTAAGTTCTGGAAGTACTAGTCCAATTGCTTTTGCTGCTCCAGTTGTAGTTGGAATCATGTTGATAGCAGCCGCTCTTGCTCTTCTTAAATCTTTGTGAGGCATATCAAGTGTTGATTGATCATTTGTATATGCATGAATTGTTGTCATTAAACCTGTCTCAATACCAAAAGTGTCATGAACAACTTTTGCCATTGGACCAAGGCAGTTAGTGGTGCAAGAAGCATTACTGATCACGATGTGTTTGGCGTGATCTAAAGCTTCGTGATTAACACCTAAAACAATTGTTATATCTTCACCTTTGGCAGGTGCAGAAATTAAAACTTTTTTTGGACCAGATTTTAAATGTGATTTAGCTTTTTCTGCATCAGTAAATACACCAGTTGATTCAATAACTAAATCAACACCAAAATCCCCCCATGGAATTTCTGCAGGGTCTCTATGGGAAGTAATCTTGATTTCTTTATTGTCGACAAAAATCGAATTTCCCTCTACTTTTACATCGCCTGGAAATCTTCCCAAAGTCGAGTCATATTTCAATAAATGTGCTGAAGTTTTTACATCGGTTAAGTCATTAACTGCAACTACTTCGATTGGTTCATTTGATTTAATAATTTGAGCCAAAGCGCCTTCTGCAGCTTTGCCTTTTCTATCTTGAATAACTCTTAAATAATTTCTACCGATACGGCCAAAACCGTTGATACCAACACGAATTGCCACTTTTTAATCAACTCCAAAATTTAAAGGGTTTTATTGATTTTTAATACTTTTTGGCTTCATTGCCAAAAATAATTCTACCCTTCAAGCATTTCTGGAGTGAGAGAGGCTTCAGTTGTTGGAATTCCTAACTCGCTTGCTCTTTTGTCTGCCATTGCTAGCAATCTTCTGATTCTTCCAGCAATTGCGTCTTTAGTTAAAGGTGGATCAGATAAAGATCCAAGTTCTTCTAAACTTGCTTGTTTGTGAGTTATCCGTAATTGTCCTGCGGCTTTCAAATGATCAGGAATCTCTTCGCCTAAAATTTCCATCGCACGTAAAACTCTTGCACCTGCAGCGACTGCAGCTTGTGCACTTCTTCTTAAATTTGCGTCATCAAAATTTGCTAAACGATTAGCAGTCGCTCTGACTTCCCTACGCATTCTTCTTTCTTCCCAAGCGATAACTGCATCATGAGCACCTAAACGAGTTAGCAAAGATCCAATTGCATCACCATCTCTGATCACAACTCGATCAACACCACGAACTTCACGAGCTTTTGCTACGACATCTAATCTTCTTGCCGCACCTACTAATGCCAAAGCTGCTTCTGGACCTGGAGCTGTAATTTCAAGTGCACTTGATCTTCCTGGTTCAGTTAAAGAACCGTGCGCCAAAAATGCGCCACGCCATGCTGATTCAGCATCGCAAATTCCACCACCAACCACAGATGGAGGCAAACCACGAATTGGTCTTCCAGCTGCATCTATTAATCCTGTTTGTTTAGCTAAAACATCTCCACCCTGCACAACTCTTACAACGTATCGAGCACCTTTTCTAATTCCAGATCCTTGTAACACCGACATCTCTGCATCATGACCATAAAGTTCGATTATGTCTTTGCGTAATCTACGGGCGATTTGTCCGGCATCAAGTTCGGCTTCAACCACAATTTGACCAGCAACAAGATGAAGACCACCTGCAAAACGAAGCAGTGCCGATACTTCTGCTTTTCTGCAACAACTTTTGTTTAATTCAACTCGTGCTAATTCATCTTTTACCGCTGAAGTCATAGCCATAACTTCTATCTTGACACAAGAATTACGGCGTGTCAGATTGTTTTTAAAAAAATTTCGATTTTGTAACTTAAATCATGTCACATTAGTAACACGAGTAACTTTTATTCTTTACCCAAATCTCTATGCACAACTCTAACTTTTGCACCATCTTTTATTAATTGAGAAGATACTTCCTCACTCAAACAAACACTTCTGTGTTTTCCACCAGTACAACCTATGGCGACAGTGACATATTTCTTACCTTCACGAATATAGCCACTCTTGGTGTGATTTATTAAATTAACAATATTTTGGCTAAATTCAACCGCTCCATCTTGGTTTAAAACAAAATCTTTCACGGGTTTATCTAATCCAGTTAATTTCTTTAATTCCTCTTTCCAAAATGGATTGAATAAGAATCTTGCATCAAATACAAAATCAGCATCTATAGGAATTCCATACTTATATCCAAAAGACAAAACAGTTACTTGGAACGCTTCAACATCACTTTCAAACGTTTTTTCAATAATCGATCTAAGTCCAGGCGATGACATGTCAGAAGTATCGATAACTACATCTGCACTTGCCCTTAAATCTCCTAAAAGCTCTCTTTCCTTTTGTAAACCATCCAAGACTCGCCCTTCTGCTTGTAATGGATGAGGTCTTCTACTTCCTTCAAATCGCCTTACTAAAGCTAAATCAGAAGCATCTAAAAATAAAAATTTTACTTGCCAATTCTCTTTTTTAACTTTCTCCAAAGAATTATTCAATGTTGAGAAAAGTTTTCCGCCTCTTACATCTACAACAACGGCAATATGGCTTGCTACTCCTTGATCTTGTACATCTTTTAAAGCATCCAATAAAACAGATGGAGGTAAATTATCAATTACAAACCAACCCAAATCTTCTAAAGCTTTCGCTGCAGTCGAACGTCCGGCACCAGACATACCGCTAACGATTAGAACTTCTGGTTTACTCATGTTCTAAGTCTGCCTTATTCATCAAACATCACAAAATTTCGCCTGTTTCAACATCAAATTTGGGCACTTCGTCCTTTAATCCCTCTAAAATTGCTGTTGCAAGTTTCTCGTTAAAACCTGTTCCTTGAACTAAATCTTGAACTTCAAGTTTTCGAATATTTGCGACAGATCCATATTTATCTAATAGCAATTTTATCTTTCTTTCACCTAAACCAGGTATTGAATCTAGTTCACTGGTCAATGTTTTTTTGGCGTGTCTTTGTCTCGTTTTAGTAATCGCAAATCGATGTGCCTCATCTCTGATTCTTTGTACAAGAAAAAGTGCCTCACTGTTGCGTGGCAAAATTATTGGATCTTTTGCGCCTGGTTTCCATAATTCCTCTAATCTTTTTGCTATTCCGACTGTTTCAATATCAGAAAGTCCTAATTCATCTAATGCATTTCTTGCTGCATTTACTTGAGCAATGCCACCATCAATTAAAACCAAACTAGGTCTATAAGAAAAACTTTTCTTATTTTGCTGGTCATTTTCTTCTCCATCAATTAAGTATCGATACCTTCTTGACACAACTTCAGCAATAGCTCTTGGATCGTCTTGGCCTTCAAAAGTTTTTATATTAAATGTTCTATAGTGCTTTTTTTGAGCAATTGCGTCTTCAAAAACAACGAGTGATGCTGTTGTACTGGTTCCTGAGATGTTTGAAATATCAATGCATTCAATTCTTAACGGTGCTTGTTCTAAATCAAGTGATTCAGCCAGTTCTTCTAAAGCTTTTGTCCTAGATAGCAAATCCGCAGAACGTTTTAATTTGTGACTAATGAGGTTTTGCTCAGCATTCTTCTCACTAGTTTCCATTAGTTTCTTTTTATCACCTCTTTGAGGTTTTCGTATGTCAACAATTTTCTTGGCATTCTCATTTATCCACTTTGTTACATTTTCAATATTCGATAGTTCAAGATTGATTAGTATTTCTTTAGGTATGGCATCACCTTCTAACTCACCATAGATTTGAGTTAACAAGTCTTCTAGGTGATCTGGTAATTCTTTATGATCAATCCGATCTGACACAAATGATCTTTCACCTTTTATTTGACCTTGTCTAACGTGAAAAATTTGAATCGATAAATGTAGTTCATCTGCAGCAAGTGCAATTAAGTCTGCATCTGTTTCATCATCAAAAACGATTGCATTTAATTCAACAACCTTGTTCAATGCCTCAAGTCTGTCTCTAAATCTTGCGGCTTTTTCGTATTCTTCATTTTGACTGGCAGTTAACATTTCTTGGTTCAAATGATTAAAAATAGATTTCGTATTTCCGTTAAGAAAATTAAGTACATTTGAAACTATTTCTGAATATTCATTTTTATCAACCCTTCCTACGCATGGTGCAGCACATCTTTCAATATCTCCAAGTAAACATGGACGTTTCATTAATTGATGTCGTCTAAATACGCTGTCTTTACAAGAACGAATTGGAAAGACTTTAATTATTTGTTCCATGGTTTGTCTTATGGCCCAAACGTGAGTGAATGGTCCGTAGTATTTATTGCCTTTTTTCTTAGCACCTCTTGTTACCGCTATTTGGGGAAACTCATCTTTTAAAGTCAACGTTAAATATGGATAAGTTTTATTGTCTCTGAAACGTACATTAAATCTAGGATTGAAAGCTTTAATCCAAGTAAATTCAAGCTGTAGAGCTTCAACTTCATTATGTACAGTTACCCAATCAACCTTTGAAGCTGTTTTAACCATCATTGCAGTTCTAGGATGTAAGTTTGTTATGTCAGTGAAATAACTATTTAATCTATTTTTTAAATTTTTTGCTTTACCAACATAAATAACAGAATCATCTTGGGTCCTAAATCTATAAACTCCAGGAAGTTCTGGAACGTTTTTTGGTCGATAAAGAGACGGATCAACCATTTCTAGCCAACTTTTTTATCAGTTTTTTTCAACATTGGAGATAAATATTTACCGGTATAACTATTACTTATTTTTGCAATTTGTTCTGGTGTACCTTGTGCTACAACCGTTCCGCCTCGGAACCCTCCTTCAGGGCCCATATCTATAACCCAATCAGAATTCTTAATTACATCTAAATTGTGTTCAATTACAATTACCGTATTGCCACTATCAACCAATCTTTCTAAAACCATAAGCAATTTTCTTACATCTTCAAAATGAAGCCCGGTTGTCGGTTCATCCAATACATAAATAGTTCTTCCTGTGCTTCTTCTTTGAAGCTCTGTTGCCAGTTTTACTCTTTGTGCTTCACCGCCAGAAAGAGTTGGAGCAGATTGACCCAATCTGACATATCCAAGCCCAACATCTACAAGTGTTTTTAAATTCCTTGCAATTGCTGGCACTGATTCAAAAAATTTCAACGCTTCTTCAATTGGCATATTCAATACATCACTGATTGTTTTTGCTTTGTAGTGAACTTCTAAAGTATCTCGGTTATATCTTGCTCCGTTACATACTTCACAAGGTACATATACATCTGGCAAAAAATTCATTTCAATTTGAATAGTTCCATCACCTGAACAAGATTCACATCTTCCACCCTTAACGTTAAAACTAAATCTTCCTGGAAGATAACCTCTAATTTTTGCTTCAGTGGTTTCAGCAAATAGTTTTCTAATATTGTCAAAAACCCCTGTATATGTAGCTGGATTACTTCTAGGGGTTCTTCCAATCGGACTTTGGTCAACGTGAACAACCTTGTCTAAATGTTTTATACCTTCAACTTTTTTATGTTTACCAGGCACAATTCTTGCTTGATGTAAATCTCGAGCAAGGGAAGAATAAAGAATGTCATTTACCAAAGTTGACTTACCAGATCCACTAACTCCAGTTACTGCGACAAAAACCCCTAGAGGAAATTCCACGGTGATTTTTTTTAGATTATTCTCTTCAGCTTCTATAACCTTTATTACTCTCGAGGTATCTATTTTCCTTCTATTTTTTGGTACAACAACTTCTTTTCTTCCAGAAATGTAGTCACCAGTTATTGATTTTTTATTTTGCTCTAATTCTTTTACTGTGCCTGAGGAAACTACATATCCGCCGTGTTCTCCTGCTCCAGGTCCAATATCTACTACCCAATCTGCAGCTCTGATTGTTTCTTCATCGTGCTCAACAACAATTAGAGTGTTTCCCAAATTTCTTAATCTAATTAATGTATCTATTAATTTCTTATTATCTCTTTGATGTAAACCGATACTTGGTTCATCTAAAACGTATAAAACTCCAACTAAACCAGAACCAATTTGAGTCGCAAGTCTAATTCTTTGAGCTTCGCCACCAGATAAAGTTCCGGCAGCTCTATCAAGACTTAAATAATCAAGTCCTACATCAAGTAAAAATTGAAGTCTTTCCAAAACTTCTTTTAAAACTCTTTGGGCAATTGCCATTTCTCTGACTCCAAGTTTTAACTCAGATATAAATTTGGTTATTTCCCCAATTGACATGCCACTTAATTCAGCAATATTTCTACCGCCAATTTTTACTGCTAAAGAAACAGGTTTTAATCTTGCTCCTTTACAACTCTTGCAAGGTTTCTGACGCATGTACCCTTCAAGGTGCTCTCTTGCTGCATCTGAATCAGATTTTTCATGACGCCACTGAATATTTTCAATTACTCCTTCAAACTCAGTCCAGTATGAACGTTGACGTCCATATGAGTTTTTATATTTAACATTGATATTGCTGTCATAACCATATAAAAGTGAATGTTTCACTTTGTCTGAAAGTTTTCTAAAAGGAGTATCAAGACTAAATTTTAAATCTTTTGCGACCGCTTCTAAAAGTCTTGCCCAATATCCGTCAGCTGATGAATTCGCCCATGGAGCAATAGCGCCTTCTGCGAGTGATAAATCTTTATTAGGTATTACTAATTCCTCATCAACTTCTAAATGACTTCCTAAACCGCTACATTCAGGACATGCCCCGAAAGGAGAATTAAACGAAAAACTTCGTGGCTCTAATTGATCAAATGAAATACCACATTTTGTACATGCCAAATGTTCGGAATAAACCCGTTCCTTATTTTTTGATTTCGGATCTTCGTCAACAAAATCTAAAATGACTGTTCCATTAGCAAGTTTTAGTGCAGTTTCAACCGAATCAGTAATTCTTTGTCTTGACTCAGTTTTCACACTTAATCTATCTACAACAACTTCAATATTGTGCTTTTCTTGTTTTTTAAGATTTGGAACTTCAGTTAATGAATACGTAATTCCATCAACTCTGGCTCTAGAAAAACCTTGGGTTTGTAACTCTTTAAATAAATCTTGGTACTCGCCTTTTCGTCCCGAGATCACTGGGGCAAGAACTTGAAATTTAGTTCCTGATTTCAATTCCAAAACTTGATCCACTATTTGCTGCGGACTTTGTCTATGAATTACATCCCCACATTTGGGGCAATGTGGAGTACCTGCTCTTGCAAATAAAAGTCTCAAATAGTCATGCACTTCTGTAATAGTTCCTACTGTTGAGCGTGGATTTCTATTTGTAGATTTTTGATCTATCGAGACAGCAGGCGATAATCCCTCTATAAAATCCACATCGGGTTTATCCATTTGACCCAAGAATTGTCGGGCATATGCAGAAAGACTTTCTACATATCTTCTTTGACCTTCAGCAAATATTGTGTCAAACGCAAGTGAGGACTTACCTGAACCAGATAAACCTGTAAAAACAATTAGCGCATCTCTGGGTAACTCTAGGGAAACATCTTTCAAATTGTGTTCTCGAGCGCCTCTGACAATTAGTTTGTCAGCTACAGATGTACCGTGGCGTTTGGTTTCAGTTTTACTTTTTGTGGAAGTCACTTAGTAAACACTAATACTGAAATGGAAATCCTGCTTACTCAACTCCAGGATGATCTCGTTTTATATCGTCCAATCCTGAACCAGATTTATCACTACCGGGCCTATGAGCAAGTTCAGGATGCAGTTTAGTTTGACGAAGTGATGTTATGACGGTTATAGCCAAAACGGAAATAATTACCGCCAATGAAACCGGGGTGGATATTTCAGGGGCATTTTTAAATCCATTTTCATGTGCTGCATGGAGAATTAGTTTTACGCCAATAAATCCAAGAATTGCAGATAAACCGTATGACAAATAAATTAAACGATCCAGTAACCCATCCAGCATAAAATACAACTGACGCAATCCCATAAGTGCAAATGCATTTGCAGTAAAAACGATATAAGGATCTTGAGTTAAACCAAAAATTGCAGGGATAGAATCAAGTGCAAATAGTATGTCAGTGGTAAAAATTGCAATCATAACTATAAAAAGTGGAGTAAAAAACTTTTTCCCGTTCAAGTTAACTATAAAAGCGCCCTCGTGATATTTCGGAGTTACAGGTAAATATTTTTCCGCAAACAAAAGAACTTTATTTTTTGTGGGGTCAGATTCTGTACCTTCATTTGTAGTCAATTTATATGCTGTATAAATCAGAAATGCGCCAAAAATAAAAAATATCCAAGAGAAACGTGCAATTGCCGCTGCACCTACGATGATGAACAAAAATCTCAAAATTAAGGCACCGATAATTCCAATTTGTAGTACTTCTTGTTGATAAATAGCAGGAACTGCAAATGCGGACAGAATAATTACAAAGACAAACAAATTATCTACACTCAAACTGTATTCAGTTATCCAACCGGCAAAGAATTCAAAACCTGAATCAGGACCTTTAATTGCCCAAAGTCCCAAACCGAAAATTATTGCAGCCAAAACATAAACAACCACCCAAAGAGATGCCTCTTTGAATTTAACAACGTGTGGATGTTTTTTTGCATATAAAAATTCAGCTGTGTAGACAGATAAGAATGCCAAAATCGTGATGATCCATACCCATAACGGTTCATTCATATGGTGATAACTTATCGGATTTAGGCGTGACCTGCTGCGACCATCTGGCGTAATTCTTTTTTGAGTTCGTGAATTTCATCCCTGTATCTTGCGGCTAACTCAAAATTTAATTCAGATGCAGCTAATTTCATCTGTGCTGTTAGTTCTGTAATCAATTCAGCTAAATCTTGGGCTGGAGCCTTACTTGAACCTTTTTCTTTGCGCAGTTTCTTAATATTTAAGGCTTCCTCAATTATTGATTCTGTATCTGAGTCTTCTTTAATTATTGAATCATTAATATCTGAGATTTTTTTACGTAATGGCTTTGGATCGATTCCATGTTCCTTGTTATAGGTAATTTGCTTTTCGCGTCTTCGATTAGTTTCTTCAATAGCTTTCTTCATAGATTTGGTTATTGAATCTGCATACATAATCACTTGACCATCAATATTTCTTGCGGCTCTACCTATAGTTTGGATTAGTGATTTTTCAGATCTTAGAAAACCTTCTTTATCGGCATCCAAAATAGCTACAAGTGATACTTCGGGTAAATCTAAACCTTCTCTCAGCAAATTTATACCAACTAAACAATCAAATTCACCACTTCTTAAACCCCTAAGTAACTCAACTCTTTTTAAGGTGTCAATTTCTGAGTGAAGATATCTAACGCGCATATCTTTTTCTAAAAAGTAATCAGTTAAATCTTCTGCCATTTTTTTTGTCAAAGTGGTGACTAAAACTCTTTCATTCTTGTCTGCCCTTATTTTTACTTCATGTAACAAATCATCGATTTGACCTTTAGTTGGCCTAACACTTATTTCTGGATCCACTAAACCTGTTGGCCTAATAACTTGTTCAACTACGGACTCAACTTTTCCTAATTCATATGGACCCGGAGTTGCTGATAAATAAACGGTTTGACCAATTCGTTCTTGAAATTCATTAAATTTCAATGGTCTATTGTCAAGCGCGCTCGGTAATCTAAATCCGTATTCAACTAAAGTTCTTTTTCTAGACGCATCTCCTTCATACATTCCTCCAATTTGAGGCACTGTGACATGTGATTCATCTATTACTAACAAAAAATCTTCTGGAAAATAATCTAATAAGCAATTGGGTGCACTTCCTGCGGGGCGATCATCAAAATATCTAGAGTAGTTTTCAATACCTGAACAAAAACCTAATTCACGAATCATCTCTAAATCAAATGCAGTTCTCATTTTTATTCGTTGAGCTTCTAAAAGTTTATTTTGACTCTCTAATTCTTTAACTCTATGCATTAATTCCACTTCAATTTGCGACAAAGCTTTAGCTGTTTGTTCTGGGCTTGCAACATAATGGGTGGCTGGAAAGATAAAAATTTCTTCATCATCAGTCAGAATTTCACCAGTTAGTGGATGTAATGTCATAATTCTTTCAATTTCATCCCCAAACATTTCAATTCTCACGGGGTGTTCTTCATATGCTGGATAAATTTCTAGCGTATCGCCTCTAACTCTAAAAGTTCCTCTTTCAAATGAAAAATCATTTCGCGAATATTGAATGCTTACTAGTTTTCTTAAAAGATCGTCTCTTGAAAAATCTTCATTCTTTCTAATACGAATTGCTTGTTTCACATATTCTTCTGGCGTTCCTAGTCCATAGATACAAGACACCGTTGCCACTACAACAACATCGCGTCTAGTTAACAAGGCTGAAGTCGCGGAATGTCGAAGTCTTTCAACTTCTTCATTAATACTTGAATCTTTTTCGATAAACGTATCCGTTTGAGGAACATAAGCTTCAGGTTGGTAGTAGTCGTAGTAAGAAACAAAATATTCAACAGCGTTATTGGGTAACATTTCTCTTAATTCATTAGTTAATTGGGCAGCCAAAGTTTTATTAGGTTCAATGATCAGTGTTGGTCGTTGCACCCTTTCAATAAGCCAAGCAGTTGTTGCTGATTTTCCAGTTCCAGTTGCCCCAAGTAAAACTATGTCTTTCTCACCTTTTTTTAGTCTTTTCTCCAATTCGTCAATAGCCTGTGGCTGATCCCCTGCTGGAGAAAACTCAGAAATTACTTTGAATGGCGCTACAGTTCTAATTAAATCGCTTTTTGGTCTCATTTAAGATTTAAATTTTCTTTCTACAAGTGTTTGCCACACTTTTGCTACATCTTGCTCTAATTGCTCTATGTTGCCATCGTTTACGATCAAAAAATCAGCTAACGATTTTCTCTTGTCATCATCTACCTGAAGTTTCATTCTTTTTAGAGCTTCTTCTTCCGAAATTCCTCTTTTTTTCAATCTATTGAGACGATTCTTTACATTTGAAATAACAACTACTAAGAAATCGAACAATGTTTCCATATTTTTTTCTAAAAGTAATGGGACTTCGTTAACGACGATAGCTTCCCGATTTTGAGATTCGATTATTTCGTTAGTTTTAATTCTGACCAAAGGATGAATAATGTCTTCTAAATCCTTGAGTGCTTTTGGATCATTAAAAACTAACTGAGCCAGTTTCTGTCTGTCTATACTGCCATTTTCTTGGAGTATTTGATTGCCAAATCGTGAAATTACTTTTTGAAAACCTGGTGTGCTTGGTTCAATAACTTGTCTTGCTAATTCATCAGAACGAATAACAATGGCACCTAATTTTGAGAACATGTCAGCAACGGTGCTTTTTCCAGCACCGATGCCGCCTGTTAATCCAACTT
>VFQT010001227.1_pt1 | contig 32020 bp, 35 predicted proteins | sample 3512381 | NCBI WGS metagenome assembly VFQT01 (sample SAMN10412376, study PRJNA504923) | tailings metagenome | isolation source: Relicate 2 Philex TSF3 active mining site | place: Philippines: Tuba, Benguet | collected 2017-08-29
GTTGACGAAGTGTGCACAATGTTGCGCGGACGAGTGCTTCCTGCCTTGTGTTGTTCGCGCCAGTATGCGGCTGCCCAACGTGACGGCGCAAAGTGCCCCTTCAAGTGAACTGCAATGACAGCATCCCATTCGGCCTCGGTCATGTTGACAAGCACACGATCTCGCAAGATGCCAGCGTTATTCACCAAAATGTCAAGGTCACCGAATGCTTCAACAGCTGCATTCACCATGCGCTGTGCGCCTTCCCAATCTGCAACATTGTCGTAGTTGGCAACTGCTTGGCCACCCATCGCAATGATCTCATTCACCACTTGCTGTGCAGGTGTTGCATCTTCGCCAGTGCCGTCGTTCGCACCACCCAAGTCATTAACAACAACTTTTGCGCCCTCTGCTGCAAACAGCAATGCGTGTTCCCTGCCAATTCCGCGACCTGCGCCGGTAATGATTGCCACGCGTCCGTCTAATGCACCCATGTGTTTCCCCTTTATGCGGCGCGGCTACAGCCGCACATCACGAGATTAGGGGAACTTCAAGTCCACAGTCTTACCGACGACAACGCGGGTGTAATCACGCACAACCTTGCCATCGATGCTGGCCGACACCAGTCCACGCTTCTTATTGCCGGTGACCGCACCAACCACCATTCCCGCATCTTCAAGACGCTTCTTCACGGTGTCAAAGTCGCGGCCGTAGATGGTGGGAATCAAAGTGGTGACTTGACCCTTCGAAACGGTGATGGTCACTGTGCCACCCTTGGCCAACTTCTCGCCCGCAACGGGGAGCTGTACGGAAATTTTTCCTGCAGCAATCTCTGGGTGGCCTGCGGTGGGTGCTTCAGCAACAACCAGGCCCATCTCGGTCAGCTTCGCCGTTGCTTCTTCAAGCGTGAGCCCAATGAGATTTGGCACATCTCGCAATGCGGGGCCCGTGGACACATTCAGCGCAACCGTTGTTCCCTTCACTACAGAGTCGCCTACTTTCAATGTGGGCTGATCAGGAATGCTCCATGTCACCACCACACCTACCGGAATGGTTTCATCAGGCACATCGACTTGTGCTGCTTGTAGTCCCAGTTCAGCCAGCTTTGCTTTCGCTGCATCCACCGTTAGTCCATTGAATTCTTCCAAGACCGACAAAGTTGGTCCTTCGGAAACAACCAGGGTCAGTGAACTGCGCTTTGCGAGGTTTGCGCCCAACACCGGATTGGTGCGAATGACTTGGCCTGCCGCCACTTCGTCACTGCGCTCTTTTTCAACAACAACGTTCCAGCCAAATTGCGACACCTGATTGCGCGCCTCAGCTTCGGTCAAACCAATCAACTGCGGAACAGGGTTTTTCGGGTTCAACACTGTGAAGTACGCACCAACACCGACTCCGGCCAACACAACACACGCGATGGCCGCAATAACAATTCGCTTCCCCCACTTTTTCTTCGGACGAACAACTTGGGTAGTTGCATCTTCAGCAGCTAGCGCGCGTAATGCATCGGCATCAAGCGCAATAGGGCCGGTGTCATCGCCACCAATCGTGAGTGGTGTGCCCGTGGGATCGGTGGGGTCAATGATTGGCGACACAACAACTGGCGCAGTGTTGTCTGTTTTTGGAGTAGTACGAATCAAGATGGGTTCATCGGGTGCCACATTGTGAATTGGCTCGACAACTGGTTCTTCAACACGAGGAGTTGGCGTTGATGAATCTGAGGTGACGTCATCAAACAATCCCCCACCAACAATGTCGATGGGAGTTGGTCGCGCCATGGACTCTGCAGCTTGCACCAACGCAGTTCCCATTTCACGTGGCGAGAAGCGCTCGGTGGAATCAGGTCGACCAGCGCGTTCAAGAACCTGCGCTAACGCACCGAAGTCTGCGTTAACCGGCAACAACTTTCCGGCACGTGCAGCAAAGCAGGCAGCCACAGTGTCGCCAGCGAAGGGAACAGCACCTGTCATGGCTTCTATGAGAATGAGAGCCAGCGAATACACGTCGGACGATGCACCCCGTGCACCGCCTTCGGCCAATTCGGGCGCGGCATATAGGGCCTGGTCAACACCGATGGCATCAACAGGGCGAAGTGGAGCCCCAAACCCCACCAGGCGAACCCGGCGATCAAGGCCGAACACCAGTCGCGACGGGCGAAGGTCGCCGTGGGTGATTCCCTGTTTTGCCGCAGCATCGAGTGCACGACAGATGTCGACGCCCACGATGAGAGCCTGTGATGGCGTCAGGCGACGGCCACGGTCAAGGAAATCTCGTAGAGACCCACCAGCGAGGCGCTCGCTGACGGAATAGACATACTTTTCTCCGTCCAACACTGCATCGCCGTGGTCGATCACCGATTCAATGCAGGGGTGGCGCAAGCTGGATGCAACATCGAATTGCCGCTCAAAGGCTTCTTCGGCATCAGAAACTGTGGTTGTACCAAGAGTTGGGTCCACCAAGCGCTCAATGGGAATGATGCGCACTGCCACTTCTTGTTGCGATGACACGTCCGTAGCGTCAAACAACATGGCGCCAGAGAGTGACTGGGCAGCCTCGAGCCTGAGTTGGTCGAGGTGGTACCGGCCTCCGAGGATGGTGCCTGGCATGTTCTCTGGGTCTCGCATGACCCCTGAGAACCTAGCGTGTGACGCTTGGGGAGGTGTATCGAGACGGGTTTTCGGCGAGAATGGAGCCGTGAAACGCCCAATAAATAAGCAAAATCTCCTGGTGAGCACGGGAGTGGCCCTGGGCCTCACCATCATGATTTTGGGGTTCCGAGCAGGCATCACTGGCCGCGAAGCTCAGCGCCTCCCCGCCAGCATTGAACAGATGAAACCAGGTCCCGGCGACCAGGTGTTGCAGCAAACACAAATCTTCATCGACTTCGTCGAGGGCTACGAGGCCCGACTGACCGTCGACGGAATTGAACTTGAAACCACACGCCTCGATGAATTGACCTCGCAAGGAAGTGGGCTGGAACCTGGTCAGCAAGTAGAGATTCCCGCCACAGCTATCTACGACCCCGGCAATTTCACCATTAGTTTCACGCCGCAAAAAGGTGCGCCCATTGAGTCGTTCTCACAAGGCGAACACGAAGCCGAAGTGACCTACTGGAAAATTGAAGATGGTCCCAACAAAGCGCGCAGCTTTAAGTGGACCTTCCAAGCCGACTAAGTCGCTGGAAGTTCACCAGTTCGAAGAAGTTCCTCAAATCCCGCCTCGTCAAGAACGGGGATTCCCAATTGCTCGGCTTTTGTGATTTTGCTTGCCCCAGGCGACTCTCCCACCACTACTGCAAAAGTTTTGGCGCTGACGCTTCCGGGGCTCTTTCCGCCTCGCGATTTGATGGCAGATTCAGCACCTTCGCGTGAATAATTTGCCAACGTTCCCGTGACCACCACTGCCTTCCCCACCAACGTTTGTGGTTCATCACTTCGTTCAACCCGACCGAAATCGACTCCGGCGTCGCGCAACTTGTTGATGACAACCATGTTGTCGGTTTGTTGAAACCATGACGAGATTGATTCAGCAATGATGCCGCCTACTCCGTCCACCGATGACAGATCTTCGGCGGTTGCTGCTGCAATTGCATCGAGCGTTCCGAATGCTTGTGACAGCGATTCTGATGCAGCAGGACCGAGATGCTTGATCCCCAATGCGGTCAGAAGTTTGGGAAGTGGTCGAGTGCGAGATGCCTGAATTGATGTCACAAGATTTTGTGCACTTGCCTCTGCAAACCCTTCAAGTGTTAACAACTGTTCTGTGGTCAGCGAGTACAAGTCACCTACATCTGAAACCATGCCAGCGTCTGACAACGCAAAGACGGTGCGTTCTCCCAAACCCTCAATATCCATTCCACCACGCGATGCGAAATAAATGATGCGTTGATCGCGCTGAAACGGACACGATGGTTCAATACAACGTGTGTCTGCTTGGTCTTCTAATTTGACCAACTGCGACTTGAGCGAACACGGACACGTTGCGGGAAACTCCCACGGTTCTGAATTCTTTGGGCGCTTCGACAAAACAGGCCCAACTACTTCGGGAATAACATCGCCTGCTTTTCTCACCACCACCGTGTCACCTGGGCGCACATCTTTGGCGGCCACTTGATCACGATTGTGCAGTGTTGCCATGGTGACGTTGGATCCACCCACAAACACTGTCTCTAACACAGCAAATGGAGTAACACGACCAGTACGGCCCACCGAAATCTGAATGTCTTTCAGCAGAGTGTGTTTTTCTTCGGGTGGAAACTTAAATGCAATGGCCCACCGCGGTGCACGTGACGTAAACCCAAGCACTTCGCGCTGATCAAGGTTGTCCACCTTGACAACCGCACCGTCAATCTCGTACCCAAGTTGGTGACGCTTCTCTTGCCACTCGCGGCAGAAAGCCATGACTTCTTCAAGAGAATGCACCACTCGTATTTCGGGATTCACGGGGAATCCAAGCGATGTGAGGAACTGCAACGTTTGATGGTGGCTTGTGAACTGCGGACCACCAACAACTTCACCAAGTTGATACGACCACAATGACAAATCTCGTTGTGCAGTAATTGTTGGATCTTTCTGTCGCAAGCTTCCTGCGCCAGCATTGCGCGGATTGACGGGAACAGCTAGAGGTGCACGACTCTTTTTCACGCGTTCGGCATTTTCTGCCTCACGCTCGGCTTTCAATTTCTGAAAGGCCGCAATGGACATATAAATCTCACCGCGTACTTCTAGAACTGGTGGAAAATCTCCGGACAACTTTTTTGGTAACGACGCAATTGTGGCGACATTTGCGGTGACGTCCTCACCCACTTTGCCGTCGCCGCGTGTTGCAGCCTGCACAAGAATGCCGTTCTCGTAACGAATACTGATAGCCAACCCATCAATCTTCAGTTCACATACGTAATCAACAGCCGCATCACCCAGACCCTTTGCAACGCGCTCTCCCCACGCATGAAGTTCATCTTCATCCATGGCGTTGTCGAGGCTGGTCATGGGAACAGCGTGCGTAACGGGGTCGAACGTGGTCACCGTTGCGGACCCAACAGCTTCTGTGGGTGACTGAGCATCGGCCAATTCAGGATGTGCAGCTTCTAAGTCGCGAAGTTCACGCACCATGAGGTCATACTCGGCATCGCTGATTTCGGGCTGATCACTGCCGTAATACAGCTCGTTGTGGCGCTGAATAAGTGCGCGCAGTTCTTGCACTCGTTTCTTCGGAGAGGGTGTTCGCGCCATCCCCTACAAACTACTCACGGGGTGGTGAACCAGACCTATGAACCCAAGGTCAAGCGAGATGCTGTGGCTTGTTCGGCCACTTTAATGCTGACGTCTCGTGTGTGAGCAAAGACCCTCTGTGCAACACCTTCTGAATGCGTTCCCAAACCGCACGCCGGAGTCACAAAACTCTGGCGGCGTAAAAGCACCGGATCAACTCCAGCTTTCACTAGCGCGCACATCACTTCCACAATGGATTTCCACGAACGTTCAGCGCTCATGGCAATGGGCCCGTCTGTGCGCACTGCACCCCACGCAATGCGACCACCGCGCTCTAACAAATCAGAAATCCGGCTGGCAGCAACCAACATTTCAGACATTGCAATCTCGTCGTTCAACGACGGAACTGGCACCGACAACACGTGTGCACCCGTTGCCAGTAGAGCGTTCCAATGCGTCGGCGCACAACAGTGAACTCCGCCAATGTGGCGCTGTTCCACTGTTGCCAAGGCACCCGAAATGAGGTCAATGACATGCTCCACACCGATGACATACCCAGGTTCGAGCGCTTCTGCAAGTGACGGCTCATCCAACATGATGATTTGCGTGATATCACCACACGCGTGGGCAACAGCTTCCTCCAACGCAAGAACGTGGGCACGAACAGCTTGAAGCGCCAAAGGAAATGCGATTGATGCATCGAGGCCAGCACGCAACAACTGTGCCCCCAACGTGACAGGGCCAACGAACTGCCACTTCACAACATCAGTGCCGTTTGTTCGTTCAGCGAATGTTGAAAGGAAATATTCAAATGCACCGTAGGCATCGGACGACACATCGGTGGTGATGAACTGATCGACATCTAAATGGGCAATGTCAACACTGATTCCCCCATATTGACCAACTGACACTCCTTCAATTCCGACAAGAGCCTGAGCAATCATTCCTTCAGAGGGACTTCTCCGCGGCAATGAGGGAATGGTGGGGATGTCGGTCGATGACCACACGAAATCAATGGCATCGGCCATGCTGCGGTGCGGCAAACTTCCCACTCCAAAAGTGGCGCCTGGTTTTAATTGTGTGTGTAACTCATCCATCGCGCCCCCTTTCATCTGTCAATGCCCTTCCACATTGGTAGCAGCACACACACATCCCTCACGAACCGTGGATGTGACAATTTGTCCCTCTTTCGGGCAGGCTATGAGTGTGACTGTTCGCTCCTTCTTGTCTCCCGCACGCGTCATTGTGGGAATCGCAGCTGTGGCGTGGATTTTGGTGGCTGTGGCCCCATGGCAATCACTTGCTGATTCGGCATCCACCCCGGTTGCAGTCACACTCATGATTTGGGGCTGGACTCTGTGGGTATTGGCAGCAGTCGCACTGCTTGTGCCATCGCCACCATCGCTCACCGCACTTCGATGCATCACACCTGTTGCTGTTGTGTGCAGTGTGTGGGATGCATCACCATTTGCGGTCTTTGGCTCGGTGGTTGCACTCATCATCAGTTTCTCACCATTGTTCGCAGATGTCATGGTGCAAGGCGGTGCCTACGGTGACGAACAACGCTTCGCACTGCGCACTCCCGTACCGCACATGGCTCCCACATGTGTTGCGTGGACTCTCTTTACGGTCTCGCTCATTGGTGGAACATTGCTTCTCACCTCTGGGCAGTACGTCACAGGAATTCCACTCACCATCATTGGTGTTGTGCTCGCTACGCGTGTGCCACGACTCCTCCATCGACATGCACGGAGATGGCTTGTCGTTGTTCCTGCCGGAATTGTCGCCCACGACCACTTGGTCTTGGCAGAAACTGTCATGTCAATGCGCTCGAAAGTTGCGAATGTTGACATTGTTTCTGATTCAGGCGAAGCAGCAGACTTCACGGGCGGCGTCGCCGGCCAACGTCTCGTTATTCACTTAAAAGAAGCCGACAAAGTGGTCATGTCACCAATCACAGCGCGCATGCTGGGGACCACCGAAGCACTTCACGTGATGTCATACGCCATTGCACCGCGACGCATTTCAGCCGCACGTGCTGCGATCAAGATGTAACGATTGCGCCACCCATGACATACATGTCGGATTGGTCGTAGAACACCACCGTTTGTCCTGGCGCAATTCGGCGTGTGGGGCGAACCCACCGCAATGCATATCCAATATCGGTACGTACCAATTGTGCCGCTGACCGCTCACCGTGCGCACTGCCCTGCACCAACACTTCGTTGTGCAACACAAACTCCTCGTCTTCAGCGTGAGGCCACACAAGTGTTGTTAGCGGAGTTTCTGTGACATACAACTGTGCTTCGTCACCCACGGTGACACGACGCCCTGGCACGTCGACAGCCACTACGTATCGTTTGTCGCCGCCACCAAGACCAAGTCCGCGTCGTTGGCCAAGCGTGACCAACTCGACCGCTGGAACTTCGCCGACTTTTGCGCCAGATGAATCAACAACATCAGCAGCGTTAAATGTGAGACGTGGTTCCAGGAATCCAGCACGACCAATAGTGGACCCGATGAAGCACACATCTTGACTGTCTGGCTTTGACGCGGTGCGAAGTCCCGCTCGCTCTGCCTCTTGTCGCACTTGTGATTTCTCCATAGTGCCAACTGGAAACAACACATAGTCAAGATCTGCGCCAGCCAGCATGTGCACCACATAGCTCTGATCTTTTTGAGCGTCTTCTCCACGTGCAAGTCGTGGTTTGCCGTTGAACATTTCAATGCGGGCATGGTGTCCAGTTGCAACAGCATCAAAACCCAACGTGCGTCCACGCTCGATTAAACGATCAAACTTCAAGTGGCGATTGCACTCGATACAGGGATTAGGAGTTGTGCCAGCGACGTGTGATGCCACATACGGTTCCACAACATGCTGGTTGAAATCGTCGGAAAAGTTGAAGACCAAATGATCGACACCAACTTGTTGTGCTACGCGGCGAGCATCATCAACATCAGAGACAGAACAACATCCGGTGTCGCTTTCCCCACCCCACAGGCGCATGGTGACTCCCACCACCTCGTGACCTTGCTCTTTCAAAATGAGTGCGGCCGCCGATGAGTCGACACCGCCAGACATTGCCACCAAAATCTTCACTTCTTCACCGCCATCAATCGTTCTGCGGCTGCAACCGTTGCTTTTACGGCTGCGTCAACATCGGCTTCTGTTGTGGTGTGCCCAAGACTGAATCGCAATGATCCATTAATGCGCGATTTGGGAACACCCATTGCTTCAAGAACATGTGAGGGCTCCATGGCACCACTGGCACATGCAGATGCCGCAGACACACATACGCCTTCGGTGTCTAACAGATACAACAATGATTCGCTCTCTAGACCTTCTAAGCACACATGCGCAGTTCCCGCACTGCCAACACCGGGCTGCAGTGTGGCAACTGCACACTCAATCTTTTGTGTGAGTTGGTCAACCAACTTGTCGCGCAATGCTGCAACACGAGCCACTTCGCTGTCACGTTCAATATCAGTTGCATGAAGTGCAGCCGCTGTGCCAACAATGCCGGCAACATTGTGCGTACCACTGCGGCGATCACGCTCTTGTCCGCCACCGAAGATAAGCGGTTCAACATGCACGCCATCACGCACCACCATGACACCCACACCTTTTGGTCCGCCGAACTTATGTGCTGACAACGTGAGGATGTCAACGTGGGGCCAAATGGTGCGGAGATCAATCCAGCAGGCGGCCTGCACAGCGTCTGTATGGAAGATGGCATTCTCCGCGCGACCACGTACCGCGTGCGATACCAATTCAATGTTGTTAATGGCACCTGTTTCGTTGTTGACAGCCATTACTGACACCACAGACACGTTGTCTGTACGCGCTAGGTGCTCTCGAACCACATCGGGGTCAACAGGGCCCTGAGATGTCACTGGCACAACCACGCCATCAACATGTTCAACACAATGAAGTACTGCATGATGTTCGGTAGCAGTGCATACTGCGCGACCACCGTTACGACGCACTGCACCTAAGACTGCCGTGTTGGCACCCTCGGTTCCACCGCTTGTGAAGATGACTTCGCCCGGGCGACATCCGATAGACGCCGCCACAAGATCGCGAGCTTCGTCAACGGCGCGGCGAGCTTCGCGCGCGAACTTGTGCGACCCAGAGGGATTTGCAAATACTTGGTCGCCGAATGGCTCCATTGCGCTGCGTGCTTCAGCCCGCAGAGGCGACGTTGCAGCGTGATCGAGATACACATATCCCGAAGGTGAAGTCTGCGACGGTGCCATATGGTCAGGCTACCGATGCAGACTGTGCTGGGTTCGCGTGGTGAACTACATGAGTGCCCGAACCGCCACAAGCATCGCCACACCACCACGACCCCGCGCTGTATGGCGACGCGTTCGCCGATGTATACGACGATTGGTATTCCCAGCTTGGCGATGACGACTTTGTTGAAGCCATCGCGCGCGAGATGGGGCCACAGCCATGTCGAGTTCTGGAATTGGGCGTGGGAACTGGACGCCTGTTGCATGCCCTACATGCGCTGCGCACCCCAATTGTCGACCTGATGACCGGAGTCGATTCATCCGCCAAGATGCTTCAGGTTGCTGCTGAACGCGGTACATCCTCCATTGCAACTCTTCACCAACTGGATTTCTCCGCAGAACTTCCCATGGGACCCTTTGACGTGATCTTTGTGGGGTACAACACCCTTTTCAATCTGCCCAGTACCGACGCAATTGCCGCGTGTCTTTCATTGGTCACCAATTCATTAAGTCCAACAGGAATTTTCATGACGGACCTTGTTATCCCCCATGGCGACTTTGAGGGCGAATACTCAGAAACACGCACCATGGCTAATGGAGACCACGTACGCAGCGTCAGTATTCATGACCCTCAGACACACACGATCTCGGGATATTTCGAACACCTCACTGACGAAACAGCCACTCGCCAACGTCCATGGTTTGTGCATTACCTCCTACCGCACGAACTAGACACCGTGGCGACACGCGCTGGGCTTGTTCTGCGCCATCGTTGGGCCGATGGTCACAACAGCCCGTTCAGCGCCGACAGTACTCGTCACATCAGTACCTATGCGAGGGTGAACTCTGACTGAACACCACCAGCCTCCACATAAAGAGGACAAATCCGACCTATCCTGAAAGCACCGTGAGTCAACTACGCCTGAATCTCCTCACCGGCCGATGGGTAACGGTGGTACCGAACAGGGCAAAGCGCAGTACCGACTTTGCCCCACGTGCACAACAAGTGGAAACAGACACCACTGCAGAATGTCCGTTCTGCCCTGGTTCTTCTCGACCCGATATCGCCTTGTATGAACAAACAGATACAAGTGGCGATTGGAAAATGCGAGTCGTCGCTAATCGATACCCCGCATTCGAAGGTGACGAGTCTCTGGCAGTGCGAAACCTTGGTCCTGTTCATGTCATGGCCGAAGCAAGCGGAACGCACGAAGTGTTCGTGTTCTCTCCTGAACACACAGTTCGTCTCGACATGTTCTCCGACGAAAAAATTGCCGAGCTCATGTCGGCCTTGAAGAGTCGCTTCATTGCACATGCAAACACACCGAACATTCGCTACACCCAAGCAATCGTGAATCACGGTCGCGAAGCCGGCGCATCGCTTGCACACCCACATGGCCAGTTGTTGGGTCTGCCGTTCGTTCCCGGCGAAATTCTTGAGGAAGAGAAAGCATTCGAACGTTTCAAGGGTGGCTGCATTGTGTGCACCACTGTTGAAGCCGAAACTCAGAGCGAACGCTTTGTCCTCGACAACGAACATGCCGTTGTGGTGTGTCCGTTCTGGAGCTCTAGCCCATTTGAACTTCTCATCATGCCCAAGGCACATCATCAGCACCTCACCGATTCATCTGATGAAGCCCTCACCGCAATGGGTATTGCAATTCGCGACTCACTCGCACACCTCGTACAAGTACTTGGCGATATTGCGTTCAACTTGGTGTTCCATACAGCGCCGTCGCACCACGAAGGCATGTATCACTGGCACGCACACTTATGGCCAAAACTCACCACCGCGGCTGGTTTCGAACGTGGCACCGGAGTCATGATCAACATCGTTGCTCCCGAAACTGCAGCCGCTGAGTTGCGCAGCGTATCGGTGCAGGCATAACCCGTGCCACAGATTCAAGTCTCCATCGACCTCAACGCCACTCCGCAAAAAGTGTGGGAAATCGTTGAACCAATAGAACGCCACATTGACTGGATGGCCGATGCTGTTGCCATTCGATTCCAAACAGAACAAACACGTGGCACTGGCACAAAGTTTTTCTGCGACACCAAAGTCGGCCCCATCAAATTGGTCGATGTCATGACAATCACTGCTTGGGAACCAGAGAAGGTCATGGGCGTCACGCACACCGGCGTTGTCACAGGCACTGGCGAATTCACCCTCGAACCCATTGGCACCACCGGTACCCGATTCACATGGACCGAATCGCTGGTGTTTCCATGGTGGCTTGGTGGCCCATTAGGTGCGCTGGTGGGTGGACAGATTGTGATGAAAGCAATTTGGCGACGCAACTTGCGCGAACTGAAAAAGCTTGTAGAAGCCGCCTAAACAAACAGGCGGATCAGGGCCGTCGTACCAACGCCCAAAACAATGATCACAGCGAACGGTAATTTTCTCCACGTTGCCAGTGCAGCAACCGCCAAACCCGCCGCGCGTGCATCGACACCAATTGTTTGACCCGCTGTGAACGTGTCCTTCGCAATCAGTGCGGCCAACAACGCAGCAGGGATTAGAAGCAAGCAACGCTCCACCACCGGCGGCATCGTTCGCTGTCCAACAATGACAGCACCCAGAAGTTTCAGCGCATACGCAGCTGCTGCCAGTGCAAACACAAAGGCCCAACTCACGGCGCACCATCCGTTTCATCGTGTTTCGCTACTACAGACGGCGCGATTCCAAACAACATTCCCGCAGCCGACACCAAAATTGGAAGGCCCACTGGCATAAATGGCGCCAAGCCAACTGCAATCACTGCACCAAAAGCTGCGGCGCACTTTCCTGCTGGTGTTCGTAGATGAGGCGCCAACATTGCGATGAACATCACAGGAAACGCAGCATCTAATCCAAAATCGCTGGGATTGATGTTTGATCCAATCACCGCACCAAACAGAGTTCCCAGGTTCCAACTGGCATACAAAATAGGTGCCGACACCCAGAAAGCAGTTCTACGCACCTGTTCGTCACTCTCGGCTGAAACAAGGGCTGTTGTTTCGTCAATCACCCACTGCGCGCCAATCAGTCGAGTAGGAAGCGAGCTACGGCGCAACACTGGCGAGAGAGCCAACCCATACACGGCGTTGCGCCCAGACAGTAAAACTGCACCACCGAATGCACTTGCAACACTTCCACCCGATGCCAACACACTCACCGCCGACATCTGAGATGCACCGGTGAACACCAACAGCGACATCACGCACGCCTGTGCAACAGATGCCCCTGCAGACACTGCAAGAACACCGAACGACGTACCAAAAACAACGAACGCAATGCCGATAATCAGCGAAGCATTAATAAACCGACGCGCTTCAGGCGCGCGAAAGTGGTGCATGTCAGCGACCAGTAAACGTGGCCTTGCCAGGTCCGTTCTCTAAGAAACTCTTTACACCAATTTGACTGTCTTGGGTAGTGAACACTTCGCGGAAGGCGTCCAGTTCGCCGCGAAGCCCGTTCTCCAATGTTGTGTTCATTCCATCATCAACCACACGCTTAATGAGACGTGATGCTTGTGCGGCTCCACTTGCAATGCCATCGGCCAATTCGCGCGCACGGATCATGAGCTGATCAGGTTCTACCACTTCGTCGGCAAGCCCGATACGTAGTGCCTCATCAGCTTTAACTTGACGACCCGTGATCATCATTTCTTTGGCCCTACTTGCACCCACCAAACGAGGCAAACGTTGAGTGCCGCCACCGCCGGGGATGATGCCCAAAAGAATTTCTGGTTGACCAAAGACTGCTTTTGTTGATGCAATGCGATAGTCACAGGCCATTGCTAACTCGCAACCACCGCCCAATGCGTAACCACTAATTGCAGCAATAGTGAAAGCCGGAAGTGCAGCAACAGCATTGAGCGCTTGGTGGAAGAGACCACCGATAGTGGTGGCTTCATCGGGACCACCAAACTCAGAGATTTCTGCACCCGCAGCAAACAATCTGTCTCCACCCGTGATGATGACTGCGTGAGCATCCTGCAGTTGAACACTGGTTGCATGAGAGTGAATTGTGGTCAACATGTGCGATGACAACGCATTCACTTTTGGTGCATTCAGTGTGAGAACTACAACACCTTTCGCAGGAGAATCAACAAGGACCACTTCATCAGCAGACATCTATGCACCAACACCCTTCAGCATTTCGTCCGCAGCAGACCACGGATCAATCGTTCTGTTCAACACATCACGCTGTAACGCATCCCATTTTTCGCCCGTGCAAATGTCACGTGCTCGTTGTTCAAGTCGTCGCGCCACAATTTCGCGCAGTTCTTCTCGCAAACGAAACTCGCGGCGCTTGACCAATTCACCAGACTCTTCAATAGACGCACGATGCTCTTGAATTGCGTTCCATAAATTGGGAACGCCCTCACCTGTGTTACCGACTGTTGCAACAATGGGAGGCCGCCATGCATCGTGTGGCAAATCGCTGAGTTCCAGCATTTGTTCAATATCGCGGCGAGTTTCTTCTACGCCTTTACGGTCTGCCTTGTTGATGACAAAAATGTCGGCAATTTCCATGAGGCCTGCTTTGTTGGCTTGAACAGAGTCACCCCAACCGGGGTTCAGCACCACCACTGTTGTGTCAGCCTTGCCAGCAATTTCAACTTCCACCTGACCAACACCAACGGTCTCCACCAAGATCCATTCGCGTCCCACTGCATCCAACATGCGGATCGCCTCAGGTGTAGAGAGTGATAATCCGCCAAGATGCCCACGCGTTGCCATTGAGCGAATGAAGACGCCTGGGTCTGTGGCATGGTCTTGCATTCGCACGCGGTCACCCAAAATTGCACCACCGGTGAACGGTGAAGAGGGGTCAATCGCCAACACTGCAATTTCCATCTGGAGAGCACGCAGATGTTTAATGACCGCGCTGGTCAGTGTGCTTTTTCCAGCGCCAGGAGCGCCAGTAATGCCCACGGTGTAGCCCTTGCCGCCACGTTGATAGGCAAGTCGTCCCACTTCGCGCGCCACAACATCTCCGCGCTCAAGCAACGACAACACGCGCGCTAGTGCTGCGCGGTCTCCGGCACATGCCGCATCAAACAATTCCGCGGGACTGAGATTTCTCCGGCTCACTTATGCGACCTGCACAACCTCGGTCACACCGTCGATTCGGTCACGCATGATGCGCTCGATACCAGCCTTCAACGTTTGATCGGAAGCTGGGCATGTGGTGCACGCACCAGTGAGAGTGACAGTGACAACACCGGTCTCTTCATTGACCTCGCGCAAAATGATGTCTCCACCGTCGGCCTGCAATGCGGGCCTGATGACCTCGATTGTCTCTTCAACCTGCTGAAGCATCGACATGACGTCCTCCAATTCCCCTAGAACGATACCCACCAACAGCACCTACTCGCCTACGCTCGTGGGCATGTTGGCGCACCAAGGTGGATGGGACGAGTTCCTCTATGCCGCGGTCCCCATCCTGCTCATCGTTGGCCTACTACGCCTCGCTACACAACGAGCCAAGCAACAACAACAGTTGTCGGAACAAGATCAGGCCGAATCAGCAGTTACGACGGACGAACTCGACTAATCGAGGCACCCAGCGAAGCCAGTCGACCCACAATGTCGTCATACCCACGATCAATGTGGAACACGTCACCAATTTCAGTGATTCCGGGGGCTGCCAACCCTGCCACCACCAACGCGGCACCGGCCCGAATATCGGGAGCCACGACCGACGCACCATGCAGATGCGCAACGCCTCGCACCACCGCATGATGGCCATCAATGGTGATATCGGCACCTAACTTGCGCAGCTCTTCCACATACCGAAAACGACCTGGATACAGATTTTCAGTAACAATCCCCACTCCGTCAGCGATGGACAACATGGCAACGATCAGCGGCTTGTAGTCAGTGGCAACGCCCGGGTACGGAAGCGTGGCGACATCGATGGAATGCAATCGCTCTGGGGCAGTTGCAGTAATGCCATCGGTGTCGATGTGAAATGCGATTCCCATATCTGTGAATCGAGACAACATCATCCCCATATGTTCAGCATTTGCACGAGCAACTCGAATTGTTCCGCCACACATGGCAACCGCAGCAATGTATGTAGCCGCCTGCACACGGTCAGTCACAACTTCGTGAGTCACCGCCTGTAATGACGAGGGTTCAACTCCGGTGACCACCAATGTTGATGTTGCAACGCCATCAATGCGCGCACCCATCTTCTTCAACATCTCACACAAGTCAACAATTTCTGGTTCGCGAGCAGCGTTGCGAATAGTTGTCACACCATCTGCGAGCACCGCTGCCATCAAGATGTTTTCTGTTGCTCCAACACTGGGGAATTCAAAATCGATATCTGCACCGTGCAACCGCGAACAGCGACCAGTGATTCCTTCAGAGGTCACATCGAACTCAGCACCCATTGCTTCAAGCCCACGGAGATGCATGTCGATGGGTCTGCCACCGAAATCGTCGCCGCCAGGAAGTGCGATATCAATCTGCCCAAAACGACCAAGCAGTGGGCCCACCACATTCACAGACGCTCGAATTCGATCTGCCAGTTCAAACGGGGCAACCGGAGTGATGTTGCCCGAATTGCGAATGACCACATGCTGACCCACTTCCCCCTGTGGTGCGGGTCGACGTTCAATCTGAAGTCCGAGCGCCATCAGCAAGTCGGCCATGATGACAACGTCGTCAATCACCGGAGCATTGGTGAGTACATACTGCCCATCAGCGAGCAAGGCGGCCGCCATCAACTTCAGTACCGAATTCTTTGCCCCCGGGACCACAACCTCGCCAGAAAGCGGACCACTGTGAGCCGCGACAATGATGTCGTTTTCACGAGTGGACTCTTCAAGCATGGCTATCAGTATGCTCCCGCCGTGCCCTCCAATGGGAGTACCTCCCGATTCCGCTTGCCCACATGGGCCTCCCCCAGTGATTCCTTCACGCCCCGCCAGCGCCATGTGCTGATCTTGATGGCATTGGCATCAATGTCATCGGCCTTTGTCAACACGCTGTTCACACAGACAGTCGCCTATGCCGCAGACGAATTCAACATCGGCAATTCAGGACAAGGAATTGGAGCTGCCATTGTTCGATGGGGAATCATCATCTGCTTACCCATCGTGGCGCTCGCAGACAAACGCGGGCGTCGACCCATGATGATTGCAACTGCGTGGGCCGCACCAATCATCACGGCGCTCGGTGCACTATCGCCATCGTTCCCCTTCTTGGTGGCAACTCAAGCAGTGGGGCGACCACTGGGACTCACATTGGACATCTTGATAGCAGTTGTCGCAATTGAAGAAATGCCGCGCAACTCACGGGCGTACGCCACAGGCTTCCTCGCTGTAGTGAGCGGAATTGGAGCAGGTGTAGCCGTTGCATCACTTCCACTCGCAGACATCAGCGAAACATCGTGGCGTTATGCATATGTGGTCACGTTGGTGTGGCTTGTTGTTGCGTTGGCATTAATGAAGTGGTTACCAGAATCGGAGAGATTCACACAACACATCACAACACGCCTTAGTCGTTTTGAAGCGCGTGCAATTCTTCGCAACAACATCGGACGAATCTGCAGTGTGGTGTTCTTGACAAATCTCTACATTGCAACTGCTTCTATCTTTCAAAATCGCTACCTGAAGGAAGACCGCGGATACTCGGCCGCTCTTGTTGCACTCTTCACTGTTGCCACAAGCGCCCCTGCATCCCTCGGACTAATAATTGGCGGACGCGTGGCTGATGAACGGGGTAGACGTGTTCTCGGCGCAGTACTTGTTCCATTAGGTGCCCTGTTGCTAGCCCTTTCGTTTAATACCTCGGGTGTGTTGATGTGGACTGTGGCTATTGCAGGCGGGCTTTCCTTCGGTGTGTCGTATCCGGCCATGGCGGTGTACCGCGGAGAGTTGTTCCCCACAGCAGTGCGCAGTCTTGCTGGGGGCATCATCATGACATCGGCGTTGATTGGCGGAAGTCTTGGCCTCATTGCCGGAGGACACATTATTGATACTGGAGTGCGCTACGGAACCGTCATGTTGTGGTTGGTGCTTGGTCCTGCGGTTGCATCACTTGTTGTGTGGTTTCGTTATCCAGAAACGGCACACAAGGAACTTGAGGAGATCACCCCAATTGCATCACCCACTGGTGAATGATCTCAGCTACTTCATTATCTTTTCGGGCCAATTCATGTCGAGCATTTTCAATCCAGTGCCACGCGACATGGCTTGGCACTACTGAAAATGCTGTCGACAATTCATCGGGGCTTCCAAAATCATCTTTCGTTCCACTCACACACAACGTGGGTACATCAATACGGGGTAAGTGTTCAGTCCTTAATGTGTCTGGCTTTTTTGGGGGATGCAACGGATACGACACCAACACAAGTCCAGCAACGTGAAGTGGATCATCGTTATCTGCCACTGCCATGGAACACATCCGCCCGCCCATGGATCGACCACCAATCACAAGCGACGTTGTCTCAACGCCTAGCGACTGCGCGAATGCACGCACTTCGGCTTTGACACATTGAATTAACACAGGCGCCTTGTCAGGAAATGATCGTCCTGATTTTCGGTATGGAAAATCAACGCGCGCAATGGGAATTGGCTGCATGACATTTTCAATCGCCAGCAGCGATGAATGCTGTGAAGACGAACCTGAACCGGGAAACAGCACCATTCCCGCAATTCCGGTCACAATGCCTCCAACAAAATGCGGCGTGCTTCGGTGACATCCATGATTGCTTTGCCCGCATTCTTGTCGCTTCCGCCGTGATCCGGATGCACTGCACGCAATCGGTCGCGATATCGAGCGGTAATTTCTCGCTTCGACGGTTTCACAGTGCCGCCGGGGAAACCAAGAATGTCAAGTGCCCATGCACGTGGATCTGCCAACGCCGACACTGACGACGAGCGCGAGCCGGCCAAATACGCAATAAACGATGGTCCGATGGGGCCACGCCACGTGAACGCACGACGCATCACAGGAATGAGTGAGCGTCGAATGTCATCGTCTAATCGCTCAAGTGCATAAATACATCCGAGCACTTGCTGCAAAGGCGTTCCGTTGCTAGACATCTCGAATTCAACGGTGTCGCCCACGCCCATCATTCGATGTGTGCTGTATGTAAGACCATGACGGTCAACTTGAAATCTGTGGCGAAGTCGCGGTTGCACAACGCGCGAACCGCGCTCAATTTCAGACAACAATCTCTGCACGTCAACATGCAGATCTTCATCAACATCTTTGATGTGCACCGCAAGCACAGCACCCAGCAAGATTCCCCCAAAGCCAGGTGCTGGATCGACCGGCAGATACAGATGACCTAGCGCCAAGCGACGAGTAGGTGCGATAGGCCGTGAATGAAAGATTTCTAGCTCGGCCAACAGCATGTCTGTGACGCTATCCACACTTCAAGGATGGAAGTCCCTTCGTGCCGTGTTCTGTGTGACACACCCTTCTGAGACGATGACAGCGCATCACGAGTATCGCGGTAACACGCGATCAGCAACCGAGCCAGACCGGCCACGGTGCTTGCGTCTCGGGTGGTGGGGTCTTTACCTTTCTCCCCCACCCTCCGAGGCGGATGCGGCGCCGTCAGGCCATGACTGCGCACAAGCACTGGTCGGTCACTTCACACAGAAGGAGAACCGCCATGACTGACACGCGCTACGGCACCACACCACCCAATAACCCCGAGCAATATCGATACGCCCTCACATATGAACACGTGGAAAAGGTGCTTCATTACACCCACATCTACCCAAACCTTCATGGATACACCAAAGGCTTTTTTGCAAAGAACTACCCCGGAGAATCTCTTCATTCATTCATGACAGTGTTCACAGTTGCGGGAATCTTGACCAAACGTGGAACTCAACGCCCTGGCGGTCGATGCAGAGCTCGGTTCCACACCATCTACTTCACCAATGAACTCAACTTCTATGTTCAATGGGAACGTCGCCGTTCATCCAAGCCGACTGAGGAATGATTCGGTTAACAAAAACTCTCGAATCACACTGCGTGATTCCTTGAATCCATGACCTTCGCCTTCCATCACTTCCAGCTGCACGTTTCCACCAGCAGCACGAACAACATCTTGTAATCGTTGCGAGTGAATCAATGGCACGGATCTGTCCTGGTCACCATGAAAAATCAACGTAGGAATATGAGCGATGCGATGGGCAAATGTCAATGGTGTTCGTGCGTGCAAAATGGGATCACCTGATTCTTCGGCACCCAAGAGTTGCGGCATGTAATGAGTTTCAAACGGGTCATCACCGCGCATGATGTTGGGCAGATCAACCACCGGGTATGACAACACCATTCCAGCAATGTGCTCCGGCGCACGCACGGCACAGTTCAACGCAGTTAGCCCACCAGCACTTCCACCCATTAACACGGTGCGCTCTGCGCGATACCCGAACACACGTTGAACATGTCGCAACACCGCTGCAGTGTCATCGGCATCGCGCTCGCCCCAGTATCCGTGTAACGCATCAACAAATGCACGACCGTGGCCGGTTGTTCCACGATGGTCCACCACCACCACAGACCAACCCCGCGATGTCCAGAATGGAATGCGAGAACGAAAAGTGACTTGCCATTGATCAGTGGGGCCACCATGCACCCACACAATCAATCCGTACGGGTGCTTTGAAGAGCGATACAACCGATATGGAATAGCGACACCATCATTGTCTGCTTCATGAACCGATGGCTCCACCAATTCGGCATCAATCTCCGCAGTACGCCATTCATCATCGCCGCTACACGCACCGATGGTTCGAACCGGCGCAGATATGTCTGCGACGTTGTACATCACCACTTGCGTTGGAGTACGCGCACCAGTTCGTAAAGCCGCAATCGTGTCGCCTTCCCACGAGACACAACCGTGTACCGCTCGACCAATCATGTGTCGTTCATCAGCAATGCGGTCATACACCCACAGAGAACCAAAGCCTTTTTCGTTGCGTGTGTACGCCACTTTTGTTCCATCCGTGTTGAAACACCATGACCGTTGTCCCGAACCCCAGGTAGGGCCGCCGTGTTCGCATTCGTCGTCAATCACAACATCGTGAGAAACATAACGATCACCAAAGATGCGAACATTGTTCACACCGTTGCGATCATCAATGTAACCAAAGCTGTTACCGGCAGTGCTAAAACGTGGCTGCTGCACAGCAACACCCGGCTGCGATGGTTCCGGATACACCGTGCTTTCGGTCCATGGCATGTGGGGACAATCCCAGGTGACGCACATTCCATCTGAGCCCGCAGCAGCATCCATTGCGAACGCCGATGCGCGATACACACACCACGCATCACCACTATCGGCATGACATCCCCACAATTCTTGCCAATCAGCAATGGCATACACCGTGCGATTCATGTAATCGAAGACCGGAGTAGACCACGACCGCGTGACATCAAACGGCAATCGCCGCATCACTCCGGGCTCATCACCCAACATGGGCACTTCAACAATTCCATCCGTTTTGGTCACAACAAAGACGCGACGCCCATCGTTGTCCCACACATGAACTCCGCCAGACAGCCCTCGCCCCGTCACGGGCTGAGGGTCTCGCAACAGCACCACTTCATCGTGTGGCGAATCAACAGGCCACATCACCAGCCGCGTCAGTGAGCCATTCAGTCCGGGTTCAGAAACAATCGCTGACACCCACCGACCACCTGGCCGAACTCGGGTATCGGTGATGTCACGGCTCGCGAGACACAGTGGGAGGGGTATCTGGGGCACCGCGTCAGGCTAGTGAGGGAACTACGGTGGAGATATGCCAACAGAGCGCCCCGACCGAAATCTCGCACTTGAACTTGTCCGCACCACCGAATCAGCCGCCATGGCTGCGTCGCGCTGGGTGGGACGTGGAGACAAGATTGGCGCCGATGGTGCAGCGGTTGACGCCATGCGTACTGTTTTGGCCACAGTCCCCATGTCGGGCGTTGTTGTCATTGGTGAGGGTGAGAAAGACGATGCACCCATGTTGTTCAACGGTGAAGAAGTTGGCGACGGTTCGCACCCACTCACCGACGTTGCCGTCGACCCGATTGATGGAACATCACTCACAGCATCAGGCAGAGGAAACGCCATCTCGGTGATTGCCGTGTCTGAGCGTGGCACCATGTACGACCCAGGCCCATGTTTCTATATGGAGAAAATTGCAGTGGGTCCAGACGCAGTCGGATCTATCGACATCACGGCTTCTCCCACCCAGAACCTGAAGTGGATTGCAAAAGCCAAAGGCGAATCAGTGCGCGACCTCACCGCAATGATTTTGGATCGCCCACGACACGAAGAACTCATTGAAGAAGTGCGTCAGTCCGGTGCACGCATCAAGTTGATTTCTGACGGCGATATTTTCTCGGCAATCGCCACTGCATGGCCAAACGCCGGCGTTGACGTCATGTTCGGAATTGGCGGAACACCCGAAGGTGTTGTTGCCGCTGCAGCGTTGAAGTGCATGGGAGGCGAAATTCAAGGACGCCTGTGGCCACGCAACGACGCCGAGCGCAATGAAGCAATTTCACAGGGCTACAACTTGGATCAGATTCTGACCACCAATGATTTGGTGAAGGGCGATAACTGCTTCTTCGCTGCAACTGGTGTGACCGATGGTGAACTACTGCAGGGAGTTCGCTTCACGCCAGGCCTCGTTCACACACAGAGCCTCGTAATGCGTTCACGCAGTGGAACAGTGCGCTTGATTGACGCACAACATCGCCTCGACAAGATTGGCGAGTTCTCTGCCGTTGACTACAGCTGAATAAATAAAAAGGGGCCGTGCGCCACCTACTCAGCACACGACCCCTTCCCTGCGAAGAAGAACGACCCTACTTATCGTCCTTCTTGTTGCGATCTTCTTCCGCAATTTTCTCTTCGAAGAAATCTGCATCGTCTCGCCATGTGCCCGAACGCTTCATGTCTCGCATCTTCTTCACGCTTGCAGACAAGCTTTCAAACGCGAGGTTTGTACCAATATCGCTTGCCGCGAACGACTGGATGTTGCCCTGCTTCATTCCCATACGACTCGCATCGCCATACGCATCGAGCGCTGCTGACAAGAACACAAAGGTCCAGCCTTGCTTCTCGCACTCAGCGATGAGCTTCTGCACCTTCTTCAAGGTGTATTCAGTGCTCTCGTTTTCTTCGCCATCTGTAATGGTGACAAAAACAATGTCTTCAGCGGGGAGAGCATTTTGAGCACGAAGCTCTTGGTTCGTGCGTGCTCGAGCAATGAGCAAGCCGGTTGCGTCGAGAAGCGGTGTGCCGCCACGTGGAATGAAGGTGTCTTCGGTGAGATCGACCACTTCGTCAATGGGAACACCTGCAGCGATGATTTCTTGACGATTGCTGGAGTCGAACTGCACCAAGGTGACGCGAACGTCTGAGCCTTCCTTCTTTTGCTCACGAATGAATGTGTTGTAGCCGCCGATGACGTCGCGAGCGATGGATGACATGGACCCCGAGCGGTCCAGGAGGATGTAAAGGTGGGTATAGGTATTTGCAGTGTTCATGGCTTCTCCTTTGCCTAAATGCACACCCATTTAAGGTGATGTGTACCATTATTACGAAGGGGTGTGTCAGGCTTCCCTGAAAGGAGAAAATGGCGTCATTGGCGTGATGGCGCACGAGTTTCGTGACGCAAAGGTGGCGTCACTACATCGAGATTCCCCGTCTTGCGACCGCGGAAATGGTCTCGCTAGTGCGAGCTGGTGCCGAGGCCACCCACTGCTGACAAACGTGCATGAGCGCGGCGCAGATCGGCCTCTACTTCGGCGCTGTGTTCGCCGCGCATCTGCTCCTCGGCACGAGCCTTGGCGGCCTGTGCACGGGCAACATCGATGTCTTGTTCAAGTTCTGCAGCGTCAGAGAGGATGGTGACATGGTCTGCACCCACCTCGACAAAGCCCAGGTGAACAGCCAAGTTCTGGATGGATCCGTCGGCCAGATAGATGCGTGTGTGGTTCTCGGTGAGCGCACCAAGGAACGCAGCGTGTCCGGGCAAGAATGCCACTTCGCCACCTTCCAGAGTGCGTGTAATCACCTGAGTGGCGTCTCCGGAAAAGAGAACCCGCTCGGGTGACACCACTTCCACGCGCATCGCGCCGTTGGACTCAGCCATTATGCGTTCTCCTGAAGAGCCTTTGCCTTTGCGAGCACTTGCTCAACAGATCCGACGTTGAGGAATGCCTGTTCTGGCACTTCGTCAAGTTCACCGTTGATGAGCGACTCGAACGACTCAACTGTTTCTGCCACAGGAACGTATTCACCCTTAACGCCGGTGAACACTTCTGCAACATAGAACGGCTGCGACAAGAAGCGCTGAACCTTACGTGCACGAGACACGATGAGGCGGTCCTCTTCGGACAATTCGTCAAGACCAAGAATTGCGATGATGTCTTGCAGTTCCTTGTAGCGCTGCAAGATTTCCTGCACGCGACGAGCAACGGCGTAGTGACGATCACCAACGGTCTCTGGCGTCAGAATTGTTGATGTTGACGCAAGTGGGTCCACTGCGGGATAGATACCCAACGATGCAATGGAACGTGACAGTTCGGTTGTTGCATCCAAGAAGGTAAACGTGGTGAACGGTGCTGGGTCGGTGTAGTCGTCTGCAGGCACGTACACAGCTTGCAGTGACGTAATTGAACGTCCGCGAGTTGATGTAATGCGCTCTTGCAGCTGACCCATTTCGTCAGCAAGTGTTGGCTGATAACCCACGGCTGATGGCATACGGCCAAGCAGCGTTGACACTTCTGATCCGGCCTGCACGAAACGGAAAATGTTGTCAATGAACAACAACACGTCCTGGTTCTGTACGTCACGGAAGTACTCGGCCATTGTCAATGCTGACAATGCAACGCGCAGACGCACGCCTGGTGGTTCGTCCATCTGTCCGAACACAAGTGCGGCTTTCTCGAACACACCCGACTCTTCCATTTCCAAACGAAGGTCGGTACCTTCACGTGTGCGCTCGCCCACTCCGGCGAACACAGACACACCACCGTGCTTTGACGCCACGCGGTTGATCATTTCGGTAATGAGAACGGTCTTACCCACGCCTGCACCACCGAACAAGCCGATCTTTCCACCAGCGAGATATGGGGTGAGAAGGTCGATGACCTTAATTCCAGTTTCGAACATGCGCTTCGATGGCTCGAGGGTGTCGAATGCTGGCGCGGTGCGGTGGATGTCCCAACGCTCGATGTCGTTGAAGTCTGAGTTGTTGCCGTCAAGCACTTCACCCCACACGTTCCAAACGTGACCGAGTGTGCGGTTACCCACCGGCACCTGAATGCCGTGTCCGGTATTGCGTACGGGAGTACCGCGACGCAAACCGTCGGTTGGCTTCAAACACACGGCACGCACGCGGCTGTCACCCAGCTGCTGTGCAACTTCAGCGAGCACCTTTGTGGTGGTTCCGTCGACAATAATGTCGAACTCAATTGCCGTGTTCAATTCGGGCAGTGCGCCACGAGGGAACTCGACGTCGATAACGGGACCGGCAATTGCCACTACCCGACCGTCTTGATGTGTCTCTGTCATGCTCATCTGGATTTCTCCTACTTGTTCGCTCTTAGTTCCCCGCCGACATGGCTTCGGCTCCGCCGACAATTTCCATGATTTCGGTGGTGATCGAGTCCTGACGGGCTCGGTTCATGATTCGTGAAAGGTTCTTGATTAATTCTTCGGCGTTGTCGGTGGCCGACTTCATTGCGCGCTGGCGGAATGCATGTTCCGATGCTGCTGCGTTCAAAAGTGCGGCATATACACGTGCTTCGACATAACGAGGAAGAAGTGTTTCAAGGATGGTGTCTGGCGATGGTTCGAATTCGTAGTCGCGGCCAGCTTCATTCTTTCCGTCGCCACCTTCTGCTGTTGCAGTATCGAGTGGAACCAACGGACGCTGCACCACTTCTTGGTTACCAGCGGTAATGAAGCGGGTGTACACCAACTCAACTCGGTCAACTTCGCCAGACTCGTACAAGCCGGTGACGTACTCGCCGATTTCTTTTGCGATGGCGTAGTTCGGATTGTCGGTGAAGCCGGTGTACGACTTACCGATGTTGTATCCACGGAAGCGGAAGTAACTTTCAGCTTTACGACCAACAGCAATGATGGTGTGTGCACGACCCTGCAACGCGTCTTGCTTAATTTCACCTTCAGCGGCGCGCATAACACCTGAGTTGTAACCACCACACAGACCGCGGTCAGCGGTAAGCACCACGTAACACACGTTCTTCACGGTGTCACGACCAGCCAACAACGGTGCTTCAGAACCAGCACCTGCAGCTGACAAGTCTCGTACTACTTCAGTGATCAACTCGCTGTAGGGCACGGCGGCGGCGACGCGTTGCTGCGCCTTCACAATGCGCGATGCAGCAATGAGCTCCATTGCGCGCGTGATTTTTTTCGTCGCCTGCACGGAGCGAATGCGTCCGCGCAGAATGCGTTCCTGACCACCAGCCACTTAATTACTCCGTTGCAAGTGTTTTGTTGCTTGCTGCTTCACCGAGTGCTTCAGCATCGGTTGCAGTGGGATCGACTGAGCCAGCCTTTGGTCCGCTGACCTTGAACTGAGCCTTGAATGCCGAGACGATGTCACCCATGTCTGCAGGAACGTCGGCCTTGCCGTTGGTGCGCAACTCAGCAAGCATCGCACCGTGGCGTGCACGGACATACTCCAACAATTCGGATTCGAAACGACGAACGTCTGCTACCGGAATGTCATCGAGATAACCCTTCGTTCCAGCAAAGATGGACACCACTTGCTCTTCAACAGGCATCGGCGAGTTCAGACCCTGCTTCAGCAATTCCACCAAGCGGTATCCGCGCTCAAGCTGTGCCTTCGACACTGCGTCAAGTTCTGAACCGAATGTTGCGAACGCTTCCAATTCACGGAACTGTGCGAGGTCCAACTTCAATGTTCCTGACACGCTCTTCATTGCCTTGGTCTGTGCTGCGCCACCAACTCGTGACACCGACACACCTACGTCAACTGCGGGACGAACACCGGACTTGAAGAGGTTGTCCTGCAAGTACACCTGACCATCGGTGATGGAGATCACGTTGGTAGGAATGTAGGCAGATACGTCGCCAGCCTTTGTTTCAATCACTGGCAATGCAGTCAATGAACCGGCACCCTTGTCGTCACTGAGCTTTGCAGCGCGCTCAAGAAGGCGGCTGTGTAGGTAGAACACGTCTCCGGGGTATGCCTCACGGCCTGGTGGACGACGGAGCAACAACGACATCTGGCGGTAAGCCTCTGCCTGCTTTGACAAGTCGTCGTACACGATGAGTGCGTGCTCACCGTTTTCCATCCAGTGCTGACCAATTGCACAGCCAGAGTATGGAGCGAGGTACTTGAACGGTGCAGGCTCTGATGCAGGTGCTGCAACAACAACTGTGTACTCAAGCGCACCGTATTGACGCAGTGTTTCCACTGTTTGTGCAACGGTGGATCCCTTCTGACCGATTGCAACGTAAATGCACTTCACACCAAGACCACGCTGGTTGATGATGGTGTCGATGGCAACAGTGGTCTTGCCCGTCTTACGGTCGCCAATGATGAGCTCGCGCTGACCACGACCAATGGGTGTCATTGCGTCGATTGACTTAATACCTGTCTGAAGTGGCTCGTGCACTGGCTTACGACCCATGATGCCCGGTGCCTGAATTTCCACGCGGCGGTCGATACCACCAACGATGTCACCCTTGCCGTCAATTGGCTCACCAAGTGCGTTTACCACGCGACCAAGAAGCGCATCACCAACAGGAACGGACAAGATGCGTCCGGTTGCCTTTACTGGTTGACCCTCTTCAATGGCATCTGCATCACCAAGAACAACAGCACCGATTTGTGCTTCGTCAAGGTTCAATGCGATACCAACAGTGCCGTCTTCAAATTCGAGCAACTCGTTTACTGCGCAATCGGGCAATCCCGTGACGCGAGCAATACCGTCGCCGACTTCTGCAACGCGACCAACGGTCTGCGCTTCGAGTGACTGGCTATAGCCAGCAAGACCACTCGTGATCGCTGACGCGATGTCGTTGGCGGAAAATGTGATGTCTGCCATGTCTTCCTTCTTTTTCGCGATTCTTTACAACCGGCTCTTCAGCTGGTCGAGTGAGTGACGGACTGAACCATCGATGACTTTGTCGCCAACGGTGGCAACCAAACCACCGACGACGGACGGATCGACAACAACTTTGAGATTCACTTCGGAACCAGTTGCTTTCGCAAGTGCTGCGGCAAGACGAGTCTGCTGATCGTCAGACAGCGCAACTGCACTGCGAACCTCTGCGACTTGACGTCCCTGACCTTTTGCAACTCCGGCAGAAATCTGCTCGGCGATGGCGCGGAGGTCACGTGCGTGCCCGGCGCCAATGACGAGAGCAAGACACTGTGCGGTGACGCGATGGCCTTTGCCTTCGAGCAACTGCTCAACAATTGATTGACGAACTGCAATAGGAAGAAGTTCATCATTCAACTTGCTACGCAGTGAATCGTTCGCGTCAATTGCGCGAACAACTGCAGAAAATTCTGATTCAACCTGAACAAGTACACCTTCAGCGGATGCAATGTTGTTGATTGCGTTGACGTATGCGTCAATGGTGCTCATCGTGCGCTCCCCACTTTCGAGATGAAGCTCTCAATGAGATCTTGACGAGAAGCGTCATTCATTGACTGCGCAACAACGCGCTCTACTGCAACAGCAGACAAGCGTGTGATTTCAGCACGAAGCTCGTCACCAACCCGCGAGGAAGCATTCGCGATGTCGGCCATTGCCTTGGCTTCAATGTCTTTCATCTCTGCATCAATGCGTGCACGGCCCTCGGACAGCAATGCTGCTGCCTGCTGGTCTGCTTCGGCAATCAAACGTGCGCGCTCGGACTGAATGTCACCAAGTGCGGTACGAATTTGCGCTGCCTCTTGCTCGGCAGATGCTTTTGCGTTGCGAGCAGAATCAATTTCATTTTGAATTCGCTCGGTACGTGCTGCCAATGACTTCTTCGCAAGTGGGCCTGCAAACTTCACCAATGAACCGATGATGATGACGGACGCGAGACCGCCGTAAATCAACTCGAAGCGCTTTGGAATGAACCAGTGCGGGGATTGTGAAGGGTCACCAGCAGCGAGAAGTGTGGAGATAATGCTCATCACTTGCCTGCGCTTTCCATGACTTGCTTGACTGCTTGATCAACCACCGATTGATCGGGGCGTGAACCAGTTGCCAACTCAGCGGCACGTGACACCACGGTGGCAACTGCTGTCGCTACCTGTGCTTGACCCGCTGCACGAGCAGAAGCATTTGCTGCTTCCGCATCTTGACGGGCACTTGCGATGCGCGCGTTCACTTCGGCCAAGCGAGCAGTGCGCTCGTTATCCAAAGTTTGACGAGCCGCGTCGACACGACCTGCTGCTTCAGTACGAGCTGCAGCAAGCGCGGCTTCGTAGTTAGCAACATCGTCGCGTGCGCTTGTCTTGACCTGGTCTGCACCTTCAATGTTTGAACGAATGGATGCGTAGCGCTGATCCATTCCCTTTTTCAGTTTGGGGAACAGCACGTAACGCATGACCACCAGCAACACAAAGAATGCGCCGGCGGGCCACAGAATTTCTTTCGGTTCTGCAGCAATTGGGTTTGGCCCTGTGTCAACGGTTTCACCCGCTGCCACATCATCAGCTTGGACCAATGCGGCAACAACCGCAGGGTCTTCTGATGTCAGCCGTACTCCAACGACTCCATCGCTCGATTTGGTGACTATCGCAGTCAGCATTTCAACTCCTGTACTCCGATTATTCGGAGAGAGAAAACGGACGGGGACTCAGTTTGCGACTTAGGCGAACTTGAGAAGAATGAACACCACGAATCCGATAAGCGCGAGCGCTTCGGTGAACGCGATGCCAAGGAACATGGTGGTACGAACCATGCCGGCAGCTTCAGGTTGACGGGCCATTGCTTCGACGGACTTGCCGACGAGGTTTCCGATACCAAGTGCTGGTCCGATAGCTGCGAAACCGTATGCCAGACCTGCACCCATTGCGGTGAGACCGTCACCGGTGCTTGTGCCAGCTTCTACTGCTGCTTCTTCGGCTGCAATAAGCAGTGAAAGTGCTTCCATTTTTCTTTTCTCCTAGTTAGTTGGTTGTGGTTGGGAGACCGTGTGTGATTAGTGCTCTGCGTGCACCGCACCGCCGATGTATACGGCAGCGAGAATGACGAAGATGTACGCCTGCAAGAAGCCCACCAACACTTCGAATGAAGTGATGAAGAGCAACATGAAGAAAGGCAAGATTCCGACAGGAATCAGTACCACGTCTTTTGCCTGGAAGAGTGCTTCAGACAACAGTGCGAATGTAATGAGAAGAATGTGACCGGCCAGCATGTTTGCAAACAAACGAACTGCCAACGAGAACGGACGAACAAAGAACACCGAGATCAATTCAATGGGTGTTACCAAGATGTACAACGCCTTCGGCACTCCTGGGGGGAACAACACACTCTTGAAGTAACCAAAGAAACCTTGGTGCTTGATACCTGTGGCGTTAAAGACCACCCATACGAGCAACGCCAAGAACATGGGAACACCCATACGAGCAGTTGCTGGCATCTGGAAGAACGGAATGATTCCTGGAACGTTGCACAAGTAAATGAACAGGAACATGGTCAACAAGAATGGAGTCCATCCAAGACCTTCCTTGCCCATGGTCTGCATGATGATTCCATCTTCGATGAACTCAACAATGATTTCTGCAAGGTTGCGTGATCCCTTTGGTGCATCGTCGGACGGACGACGTGTTGCCATGATGAACAACACAATGCTGATGACCGTCGCGAGAATCGCAATGATGGCGATCTTGTTGAAGCCGGGGAACAAGTCCTTCCAACGAAGGAGCTGATTGATTTCTGGAAACTTAAGCGCGAGCACTTGTCATCCTTCAGTGGTTCTCGGGGGCGCGGGACGCACGCCATTCTGCTACATCGGGCTTCAATCCAGGAAATGCAAGTGACGCTGCCACGTATTTCATTTCCCAGAACAAGAGGCCCAGGTGGGTGACGATGATGGTGATTCCCAGGACGGGAATGGAGACCCACGACATGTCCTTCACCAGGAGAACTGCCAGGGTGATGAGGCCAAGTCGGAAGATGTATCCGAACAGAATTGCCCCCATCATGACCCCCAATGAGATGCGGGCCGTGACCGAGATAAGCCATGCGGCTATTGAGAAATTGAGCAAAATGAGCCCCAGCGCAAACAGGCTTGACCACGCTCCGTCGGCTCCTCCGGCGATGGCGCCCAGACCGCATACAACTGGCGCTGCGATGAGTCCGCGCTTCACCAAATCTTTCGAGATTGAGACCTCGGGAGCCTGGCCTTGGGCAGCCATGGCGAGCGGAGACGGCGAGGTGGTCATTGGTCACCTCGGGCCGAATCGGCTCGTTTCTTCTGCTCCTGGTCCATGGCATTGGAGTAGGCGTAGTACATCTTCACGAACTGGCCCACCATTGAAAAGACGGTGAGGGCGATCATGAAAATCGGTGTGGTGTCAAGCCACACGTCAAGACCCAAACCGATGAGGAAAAACACAACGATGCCACCAGCAAACTCTGCACCTTGAGACATGCTCGAGTCCAGCGCAATTGGCTTTGGCTTCGGAATGAGTCGCAACGGGGGCACTTTCTCGCAACCTGGTTGATCCAGGAGTTTGTGAAACTGTCCACAATCTAGGCGCACCGCGTTGAATTGGTCAAACCATCACGCCACGCCTCCTGTCACACCCCGAAGAGTGCACTGAGCTACATATCTGCAAGTTCTGCTTGGTATTCAGAGAAGAACAGCGCCAATTGCGTGCGATTCTCTTTATTGAAGCGGCTCAACATACGAGACACTCGATTTCGCACCGTCTGCAATCCCAAGTACACGGTCTCGGCAATCTGCTTGTCTGAGTACCCCAACGCGATGAGTCGCGCAATGTGGCGATCATTGGCGTCGAGACGGCGCAAAATTCCCAAACCGCGCTTCTCCAAGCTCTCTGCTGCAGTACGTACTTCCGCCGGATTGATTAAGCGCATTCCAGAAGCAACATCTTTGATTGTCTGCACAAGAGCATCAGAACTTCCCGACTTCAAGACGAATGCACTCGCACCCAATTCATACGCCGACACCAATGCCTCATCTGAGTCAAACGATGTCAACATCACAACTTTGACGTCCGGATGTTCAGCCACAACCGAGCGTGCGACATCAAGGCCGGACTCACCATCGAGGCGAACGTCCATCACAAGGACTTCGGGTACTTCTTTGTCAATGAGTTCATTGGTTGATTCAAGAGAATCTGCAATTCCAACCACTTTCACATCATCTTCATATTCAATCACTTGTGCAAGTGCTTCACGCACCATGACGTGATCGTCACAAATCGCTACTTTGATCATGACTTCCTCCCTATAAATGGAACTGACCACGTCAATGTGGTCCCCTTGTTGATATTTGCTTGTATCTCCATGTTTCCTCCCAATGTTTCGGCGCGTTCGCGCATGTTATGGAGACCGTTATGGCGGATTGAATTGACGTCAATACCGATGCCATCGTCGACAAC
>VFQT010001228.1_pt1 | contig 32019 bp, 25 predicted proteins | sample 3512381 | NCBI WGS metagenome assembly VFQT01 (sample SAMN10412376, study PRJNA504923) | tailings metagenome | isolation source: Relicate 2 Philex TSF3 active mining site | place: Philippines: Tuba, Benguet | collected 2017-08-29
CGGACCTCAGCTTTATCAGAGCTGCGCTCTAACCATCTGAGCTATACGCCCCGAAGGTGATGTCCATTTCGGGGGCGGACATTTTGGCAACGTATTTCGCCAATGTCCAGCCATCCTGTCGTGAGTTCGCCATTTCGCGAACGTTTTCACCAACGGGCTGTTCCCGGGTTGAGTTGACACCGACTGAGTCCAGTCGGTTCGTTTCCCCTCACTCAGATCGCTCTGACCAAGGAGTCTCCACCATGCCGCCTTCAAACTCTCGTCGACGTAAACCGCCTGCACAACTCACGTTACGCTGACTGCTTTTCGCTTTCAAAAGTCCGTTTTCGCGGCCCCCTATGGATCGGTTGTTTCCGCTGTCGTCTTCAGTCTGCTTTCTGATATTCGTCTGTTTCATACTTATTCCCATTCGTCGCAATCCGACTCGCTCGATGACAGAACCCCAACGAGTTACTGTCCAGCATCTCCGGGTTCTACCCCAGCCCTGCTCGGGCGTTCCTGCTTCGTCTGATTGGTTTTTCGATGTCCCACTCTCCGTTTCCAACCACGTTCCTGTCGCTTCACAATCTGCAATCCTCAGGGATTTCCACACGTCCCCGAAGCGACGGCCTGCGCCATCCCAGGCCTGTCCACGCCCTGTATGTTCCCTTCTTTGTTCTCTTTCTCTGCCTCGGGGCACACCCCAGCTGCTGCGCCTCCGACGACGTCACGAAGATCACGGAGAACTCGCCGGAGGCTCGCCCAAACGTCCTAATGATTGCCATCGATGACCAGAATGACTGGATCGGCTGCCTCAATGGTCATCCTCAGGCGTCAACTCCGAATATCGATCACCTGGCTCAACGAGGCGTGCTGTTTCTGAATGCTCATTGTCAGTCACCTCTGTGTAATCCTTCAAGAACCAGTCTGCTGACCGGACGACGACCTTCTTCTTCCGGCGTCTACGGTCTCGCCCCTTCTCTGCGACAGGTCGAGGTCCTGAAGAACACAACCACCCTGCCTCAGTTCTTTCGGCAAAATGGTTACGAAACACTGATGGCAGGAAAGATCTATCACGGAGCCTACGGACGAAAGAAGGAAGACGCCGAGTTCGATGTTGTGGGACCTGGCTCCGACGTTGGTGCTCGTCCGCCACAGCCTCTTGTTGTCACTCCGTCCGGCCATCCTCTTGTTGACTGGGGAACGTTCGCTCATCGTGATGAAGACAAAGGCGACTATAAGCTTGCGTCGTGGGCAGTCGAACAGCTCCAGAAGAAGCATGACAAACCCTTTTTTCTTTGCACCGGATTCTTTCTCCCACACGTCCCCTGTTATGTGACGCAGTCATGGTACGACCGCTTCCCCGAAGACTCCCTGATCCTTCCCGCGGTCCTGGAGAACGATCGCAGTGACGTTCCCCGATTCAGTTGGTACCTGCACTGGAAACTGCCCGAGCCGCGACTACGTTTTCTGAAAGAATCCGGGCAATGGAAGAACCTCGTTCGAAGTTACCTGGCCAGCACCTCATTCGTTGATGATCAGGTTGGCAGAATCCTGAAGGCTCTCGAGGCCAGCCCTTACGCAGACAATACGATTGTCGTCCTTTGGTCAGATCATGGATGGCACCTTGGTGAGAAGGACATCACAGGGAAAAACACGCTCTGGGAACGGTCGACTCGCGTTCCACTGATTTTTGCCGGCCCGGGAGTCCTTGCCGGAGGACGCTGCAAAGAACCGGCTGAGCTGCTGGATGTCTATCCGACTCTGGCTGAACTCTGCAATCTGCCTGCCCCGGCTTCACAGGAAGGCCACAGCCTGGTCCCTCAGCTCCGCAACACTGAGACTCCTCGCCCATGGCCGGCGATCACGACTCATAATCATGATAACCATGGTGTTCGCACCAGAGACTGGCGCTATATCCGTTATGCGGACGGTTCCGAAGAGCTCTACCACATGACAATCGATCCAAACGAATGGACCAACCTTGCTTCCAATCCGGACCATCAGGCGGTTCTGATGGAACACCGGGCACTGTTGCCGGCATCCAGTGTGCCGCCAGCACCGGGAAGCAAGGATCGCATTCTTCTGTATGATGTCCAGACGGGTCGAGTGAACTGGGAAGGCGCAGATGTCCCGGCTGATGCACCGGTTCCAGAACTGTAGGACTCCATGAAGATTCATCGTCTCACCGCTTTCCACGTTCCGATTCGGCTGAAAAATCCGGTCCGGCACGCGTCGCATGAACGTTCAGCAAACGACACGCTGATTGTTCGATGCGTCATGGATGACGGAAGCACAGGCTGGGGCGAAGGACTGCCTCGAACTTATGTGACGGGCGAATCCATCGACTCGGCATGGAACCTTCTGCAGACGTCTTCCTTTGAGCAACTTCGAGACACGACCTTTTCCAGTGCGGTCCAGGCGGCATGGCACCTTCACCATTCCCCGTTCCTGCGGGTACAGGAATCATTGCACGCTTCGGAAGGCGCCGGTCCGGCTGGTCCGCTGCGGGAATGTTTCGGCAACAGCGTCCGCTGCGCTGTTGAACTGGCGATCCTGGATGCCGCCTGCAGAAGCGAAGGAGTGTCTCTGGGAGACCTGATCCCTTCACTGATACGGCAGCCTCAATGGCGATACCCCGCAACCAGAGCGACCGATGATGTCTCGCTGCTGTTGTCTTCCCGCGAGGTGTTTTACAGCGGTGCCGTGACCTCCATGTCGCCTCGCAAACAATGGCTCTCGGCCCTCAAGATGCGGTTGTTTGCGTTTCGACAGGTGAAGGTGAAAGTGGGAGCAGCCGGTATCCCGGATCGCGACATCCTTCGACGTGTCCGGCGGGTCGTCGGACGATCGGTGGACCTGAGACTTGATGCCAACGAAGCGTGGCAGTGCGACGAGGTGAAGGCAAAGCTTGAGCCGCTGCTTGACTACGGCCCTACCAGCCTTGAGCAGCCTGTTCCACACGGACAAATCGCCGGACTCGCTCAGGTACGACGTGAGGTCTCCATTCCGATTATGCTGGATGAGTCGCTGTGCTGCCTGGAAGATGCTCAAAGAGCCGTCGACGGTGGCTGGTGTGATCTGTTCAACATCCGTTTGTCCAAATGCGGCGGTCTCGTGAGATCACTGGAACTGGCCGCCTTCGCCCGACAGCATTCACTCGGTTATCAGCTCGGCTGTCAGGTCGGTGAAACCGGAATCCTCTCTGCGGCGGGTCGCCATTTTGCGTGCAACGTCGGACACATTCGTTACCTCGAAGGCAGCTTCGACCGATTCCTGGTGACGGATGCTCTCACCGAACAGGACCTGACGTTTCGCTATGGCGGCCGCGGTGCTCGACTGACTGGCCCGGGCCTCGGCGTCGACGTCAATGAATGCCGAATTCGTGAGATCGCTCTTCGAACTCACGACCTGATCTGCCCGGATCGGCCCGAGGTGCGATGACGGCTCGAAGGCCCGTCGAAGAAATCGTTCGTCGGAACTACTGCACCGTGCTCCCCTGCTCCGCCACGGCTTCGACAGCCTGCGTCACATGTTCCGGCCTGCCAAATCCGATGATGGCTCCGGTGACCGCCGGGTGAGCCAGCACAAAACGAAGGGCTCTCGCGACCTGCCTGTCGGCGGCTTCAGACACATCACACTCATCACCCTCAAGTCGTCTGGCCGCGGCGGCATCACGCTCGTAAAGGTCCAGTGGAAAGTAGGGCGTGCGCAGCGTGTGGGGACTTGGCGGCTGCCCAAGTATCGCGCCGCCGGCATAAACTCGAATAGCAAAAACACCCAGCCCAAACTGCCGACAGTCTTCGAAGATGTTGCCGTAATTCGTTTCTCGAAACATTTCCTCCATCACCATCCCGGCACTGGGGTTGATGATGTTGTAAGGACACTGAATCGTGTCGAAGCGATTCGATCGAATGACGGCTCTCATCGTCTCTGCCCGGCCCGTCGCCGTCAGTCCGATGAATCGACACAACCCCTGATCGCGCACCTGATCGAGCGCATCAGCGATCCCGTTTTTTCTAAGGACATCGTCGCCTGAAACAGACGACGCTTCGTCTGCTCTCTCCTTCGTCAGCCCGTTATGAAGCTGCAGCAAGGTCACATGAGAACGCTGAAGCCGGCGAAGGCTCTCTTCGACACTGCGAAGAATATGAGATCGAATGTCGCCTGCCAGCTGCTCTTCTGTCAGTCGGACTTTTGTGGCAATGTGCATCGGAGGTGACAGGCTCATTGTCTGAAGCACCTGCCCAAGATTCTCTTCCGAACGACCGGCGCCATATCCTGCGGCCGTATCAATCCAGTTGATGCCTGCCGCCGCGACGGCTTCCATCACCGCGCATTGAGCATCCCGATCGTCACCCGTCATCAATCCGGAAACCGGTCCCGCTCCAAACGCCAGGCGAGACACGTCGAGCCCCAGTCGCTCACTTCGATGCATCGGGACTCGCTTCATTCCCTCACCCGCGCTGCCTGCTGACGGACTCCGTCGCGGAATTCTCCGTGTCGGACTGAGCAACCTGACCTTTAGCGGGTGCGAACCAGATGATGACCATTCCAACCACGTAGATCATCCCGCTCCAGAGCCCGATGCGGCCATAGTCACCTGCGAACTGATCCATCCTCAGTCCGACGTAGAGTACCACCCCCGCAGCGATGATCCTCCCGGAATTGAACGAGATGCCACTGCCGGCTGCTCGCACTGACGTCGGAAATAATTCGGGCAGAAACAGAGGCAGCCAGCCAAAGTAGGTGACTCCAAACAACCCCAGCAGAAACGTCGCGGTGCCGAACCATGGCTGACCGGGAGTCAACAGTCCAAACAGTACCGTACTCGCAAAAAAAGTCGCCAGACTAATCAGGAAGTACGTCAGCCTTCGCCCAACCAGACTCGCGATCAGCCCACCAAGCAGACTTCCAACGATCGCGCCGCTTGATCGAGTAATCTGAGCCCATGCTTTTTGCTTCGGCCCCTGCTTTGCCTTCTGTGGCTTGCCTGCGGATGGCCCCTCGTGCTTGTGCTCCTCCTTGCTCGAAGACGATACGCTCTCCTCTTTCTTCGCCTCTCGTGCGGCCACCTGGTCAGTCCAGGGAACCACCCAGTTCGCATTCGCTGCGGTGCCGACAACGGGGACAGCGCCCAGTGCAATTCCCAGGAGCGTGCGCTGGAGTAACGGACGCTGAAAGAGTGGGCGAATTCCGGATGCGCCTTGCGTGAGCGGTGTCGTTCCCCGAACTTGCTGACGCTCGTTCGACCTCTCCCAGACGGGGTCTGGGAGGGGAGGATTTTGGACGCTGATTGCTACAGTGGCAGACGGAACAGGCTGCTGCGATCGTGAGGCCAGCCACTTGGCGGATTCCGGAACGGACCATGCGATCCAGACACCGATGACAGCAGGAGAAGCTCCGACCAGCAGGACCCATCGCCAGCTGTCGTCACGAATTTCAAAGCACAGCCCGATCACTCCAAGCAGCACGAATCCAAAATTGGCTGCGGTCCCCATGACTCCGGCCATCAGTGGCTTCGAGGCTGCAGGCCAGGCTTCGGAAACCAGCGCCACGGCATTCGGCCATGTGCCTCCAAATCCCAGACAGGCCAGAAACCGCACGGCCCACATCAGCCGCGCGTCGGTCACAAACCATGCGGCCAGTGTCAGCAGGGAGTAACACAGAACGCTCCACGCCAGTGCTCGAGTTCTCCCATGACGATCGCCCAGAGCACCAAAGAGCCATCCACCCGCCGCGGCTCCCAGCATGAAGGCCGCCTGATTGAAGGCAAACCACTGAGTCACCACATTCTCAGGCGTCGCGGGTCCCAGAAGCTCCAGCATCATCTGACGATGAATCAGCACGAAGAGCGAATTTTCCAGCCCGGCAAACATCCACGCCAGAAACCCCGCAACGAGAATGCGAAGCCGATAGTCGTTCGCTCCTTCGGATCTCAAAGCCGTGCTCATCCGCTTGTCCTGGTCCAGGGCGACGTTGTTGTCTTATCGCTTCGCTTCCGGCTTGCCCATCGATTCCACCATGAAGTTGTACATCAGCGTGTTGTAGTGCTGGCCGAAGATGCCGTGGCGGGCAGTTGGGTAGAACATGACTTCAAACTGACGACCGGCGTTTTGAAGAGCATGCATCAGCTGAATCGTGTTCTCCGGATGAACGTTGTCGTCCTTCAATCCATGCAGGATCAGCAGTCGTCCCTTCAGATTGGACGCCGCCGCGACAACCGATGACGCCTTGTAGCCTTCCGGGTTGTCCTGAGGCGTCGACATGAATCGCTCGGTGTAGATCGAATCGTAGTGTGCCCAGTCGGTGACCGGGGCTCCGGAAATCCCGGCGCTGATCCGATCCGTATGAGTCATCACGTAAGCCGTGAAATATCCGCCGTAGCTGTGCCCGTTCAAACCAATCTTTGTTGTGTCAGCCCAGCTCTGCGCTTTCAGCCAGTCACACACAGACACGAGGTCCTTCGTCTCCTCCACGCACAGCTTGCGATAACACAGCCAGGCACTCTTCGCGCTGTAGCCGCTGGCACTGCGAGGGTCAAAGGTGATCACAACGATGCCCAGATTGGCGAGCATGTGATCGGCCAGCCGTGGATTCCAGCTGTCACGAACCTGCGGCGCATGAGGACCGGCGTAGGTCTTCAGCCAGACTGGATGTTTCTTCGAAGGATCAAAGCCCGGAGGAAGCACGAGAATGCCCTTCGTCGTACTTCCATCGGACATCGGAAGGTCACGCATTTCCACCGTGCCGAACTGATACTTGTCGACCGGCAACCCTGGCGCCTCGGAGAGCACTCGCACTTCCTTCCCATTACCGTCGCGCATCGTCACCTTCACCGGCTTCGTCAGACTGCTGGCGGAATCCGCAAACCATGAGCCATGAAGACTGACGGATGCCGAATGCTGACCAGGCTCCGGAGTCAACACCTGCACGTCACTGCCGGGCTTTGACAGCGACACTCGGCAGATCGTCTCGGCGATCGGTGAATTCTTCGTGCCGGCCACGAGCACGCTGGTTTCATCTTCGCTGACAGCCAGCAGGTCACGCGCTTCCCATTCTCCGCTCGTCAGAGCTGTCATCTTTCCGTCTTTGGTGACGTGGTAGAGATGCTTCCAGCCGGTGCGTTCACTGAAGAGCAGGAAGCTGCCGTCTTTCAGAAACGTGATGTCTCCCGGATTATCCACCCACGCTTCTGTCTGATCGCGCAGGACCTTGCGACTTTCTCCGGTGCTAAGATCAGCGACCAGAACATCAAGCCACGTCTGAATACGGTTCTGGGCAAACCAGTAGACGGCTGAACCATCCGGAAGCCAGTTGAAGTGCGCTAGGATGAAGTCCTGAGGTTCGTAGGAGGCGGTGCTGATCCAGCGAGTCGGTCCGCCATTGGCAGACACAACGCCCAGCCGAACGATCGGATTCGTTTCACCGGCCTTCGGATAGTGTTCAATCTCAATGGACTGCTGGACCGTCGTATGATCGCTGATCTGAAACTTCGGGACGGCCGTGTCGTTGAACTGCTGATACGCAATCTGTTGCCCGTCGGGGCTCCATCGCCAGGCCAGCCAGCTGCGGTTGTAAACTTCTTCAAAGTAGACCCAGTCGGCTTTTCCATTGCGAATGCTCGGTCCGGCATCATGAGTCAGTTGCCGAATCTCCGACTTCGCAAAGTCGGCCACCCACAGTTCATCCGATTTCACAAAACCCAGAGCATGTCCGCTGGGACTAAAGGCCGTGAGTTCAATGTTCTCGGGAACACCCGTAACGATGGCACAGTCAGTGCCATCGAGCGTCATGCGGATCAGGCGATCCTTCGACCGAAACACGGCCAGACGCTTTTTCGCAGAAAATTCCAGCCAACCTCCTGCGGCGAGCTTCTTTGCTTCTTCGGCTTCAATGTTCGCCTGGGCCTTCAAAGCGTCGGCCAGCTTTCCGGCATCATACCACGCAGACTTTTCGCCGCTTTTCGCTGAAACCTTCACCCAGCCATTGCCATCACGCTGGACGTAAGATTCATCGTCGATCCATGTCAGTCGCTGAGGAGGTCCGCCGCCCAGTGAAAGTCGCTTCTCGCCGTACACATGATCAAACGTGATCGGCTCTTTGGCTGCAACGTCTTTGGCAGCCGTCTGAGCATGCACAGTCGAAGACAGGACCTGGCTGATCACAACGGCCAGAAAAACACCCAAGCCCAGCGCTCGCGAAGACTTCGGAAGCAGCGCCATTTCGATACCCTCAACAGGAATAAGAACCCTCTGCGATTTCATCCGGTGCACCCCGATGAATATGAAGTGCAGCAGTGTGCCACACGTCCGCAGAATATGACAGCGCAGAGGGCCAAACGACAACCGACGCGGTCCGGAAGGTACCGCGTCGGTCGTGATTGGAATTCTATCTGGAACTGCTCGGCTCGAAGGGAGCCCATCAGCAACAGGCGATTATCGCTGCATGGCCTTCTTCATGGCGTCGCCCATGCCGGCCGGGCTGTCAGAAACGACAACACCAGCAGCTCGCAGTGCGGCCATCTTTTCCGCGGCTCCACCGCCACCGCCGGAGATGATCGCTCCTGCATGGCCCATGCGCTTGCCCGGAGGAGCAGTCTGGCCGGCAATGAAGCCTGCCACTGGCTTGGTCACATGACTCTTGATGTATTCCGCCGCCTGCTGTTCCGCACTTCCGCCGATTTCACCAATCATCAGAATGCCTTCGGTGCCTGGATCGTCCTGGAACATCTTCAGCAGTTCGATGTAGTTCGTGCCGTTGATCGGGTCACCGCCAATTCCGACTGCAGTGCTCTGCCCCAGACCGACTCGACCCAGCTGCCAGGCGGCTTCGTAGGTCAGAGTCCCGCTCTTGCTGATGATGCCGATCGTTCCCGGCTTGTGAATGTATCCCGGCATGATGCCGATCTTGGCCACACCCGGAGTAATCACGCCTGGGCAGTTCGGACCAATCAGACGCGAGCGAGATTTCTCCAGCCCTCGTTTGACGCGAATCATGTCCATCACCGGAATACCTTCCGTGATCGCCACGATCAGGTCCATGCCGGCATCAGCGGCTTCCAGAATCGCGTCCGCACAAAACGGTGGCGGAACGAAAATCATGGAGGTATTCGCGCCAGTCTTCTCGCGTGCTTCAATCACAGAATTGAACACCGGAAAACCGTCAACGGTAGTTCCGCCCTTGCCGGGAGTCACGCCGCCAACAAACACATCAACGCCTGGCTGACATTCAGCCGCATAGGCTCGACACTGCTGGCTGTGGAACAAACCGGCATTACCGGTAATGCCCTGAGTAATCACTCGTGTTGCTTTGGAAACTAGAATGCTCATCGGTCGCCGCTTCAATCAAAAAGAGATGTCTGAGAAATTCGAAGGACACAGGAATGAGGCTGGCTCGCCGAGTCAGCCGGTCAGGGCGACTTAAGCACCCAGAGACTTCACGACCTTCTGAGCCGCATCGGTCAGATCGGTGGCCGTGATAATGGCTCGACCACTGGCATTCAGCATTTCCCGAGCCTTCTCGACATTCGTTCCTTCGAGCCGCACGACGAGTGGAACGTTGAATCCCACTTTCTCATAAGCGTTCAGCAGTGCAGACACGATGATGTCACACCGCATGATTCCTCCGAAAATATTCACCAGCACCGCCTTGACGTTCTTGTCCGCCAGGATGATGCGGAAGGCTTCCGTGACCTGATCTTCATTCGCACCGCCACCGACGTCCAGGAAGTTCGCCGGTTCTCCGCCGTGCAGCTTGATCAGGTCCATGGTGCTCATCGCAAGCCCTGCACCGTTGACGAGACAGCCGATGTTTCCGTTCAGCTTCACATAGCTGAGGCCGGTATCAGCCGCACGCACTTCCGCAGGCTCTTCTTCTGACAGGTCTCGCAGTTCCACGATGTCCTTGTGACGGAACAGAGCGTTGTCGTCGAACGTGACCTTGGCATCGAGTGCCAGGAGCTGGCCTTCTTCGGTCAGCACGAGCGGATTGATTTCCACCATGCTGCAGTCATAGTTCACGAAGAAGCGACAGATCTGCGGCAGGAACTTTTCTGCACTGCGAACGGCAGCGGCATCAAAGCCCAGAGCATAAGCCAGCTTGCGAGCCTGGTACGGATACAGCCCTGCGATCGCGTCGAATGGCTCCGCCAGAATTTTCTCCGGCGAATGCTTTGCGACTTCTTCGATTTCCATGCCGCCTTCCGACGACATGATCAGAACCGGACCGCCGACTTCACGGTCGACCACGATGCCCAGATAAAGTTCGCGAGCAATCTTCAGACCCTGCTCGACAAACAAAGTATTCACCTGCTTGCCGTCTTCGCCCGTCTGAATGGTGACGAGGGTGTTGCCGAGCATTCGGGCGGCGTTCTGCTTTGCTTCATCAGCAGACTTCACCAGCACGACGCCTCGCTGTTCCGGCTGCTCTTTGAAACGCCCCTTGCCTCGACCACCTGCGTGAATCTGAGACTTCACTACAGCGATGGGACCACCCAGCGTTTCGAAGGCCTTCGCCGCATCATCGGGAGTCTTCGCCACGATGCCCTGAGGAACCGGCACACCGGCCGCTCGAAACAACTGCTTCGCCTGATACTCGTGAATCTTCATGTGAGTCAAATCACCCTGTTGTGCTGTCGCCCGAAATTTCCCATCCAGAGCAGCACCGCAGCAACATGCCTGACCAGCGCGCCCGGAGACAACATTGAGACGGCTTTCCGAATCGCGCCGGCGAGTTCGAAAACACAGCGAATCAAAGGCGAGACAAATCGGAACCTGCCGTGAACTTTCTGTTCTTCAGCGAGGTTTGCACCGACGACTTCAGAGGTGGGGTCTGAGCGATGTGCCTTCTTCAGCGTGCAGTGCCTGAAGCAGCAGAATCATCAGCGGTGTCGAGATGTCTTCTACGCCGAAAACTATAACGCGACCGAAATCTGACAGCGAGCAACTGGCCGCGAGGGGTATCGAATTCCCGTGAATTCCCTGTCCTCTGCCCGGCTGTCAGTCTTCCAGAATTGGCAGCGGGCTGTTGCGCTCACGCTCCATCGTCAGGCAGCGACCGTTGTCGGAATATTCACAGACATTCAAATAGGCTCGCATCAGCATCAGGCCACGCCCACAGGGACGCTCGATAAACTCTTCCAGTGTTGGATCAGGTACTTCTTCGGGAACAAAGCCCTCGCCCTCATCCTGAATCACCACTCGCATTTGCTGGTCGTCGATCGCACAGATCACGGTGACCAGCTTGTTCGGATCCAGCTTGTTGCCGTGACGGATGGCATTGGTGATGCCTTCTTCGAGTGACAGTCTCATCGCGAAAATGTCGCGCATGCTGTACTCAAATGACTCCATCAGCGAGACAAGCTTCTCCTGAACGGCCAGACCTTCCGTCGTGTTGCTTGGAAATCGAACTTCAAAATGAACGGGTTCTGGCATAGCCGCACGGACGATTCTGCACGGAGCAAGGGATCTCAGCGGAAACAGAAACGTAACGAGTCGCTCTTAGAACTTGCTGAGAGCGTCGTCGAGATCGGTGCACAGCGTCAGCACCTTGTTCAGCTGAGTGATCTTGAAGACATCCAGAATGTCCTTCTGAATGCTGCACAGCACCAGTTTCCCTTTGACGGTTGTGGTCTTCTTGTGCATCGTGATCAGCTTGCCAAGCGCTGCACTGGAGAGATACTCAACATGAGTAAAGTCCAGGATGATCTTCTTGCGGCCATCCTTTTCCACCAGCGCGAACATTTCCTGCCCGAGAGCTTCAATGTTGGCCTCATCCAGGATCTTCTTCTCCAGCAACCGTGCGACAGTCACACCGTTGATTTCTTCGATATCAATCCGACGATCGGACTTTGACATAGCTGGCCCCTGGACGCCTGAACGGCGCGTGCTTCCTGACGAGATTCTTGACAGGTGATGTTGAAACGTGTGTCCGAACCCAGAATCGGTGGCGATGGTGATCCCGTGATTCTGCCAACTCCAGTTCCTGACCGGACTTCCGCCGCCGATCATTACCCCCGAAAGTCGGCCTGTCAAGCGTCACTTTGCCAGGAGATCGGGTTCTAACCCACGAATTGCCGGAGTTAGCGGATTTTTGCCCCTGTGTCACGGCGTCAATGGTGGTCCGCCAGCCCGCCTGGCTACAGAAAGTCCAGACCTTCAGGAAGCACTCCTGTGAGTTGAAGAGTTCTGCTGGCGGACACAATTCGCCGGTGGAACGAAATCAACCTGCCCACAAATGCGCTCGAAACGTAGGTCAGGGCAGAGATGTCCAGTTCCAGCGGGCGGCCCGGGAACTGGTCAAACACGGCATCCAGAGCCTGCCCGACCTCATTGGCACCGTCTTCTCCGGGAATCTCCGAAACCATCAGACAGACGACAATCCGGTCAATTTTGTCCTCTACAGAGAACCAGCGACTTTCGCCTGACATAAGTCACTCACTTCTTTTCTCGTGACCGAAGGGCACGAGGCCGTGACATGATCTCGTTCACGATCATGGCTGTTTTGACGCTGCGAGGATCCTTCAGGAAGGCTCGAATCTCCCCGGCGGACGCGGTAGTGACAACTCCGTCATCCGGCTGTGAACTGTCGCCAATATGAGCAGACACATGGTCGGAAATGTCACGTTTTACATAATCATCGACCTGAGTATCCATGTGCTTCCGCACGTGTTCGCCAATGTACGAATCCACATGCTGGCCGACAGAACTTTTGACGTGGCGGTCTGTAATGGTCGATGGGTCGGTCTTTCGCTTCTGCTTTTTGGGTTTTGGCTGTCCCGCCGGCCTTGGTGGAACAGACCCCGACACTGGAGTCGCTGGAACTGGGCGGCCTTCTCCCGCATTGCCAGAATTTCCGGCCGGGGGCAAGCCAGACAGAAACTGCGAAATCTCGGACTGAACCCGAGTCGGCTTCGGGGGCTCCGGCGGCCGGCCCATCGCGGCATTCTCCGCGGCCTGCTGCTGAGCCTTCTTGTTCTTCGATTCCTTGATGGCGGATGCAATGGCCGAGATGGCTGCAAACACCAGCAGAACCAGAAGTTTCTCCATGGTACCGTCCCCAATGAAAGTTGAATGCCTCAGCCCCTGAATAGTCTAAGAAACGGATTCTCCCTTGTCCCGCTCAGATTCCACCGATTCATCAAAACCCTCTGGTGTTGTTTCGACGGGCAATCGGCCGGGTTTTCGCCGGATCTGAGCCTTCGAACGGTGCGATTCAATCTTCTTCTCCAGCTCCCTCGCCACCTTCCGTCTTTGCAACAGCCCCCAAACAACCGCCAGCAAAATCACCATCGCCCCAACAATCACGCGATTTCGTGTCGTCTCTTCCATAAAGCCTCCCAGCTCACCGAAAACCGTTCCCCACTCAGCCCGTGGTCAGGTCCGGTACTTCGTAGCCTTTGCGATATTCGCGTTTCAGCCATTGGTTGGCGGATTCGGAGTTGCCGGTGAAGCGGCCGGTGGTGGGGTCGATGGTCAGCATCGTGCTGACTTTCAGTGCGGCATCGTCCGGGCGAATCTTGTGGGCCAGCAGATGCTCGTGCATCTCCTTCATCAGATTCTGCCAGATGTCCAGGTCGATGCTCATCAGTGTCTCGTGCGAAAACTTGCCACCTTCACGAAACGCGATGTTGGCGAGATTGCACCAGCCGGTGGAATGATGGCCGACTTCGACTTCCGTGTTCAGCTGCTTGCGATCACGGCTGCGGACGGCATCGATGAAGTTCTGCTGATGAAGTCCCATGCCGCTGTTGCCTTTGAAACGCTGGATGACTTTGCCGTCGGAGTCCATGGCCACCGCGCCGCCTCGCTGGCCTTCAATCCGGCCGCCTTCAAAGTATCCAACGTAACCGCTGCCCGGTCCTGGAACCTTCGGCGATCCTTTCTGATCCGGACCCGCAGTCAGATTGCTGAGCCCAATCACAACCGGCGCGATGCCTGTGTCGAAGTAGACAAAGTGGACGTTGGGTGTTTCACCCGCGTCGTTCCAGGCAACTCGCCCGCCTCCGCCCAGAATGCGCTTCGGCAGACTCACCGCGTCCTGGAAGATCACGTTGCGCACGTCATCCAGAACGTGAACACCCCAGTTGCCCATTTCGCCGGAGCCTGTGTTCCAGTCCCAGTGCCAGTCGTATTGCAGATTGTCACGAAAGATCGGTTCATCCTGCGCGGGGCCGAGCCACAGGTCGTAGTTGACCTTATCCGAAATCTGCAGCGGCGACGTTCGTTTGCCAATGGGTCCTCGAACGCCATACCGGTTGACTCGCACGGACACGAGAGATCCCAGCGTGCGATCGGCGTGAAGGAACTTCTTGATCTCCGCCTGCATCGGGTCGGATCGCTGCTGAGTCCCCACCTGGCAGATGCGATTGTACTTGCGAGCCGCGGCAACGGTTTGATCCCCTTCCCACTGACTGTGTGACAACGGCTTCTCGACATAGACATCCTTACCAGCCTGCATGGCCCAGATGGCCGCCAGGCAGTGCCAGTGGTTGCACGTCGCAACAACCACAGCGTCCACATCGGGTGATTCGATCAGTTTGCGAAGGTCCGCGAAGCCGGTCGCTTTCGGAAAACGCTCCTTCGTCTTTCCCAGCCGCGCTTCGTCCGGATCACACAACGCAGTCACCTCGGTGTCTTTGACATTGCCAAAGGCCCCCATCAGCTCATTGGCTCGCCCGCCACAACTGACAAATCCCATCCGAACCGTGTTGTTCGCCCGAATCGCAGCAGCCGTCGTTCGGGGAGCCGCAAGAAACAGGCCTGCACTCAGTCCGCTCAAAAGGGCCGAGCGTCGTGTCAGTCGTGACATGGAAGATTCTCCGAAAGGCGTGGTGGGAAAAGTGCTGTTTGGGTTGTGGGGGAGGTGGTAGTGGACATCAGGCCGCGATGGACATCAGTCTGACAGACAATCATGGATCATGCACGCTACTTTCACGCAAGAAAGGCGAGCGGCTGGGCGTCAGCCCACCGAGTACATGCGCAGAGTCTCGCAAGACGATAATGACTCGTGCTTGTAGACCAAGTCTGGCGATCTGGTCTGAATTGCAGCAGTGGACTTAACTCGGTGGGCTGACGCCCAGCCGCTCGCCAAATGTGGTCAAGAGAACCACGTACCGACTATGGGGTTGATCCAGATGAGCAATGGAAATTGCTGATCTCGCAGGTACTTGATTGCAAACTCAATGGCGGTGCTGTCGGGCAGTTTTCGCTTGGACCCCGACTCTGTCCACCAGGTCCCTGCTTTTTGCTTTCCATAGGTGCGATTCAGGGCCCGACTCCCATAGGCTTTGAGATCTCGCAAGAGATCTTCTGGATCAGGATCGCCTGGAACGCCGAGCACAACGTGCAGATGATTTGCCATGATCGCGGTACCAGCCAGGAACCACTTCCGGTAATCGCATGTTTCCTTGAATTGTGTCAACAACAAACCAGCCTGAGGCTGTGTCAGAAAAATCGGGTCAGATTTGAGTCGGCTTTTGGCGGAGTCGTAAAGTTCAGGGATAGACTCTGTGCGCGGTGAGTGAGGTTCGTCTTGCTCCTTTCGATGAGACTGGCCCGGCGTTTCAAGGCGTGTTACAGATCCGCGAGGGTCTCCCGGTAACCACTGACCGTACATCGTCCATGTCAGCAGCCAGTAACGGTCGATGCCTCTCATCTTCTTCTCCCAGCATAGTGACCTGGGGGGGCCAGACTTCGTGTATGCGCTGCGTTGAATGGGAGTGGAGGTATTCTGACCTGGCGATCAGACTGGGACGAATTTGACATGACAAGATGATCAAACACAAGGTAAATCACTCGGTGGGCTGACGCCCAGCCGCTCGCCTTGTCAGTCCGGAATCACGGAATCCCTGGCGCGGATCACTTCGGGCAACTCTGTCGAAGGGCTAAACTGCGAGCACACCATTCGGTACGCTGGTTTTCTTTCTTCGATGTCTCACAGACTTTTCGCTATGTCTATGTCTTCCGATCCGAATGCTCCCGCTTACCAACCGACGGAATCGCTGCCGGATGCGGTCCGCGCACTGCTGAACGGCTTTCATACGATCACAACGCTGCCCGTTCAATGGGGCGATCAGGATGCCTTTGGTCACGTCAACAACGTGGTTTACTTTCGCTGGTTCGAGTCGGCTCGGATCGATCTTCTGAATGCCTGTCCGTCCGGAGTCACAATGGCGGGTGAGGGTCTGGGGCCGATTCTGGCCTCGATCCAGTGCGACTACAAAAAACAGCTTCGCTTTCCGGATGTGATTTCGATCGGTTCGCGAGTCACCCGCATTGGCCGTTCGAGCGTGGACCTGGGCCATTCCATCATCAGTCATCAGCAGGGTCAGGTGATTGCGGAAGGGCGATGCGTCTTCGTCGTGTTTGATTACTCGAATCAGCGAGTCACTCGAATTCCGGATAACCTGCGAGCAGCGCTTGAACATTCGATGCAGGTGTCGAGTTCTGCGGAACAGGCGAATCCTTAGATGCGTCACCGAACCATCAGCTTCACTCCGGCTGCCGAACGCTCCGTCGAACTCTGCCGCGCACTGGCTGAATCATCGCCAGCCGCCGACGTCTGGGCCGCGCTGTTGATCCTGACGCTGCTGCTGGATGAATCACTGGCGTCGGCCTGCCTGACACGGCTCGGGATTACTCTCGCGTGGCTCCGCGAAGGATCATTGGGTGATGCCGCAGCCACTGTTGCTCGCCAACAACAGGAGTCCAGTTTCTCCGCCAGCGGCGATTCTTCGTTGCAGCAGAACCACTCCGCCGATGCAGACTCACAATGCCGTGCAGAAGGAAGCGGCTGCAATCCCCGAGCCAGTCTCGCGTCCATCGATGATCCCACGGCATTTCTCGCCGTCCTCGATCGCGCGCGGGAGATCGCGCGACGCGAATCGACGGAGGGCGTGACGAGCTCCGTGCTGCTGCTGGCAGTTCTGGAACAAAGTGCATTTGTGCGGGAACGGCTCGCGGCGGCGGGAGCAACGCTGCAGAAGGTTCAGGAATCTCTGTTCCCGGATCGGCCTTCTGTTCAGCCTGGTCTGCAGGTCGATGAGGTTCTGCGGTTTGGAGATGGGCCCCGCTTTGCCACGACCGAAAGTCCATCAGAAACCGTCAACTCACCGGTTCCGACCAAGCCTGCTGACTATTCCAGCGAAGGCGTCCTGCGAGTCCTGGATGCTTGCCTGAATCGAGCAAGAGAAGGGCTTCGCGTTCTGGAAGACTGTGCACGCTTTGTCCTGAACGATGCGATCAGCACCGAACAGCTGAAGTCGCTTCGGCATGAACTCGTCGCGATCGAGCGACTGCTGCCAGCCCGTCCAACAACCGAAGCAACGAACGATGCGACAACCTCCGACGCTCTCTCGATTCCCTCGAACAGTCCTCTTCTGGCCCGAGATACGATTAACGATGTGGGCACGGTGCTGACGCACTCCAATGAGCGATCGCGTGGCTCTGTTCCTGAACTCGTGACCGCAAACTGTCGACGAGTTCAGGAGTCTCTGCGAAGCCTTGAAGAATTCGGCAAGCTGGTTTCCATCGCCTTCTCCGAACAGGCCAAGCAGTTGCGTTATCGAGTCTACGTCGCCGAACAGGCGCTGACGGTTCAAATGAACGCCCTGCCCTGCTCTGCGTCGGCTCATGATCGTCGTCGCAAACGACTGCTTCGCGCGACTTTGTACGCACTGGTCACGGAATCGATGTGTTCGCAGCCATGGCGGCAAGTCGTCGAGGCAGCTATCGCTGGCGGTGTCGACATCCTGCAACTGCGAGAAAAATCGCTGAACGATCGTGAGCTGCTGCGACGCTCGAAGTGGCTGGTGGCCGCATGCCGAGAAGCAGATGTGCTCTGTATCATCAATGATCGCGCGGATATTGCAGCAGCCTCCGGAGCCGACGGAGTTCACGTGGGTCAGGAAGAACTGCCGGTCGCTGCCGCTCGCGCTGCCCTTGGATCAGATCGTCTGGTTGGCGTTTCGACACATTCGGAAGATCAGATCCGACAGGCACTTGCTGACGGCGCGGATTACATTGGTGTCGGGCCGGTGTTTCCGTCCTCGACAAAGTCCTTCAGTGATTTTCCGGGACTGCGTTTCGTCCAGTCCGCAGCGACAATCAGTACGGTTCCTTTCTTTGCGATTGGCGGGATCGGCCTTCAGAATCTCGACGACGTTCTGAACGCTGGAGCCACACGCGTCGCAATCACTTCCGCCATTGCGAAGGCGGACAACCCGCAGGTGGCCACGGCTGAACTGCAGAGAATTCTCAGGTCGCGGTCCAGCCAGCAGACATCGATGGAGCATGGTCATGGCTAATGTCGTGGAATGGACGCCGCTGTCATCATCGCAGGAACGGGCCATCCATCGTGCCGCCTGTCAGATTGTTCTGGCTGCCGTCCGGCGAGAGTCGCCTGAGTTGTCCGATCCTGATCTCAGCGGCGCTGCGACTCGGCCGGTTATGGGCGCCTTCGTCACGTTGAAGCGAAACGGACAGCTGCGAGGCTGCATCGGCTCACTCGCAGAATACGATGTCACCATGTCCGGAATTCACGCGGAGATCACCGGAGAACCGCTCCCGCTTGTCAAAGCGCTGATGCAGTCCGGGCGCAGAACCGCCACAGAAGATTCTCGGTTTTCACCCGTACAGCTTTCGGAACTTTCAGAGCTCACTGTCGACGTGTCTCTGCTGTTCAACTTTCAACAGGTGACCTGTCCGCCTGACAGCCGACACGAACACATCGTCATCGGCCAGCACGGTATCAAGATTCACTGTCGCGGACGGTCGGCCATTTTTCTGCCCGTTGTTCCTGTCGAGCAGAAATGGGATGTGCTGACATACCTGGAACAACTCTGTCGCAAGGCAGGACTTCCCATCGGTGCGTGGCGGGACCCTGAAGCGGTGCTCATTCGTTTCGAAGGTCGAATGATCGAAGGCCCGTTTGAATCGGATCTTCTGCAGGGGATGAGTGCTCCTACGTCTTCAGTTTCAGCAGCTCCATCGCCGATCCCGGTTCGCCAGCTTGCATCGTTCGTGACTCAGAACATACGCACGCTGATTCAGGGGGGAATTCCTGGCGCTTTTCCCGCGAACCTGCCAGACGTCGAATGTCAGGGCCTCGCGCTGGCTGTGTCGATTGGTCCTCAGAACCGAGCTGTGTTCTCGTCATTCCCGGCGGGAGGTCGATTACCTCTTCAAATGACGCTGCTCAACCTGTCGCAGTCAGCCGCGAACGCTGTTCGTCAGTCCGGCATTGCTGTTCCTGATCTGCGAGACCTGCAGGCGGATGTGCTGGTTCTGAACAACATGCGGCGCTGCGGAACGGTCGACCGTGCGAATCCGGACCAGATTGATCCGCGACTACACACCCTGATGGTGACGGAACCCGGACGAATGTCGTGGGTCTATCACAACGGAACCAGCACCAGTGAATTGCTTCAGGCGGCTCTGCGCCTCGGTGAGTTTTCACCGGAGAGTCGTGCGGAGGTTCTGATCGGAGAAACGGCCTGTTCCACCAGCACGATGTGGGGAAACAGTCTGCCTCGCAATCTCGCGGGACAGAGCGTGCGACAGCCAGCGGTTGCAGGCACCTTTTATCCGTCCGATCCGGTTCAGCTGAAGCAAATGGTGATAGACTGTCTCGACGGTCCGCCAGTGCCTCAGGAGTCTCGACCGGCGGCCATGATTCCTCATGCCGGGCTTGTGTATTCCGGGCGCATTGCGGCTCAGACGCTCAGGCATTTTCGCTTCCCGTCCACCATCATCATTCTCAGTCCGCGTCATACACGCAGCGGCGCGGCCTGGGCGCTGGCTCCGCACACGCACTGGCAGATTCCCGGAGCGACGCTGGCATCGGATCTCGACTGGATGCAGCGGCTCTCTCAGGGAATCGATGGTCTGCAGATGGACGCCGCGGCCCATGCGAAAGAACACGGCATCGAAGTCGAGCTGCCCTTCCTTGCTCGACTCGCTCCTCAGTCGCGCATTGTGGGAATCACAATCGGCGGCGGACAGCTGGAAGACTGTCTGCGGTTCGGTCAGCAACTCGGCGCACTTCTTCGCGGTCATGCGGAACCACCGTTGCTGCTGATTTCCAGCGACATGAATCACTTTGCGACCGATGAAGAGAATCGCCGGCTGGATGAGCTGGCTCTGAAGGCCATGGAATCGTGTGATCCGTCCGTGCTTTATCAGACCGTCATGGACAATCGCATCAGCATGTGCGGCGTTCTGCCGGCCGTCATCGTCATGGAGGCTCTGCGTTCGCAGGGGAAACTTCGAACCATGCAGCGAACCGGTTACGCGACCAGTGCCGACGTCAGCGGTGACCGAACTCGAGTTGTGGGTTATGCGGGAATGCTGTTGGGATGATCGGGGTTTGTAGCGGAACGGCGCAAGCGGTGCGGTGAATTCACGATGCTGACTCACCGGAGGGCTCGCGCCCTGCCGCTACAAATACATGTGATTTACCGGACAACAGGGGCGACGGCTGAGCCATTTTCGGCATCGCACGAGCATCCTCGGGAAATCGTTTTTGAAACGATCCGTTTCGACTATTCTTCGGCTTTCGTACCACAGAAACTCAGAAAGACTGTTCTATGACCGATATCCATGACCTGACACGCAGACTGCAGCGTCCTGCGGAATCCAAGATTGTTCTCTACGTAGCCGACGGCCTTGGCGGACTGCCTCTTCAGCCGGGCGGAAAGACGGAGCTGGAAACGGCCAACACGCCCAATCTCGATGCTCTTGCGCAACGCGGATCTCTCGGAATGAGCATTCCCGTTCTGCCGGGCATCGCACCGGGCAGCGGTCCAGGACATTTGGGACTGTTCGGTTATGACCCGCTGAAGTACGACATCGGTCGAGGCGTTCTGGAAGCGCTGGGCATCGACTTCGCTCTGACGGATCGCGACGTCGCCGTTCGAGGCAACTTCGTCACCGTCGATGCGGCCGGAAACATCAGCGACCGTCGTGCGGGACGAGTTTCTTCCGACATCGCAAAGAAGCTCTGCGAAAAGCTCGACAAGATCACGATCCCCGGCGTCGAAGTATTCGTTCGCCACGTGAAAGAGTATCGCCTGGTGATCGTCATCCGAGGTGATGGTCTTGGCGGCAACGTGAACGATACCGACCCGCAGCGAACCGGCGTTCCTCCGCTGAAGCCAACGGGTTCTGACCCGGCTTCGCAGAAGACCGCGGCGATTCTGGAAGAGTTCATGAAGCAGGCCGCGGAAGTCCTGAAGAACGACCAGCCAGCCAACCTGCTGACGATGCGTGGTATCGCAAAGATGCCTCCGATTCCAAAGTTCCAGGAAGTCTACGGAACGAAGGCCGCTGCGATCGCCGTCTATCCGATGTACCGAGGACTCGCGCGACTGGTCGACATGGACATTCTGGACGCCGGTCAGACGCTGGAAGACCAGATGAAGTGTCTCGCGGCGAACTGGTCGAAGTACGACTTCTTCTTCATTCACTTCAAGTACACCGACAGCACGGGCGAAGACGGCAACTTTGATGCGAAGGTGAAGCGAACGGAAGAATACGATTCCGGCATTCCTCACATCATGGCTCTCAAGCCGGATGTCCTGATCTGCACGGGCGACCACAGCACGCCGTCCAAGATGAAGTCGCACAGCGGCCATCCGGTTCCGACGATGCTTGTGTCCGACATCTGCCGCTTTGATGGTTCCAAACAGTTCGGCGAATCCGCGTGCCGAGTCGGCGAACTGGGGATCTTCGAAGCCAAGTATCTAATGCTCCAGGCGCTGGCCCACGCCGGTCGCCTTGAGAAGTACGGTGCATAGCGCGGGGTGACGGCTCATTGCAGTGAGCGAATTAGCGGAACGGCGCAAGCCGTCCGGTGACGCACAAACCGGAGGGCTCGCGCCCTTCCGCTACTTGTTGACGGAGAGGCTGTACACAGTGCATGGAAGAAGCATTCCGGAGACTGATTCGAGGTGAGCAGCGGGGCCTGATGGCTTCGACTGCTCGCCTCGCGCTGTGTGTTCCGGAATTCTTCTACAGCACCGTGATGAGGCTGCGTAATACGGCCTTCGATGCGGGCGTCTTGAAGATGCACCGCGCCGCGGTCCCGGTCATCAGCGTGGGCAACATCACGACCGGCGGAACCGGAAAGACGCCGTTCGTTGCTCTCGTGTGTGAACTCAGTAAAGCCGCCGGCGCGGAACCAGGGATCATCAGTCGAGGCTATCGGGCTGCTTCGCCGGAAGGCAACGACGAAAAGAAGGTGCTGCAGATCCTGGCGCCGAATGTTCCGCACGAACAGAACTCGGTCAGGATCGAAGCGGCTCGCAGGCTGCTTTCCACTCATCCCCAATGCAACGCCCTGGTGATGGACGACGGCCTGCAGCATCGGCATCTGCATCGGAACCTGAATCTGGTGCTGATTGATGCCACATGTCCGTTTGGCTTTGGACATGTGCTGCCGCGAGGTCTGCTGCGAGAACCGCTGTCGGGGCTGCGCCGAGCAGACATCATTCTGCTGACTCGCTGCGATCTGGTTTCCGAACAGCAGCTGCGCGAGATCGAAGCGCGAACGCTGCGCGAATCTGGTTTATCGTCGGACAAGATCCTTCGCACGGAGTTTCGCCCTTGCGGCCTGCGAACGGCTTCCGGCCGGCAACAAGCGATCGAATCACTTCACGGGCAGCCCGTGTACCTTGCCAGCGGCATCGGTAATCCGGAGGCTTTTCATCAGACCTGTCAGTCTGCGGGATTGACGATCGCGGGAACTCGCTGGTTTCCTGATCATCACGACTTTTCAGACGTCGACCTTCGCTGCATTCTGAGCGACGCCGCCGCGGCAGGAGCATCAACGGTTGTGGTGACATTGAAGGATCTGGTCAAGCTGCCCGGCGCGGGCGACGACGTGCTGGCACTGGAGATTGCACCTTACTTTCCAGTCGCCAAACAGCGCCAAACGCTGGAATCTGCAATTCGGGCCGCGATCCTTCGTACAGAGTGCTTCACTGTCTGAGTACTCTAATGTGTAGTTAGCGGAAGGGCGCAAGCCGTCCGGTGCCGCAATTACCGGAGGGCTTGCGCCCTTCCGCTATTTGAATGTCTGCAGGAACGAACGGTGCCCATTCTTCAGCGAGAACAGAAACTCGAACCTGGCTCAACCTTCATTGGCGGCCGTATCGATCGCTGTGTTCAGCAGATCGCCGGAGGATCACGTTCTCATGTCACCGGCCTGTTCGATCACGACTGCGTGTCACTGAATGGCGCTGTGGAAATCAATCCAGGAAAGACTCTTCGCGAAGGTGATGTTGTCTCGGTTCGCTTCGAAGCCAATCGTCGTTATTCGCCAAGGCGCCGGCCGGAGGAGCACAAGCATCGAGGCTTCTCGATCCTGTTCGAAGATGCCGACGTCATCGTGGTCGACAAGTCGGCAGAACTTCTGACGGTCCCGACCGACGCGCGAGAACCTCATACGCTGGTCTACCGAGTCAACGAACACGTCCGACGAACGACTCGAGGCTCATCGGCGCTGGTCGTCCATCGCCTGGACCGCGGCGTATCTGGCCTACTGGTCTTCGCGAAGAACGAAGACGCGTCGGAATCACTTCAGGCCCAGTTCGCCGCGCATAAGCCGGACCGGCGTTATCAGGCCTTCGTGGCCGGCCGAGTCACACCGTCCACGGGAACGTATCGCAGCTATCTCGCAACGGGCAAGAATCTGAGCCGCTATTCGACTCGCGACGAAGAAGACGGCGAGTTGGCAGTCACGCATTACCAGGTTCTGGCCACCAGCAAAGGCTCGGAGCGCTGCGGGTCTGTCAGCCATGTGGACGTTCAGCTGGAAACAGGTCGACGCAATCAGATTCGCGTGCACTTTGCTGAAGTGGGTCATCCTGTGATTGGCGACCAGCGCTACCGGACGGACCTGTGGAAGGACATTCCCTGGCCGTTCAAGCGACTGGCTCTTCACGCCGCGACGCTGTCCTTCGAACATCCTCGTTCAGGAATCCCGCATCGCTTTGAATCGCCACTGCCAAAGGAGCTTGTGCAGCTGGCCAGATTTGCCGGCCTGCAAAAGTAATGAAGTAGCGGAAGGGCGCAAGCCCTCCGGTCCTCGCAAACCATCCGGTCCTCGCAAACCCTCAGGTCCTCGCAAACCCTCCGGTCCTCGCAAACCATTCGGTTCGTGCGGCACCCTGTCAGCGATTGATGCCCACGTAGAAGCTGAAGACCTGTTCGTTGTCGATGTCTTCGCTCATGATCGGGAAGGCAAAGTCGAAGGCCAGAGGCACAGGGCCCATCGCCGGAATCACGACTCGCACACCAAAGCCCGCGGTTGCTCGGAATCGCGCGAGGGTCACTTCATCATCGACCGTACCGAAGTCGCTGAATGCCACCACGTTGATCATGTCGTCGGCTGTCACGGGCACGCGATATTCCACGGTGCCCAGTGCCTGGAACGTACCACCGGTTGCGAAGCCGGACGGTGATCGAGGCGTCACACCTCGGAATCGGAAACCTCGAAACGACTGGAAGCCGCCCGCATAGTAGCGTTCGAACACCGGAGTATCGTCACCGCTCCAGCCAACGCTTCCAGCAACGGTCAGCACCTGACGTCCGCTGCCGTCTGCTCGATTGTGCAGCGTGAAGTACTGACGAAACTCGGAGTCCAGTTTCGGATAATGGAAGTCGTTGAACGCCTGTTCGTACCCGGCGTCAAAGTAGTGACCTTCCGTAGGCATCATCGATGAGTCACGAGTGTCATGCGTGACGGACACTCGACCGGTGGACAGGAAGCTGGTTCCCTTCAACGGCAGCACGATCGCCGGCGTCGGTGTGTCCACATCCCGCATTTCGACCTGTTCCAGTCGCAGTGCCAGGGCACCGGACCATTCCGGTGTAAACTGCTTGCCAACAGAAACTCGGCCGCCCACGCGGTCTTCTGTCCAGTTCGGATAGTATCGATTGAAGTAAAAGCCGCTGACCGACAGGCTGTAGTCCGTGTACATGAAATACGGATCAGTCCACGTCAACGCATAGCGACTGACCTGATTACCAGGCGCTGCTTCCGCACGGAAACGCTGACCGCCGCCTCGCCATGCACGGCCTTCCAGAACATCCGAGAAAGTCGTTGGTGGTCGGAACAGGTCGAAGTTCGATTCGTCCCAGACAAAGTTACCAACCAGACCCGCATTACTGTTCACGCCGGCCCCGAACATCAGTCGTCCAGTACGTCCTTCCGTGGCGTTGACGTTGATATCAACCCAGCCAGGTGGAATATCGCGGAACTGATTTCGGTAGGGACTCTCATTGATCATCGCATCTTCGCGCCGAGGTGCGGACGAATCGAGACCGTCCGGACTTTGAGCACGAATGATGGGCTCTTCGGATTCCATCATTTCCGCTGAAGCGACGAACGTGGAAGTGTCTGCAGAGAACAGGCTCGATGCATCGACGCTTCGGAATTCCACCGCCTCTGATTCGAACATCGGCGTCACGAGTCCAGGATCCGCCACTGCTTCCGAGAAAGGAGTCGTCATGGACGATGAGAATGAGGATGTCTCAGTCACGGCAAGCGACGGATTCGCCGCCTGTGTGGACTTCGTCGGCTGGCTGAGCGGCGTGGCAAAGGAATGCCCTGGAGAAACGCTGCGACCTTCCGGCTTCAGCACGCGCGATTCGGTCCGGGCGACGGTCGGTTCCGATTCGGTGTGTGCACCCACGTAGCTGAAGCTGGATGGAATTCCCTGCGGTCGCATCGAGAGCGATGGATCCGGCGACTTCAGATCCTGCGAGTCTCCAAAGTCCGCTGGAGCATCAGCGGTGGCCTGGGCAGGCTGCGTTTCCTTTGCAGAGTCTTCGCTGTAACCAGTTCCCAGGATCGCTTCATAGTTGCCGATCTCTACCGACGGCTCCACCGTGTGTACCGCCTGGACAAATCGCTCTGTCCACTGATCGGTACCGGTGGCAGGATTCTGACCGCGAACCATGCGGCTCATTGAGGCAAAGCTGGTCTGTTCCGGCTCCACCGGCTGAACGTCAAAGACAATTCCGGGTTCAAACAGACCACTTCCGTTCAAGCGGCTGCGTCCGCGGCGAACCAGCTTTGGAATCGCAAGGTCGCCAGGCTGGACCTGAATACGGTCCAGAACCACGGTCTGCTTTGTGTGCGGGTAGTCACCGTCGTAATGGACGTTGATCTCACGAATATAGCGTGGCCGGTCTTCGTCGACTTCAAACACCAGATCGACGACACCCGGAGTTTCTGTGAAATGCGGCACGGGATTCACGGAAGCGAAATAGTGCCCCATGTCCCCGTAGTAACCGAGCATCCGGTTGACGTCTTTGGACAGCGGATAAGATTCAAAGTACTGGCCTGGCAGCAGCTTTGAATCATCACGCAGCTTCGATGTGGCGATCAGGCTGTTGCCTTCAAACTGCACGTCGCGGACTTTGTAGCGAACGCCTTCCGTCACCTTGAAGTGAAGATTGACGTCGGAACGATCATCCGAAAAGAGTGGCTCACCCGTGACTTCGACGTCAAAGAATCCGACGCTGCGATAGAACGCCTTGACTGCTTCGATGTCAGACGGAAGCGTGTCCGGGTTGAACAGTCCTCCAAAGATCAGAAAGGCTTCTTTGGAAATCAGGTTCTTGCGAAGATCCGCATCACTCCAGAACACATTGCCTTCAAAGGTTCGCTGCTTGACCTGAACCTTGGGACCTTCTTTGATATCAAAGACGACCTCACGGTCACCGGGCTGACCGCCTTTCGTCAGCTGCACTTCAACAAAGTAATAACCTTTGTCTTTGTACTCCTGTTCGATGCGCCGTACGGCTTCCTGGTTGGCGATGTAATCGAACGGACTGCCAGCCTTCAGACCTGTCCAGGCCTTCAGATGCTTCAGCTTCACCTTCTTATTGCCACGGAACTCCACCTTTTGAACGATGGGGCGTTCCTTCACCACGAAGACCAGCACAAGGCCTTGCGGTGTTTCATCCAGCCGCTCGCGGACTTCGAAGAACCAGCGAGTATTCAGCAGAGACCGTTTGTCTTCGCGAATCAGCCGCTCGGAAATGGCTCGCTGCGGCTGAGCCTGGATTTTCTGCAGAATCACCGATTCCGGAATGGTCTGATTGCCTTCGACCACCACATCCACAATCGTGATCTCATCCCCGTCCTGCGCACAGGCGATGGATGGTGAGACTGGATTCAACGACCACGCGGCCAGCGTCAATCCCGCCAGAACGGATGCGCAGCACAGCTCTTTCGACAGGCGTCGCAGTCGTTCGATCAGATTTCGCGAACGGACCATAGTGAGGCTCGGAAACCGGGCTTTGGCAGATCGTTTGATGGGAAGTGTTGGAATCAGCAGGAGGCCACTGGTTGGTGAAAATCGGCCAAGTTTGCTGAAAATGAAGGGTTTTTGGAGATCGGAGGAGAGACAGGATTGGACAAAGTCGCGGTAGCATTGCACAAACTGGCAATTTGACTCAAGACGAATCCTCTCAGGCTTTTTGCTGGGCCCCTGACGTCTCTTTGGTCCCTTGTGTCCTATTCGTCCCTTCCCGGATATGTAAGAAGTGTGTCACGACAATGGTTTTCGCCGGATCAAACCTGGCGCATTCCGGTTTGCTGATCGATAGTCCCTGCCAACAGAACTGTGCTTCGATCTGTCGGATTTCCAGCAGCTCAAACAAGGAATGACAATGCGTCCTTTCGTAATTCCAGTGATTCTTCATGTCGCTGTGCTGGCGGCCTTACTCAATCAGGCTTGTCATGCGGAGCCTCCGCAGAAGGGCCAGAAAGCACCCGCGAGCATCGTGGCAACTTTTCTGAGCGGCGCGTGGATGGAAGAGCAGCGAGACGTGTGCCCGGTTCTTGCTCACCGCAATGAAGCACGGATCGCCATTTTCTCAAAGGACTCCGGCGACGCCGTCATGAAACTGGCAGATCGTATGGATGCGATTGTCGCGGAACATCCGCAGCTGAAGTCCTCGTTCCTGTTTGTTTCACATGAGAACCAGCCGACGCCCTCGGAGGACGAATGGAATGCTCAGCTGGACATGTTGAAGCAGCAGGTCGCAAAACACCAGATTCAACACCTGGCAGCGGGACTCATGATCCGAATCCCCGACCCCAACGCCATCACTCGAGCCAGGAAACAGGTGGGCGTTTTTCAGGACGGCGATCTTGTCGTGATGCTGATCGTGCCGCAAAAAGGAACGTTTGGTGTTGTGCAGGAAGCAGCGTCTTTGAAATCCGCTGAACTGACCGATGAGCAGCTGGACAAAGCGACCGCACAAATGAAAGCCGCCGTCAAAGCGATGTCCGTGGAAACAACGGAAGGACGCTGACGCTGTGAGTTGCGATACCGGACGGCTTGCGCCGTTCCGCTAATTGGGCAACAGCCGTCCGCGCGCTGCCAGAATCCGGTGGGCTATTCTTCGTCTTCTTCCATGCTGCTGCGGATCAGCTCTTCGGCAAGTTCGTCGAAGTCGACTCGATTGAGGGACGCGGAGACCAGGTCCTGGTAGACACCTTCCGTCGCGCCGATGGCTTCGGACTGGAATTGCTGACGCAGCTTGCGGGCCAGAAGCATTTTGGCGGCTTCGATCTCCGTCACATTGCCGGCCTGCACGGCGGGTGTGTCTTTGGCGGCGTCCAGCTGTCGTTTGGCTTCGCCCATCCACTTCTGGCTTTTCTCTGTGTCCTCCATGATCGAATCGGCCACCATGGAGGTTTCGCCTTCCATGTTCTCGCGGCTTCTCATCGTCCCTCGGCCTCGACCGGACGTTCTGCTCTTGGCGCCCGGAACCTGACCGTTGAACTCCGAATCAAAAACGCCGGCTGCGTCCTTTGGTCGGTTCGATGAACCTGACAGGCTGAATCCCACTGGGTCCACGAAGTACTTGGCGACAGAATCCTTCACCTTCTGGTCCTGTGACACCAGCCACATCACCATGAAGAACGCCATCATGGCGGTCACGAAGTCGGCATAGGCAACTTTCCACGCACCACCACCGCCACCTGCCATGGTTTTCTCCTCTGTTTGTTCCGACCGATCCTCGTTTGCTCACTCTTCGTCGATGTCGTTCACTCATCGACTTTGGAAGTCTGTGACACGTCCGTCGCTACTTCGCTGCATCCACTTCTTTCAGCAGCTCTTCCATTTCCTTGGCACTTGGACGAACAGCCGTTCCGCATCCACGACGAACGTTATCCATCACGGCCTTTGGCGATCCACCGCCAGCGAAGCCGACAATGGCTGCGACAATGGTCTTGCGAAGAGCCACTTCGGCATGTCCCAGAGCATCCAGAGCACCAGCGACGGGGCCGATCATTCCGTACGACATCAAAATCCCCAGGAACGTTCCCACGAGAGCGGCACCCACTTTGTGTCCGATCTCTTCCACCGGGCCACCAATCGCGCCCATGGTCACCACGATCCCCAGAACCGCCGCAACGATCCCGAACCCCGGAAGACCGTCGGCCGTTCGAGTCAGCGCAGTGACGGCTGCGTGATGCTCTTCTTCGAAAACGTGAATTTCTGTATCGAGCAGCGCCTGAAGCGCGGGGCCGTCGTTGCCTTCCATTGCGCCCTGAAGTGCGCCAGTGACGAATTCCAGCAGATGATGATCGTTGGCGATCTTCGGATACTTCTTGAAGGTGGCGTTGTCGTGACCTTCGGCAAGAATCGATTCCCACGCCAGCATCCCGTCTCGCCGCGCGATTCGGAAAAGTTCATAGAGCAGCTGGAACGCCTGATTGTACGTGACTTTGCCCACGTTCCCTCCTTTCAGCAGCGCGATCAGACCATGCATCAGGTCTTTCAGCACCTTCGGAGGCGAACTGCAAACCATCGCACCCAAAGCGGCGCCGCCAATGGTCACCAGTTCTGATGGGTGAATCAGCGAATGGATATGTCCACCGGCCATGCTAAAGCCGGTCAGAACTGAACCCAGAACGATGATGATACCAACGATGACGAGCATGTCTGATTCCAGGAAGAATGACGGTCAGAGCCGCAGGACTCTGCTTTCACGTCATGCAAACGACCGCATCTCTGCGACCGTCTGCAAAGCGCGTCCTGTGCGCAACCCCGCGCGCAGTCGAGCGGATGCGTCATCGAAGCCATCCGGCAGTTCTTGCTGGAATTCCTGAACCGCGCAGCAGACTCCCGTCGCTTCAATCCCCACAGCCGACACAATCGGGCAAGCTCGTCTTTAACGTCACTGGTAGTGGATCTCGCCAGAGATCCCATCAGCAGCAAAAGCAGTGGATCTCGCCAGAGATCCCGTCAGCAGCGGAAGACACAGGATCTCTGGCGAGATCCACTACGACCTGGGCTGCTAAAAGTCCGCGTGTCCCGGGGTTCTAGGGAACGGAATCACGTCGCGAATGTTGGTCATGCCGGTGATCAGCAGCACAGCTCGCTCCAGCCCCAGACCAAAACCGGAATGAGGCACCGTGCCGTACTTTCGGAGATCGACATACCACCAATAATCTTCCGGATTCAGATGGCACTCGTGCATGCGCTCCGTCAACACGTCCAGTCGCTCTTCACGCTGACTGCCGCCGATGATTTCACCGACGCCCGGAACAAGCACGTCCATCGCTCGCACGGTCTTTCCGTCCTCATTGCAGCGCATGTAGAACGGTTTCAGTGTGCGAGGATAGTTGTACAAAATCACAGGCTGCCCAAAGTGCTCTTCCGTCAGAAAGCGTTCGTGTTCCGTCTGCAGGTCGCTGCCCCACTGAACCTGATAGTCAAACTTCTTTCCGCTTTTCGTGATGATGTCGATCGCTTCGGTGTACGGCAGACGGATGAAGTCCTTCGTTCGAATGTTCTCCAGCTTGGCCAGGACGGTCTTGTCGATGCGTTCGTTGAAGAATTCCATGTCGTCGCCGCACTTCGCCAGCACATCGTTCACCATCGTCTTGATGAACGCTTCGGCCAGGTCCATGTTGTCCGGCAGCTCGTAGAACGGCATCTCCGGCTCGACCATCCAGAACTCCGCCAGATGCCGAGTCGTGTTGCTGTTCTCTGCGCGGAACGTTGGCCCGAACGTGTAGCAGTCGCCAATGGCCGTCGCGTAGGTCTCGGCTTCCAGCTGTCCGCTGACGGTGAGCGACGCGGGTTTGCCGAAGAAGTCGAACTTCCAGTCGATCTGATCAATCTGCCTCTTTGCGAGCATCGCCAGATCCAGAGTCGTCACCTGGAACATCTCGCCAGCGCCTTCGCAGTCGGACGTCGTGATGATCGGCGTGTTCAGATACAGGAAGCCTCGCTGCTGGAAGAAATTGTGGATCGACCAGCTGATGCAGTTTCGCACGCGTGCGACCGCGCCGAATGTGTTCGTACGAGCACGCAGGTGAGCTATGTCGCGAAGGAACTCAAAGCTGTGTCCCTTCTTCTGAAGTGGATACGTTGCGGGATCAGCCGCTCCCAGAATGGTCAGTGAGCTGGCATGCAGTTCGATCCGCTGTCCTTTGCCCGGAGACTCCTTGACCGTTCCTTCGATCGACACGCTTGCTCCGGTCGTGACGTCCTTGATCGATTGTTCGTAGCCGGGGACGGTGCTTTCCACGACCACCTGAAGACTTTTCATGCAGCTGCCATCGTTGAGCTCGATAAATGAGAAGCCGTTCTTGGAATCCCGTCGAGTCCTGACCCAGCCTTTTGCGGTGATTGTCGTCCCTGGCTGACCGTCGCGAAGAATTGTGGCAATGCGTGTGACAGGCATGTTGAAACCCTGATTTGTTCCCAGTTCGAATTCCTCTTCACACGTCACGCGTCTGCTGGAGGCCCGTGATTCGTGTGAGTCTCTCCCTGGCGACGAACTGCCAGGGTCGTTTGTTTCCTGACCGCATCATAAGCAACACGCCGCCCCATGGCGACAGTAGGCCCCGCCTGCCAAACGGTTCGTCCTGTAGGTCTCGCTTGCCGAGCGAGACTTTCGCCGTCAGGCGAACCTCGTTCTCGCACCCACGTGATGCCAAAGTCACTCGCGCCCAAACGAACAGGCTCCGCGGGGCTGCGTTTCCACGTCGACCAGCGATCTC
>VFQT010001229.1_pt1 | contig 32015 bp, 30 predicted proteins | sample 3512381 | NCBI WGS metagenome assembly VFQT01 (sample SAMN10412376, study PRJNA504923) | tailings metagenome | isolation source: Relicate 2 Philex TSF3 active mining site | place: Philippines: Tuba, Benguet | collected 2017-08-29
GCGGCGTGCCGAGCACCGCCACGTAAATAGGCGGATTGTTGAGGTATTTCAACGACGGCAGGCGCATCACATTGGATTCATTGTCCGTGTAGCCGGGGAAGCGCGGCGCAAAGATGGTCACCTGATGCCCGCGCTGTTTCAGTCCCTCTGAAACCAGTTGCAGCGAGATCGAAACACCGTTCACTTGCGGGGCGTAGGTGTCGGTAAAAATGCCAATGCGGAGCGAACCGTGCGGTGCGGCGGCTTCTTCGTTCATGTCCATAAGGTCTCCTTGTTAATAAAAGACCCTAATGGTCTTTTACGCCATCAGGGTTCTGGGATTTTTCACGTTCCTGTTGTGAAAGGTTGGTCTTCATGCGTTTTGCCAGTTCACGGCGGGTAAGCATGACTCTATGCTGGCAGCTCTTACACTCCAAGCCAATATCCGCACCGAGGCGTACCACGGTCCACTCGTAAGAGCCGCATGGATGGGGCTTGCGCAGGCGCAGGTGGTCTTTCAGTTGCAGATCTGGAAGCATGGATGGGATTATACCGCCGCGTATCGCGTGGACGACAGACGCCAGAACACGACCATAGACGATTGACCATAGACCATAAAAACCAACCATCGTCTACGGTCCGTCGTCCATCGTCTGAATGAGAAATATTTCCCACCTGCCATGAGAACACTTTCCTTGAAGGAAACCTCATTCCGAACATAATAGAAATTGTGAAAAGGAGGTTGTCATGAACAAGGATTTCACCGTCAAATTCTGGGGCGTACGCGGTAGTTACCCAACTCCGGGCGCAAGCACCGTCAAATATGGCGGCAACACTTCTTGTGTTGAAGTCAATGCGGGCGGAAGCACCATCATCCTCGACGCAGGCACGGGCATTATTCCGCTTGGGCGTGAGTTGGTGAAGCGGCAGAATCTTGAACTGCTTATCCTGTTAAGTCACTTGCATCACGATCACACGCAGGGCTTTCCATTTTTCGTGCCTGCTTATATTCCAAAAACCAAGCTGCATATCTACGGTCCCGGCGGCACGGCAGAGACGGTGAAGCATGTGCTTGAGCACAATCAATCTTCAGATACGTTCCCGATCTCATTGCGCGACATGGCATCCAACAAGGATATTCAATCGTTGCGCGAGTCACAGGTCATTGTTTGGGACGAGGATGGAGTTCGGGTGGTTGAACCAATTTCAAATCCGAGCCCTGAAGCGGTTGTCATCCGCATTCACAAATCGCATGCGCATCCCGGCGGTGTGTATCACTATCGCATTACGTATCAAGGCAAGTCCGTTGTATATGCCACCGACACCGAAGGTTATATTGGCACGGATCGCAAGCTGATAAATTTTTCGCGCGATGCCGATGTGCTGATCCACGACGCGCAATATTCAGACGATCACTACTACGGATGCCTTGCCGGATTCCCTTCGACGCAAGGATACGGTCACTCAACCGCGATGATGGCAGGACAAGTTGCCGCCTCTGCCGAAACGGGACAATTGATCCTGTTCCATCACGACCCATCCTACACTGATGATTGGGTGGCTGCGCAAGAATCGACCGCGAAAAATATTTTCCCTGATTCACAGGCAGCATTCGAGGGAATGTGTATTGACCTCACCCCAAGCCACTCTCCTACAAGGAGAGGGGAGCATAAGGAAGTAAAATATGCTACGCATGGTTGAACTTAAGAAAGACGACACTCGCAACATCCTTTCGGACATTCGCTTGTTCGAAGGATTGACACCCGCGCAATTGGATTGGGTGGCACACCGCGCGCACCGACGTGTATTCCCTACCGGCAAGAATGTGATGCTAATCGAACAGCCTGGTGAAGCGGTGTATGTCATCCTGCATGGGACGGTGAAGGTCTACACCGAACAAGGCGGACGAGATGCGATCCTTTCGATCTTGGGCGCTGGCGACCTCATCGGCGAAATGAGTCTGATCGACAGCGTGGGGCGTTCTGCCAGCGTGGTGACTCTCGAAGACTCGCTGATGTTATGGATGGACAAGACCTCTTTCTATTACATACTTGATAACTTTCCGCCAATTGCACGCAATCTGGTAAAAATTCTTTCAGCTCGAGTGAGACTCTCCGACCAGATGATCCAATCGCTCGCAACACTCGATGTGAACGGACGGGTGGCACGTCAACTGCTGGCATTCGCGGAGCGATACAACCAGGTGGTAGACGGTGGCATCAAGATCCGCATTGCGCTCACCCAAAGTGATATTGCTGATCTCGTCGGTGCATCGCGCAAACGTGTGAACCAGGCGATGGTCTTTTTCAAAGAACAGGGGCTTGCCACGACAGACGCCGATGGGCGCATCATTATTCAAGATAAAGCAGGGTTGGCGAAGTATTGTAGTTAGACAGTTTGATAGTTGAAGGATCAAGTAGTGATAGCCATGGAGCGTAAGCTCTGTGGCTATTTTTTACTATCGAACTACCCAACTAGGAACTAGCAAACTATAATCCGCCCATGACCGATTACAACTTCTTCCACCCCACTGAAGTCCGCTACGGAGATCTGGACCCGCAGGGACATGTCAACAACGCAAAATACCTGACATATTTCGAGCAGGCGCGTGTCTACTATTTTATGAAGCTCGGTTTATTCAGCAAAGACCAGTCCTTTATGGAGATCGGCGTCATCGTGGCAGATATCCATATCACCTACCATGCCCCTACGCATTACGGCGACAATATCAAAACCGGCGCAAAGGTCACCAAGATCGGGAACAAGTCTATGACGGTGGAGCAATGCGTAATAAATGCAGACACCGGCAAAGTGATGGCAAGCGGTGAAGTGGTGCTGGTCACGTTCGATTACGAAGGCTTGAAGACCATCCCTGTGCCGGATGATTGGAAGAAGAAGTTAACTGAGTTTGAAGGTCTTTAAAGAGTTTGTCATGCTGAGCGACAGCGAAGGGTCTCTGGGATTTTCGTAGAGATACTTCCCCTAAAGGGACGCCGCGCTACTGCTCAGGTTGACACATGAAAAGAGAATCCCATGTCCCTCCCAAAAATTGACGAAACTTATTTCACAAATTTTCTCGTTGACCTGCTCAACATCCCATCCCCAACCGGCTTTGCCAGCGCGGCGATTGACTTCGTTGAGAAAGAACTGTCCAAGTACAAGCAGTTGAAATTAAGCCGCACACGAAAAGGCGCATTGGTCGCAAAGTGGGAAGTGAAATCTGACCTGCCACCCGTTGCGTTGACCGCCCATGTGGACACACTGGGTGCGGTGGTCAAAGAGATCAAAGGCAATGGTCGTTTACGCCTCAGTCGCATTGGCGGGATCCAATGGCCGACCATTGAGACAGAAGGCGTGTGGGTCTTCACAGCCAAAGGCGAAAAGATCCGCGGCTCGGTATTGATCGATGTGGCATCGGGTCACATTCACAGCGGGCCTGATCTGCCGCGCGATGATAAACATCTCGAAGTCCGCCTCGATGCAAAAACAACATCTGAAGCAGAAACCCGCGCGTTGGGAATCAACATCGGAGATTGCGTGGCGTTCGATACGCGTACCGAAGTGACCAATGGATTCATCCGTTCGCGCTTCCTCGATGACAAGGCGTGTGTGGCAAATCTTGTCGCGGCGATCAAGTCGATGGTGGAATCAGGTCAAAGTCCGGTGCGAAGCGTGTACTTCCACATCTCGAACTATGAAGAGGTTGGTCATGGCGCGGCAGCAGGCATCCCTGATGATGTTGCGGAATTGGTCACGGTCGATATGGCAGTGGTCGGACCCGGTCAGGAATCCGATGAATTTCATGCCACCTTGTGCATCAAGGATAGCGGTGGTCCGTATCACGAAGGCTTGAACAAAAAGATGCGTAGCATCGCTGAGAAATATGGCATCCCGTACAAGACCGATATCTATCCGTTCTACGGCTCAGACGGCGAAGCCTTCTGGCGCGCAGGCGGTGACGTGGCACTCTCGCTCATCGGTCCCGGCATCGACGCTTCACACAACTACGAGCGCGCTCACATGGACGGTTTGAACGCAACCACACATTGGATCATGGCGTATCTGTTAGAGTCTTAACGCAACTCTAAGGTAACGGATCGGGCAATTACGTTATCTTTAATGACGAATTTTGAACGAAAAGGATTTGCCCATGATACTAGATTCAATCGAAGCAAAGATCGGTTCGATCGCACCAGACTTCAAACTGCTCGCCACCAATGGGCAGGAAATTTCGCTGACAGATTTCCGCGGCAAAACAAACGTGATCGTGTTCTTCATCCGCGAAACGACATGCCCGCAGTGCCGTACCCATGTTGCACAGCTTGGAAGAATGTATGAACAATTCAAAGAAGCGGGCGCGGAAGTCATCGTGATCCTGGGTGAAGGCACAGAGAAAGCCCGCGAATACGCAGACAGCATCGGTCTGCCATTTCCCATCCTCTGCGACCCAGACCGCGCTGTGTACAATCTTTACGAGTTGGAAAAATATTTTCTGCTCTTTCAACGCACCGCCTCACTCGTGGTGGATAAAGATGGAATTGTTCGGTATCTGAAACGCACCACCGTTCCTAACGTCTGGCTGCAGGAGAGCCGTGAGTTACTCGGCTTCATCCTCAGTTTGGATGAAGGTCAGCCAATTGTATAAATTCAAAGCCTCGCAATGCGGGGCTTTTTGTTTGCCAAAAATATTAACCGCGAAGAGCGCTAAGAACGCGAAGTTCTTAAATTGTCATCTTTGTGTCCTTTGCAAGCTTGGCGGTTAAGAGTCCCTATTCACTATTCTCTTCTCCAACTGTATACTTGCTGTCATGAAACTAGATGCCGCCCTCCCCATCGTTCATTTGAAAGATATTCCTGCCATCGCGAAAGCTGGTGAAGAGACTGGTTTCGCTGCATTATGGACTCAAGAAACCCAGCATGATCCCTTCCTGCCTTGCACGCTCATCGCCGAGCATTCCGAAAATATGGAAATAGGGACCGCCATCGCTGTGTCGTTCGCGCGTTCGCCTGCCACCCTCGCCTACACCGCATGGGACCTGGCGGCTCAGTCGAACGGACGATTCATTTTGGGGTTGGGCACCCAGGTCAAGGCGCATATCGAACGTCGCTTCGGCATGACCTGGCCTGAGTCGGTGACGGGTAAACTGCGTGAGCAAATTCAAGTTATCCGCGCCTTTTGGGATGCGTGGCAGAACGGCACGAAATTAAATTTCCGCGGCGAGCATTACAAAGTCACGTTGATGTCGCCATTCTTTAATCCCGGCAAGATCGAGAACCCGAACATTCCGATTTATATTGCGGGCGTCAACACTGGCTTGGCGAGACTTGCAGGCGAAATGTGTGAAGGATTCCATGCGCATCCCTTCAACAGTCCCAAATATATGAACGAGATCATTCTGCCTGCGTTGGAAGAAGGCTTGCAAAAAGGCGGACGCAAACGCAGCGACATTGCCGTTTCGATGACTCCCTTCATCGCCACCTCGCCGGAAGAAGAAGGGTTTGCCAGAATGCAGATCGCGTTCTATGCTTCCACTCCTTCGTACAAAGCGGTGATGGATTTATACGGCTGGAGTGAGACGGCTGAAAAACTCTCTGGCTTTGCCGCCAAAGGCGAATGGCACGAAATGCCCATGCTCATTACCGATGAGATGCTCAACGAATTCTGTTTAATAACTACGCAGGAAAATCTCGCCACCGATCTGAAGAAACGTTTCGGCGGCATTGCAGACCGCATCACGCTCTACACTCCTTTTGTCCCCGGCGAGAAAGATGCGTGGTGGAAGGGTTTGACGAAAGAATTTAATTAATTTGCAGGTCCGGTTAAAAGCCGGACCTTTTTAAAAATTCAATATTTTGAAAAGAGACTCGACACATGAACTTCAACGATTATCAGCAGAAATCCCGCACCACGGCACAATATCCCGCTATTGGGCATCCTGTTATTTATCCGGCACTTGGCTTGGTCAACGAGGCGGGCGAAGTGGCAGGCAAGATCAAGAAGATCTTCCGAGACAAGCAAGGCGTCATCGGCGAAGCGGAACGGGAAGCGCTCAAAGCCGAACTCGGCGACGTGCTTTGGTACATTGCCCAAGTCGCCACAGAGCTTGAACTTCCGCTCGATGAAATTGCCGAAGCCAATATCACCAAACTGCTAGACCGTCAGGCGCGCGGCAAGATTCAAGGCGATGGCGATAATCGCTGATTGTCCATACCACTTGGCTCTTATGAGAGGATGATCCTGAAAACGTGCCATAAATTTATAGTCACTATTAGGTCAACAGGGGGTTTTTCCTCATAACAAGTTCATCCCCATAAACATAAGGAGGAAGGCATGCTGTTCCAAGCAACGTTACTTGTTGACTTGATCGCCATGGCAATCTGTTTGTGGATGTCATTCTACCTTTTTGCGCGTGGATTCCCCAGCGGCATTGCCATGCGTGCGACGGTTCTCTTGCTTGCTTTGGGGGCATTTTTTTACGGCGCCTATAACAACCTCTTTGAACAGATCCAAGGCACTGCTGCCTGGCGAGCAACATTCCTCATTACAGGTCTTACCCAGTGGTATCACATCACCCTGCACCTCCTGCCGGAGAATGCCCGTCGCCGCAGCCTTCTATTGACGTATGCCATTCACATTGTAGCGGCGATCACAGTCGCCATGCTGCTAAGCACGCGAAACGCTTTTGTCGGTGAAATTGGCAATGTACTTTATGTGGCTCGCATGGGAATTGGTCTGCCATATATCATGTATGGCGTCTTCGAAATCATCGTCCTGACCGGCATTCACTACAACCTGCTTGCCTATGAAAGAGTGGGGCTGACCCCTGTCGGAAGATATTTCCTGTTCGCATCGATCTTCGCCCTGTCTGGAGTGGTGTATGGAATTATCGCCCTTGCCCTTTCCCCTCCCATGCCACGCCTTATTCAGGATCTATTGGTCTTTTGCGGCGTTTTCGCGATCGGGCTTTCGGTGGCAAGGCATCAAGCCATGGTCGAACGACGCACGTCGCTGCAGGAATTTCCGATCACCGGTGTTGTGACCATCGTCCTTGTCATTGTGTATGCCATAGCCTCCCTGCGCCTCGGACTTCCCCTTCAGTTGGTTGCACAGATCGCAGCCTTTGTGGTGCTGACACATGCCCTCTACGACCTGGCGAGAGAATTTTTGGAACGCTCGCGCAACCGAAAAGATAACGAATTTCGCAGGCAATTACGTAAACTTGAAAGCAAAAAAGCTGAACATAAACAGCATTTACAGCAATCACTTGATATGCTTTGCAATACCCTGGATTCGTCTCGTGGTTTTATCGCTGTCCGGGCGGGGGAAGAGTTCACAGTAATGGCAAGCAGGTCCTCGGTCGAAGTGGAGAGCCGTTTGCCTGAATCCCAGGTATCGTTCGAGGATATAACAAAAAAGCAGGTTGGTCAGATCCCGGGTATCACCCATTTTGCCCCATCGTTCGATGGGCATAACCAAATTGCGGTGATCGGAATTGGAAAACCCAATAACAAGCTGGATTATTCCACAGGTGACCTGGAATTGCTTTCGGAAGCAGCCGACCAAATTGGAACGTTCATCTCCCTCACCCACACCAGGGTACAAAGCGATGTTGCGGTGCAGACAAAAATAAGCGAAACTGATGCAAACCTTGAAGTGGAAAAATTGATGGATACATTGGAGAACAACCCCGATCCTGAGTTCACAAAAATGGTCGAAGATGGGTTAAGAAACCTGGCGGACTACATCACGCTTGGAAAGTCTCCGCTTGTCGAAAAACTGGGGTTGGCGCCAAGTTCTCACATCGAACAAGGCAAAGCATTGCAAAAGATTTTCGTGGAGTCGATCGAGTTGCTGCGCCCCGCTGAAAAACGTCCGCCCGAGCCGCTGCCCCGTGTTTGGTACAACCACGCCGTGTTATATGATGCCTATGTGGAGGGGGTTCCCAATCGTGAGATCATGGCAAGGCTTTATATTTCCGAGGGAACGTTCAATCGTACCCGCCGCAACGCCATCCGCGGGTTGGCAAGGCAATTAATGGAAAAAACCAAGGACAGAAAATAGACTTACCGCTTGAAAACGCCCCTGAAGGCTCACCTTCAGGGGCGTTTTTTATTTCCAGAGACGCCAATTTGGGAGATTGGCGTCTTTTGGCAGTTTTTTCTCTGTTAGTGGCAGTTCGAAAATGCGAAAGTAGGGTCATCAAAGGAGATCGCCATGAACCGACATACTTTATTCACCAAAGTGCAAGACTACTACGAAAACCTGACCGCCGAACTCGCCACCGCCCAAACCGAAATTTCCATGACCTTCCTGTCCTTCGACAGCGGAAAATGGGCAGAGCAGATCTCGCAGGTTTTGGTGGCAAAAGCTGCGCAGGGTGTTCGAGTGCGGTTGATGGTGGACGAATTCGGGCAGGTGCTCGATGAACCCCGACATGCATTCCAAAACACCTTCCTGTTCAATCATCTGCGTTCCCATGGCGTACAGGTGGATATCTACCGCCCGGCGACTCCGCTCTTCGTGAACAACCGCCTGCATTGCAAGATCGCCGCCATCGACGGGCGAACGGTCTTCCTTGGCGGCTCGAACATTGGAGACTACTACACCACATGGACCGACTCCAACCTGCGTGTGGATGGCGAACTGGGAAATACCTTTCATAGAATATACGACTTCTTGAGCGGCTTTTCACAAGGCGGGAACAATTCTCACCGCCTGCTGGATACCTCCAACCTCTGGGCTGGTACCGACCGCCTCTGGCTCACCGTTCCACGCCACACTTACGACATCCGCTCGGCTCTCATGGATCTGATCCTGGATGCTGACCATTCGATCTTTATCCGCACCTGGTACTTTCTGCCTGATGACGAGATGCTGAATGCCTTGTGCGAACAAGCGAAGAAGGGTGTGCAGGTTAATGTGCTGCTTTCGCATGAAACCCGCGTCCGCCCGGTGGATTTTGCGAATTACCTCCACGTCCACAAGCTGGTGTGCGCAGGCGGGAATGTCTACCGCTATGCGGGCAGATACATGCACAGCAAAGCCGCCTGGAACGATCACAACGATGTGCTGTTCGGTTCCGCCAACCTGGATGCTCATTCGATGAAGATCAACTTCGAATCTTGTTTACAGATCAACGACTCAAAACTGACCTGGGACCTGCGCCACGCCTTTTACAGTGACCTCGCCTCAAGCATCAAACAAACCTCGCAATCGCATGAGCATCGCTCGCTCGCAGACAAAGCACTGACCCACGCCTGCAATCTGGCTTCACCTTGGTTGTAACTGAAAATCGATTTTATTTATTAGGAGATCTGAAATGAAAACCATAAAAATTCTCACCGCTCTTGTTCTTATTACCCTTTCCATCCTCTATCGCGAATCCATTGTTGACTTCTTCAACTTCATCACTGACCAACAGGCGGTCTCAAGCTATTTGCAAAGTTTTGGCGCGCTTGGTCCGGTTGTGTTGTTCTGTCTGCTCGTGGCGCAGGTCTTTGTCGCCGTTATTCCAGGTCATGCTTTGATGGTCACCGCTGGATACGTGTATGGCAGTACGGGTCTGATAGTCGTCATCGCAAGCACCATTCTGGGCAGTCAGATCGCCTTCACCATCGCCCGCCGCTACGGACGAGACCTGATCTACAAACTTGCCTCCCCCGCCATCATCAACAAATGGGACAAGACCGCGCGTCATCAGGGCATCATCTTCTACTTCTTCAGCTTCGTACTGCCCATCTTCCCCAGCGATCTGATGTGCTACGTTGCCGGGCTTGCCACCATCTCGCCGCGCCGTTTCTTTGTCGCCAACGTGCTCGGACGCACCTGCTGCGCAGTCTTCATTACGCTGATCGGCATGTACGGCATGAACCCGCCCATCTGGTTCTGGCTGCTTGCTGCCTTCGTCATCTCTGCGTTCTTTGGCGGTTGGGCGATCTACAAAAAGACAAATGGACTGCAGGTTGAAAACGTGACGAAAGAAGGTGTACCATGCGCATCGCATATCTGACCCAATCCTATCCACCCATGATCAGCGGTGCATCCATTGCAGCCGGAGAACTGGCAGAGGAAATGTCTGACCGTGGACACAATGTTCTGGTGATCGCCGCAAGCGAAAGAGAATATGCCTACACTCATATCGAAGGGAATCGTACGGTCGTGCGTTTGAGTTCGATAAATAACCCGCTGCGAGTTGGGCAAAGGGTCTTGCTCACCCCGCGCCGTAAGGTCTTAAAGAACCTGCAAGACTTTCAACCGGATCTAATCCATGTTCATGAACCATTTCAATTGGGGTTGCTCGGTCTGCAATACGCAAAGCAGCATCATATTCCCATTATTCTGACCACCCATCAACTGCCATGGTTCATCGCCAGCTATATGCCAAATAAATTTCACATCCGTGACTGGGTGGAAAAGACCCTCTGGTTATATGCAAGCTGGTTACTAAAAAGATTTTCAGCCATCATCGCCCCGACAAAGACGGTCTCGAAGATCATCTGTGACAAAACCAGTGTAAACCCCAAAACCATTCATTACGGCATCGATCTGCAAACCTTCCATCCGCGTGCAAGTCTGGCGGAGAGAGATGAAACTCGCGCTCAATATGGACTGCCCGCAAACGTCCCGATCATCCTTCACACCGGCAGGTTGGATACCGACAAGTTGGTGCAGCGCGTCCTGCTTGCAGCAGCAGAAACCTTATCTCATTCCAATGCTCACCTGCTCATCGTCGGCGATGGAAATCAAAAATGGCATCTCATGGAATTATGCAGATCGCTTGGCATCGAGTCGCGCACACATTTCACCGGCTTCATTTCAGACAAAAAAGAACTGGCAAGAATCTACCGTATGTCCAACGTATTTGTCACAGCCTCCGAGATCGAAACCCAAGGCATCGTCATCCTTGAAGCTGCCGCCTGTGGTCTTCCAATTGTGGCAGTAAGAGCAACTTGCATTCCAGAGGTCGTGCAGGATGGTGAGAATGGATTTCTTTGTGAGCCCGGCGATATTAACGGCATGAGCAAGTCGATCGAAAGGATCATTGCAGACAACGACCTGGCACAAGCCATGCGAATCAAAAGTCGACTCGTTGCCGAAAGGTTCGGTTCAGAGTCGACCTTCATAAAACATGAAACGTTATATCAAGAGATCGTTACAGAAAATTCGTCTTTTTATTCTTTCACAACTGGCAAACCCGAATCATCCGCGCCCCACTCCGTCCACGAACCATCGTAGACCGCAAGATGTTTTCGCCCCGCCTGCTCCGCCGCCAATGCAAGGATGCAAGCTGTGACCCCTGTTCCGCAGCTGAAGATCAATTTTTTGTTTTGATATTGCGCGAACATCTCACGCAAAAGCGCAGGGGATTTCATCACGCCGTTCACTTGGACATCCGCAAAGGGCAGGTTGACTGCTCCGGGCATGTGTCCGCCTCTCAGCCCTGCGCGCGGCTCAGGCTCCTGACCTTTGAATCGTCCGGCAGACCTGGCATCCATTACGCTGAAAGCGGAGTCGCTCAAGGCGTGGGTTACGGTTTGAGAGTCAACGATCAACTCCGGGCGCGGATGTGAGGCGAAGTCGCCGTGTGTTTTCGGAGTCGCGAGAGTTGCAGTCGTTTCGTATCCCACCGCTATCCATGCGGGCAAGCCGCCATCTAACACCGCCACATTATCATGCCCCATTGCGCGGAACATCCACCACGCGCGCGGGCTGGCATACACACCTACGTTATCGTACACGACGATAGCACTATCTTTGTTGATGCCCATCTTCTGCATTTCCTCGGTGAAGAATTCTGGCGTGGGCATCATGTGCGGCAGAGACGTGTTATGTTCGCGAATGTCATTGTCGTAATCGAAGCGCAACGAGTTGGGAATGTACGTTGGCGCAGTCGGTTCAGACACGCCAATGTTCGTGACCGGCTTCATGCTGGCATCGAGGATGATGAGATTTTCTGCGGATAGATTTTCAGCAAGGAATTGCGGAGTGATCAATGAGTTGGGGAAAGTTGTGTGTGACATAAACACCTCATTTCTATAATTAAAAATATAACTCCCGTCATTGCGAGGGCGATGCTCTTTCGCCCGAAGCAATCGCATGATTAGATTTGGGATTGCTTCGCCACAAAGAACAAGAGCGTGTCTCGCAATGACGATATTGATTTATGGCGCAGTAGCAAATAGACACTTAAGATATGCGCCTTCTTTATAAGTGATCGGATGATCGAGCGCATGTCCGGTGCGTTCGATCTCTTGCAGCGGACGGCCTGACTCGCGTGCAGACCTGTGAATGGCGTCGAAAAATTCAACAGTGCTGACACGGCTGGAACAGGATGCCTGCACAAGAATGCCGCCGCGTTTTAATACATCAAGCCCAAGATGTGTGAGGCGGCGATAAGCAGTGAGTGCGGTTTCTACTTGAGATTGATTCTGCGCGAACATGGGCGGGTCGAGAATGACAATATCGAATTGGCGCCCCGCATCTTTCATTTGCATAAGAGCATCAAAGGCATCTTGATCGAGCGTTTCAAATTTAGCATTGCGGATGTTGGGTCTATGCTGGTTATGTTCAATATTGCGCAGAGTGGCTTGTGTGGCGGGTGTGCTAAAGTCTACGCTGACGACTTCTTTGGCGCCGCCATCTGCCGCATAAAGCGAAAAGCCGCCAGTGTAGGAAAAGACGTTTAAGACCGACTTGCCTTTGGATAAACTTCGCACCCGCTCCCGGTTCTCACGCTGGTCAAGGAAGAAGCCGGTCTTTTGCCCGTTGATGGGATCACACTCAAAGGTAATGCCATTCTCTTTGAACAGGATCAAGCTTTCGGGAGTCTGAGGCGTGAGCGTCATTCCGTCTGTGAGACCGTGTAAATAATCCGTTTGTTTATTGAGTGTGCGGTTGAGTCTTAAGATCAACTGGTTGAAGGATTGGGGTTGCTCAAGCGCAGAGATAATATCCTTAAGATGAGGAACCCAGGCAGGTGTGTAAAGTTTGAGAACGAGGGTTTCAGCATATCGGTCAATGACCAAGCCGGGCAAACCATCGTTCTCGCCATGAATAAGCCGATAACCGTTCGTCTCTTGTTTTTTGAGCGGCGCGCGAATCGCATCGGCGGTCTTTATTTTTTCCTGAAACCAATTTGCATCGATCGTGGCTGGTTTTATCTTTTGTAAAATCCGCACGCGAATGGTGGAGGTGGGATCATACAAGCCGATGGCGAGAAAGCGGCGTTTGTCATCGAAGATGACTGCAAGATCGCCAGGCGCGCCCTGATGACTTTGTTCGTTGATGGATTGATCGAAGACCCAGGGATGCCCCTGTTTTAGCGCTCGCTCACCAGGAGCGGAGATCCGTAAAGCAATTCGTTGTGCAGAAGGGGCAGGAATTTGCGAAATTGCGGGAATGAGATCCATTAACGTCTTTCTTGTTTCATCATATCACTTTGAAAATCTAGTCTTATCATCGCAATGCCAGCCCCGCTTTTTGATAAATGGCATCGATCACACGCATATTGTTGACCGCATCATCAGGGGTGGTGCTGAGCGGTGCATTCGAAAGGATCGCCTGTGCAAAAGCACGCAACTGCAAGGTGTAACTGTTCACGCCTTTGACCGTGCCGCTCCAGTTGGTTTTGTTCGTGCGTATGGTCAGACGATGGATAACATGCGGCTGGAATGGACTGAAGACCTTCAACTCACCGGCATCTCCCTGAACATGCAAAGAGGAATGGAACAAACGCGGTGAAAGCATATCGCAGACGATGCGGGCTTGTATATCGTTCGGGAATCTCAAGTCCGCTTCCATGCGCGAGTCAACGTTCGGTCTGAACAGTTTTGCTTTTGCACTCAGCACTTGTGGTTCTGCGCCGATCAAATAACGGGTCAGGCTCACGGGATAACAACCCGCATCCATAAGCGAGCCGCCTGCCAGGTCATAGCGAAAACGAATATTGGATGGGATGGGGAGTAGAAAACAAAACCGTGCTTCGATATTTTTTATCTTGCCAAGTTCACTGCTTGAGATGATTTCTTTCACGCGTACTGTCAGCGGATGATAGCGATAGGCAAAGGCTTCGCTCAATATCTTTCCGCTTTCTTTTGCAGCTTCCGCCATTTCCAATGCTTCTTTCGTATTGGATGCAAATGGTTTCTCACACAAAACGTGTTTGCCCGCTCTCAAGGCTTTGATGGTCCATTCAGCATGCAAACCGTTCGGGAGCGGGTTATAGATGGCATCGATCTCCGGATCTGCGATCAGGTCTGCATAGGTTCGGTGCGCGCGCGGAATATTATGTCTGCGGGCGAAGGAGTCGGCGCGGTTTGGGTCACGCGCTGCGATGGAAACGATCTGCACTTCGGGCACACTGCGTGCAGGGTTGGTCAATGCGGCAGGGACAATTGCTGCGGCGCCAAGAACACCGATCCGAATGGGGTTGGTCATGAAGAAAATTATCTCACAAATAAAAAGATGACTGTCTCTTTGAAAGAGACAGTCATCTTTGCCAATTATTCAATATGCCGTACTTCCCCGCTGACCGAGATGCTCTCACCCACCTTTGGCGTGAATGAGACGATCAAGCGCGAAGGCACACCCATATCTTCGCCCTGCAAGATGGTGAAGGTCTTTGCGCCTTTCCAGCCGATATCACGCAGGTAGCCTGCCAATGCCGCTGCGGCTGCACCTGTTGCCGGGTCTTCATACACTCCGCCCGAGGCAAATGCGTTGCGAGAATGAATGACCGAATCTGATTCCTGCCATAACAAACTAATGGTGATGAGTCCTTCTTCCATCATCAAGACACGGACTGGTTCGAAGTCATATTTCATGTTCGCAAGCGTGGCGCGGTCTTTCACGAATAAGATCAAATGTTTTGCGCCTGCGCCTGCCAGGCGAATGGGAAAGTTTGGGTCGAGCTGGCTGCGGTCCATATGGAAGCCAGCCAAAACCTTATCAACAAAATCGGTAGGCGCCTCTTTGGTCCACGTCTCAGGGGATCGAAGTGTGGCAGCCATTCCAAGGTCCGTTTTTGAAGCGTTGACACTTATGGTGCTGTCATTCAGGATCAGTTTATACGTCCCTTCGCCGAAGCGTTCACCTAATGCCGCTCCAAGCGCAATGGTGGCGTGACCACAAAACGGCACTTCCAACTGCGGCGCAAAATAGCGGACTCTCCAACCATCATCCTGCTTCACTAAAAATGCCGTCTCAGAATAGCCAACTTCTTTGGCGATCGACATCATTTCTTCAGCAGAAGGCATGGCATCATAAAAAGCCACACCCGCCGGGTTACCGCCTTGTCCGTTCTTTGAAAATGCTGCCAGTCTTAAAACGTTCATCATTGAATACCTCCAAAGTGTTTCTCAAATAATAAGCTACATCCAATCAGATGCGGCTTGCCCGACATCATTTACGTATGCTTATAAATTTAAAACACTCTTCCAATTTGTCCAAACTAATCTTTTCTTGTTCACTTCTCTGTTATATGGACGGTCATAGAGGATATGTTCCCAAGCAGGCATACTCTCCACACCCGTGATATTGGGTTTGTCGTCTATCAGGTAATCTGCTTTTATGAGGGTCTTGTCTTTCGTCAGGATGATGCGATTCACCCAATCTGCACCGAGCTGGTCTTCCACCCATTGATATTTTTCAAGCACACAATTTTTATACGTGGTTAATGGACTGGTGCAAATAAACACTTGAAGACCCATCTTTTCCATTTCTAACAATGCTTCCTTTGCTCCGGTCATCGGCATCATATCGCGGAAGAAACTGGGCTCCAATAAAATTTCAACCACAAGCGGCTTATGCTCTTCAGGATAAGACTCTTTCACATAAAACGTGGTCCGTTCCTCGATAGGGACATATGGTTTTTCAGGGTGACATTCGCGCCAGCGCTTTAAAAATTCGCCGTCAAAATCCGAGATGACGCCGTCCATGTCAATAAGTATTCGCATCAAATAATTTCCTTTGCATTCCATTGTACGCTTAAGAAATGATTTTTCATTTTTTATCTTTATACACAAATTTCACGGACAATACGGATAAAAAATTTGTAAAGGTTTTTCTGTAAGCCTCTGTACCATCCGTTTCCTAAAAGCCTTTAAATAAAAACAGACCGCGCTTATCACGCGGTCTGTTCGTTCACAATTAACTATCGTTTACTCTTAATCCAATTTACCTGTCATCATCGCCATCTTCACTTCGCCGATGGCACGAGTCACTTTGATCTCACGCGGGCAGGCTTCGGTGCAGTTGTACGCGGTGTGACAGCGGGCAATGCCGTCCGTCTCTGCAAGGATGTTCAGGCGCTTGTCGGCAGCTTCATCGCGGCTATCGAAAATGAAGCGGTGCGCGCTGACGATCGCAGCCGGACCATAATACTCACCGTTCGCCCAGTACGACGGGCAGGACGTAGTACAGCATGCGCACAAAATACATTTTGTGGTTTCGTCGAAGCGGGCGCGTTCCTCAGGAGACTGCAAACGTTCACGTCCGTCTTCAGGGACCGGGCTTTCATTGATGAAGTATGGAAGCATCTTCTTATAGTTATCGAAGAACGGTTCCATATCCACGATCAAATCTTTCTTGATCGGCAGACCGAGGATCGGTTCCACTGTGATGGTCGAGCCTACATCACGGACGAGCGTTTTGCACGCCAACATATTGCGGCCATTGATGCGCATCGCATCGGAACCACAGACACCGTGCGCACAGGAACGGCGGAACGATAAAGCGCCATCCACTTTGCCCTTGATGAATTCAAGTACATCCAGAACACGGTCGTTCTCATCGGCTTCCACTTTATACGTCACATAGTTACCGCGCTGGTCTTTCTCGGGGTTATAACGGAAAATCTTAACTGTAATTTCCATGCTGACCTCTAATAAACTCTCGCCTTGGGCTGGTGTTTCGTAATGACGACCGGCTTGTAGCTGATCTCCAGTTTGCCGTTCTTCTTCATGATCAAGGTGTGCTTCAACCAGTTCTTGTCATCGCGATCGGGGTAATCTTCGCGCGAATGTCCGCCGCGTGATTCCTTGCGGTTCAATGCACTGGCTGCCACCACTTCCGCGATCTCAAGCATGTTGCCAAGTTCCCAGGCATTCAATAATTCCGTGTTGAACACCTTGCCGGTATCGGTCACGCCAACATCCTTGTAGCGCTTCTGCAATTCATGCACCTTGTCTAATGCTGCGGTCATATCTTTTTCATTGCGGTAAATACCGACATCTGCGAACATGACCTTCTTTAATTCATTGGCAATATCAAATGCGTTTTCCTTATTAGACCCATTGCGCAACGCATCAAAAGCGGACTTCGAAGCTGCATCTGCATCCGCAGGCAGTTTCTCAAAGTCGGCTTGTTTCGCATACTCCGCCGCGCACAGGCCGGCATGTTTACCGAACACGACCAGGTCGAGCAATGAGTTCGTTCCCAAACGGTTCGCACCGTGGACAGATACACAAGCACATTCACCTGCCGCGAACAAACCGGGAATGGTCGTGCCTTTATCATCCACAACCACCTCGCCAAATTTATTGGTGGGGATGCCGCCCATCGTGTAATGAGCCGTCGGCTGGATCGGCATCACCTGAGTGACAGGGTCCACACCAAGGTAAACGCGGCAGAAATCCACAATGTCTGGGATCTTCTTCAAAACGGTTTCAGCGGTGATGGTGTAAGGAGTGCCGTCAGGATTCGTACGACCGTCCATGGCAGCGAACTTGTTCACGCTCTCAGGGCGGATATCAAGATACACATAGTTCGAGCCGTTGATACCGCGTCCTTCTTTAATTTCGGTATAAATGGCGCGCGAAACCACATCGCGTGAAGCGAGGTCTTTCACGCTGGGGGCATACTTCGGCATGAAGCGTTCGCCGTTGCCGTTGATCAGAATACCGCCTTCACCGCGCACGCCTTCTGTGATGAGAATACCGAGCTTGTAAATACCGGTCGGGTGGAACTGGAAGAATTCCATATCCTCGAGCGGAATACCGTGACGGAGCAAGATCGCCGCGCCATCGCCCGTGTAGGCATAGGCATTCGAGGTCACTTCGAAGATACGACCATGTCCACCGGTGGCAAAGACCACCGACTTGGCATGGATGGTGTGCAATTCACCCGTGGAGAGTTCCACCGCCACCACACCCGCTGCCTTGCCATTGACCATGATGAAATCAAGCACTTGATATTCATCAAAGAAATTGACCTTGTTCTTCAAGCATTGCTGATACAGCGTCTGCAAGATCATGTGACCGGTGCGGTCTGCGGCATGAGCTGCGCGGCGCACGGGTTTGCCTGTTTCATTATTGGTATGACCACCAAACGGACGTTGTGAAATGCGTCCTTCCGGAGTGCGGTCAAAGGGCAGACCCATGTGCTCCAGTTCGAGCACTGCATCGATCGCTTCATTTGTCATGAACTCGATCGCGTCCTGATCACCAAGATAATCGGAACCTTTGACGGTATCGTACATGTGCCATTCGGGTCTATCTTCTTCATAATTACCCAACGCCGCAGAAATACCGCCCTGCGCTGCGCCCGTGTGTGAGCGTGTTGGATATAACTTGCTGATGACAGCGGTCTTGGCATTGCGCGAGGCATACAAGCCAGCCATAAGACCAGCCCCGCCTGCACCTACCACCACCACGTCAAATTGATGAACGTTCGCCATGAAATATTGCTCCTGATTCCAACAAGAAAATTACGAAGTCCAGATGAGCCACAAGCCCATGAAGCTCCACCCGATCATCATCACAATGCTGATCAAACGCACGATCTTGCGTCCGCCTTCACCTGCGATGTAATCATCTGCGATCACAACCAGACCATGCACACCGTGAGCTGTGGCAACCAGAAGAAGTGCACTGGCGGTCAACTTCCAAAGCGGAGTTGCCCAGGCATCTGTGCTTGCCAGGTCGGTGCTTTGCACGTGAGTCACGTTCGGCATGAAGGCCCAACGCATCACATCCGCAAAGTTCATGTTGTTGCGCGCACCCATCACAAGAGCACCGATCAACCCAAAGAGGATCAATGCATACATTCCAAGTGCGGAAAGACGCGTGAACAACCACATGATGGATTCAAAATTTGTTAATCCACGGGCTTTAATGGAGAGACGTCTCGGTTTATTGATGGTCATCTTACCCTCCCAACGCCGTGCGCAAGATCACGAAAACAGAAATACCAAACACAGGAATGAATACCGCCCACTCGATCCAAATTGCTTCCATTTGATAATCCAAAAGTTTGGGGAACAGATCTAGAATGGTAATTCGCAAGCCATTAATGGCATGGAACAACACACAGAAGAAAATGAATATCTGGAAAGCCCAGTTCTCATAAATACCGTTTAACGCCCCGCCAAACCTGCCGCCGACAAATGAGGCAAGGATGTGCAGGGTAATGAAGATACCCATGCCCAACCCGCCAATACGGTGCAGGATATAGGTCAGATACCCCGCCGGTCCGCGATAACGCAAACCCGTGGAGAGGCTGACATCCCGTTTCAAGCCCATGATTGCCTCCGTGGTGAATTTTGTTACAAGCGCCCATTTTACTCTTTATCCATTAAAATTTTAAGTGCAAAGGCGGACAAACACATCTATCTAAAATGTATGGATAACTTTCTTTGCCCTCCCAACAGTCAAATCGAAACGTGACAAAAATCCTGCCAATTTCATTCCTGCCGTCCTACACAATAAGGGTACAAAGACCCTTATAATCCAATTCCAACAGCTCTTAACACCGCATCGTTCCACCTTTATTCAATAGTCGAATGGCAAGCGCAAAATATTCCCCTTGGAGGCGCACATGTCTGATTCACACGAATTATCCCGCCGGGATTTCATCAAGGTAACGACGGGAATCGTTGGAGGTTTGATCGGCACCATGATCGGTCTTCCCTCCGTTTTCTATTTGATCGATCCTGCATTGCAAGAGGGCGGAAAAGAAGCCTGGATCCCCATTGGCAAATTCGAAGATATGCAAGTTGGAACGCCGTACCCCTTCTCCTTTACACGGGTTCAGGTCAACGGCTGGGAAAGAACCGCCAGTCCCTTTGGTGGATACGCCATCCGCAAATCGGATAACCCCGATGAGTTGCTCATCCTCAACAGTCGCTGTACGCATCTTGCCTGCACCGTAAACTGGTCAGACGAAGCCAAAGCCTATCTCTGCCCCTGTCACGACGCCAAGTTCGGCGTGGAGGGCGAAGTGTTGGACGGACCTCCCCCCCGCGCCCTCGATATTTACGAAGAACATCGCATCACCGAAGATGGCACCATTGAGATCTTCTTCAAGGAAGCATAACCATGTGGAAAACTATCTACGCCTGGCTCGATGAACGTGTCGGTCTCAACGACCTATACACCAACATGCTCGACCGCCCCGAACCCAAAACAACCTGGTGGAACACGCTTGGCTCAGCCAGCATGTTCCTTTTTATTTTACAAGGGCTCACGGGTATCTTCCTTACTGTGTACTACACCCCATCACCCGACCATGCCTACGACTCCATCAACTACATCATGGAAGGCGTTGCGTATGGCTGGCTCATTCGCGGCATTCATCATTGGGGTGCAACCCTCATGGTGCTGGTGGTCTTCATCCACATGCTGCGCGTGTTCTACACGGCCTCCTTCAAATATCCACGCGAACTGACGTGGCTCATAGGCATTGGTTTATTCCTTACCACTCTCGGCATGGGCTTCACGGGCTACCTGCTCCCTTGGAATCAAAAAGCCTATTGGGCAACCACTGTTGGAACACAGATCGCCGGAACCGTGCCCTTTCTGGGCGAGTTCGTCCTCAAAGCCCTGCGTGGCGGACCTGACCTCAGCGCCCTCACGTTACAGCGTTTCTTCTCCGCTCACATCTGGATGATCCCCGCCATTCTCGCCGCCCTGATCGGCGTCCATCTCTTCCTCATCATCAAGCACGGCGAATCGCACTGGCCCAAAAAGGAAGACTAAGTCATGAACGACGAAACAAAAAAGAAAATCAACGAACGTTACGAACGTGAACTCGACAAAGGTGAACGCTTCTGGCCTGACACCATCTTCAAAGACCTGGTGATGTCTCTTGGCATCTTCGTCCTCTTGATCTTGCTTGCTTCCTTCGTTGGCATTCCTGCCGAACCCAAAGCTGACCCAAGCGACACCTCCTACATCCCGCGCCCGGAATGGTACTTCCTCTTCCTCTTCAAATTCCTCGCGCTGTATGGGCAACTGCCTGTCATCGGCAAGATCGAATGGCTTGCCACAGTTCTCATCCCCGGCATTGCCATCGGTGTATTAACGTTGATGCCCTTCATCGAAAAGAGTCCAGATCGATATTACAACAAGCGCATCCTGCCTATTTCCATCATGAGCATCATGGTCGTTGGCATTGTCATGTTGACCTTGATGTCTGAAGTCCCAACTGTTTCTGAAGATGGCTCCACGTTGCTGGGTACCCTGCAAACGTTTGTGGGGATCTTCATTCCATTGGCAGCGTACATCCTGCTCTTTGCTTTCAAAAATAAAACCCGCCTCATGATCTGGACGACAAGCCTGGCTGCTGTTTCCATGATCCTTATCTCAGGGACGGTGCTCGCACTCGCACCAGAGAAAGTTGCCGAAGAGACAGAGGTCGCAGTCACCCTGCCTGATCAGATCGTCGCCGGGCAAGACCTATATTCCGTCCACTGCACCGAATGCCACGGTGACGATGGCTCCGTCGCTGTCATCACCGGCGTGGAAGGACTCGAAGGCGAAAAGATCACCCCCATCAACAGCCGCGATGTGCTCTACACCATCACCGACTCTGCCATGGGCGAAGTCATCGGCTACGGACGTCCCAACGCGGGCATGCCTCCTTTTGGCAAGACCTACGGCGGCGAACTAACCCGCAGCGAGATCGACTACATCATCATCTTCATGCGCTACATGTGGGATGACCGCTTCGAAGCTCCTGAGATCAAACCGCTCTTCCCGCCTCTTGCAGATGGCGAAGTCCCATCGTATGACGTTCACATTCAACCCATTGTGAAGCGTTACTGCATCTCCTGTCACCGCGCAGGCAAGGAAAATAACAACTACCTGATGACCACCTACGAAGAGATCCTCACCACAGGTGATCATGTTGAATTCAACGTCATCGCAGGCGACGAAAATTCTTATCTCTTGCAGGTCATTCAAGAACAAGCCATCATGAACCCCGAAAAACCTGATGAAGAGTTGATCGGAGTCATGCCGCCTACGAAAGCGCTCAAACCCGATGTGGTAGATGCCTTTGTACGCTGGGTCATGAACGGTATGCCGCAAACAGCAGAGGAAGCGGCGGCGCTCTCAACACCAGTCGCTACACCAACGCCGTAGTTCGTAAAACGTATTTCGCAAAAAGCCGGGACAATTTGTCTCGGCTTTTTTATTTGCCCCTCTCCCATTTTGTGATATGTGCTGCAAGAGCAGAGGGGCAGGGGGGAGGGCAAGTTACAGGTACAATATCCAAAATTCAAAAAATGGAGAACTCATGAAAACAGATAGCGGACTCGAATATATTGAAGTGCAAGCCGGAACCGGAACTCAAGCCACAGCAGGCAAGACAGTCCATGTTCATTACACCGGCAAATTCCAGAATGGACAGGTCTTCGACAGCTCCATCCCGCGCGGTGAACCGCTGGCTTTCAAGCTTGGTGCTGGTCAGGTCATCAAAGGCTGGGATGAAGGTATCGCGCTTATGAAAGTCGGCGGCAAAGCCCAGCTCATCATCCCCTCGAACCTCGCCTACGGCGAACGCGGTGCCGGCGGAGTCATTCCCCCAAATGCGACTCTGATCTTCGATGTTGAATTGGTGGATGTAAAGTAATTATCAATATACTATATGGGCTAAAAAAAGCGAAAAGCTTCGCGATAGACTCATGAAAAAAGGTCGAGACATTCAGTCTCGACCTTTTTGTTTCACTACTTCTTTTTCTTCTTTAACGCTGTCTTTTTAGCGGGTTTCTTGGCAGCAACTTTCTTCACTGCCTTCTTTGCGGGTTTCTTGGCAGCTACTTTCTTGGCAACCGCCTTCTTTGTCGTTGTCTTTTTCCCCTTCGAGGACGATGTCGCCGGAGCAGCCTTCGCTTCAACCGGTTTGCGGTCCATCCAGTCGATGACCGCGTCACCGAACTCGGAGCATTTCACTTCGGTGGGGTTATCCATCAAGCGAGCAAAGTCGTAGGTGACGGTCTTCGCAGCAATGGCACCTTCCATACCCTTCACGATCAGGTCGGCAGCTTCGCCCCAACCCATGTAGCGCAGCATCATCTCACCAGAGAGGATGACCGAGCCGGGGTTGACCTTATCCAGATCGGCGTACTTGGGTGCGGTGCCGTGGGTTGCTTCAAAGATGGCATGACCCGTCTCATAGTTGATATTCGCACCCGGAGCGATGCCGATACCGCCCACCTGCGCGGCAAGCGCATCGGAGAGGTAGTCACCGTTCAGGTTCATGGTGGCGATCACATCATAGTCGCGCGGGCGGATGATGGTGAACTGCAGCGAGACATCTGCAATGGAGTCTTTGATGAGCAGCATCTTCTTCCACTTACCGTCGCCGTGGGTATCCCACAACTTGAGAGCTTCTTCCACTTCGGCTTTGATCTCACCCTGCTGTGCGGGGCTCATCATGTCGAAGCCGGGGTCGATCATCTTGGCGTTGTCTTCCACGCTCAAGCCGGGCTTGGCTTCCTTGTTGCCAAGGATCCAGGTCTCGCGTTCTGTCACAATGCGGTCACGGAATTCGCGCTTGGCGAGGGTGTAACCCCAATCCTTGAACGCGCCTTCGGTGAACTTCATGATGTTGCCCTTGTGGACGAAGTTCACGCTCTTGCGATTGTTATCCAGCGCCCACTGGATCGCGGCGCGCACGAGGCGGTCGGTGCCTTCTTCTGAAACCGGCTTGAGACCAATGCCCGCCGTATCGGGGAAGCGCATCTTGGCGTATTCCTTGGGGAAGGCTTCCTTGAACAATTCTTTGAACTTCTTGTTATCTTCCGTCCCGTTCGCGAATTCGATACCGGTGTAAATATCTTCGGTGTTCTCGCGGAAGATGACCATGTCCACATATTCGGGGTGGCGAACCGGCGAAGGCACACCCTGATACCAACGCACAGGGCGCTGGCAGACGTACAGGTCGAGAAGTTTGCGCAGGGCAACGTTCAAAGAACGGATGCCGCCGCCAATGGGCGTGGTGAGCGGTCCCTTGATACCGACCAAAAATTCCTTGAAGGCTTCGGTGGTTTCATCGGGGAGCCAGGTCTGCCACAGTTTGAACGGCTTTTCGCCCGCATACACTTCCATCCAATGAATTTTGCGTTTACCGCCGTATGCCTTTTCCACCGCCGCGTCGAGCACACGCACAGAAGCGCGCCAAATATCACGCCCGGTGCCGTCGCCTTCGACGAACGGGATGATCGGGTTATCGGGAACGTTTAACTTCCCATTTTGAATAGAGATCTTCGCCCCGCCTTCGGGGACTTTGACGTTTACGTATGCCATGTGTCTACCTCTTTTGACCTTTATTTTTTGAAAATAACGGCTGGATTATACACCCGTGACTTTACTGCCAAAAGTGAATATGTTCTTAAACTCCGATTTTGGCATGGACATGACAGCAGCCTCTAATTTCCTTGACATCAAGATAATTCGGCGTAAAATCCGTCGAAATGTTAATAGATATATTTCGGCACCTATTCCCGCACCAACATTTCTGTGGAATGGGTGCCTCTATTTTATGAATTGGAGAGTCGCTTTCAGCGGCTCTCTTTTTTTATCTCAGACCAGAGGAGAATGCAAATGGCAACAAAAAATAGCAAGACCAAGCCAAAGCCCAAGGGGAAGGGTCCGTCTTCAGCAGTGTCATCCCCGAAGGTGGCAAAACAGGTTGAGGTTAAGAAAGAGGCGGTCCTCACTCCCGTCATGGGTTTCCTTCCCGATGACACTCCCCCTGTTGGCGCGATGTTGAGTCTGGGTTTCCAGCAATTCCTGACGATGTTCCCTGCCACAGTGCTGGTCGCCATCCTGACCAAATTCGATGTAGGCATCACCCTGCTGGCATCGGGTTTGGGAACCATCATTGCCTTGTTGGTTTCAAAACGCAAGATCCCCATGTACTACGGGTCTTCGTTTTCGTATATTGCGGTCATCATCACTGTGATGGCGCAATTTGCGCCCGATTGTTTCAACAATACTGCAGAAGTGTACTGTCCCGATGGTGTGCGCATCGTGCAGGTGGGTATCATCCTGACCGCGGTGTTCGAGATCCTGGTGGGCTTGCTCATCATGCGTATTGGCAAATCAGCACTGGATAGAGTCCTGCCTCCCATCGTCACTGGTTCCATGGCAATGGTCATTGGTATTGCTTTGGCGAATGCAGCATTAGGTAACGCGGGTAACTGGGCTGCACCTGAACTAGCCACTGCCACATGGACAGTCGCTTTCCTCACTTTGATCGCAACGGTTCTGTTCTCGGTCTATCTGCAAGGCAAGGGACTGATCGGTATGCTGCCGATCTTGCTTGGCGCGATCTTCGGGTATGTGGTTTCCATTCCGTTCGAGCTGGTGAGCTTTGATAAAGTGGCAAATGCTGCATGGCTTGAACTGCCCAAGTTCACCTTCCCTGCGTTCAACGAACCTGCCGCATGGGGCATGGCATTGAGCGTGGCATTGATCTTTATCGCCACAGTCCCTGAATCAACGGCGCACCTGTATCAGATGAGTTTGTATATTGATGAACTCGCCGCCGAAATGGGACGCAAGCCCTTCCACATCAAGGAACTCATCGGCTTGAACCTCGTGGCCGACGGTGCGGATGATCTGGTGGTGGGGTTCCTTGGCGGTGCGCCTGGCACGAATTATGGCGAGAATAACTCGCTGATGGCGATCACTCGTAATTATTCGACCGCGGTCTTGATGGCAGCGGGTGGTATGGCGATCGTGTTTGGTTTCTTCGGCAAACTGGTGGCATTGGTCAACACAATTCCGCCTGCCGTGGTGGGCGGATTGAGCATTTACCTGTTTGGTGTGATCGGCATGCAAGGTGTGGCGCTCATTCAGTCTGAGAAGGTCAATCTCTTCGACCCAAAACAGCTTGCCGTTGGCGCGATCATCCTCATCTGCGGTATCGGTGGAAATCTCTCACTGCCCAATGGAGTTTTCCCCTTCCCGATCCCATTCCTGTTCCCCAGCGGGATCCCTGCCATTGTCTTTGCTGCCATTGCAGGGATTCTCTTGAATACGATCTTTGTCTTGTTCAAAGCCCCTGAAGTCCGCGGCGGATAATAATTTTCACAACAAAAAAAGAGACTGTCACATCCAAAGTGACAGTCTCTTTTTTCTTTAAGAACGGTTTCTTACATTTCGGTTTTCTGTGTTTGCATCTTGTATTTCTTGAGCGCATTCCAACCGACAAGCATCTTTTCCTTCTCGTCCCATAATCGGAAATAGAGTGATTTCAGACTGTCACGGAACGTAAGCGGCTCGATCTGGAACATGGGATTCTCGTTGTGGCATTCTTCCAGTTTGTAGTTGGGGATCTTCGGGCTGAGGTGATGAATGTGATGGAAACCAATATTGCCTGTGAACCACTGCAGAACCTTGGGCAGTTTGTAGTAGGAGCTGCCATCCATGCCAGCATTGAAGAAACTCCAATTTTGGTGGCGTTCCCAGTAGGTTGGGTCAAAGTTGTGCTGAACATAGAATAACCAAACCCCCGCACCGCAAGCCATGAGCAAAATGGGAAGTTCCACCAGCACATAAGCCTGCCAACCGATCAGGTGGATCGTCCAACCAACAAAGCCAAGCAATGCCAGGTTCGTCCAAATGACAGAATTCTTTTCGCGTTTTCCTGCACCCGGGTCCCAGAAGCGATGGGTGATAACGAATACGATCGTAGCGCCAACCGTGAACAAAATTAACGGATTGCGCATGATGCGGTAGCCGATCTTTTTGTACCATGGCGCGGCAAGATATTCTTCCACGGTCATCGTATAGACGTCGCCAATACCGCGGCGGTCAAGATCACCAGCAGTGGCATGGTGGATGGCGTGAGAATGTTTCCAGTTGTAATAGGGGGTCCACACGGCTGCACCGAGCAAAAGCCCAAGGCGGTCGTTGGCAAGTTTGGATTCGAAGAACGAGCCGTGGCAGCAATCATGGAAGATGATGAACATGCGCACCATGAATCCCGCGGCAGGAATGGTTATCAATAACGTCAACCAATACCCCACTTGCAAACTAAGGTATGCCAGATACCACAGCACAAAGAATGGGATGACCGAATTGAAGACCTGCCACAAACTGCGCCAGGTTTCAGGGTAGGCGTATTTGGCAACGATCGATTGCCACTTGACTTGTCCAATGCTCATATTAAACCTCCGGGGTGACTGAGTATGGTTTATACAACATTAATTTGAGACTGCAGTTACGCGGATTTTCTAAATAATGCAATTTTCCGCCCTAAAACTTTTGCAATACCTGGAATTTCCTGAAGTTCTATTTGAATATCATACTGCCGTTCAATTAAAAACGTCTGTGAACCCTGTTTACAGTTAACATTACTTCGTCTTATACTACGCCCATGCTAAAACTTCCCGGATTGATCGACCCCCACGTCCATGTGCGCGAACCAGGCGCCACCCACAAAGAAGATTGGGATACCGTTACCCAGGCAGCACTTGCCGGTGGGGTGACCACCATCCTTGCAATGCCTAATACGAAACCGCCGATCTTCGACGAAGCAACTCTCAAAATCGCATTGGATGCCGCCAAAGCCAAAGCCCGCTGTGACTATGGGCAATACGTGGGTGCAGGTCCCGACAATGCGGATGTCGCCGCCTCCCTCGCCCCGAAAGCTGCCGGGCTAAAGATGTACCTCGACTCCACCTTTGGTGAGCTGCGCCTCGATGATATGACCTTGTGGATGCCCCACTTCCAAAAATTCCCCAAGTCTGCTCCGATGGTGATGCACTCTGAAAGCCGTACCATGGCAGCGGCTATTCTTTTTTCGGAAATTTATGATCATCCTGTTCACATTGCGCATGTTTCATTAAAAGAGGAGATTCTTCTCATCAAAGCCGCCAAAGAAAAAGGCATCAAAGTCACTTGTGAGGTTTGCCCGCACCATCTATTCCTTTCTAAAGAAGATATTCCCGCCATCTCTCATGGACATCCCGGCAGAGGCGAAGTCCGCCCGCGTTTGGCAACCAAAGAGGATGTGGATAACCTGTGGATAAATCTGGATGTGATCGATTGTTTCGCCACCGACCATGCTCCACACACTTTAGCCGAAAAAGATGGCGAAAATCCACCTCCGGGCTTCCCCGGACTGGAAACGATGCTTCCACTATTGTTGACCGCCGTAAAAGATGGACGATTGACGATGGATCACATTGTAGAAAAGCTTTACACCAATCCCAAACGCATCTTCAACCTGCCAGACCAGCCCGAAACCTGGGTGGAAGTGGACGAAAATTCCGCTTATGAGATCAAAGCCGCCAAAAGTTTCACCCGCTGCGGCTGGACGCCCTTCGAAGGTTGGAAAGTAAAGGGCAAGGTTCGTAAAGTCGTTTTGAGAGGCAAGACCGTTCTTGAAGATGGCAAAGTTTTAGCCGAGCCGGGTTCAGGAAGGAATATAAGAGGCTAAAAGAGCCAAATTTATTGCGGTAGGGTATTCCTGCACCACCTGTGGGCAAGTGTGGATAAAGCCTTGAACTTTTTTTCACATATTCAGGGTTTAACTATCCGAAATATCCCGTCCATACCCCATATCTTGGGCGGTTTGTTCAGACAAATCCACGTCCCCAACCAGCCTAAACTGTGGATAAGTGCCTGTTATCTGTGGAAAAGTCCCCTGCCCTGTGGACAACATCGGCTTTTGGAGGTCAAAACGTCTGACAACCTTTAAGAGGGTCCCCCCCACATTTGGGGGGTAGGTTGATGAAAATCCAAAATATGGAAAAATCGAAAAAAGTCCAAAACCATGCACAGGGACTGTGGATAACTTATCCAGTAGAACTCCACAGGGACTGTACAGCTTGGGAAGCGCTGCCAACCAAAGGTCTAGGGTGAAGCGTATGAACTGCATCCATATATGGGGGAAGAAACCAGTTATCCACATTATCCACACCCCCTACTAATATTACGAATCCATAATGATACTTATATACCACTTGAATCCAATAAGGTATTCCTATACAATCCACAGAGTAAGTTCATTGTCCCCACTTTGCCAACCTTGGGAGGTTGCTCATGGATATGATCAAAGTTTCAGCCAACTCCCGTACCTCAGCTGTCGCCGGGGCGATCGCAGGGGTCATCAGAGAACATAAACGGGCAGAAGTGCAAGCCATTGGAGCAGGTGCCGTCAATCAGGCGGTAAAGGCACTGGTGCTTGCATCCAGTTATCTCAAGAACGATGGGATCGATGTGGTCTGCGTCCCTGAGTTCGTGGATGTTGAGATCGAGGATAAGGTTCGTACCGCCATTAAGTTGGTGATCGAGCCGCGCAATCCTGCTCCCAGCAGCTAAGTAACAACAAGGTGGCAGCTGTCATTTAGGATGGCTGTCACCTTCACTTTTTTCTTTAGCGGATACAGGGTGGTATATGCATGCCTGCCAAGGGTACTTGTGCCCTGCTAAGGGTATAATTTCCGCACGTGGACTCGCGCCTCTTTCCCCGCCCAAAATTGTTCGACCTTGTGAGCCGACTCCACGACCTATCTTTCCCATGCCCAATCGGACCCGTTTTTCACGCCTAGCGCTCGTCCTGATGCTTTTCCTAGCCTTGTGCGCAGGGATGTTCTCTCTGCATGTGGAGCAAGTGCAGGCAAAGCCGTTGCTAGGGGTAATAACAATAAGTAATAGCCCTAGCGACTCAAAACCTACTGTTGGATCAAATATTGTTTTTACGATATCAATAAATAATACTGATACTACTATCAGTGGAACTAATGTAATTGTTACAGCTTTACTTCCTTCGGGATTAACTTATATTTCTGATGATGGGGGTGGGGCTTATAACGATGTAACTGGGATTTGGACACTTGCAGGAAATTTACCTGCTTCAGGAAATGCTGTATTAAGGATTACTGCACAGGTTACAACTGATTCTCCAGTGAACTTTGTAGCCAGTGTTTCTTCCGTTGAATTTCCCGTTGCTTCTGCAACTGCTAATATTGAAGCTAAGGGAGGAAGCACTGATCTTGAATTAACACAGGCGACACCAGTTAAGACAGATAATGCTGGACAGTTAGTGTTTTCTATTACAGTAACTAATAATGGTTCATCAACCGCAAATAACGTTGTAGTCAAAGATGTCTTAGCATCTGGTTTCTCCCATGATTTTGATAATAGCAGCGGTACATATAACAAAGATACTGGATTATGGAATGCGGGAGACATCGCTTCTTCTGGCAGTAAAACGCTGACCATTACAGTAACAGTGAAAAGTACAGGAACATTTACCAACTACGCTGAAGTTTGGAGTGTTCTTCAAGTCGATCCGGATTCAACACCCGGAAATATGTCGACCACCGAAGATGATGATGCTAGTGTAACTGTAAATTCAGCGGATTTAAGCCTTACTCAAACATCAAGTATTGGCGGTACAAATGCTGTGTTTACTATTAAGGTTACAAATAGCGGACCTGACACTGCAACAAATGTATTAGTTAGTAATTCGAAACTTTTTACATCCAGCTATACATATGTATCTCACTCTGCCTCAGCAGGAACATATGATAAAACCACAGGTATCTGGAATATCGGTTCCTTGGCTAGTGGAACAACCGTCACATTGATCGTTACAACTACCTTTACCTCGCTCGACGAAAATCGAGCGCAGGTATCGTCAGTGACTGAAGTCGATATTGACTCTGTACCGGGAAATTCATCTGGTACGGAAGATGATGAGGCTTCCACTCCATCTGCAGACTTAAGCCTTACACAGCAAATAACAAGCCCAACTCCATTTACTACTAACCCTGATATCAATACAACAGTTGCTTTTGAGATTAAAGTATTCAATGCCGGAAATGCAAATGCTTCGGGTGTCAAAGTAAGAGATTTGTTACCTGCCGGGCTTACTTATGTAAGCCACTCCGCTCCTCCTGGTGATACATATGATAAAGACACGGGCATCTGGACTGTAGGTGACTTGTCTCGAGAGGCAGATTCCATATTGACAATCACTGCCAAAGTTACTGCATATGGACTGCGTACAAATTATGCGGAGATTTCATTTGTTGACCAAACGGACCCAGACTCTGACCCTGGAGACTCCTCCACGAATCAGGATGATGACGATAGTGTCAGTTTCTTTACTCAACGAGCGGTAATCATCAACGAAATCGCATGGGCGGGTACTGCCTCTAGCTCTGAAGACGAGTGGTTAGAACTGTATAACCCAAGTGATGCCACAATATCCATAGCTGGATGGACTATTAGGAAAAATAGTTGTGGAGGTCCGTTATACATCACGATTGAAAACGGAAAATCCATTTCAAGGAACGGTTATTTCTTATTGGAACGAGGAACATCAACATCAGACAATACAACAGTTTCTGATGTTGCTGCAAATCAAATATATCTAACAACCGTTCCAGTACTATTAAATACAGGCGAGACCCTTTATCTTTGCGATACCTCAGGCAATTCAGTAGACACTGCAAATAAACAAGGTTTTGGTTCCCCTTCAAATCCTTGGCCCGCAGGTGACTCGACGTCACCATTTGGCAGTATGGAAAGAAAAGGAAATACTGCAGAAACAGACTCAGTTTGGGTTACCAACCGAGGTGGAACCAAGAATGGACAGAATGCTGCTGGGGGAGCGATTTTTGGCACTCCGGGAAGGAATAATTCCACCGGGAATTCTTTAGTACCTACAGCAACCCCGGCAAAAACTTCTACGCCTTTACCTACACCTGTTCCAGCCACAGCTGTTATCCCACCTCGCCCCATCATCAACGAGATCCTTGCCCGCCCCGGCTTTGACTGGAATCAAGATGGCAAGA
>VFQT010001230.1_pt1 | contig 31984 bp, 33 predicted proteins | sample 3512381 | NCBI WGS metagenome assembly VFQT01 (sample SAMN10412376, study PRJNA504923) | tailings metagenome | isolation source: Relicate 2 Philex TSF3 active mining site | place: Philippines: Tuba, Benguet | collected 2017-08-29
ACCCACTTAGGAAACCACCGCAAACTGTTCAAACAAACCGAGCCACCTCTCCCACTTAGGAGCCTGAACCAGATATGACTAGAAAGGCATTTATCACTGGCATCACAGGTCAGGACGGAGCCTACTTGGCAGAACTTTTAGTGTCTAAAGGATACGAGGTTCACGGTCTCAAGCGCCGTTCCTCCATGTTCAACACCGGGCGTATCGACCATCTTTTCAAGGATCCGCATGAGGAAAATGTGCCGATGCTGTTACATCATGGCGACATGACTGACTCAACAAATCTCATACGATTAATTCAAATTATCGAGCCCGATGAAATCTATAACCTGGCTGCACAATCTCACGTCTTTGTCAGCTTCGAGACGCCGGAGTATACTGCTAACGCCGATGCTATAGGCACTTTGCGGCTGCTGGAGGCAGTTCGCATTTTGCGAATGGAGGGCAAGACTCGGCTGTATCAGGCCTCAACCTCAGAGCTTTACGGTAAGGTAACAGAAACGCCGCAGAAAGAAACAACCCCTTTCTACCCTCGGTCGCCCTACGCGGCGGCCAAGCTTTACGCCTACTGGATGGTGGTGAACTATCGCGAAGCTTACGGCATGCATGCCTCGAACGGGATCCTGTTTAATCATGAAAGCCCGATCCGCGGTGAAACCTTCGTGACGCGCAAGATCACCCGGGCGGCGGCGGCGATCAGCCTTGGTCTGCAGGAAACGGTTTATCTGGGCAATCTTGATGCCAAGCGTGACTGGGGCCACGCCCGTGACTATGTTGAAGGCATGTGGCGCATTGTCCAGCAGGATGAACCCGATGATTTCGTGCTGGCCACCGGGGTAACCGTGTCGGTGCGCGACTTCGTGGAAATCGCCTTTGGCTATGTGGGTATGGAAATCGACTGGGAAGGCAAGGGCGCGCAAGAACGCGGCCGCTGCCGCAAGACTGGCAAGATCCTTGTGCAGGTTAGCGCAGAATATTTTCGCCCTACCGAGGTGGATCTGCTGCTGGGAGACGCCACTAAAGCGAAAGAAAAGCTGGGCTGGGAGCCTACCACCACATTGCGCGAGCTGGCCGAGGAAATGGTGGCCTCGGACCTCGCGCTGTACCAGCGCAACATCAATGAGCGGCTTTAAGATGTGGGGGGCGCCGGATGCGCGCGTCCGCAACGTGACTGATGGCGATTTGTTGATCGCGCAGGTCTTCGATTTCAACATGCCAGGCCCGGTGATCTTCCCCACGCCCGACTCTGCCGAGATGCAATGCGGCTTTGGCGAGGTTGCCGAGGATAAGAATATTGTCCCGCACGTGCACAATATCGTCGACCGCCAGACCCGCAACACCTCGGAATTCATCTATGTTATCGATGGCAGAATAGAGCTCGTGTTCCTAAATTCTCAGGGCAAGGCCATCGGCGAGTCGGTGATCGGGCCGGGGCAGGGCTTTCTGCAATATACGGGGGGGCACAAAATCACCATTGCCAGGAGCACGCGGTATTTCGAGATCAAGCAGGGCCCCTACTTCGGTCATATCAAAGACAAGACTGTGTTCGAGAATAGTATACTATAGCCGCATTTCTAAGGTATCCCCATGATCCCAGTTTCCGAACCCCATCTCGCCGGACGCGAGCTCGAACTAGTAACCGATGCAGTTCAGTCCGGTTGGATTTCCTCTGCTGGAAAATTCATCGACGCCTTCGAGGCGGGCTTTTCAGTTTATCACGGTGTCTCGAATTGTGTGGCGCTGGCCAATGGCACAGCTGCACTAGAGGTTGCGCTACATGCAGTTGGGGTCAAGGCGGGCGACGAGGTCATAATCCCCTCTTTCGCCATTATGTCGCTGGCGCTGGCAGTGCTGCGGATCGGCGCCGTGCCGCGGTTGACTGATGTGGATCCTGAAAGCTGGAACTTGACTGCCGAGGGCGCGGCGCAGCTAATCAATGTTCGGACTCGCGCCATTATCGTGGTGCACGGCTTTGGCCAGCCTGCCGACATGGACCCTATTATGGAACTAGCGCGCGCCCATGACCTGCGCGTCATCGAGGACACCGCCGAGTCAATCGGCAGCCGCTACAAGGGCCGCCTGTGCGGTACCATGGGTGATGTGGGCAGCTTTTCGCTGTATGCCAACAAGCTGATCACGTCTGGCGAAGGGGGGTGCATACTTACCGATAATGACGAATATGCCTCGCGCGCGCGGCGGTTCATCAACCTTTATTTTGGCCTGACGGAGCGATTCTCTCACGAGGGGCTGGGCTACAACTTCCGCATGACCAACTTGCAGGCCGCCATCGCCGTGGCTCAGCTTGAGCAGATCGAGACCTTTGCAGCCCGCAAGCGCGAGATCGGCCAGTGGTACGCCGAGGCGCTGGCCGATTGTGACACCGTCACCCTCCAAAAGACCGTGGGCGATGTCGATCACGTCTACTGGATGTACTGCATGTTGCTGAGCGATCATATTCAGATGGATGCTATGGCAGCTATGGCGCACCTTGGGAGCCGCGGCATCGGCACGCGCAACCTGTTCAAGGGGCTGCACGCGCAAGTCCCCCTGCGCCCGCATTTGGTGCAGGCGGACAGGGATGCGGCTTTCCCAGTGACGGAACACCTTTATGCCCGCGGATTCTATGTGCCCTCGGCGGTGACGCTCACGCGCGAGGACGTTGCCAGAGTGGTGACCGCGCTCAAAGAACTGCGCTGATGGCAACGGTTCTTTTCTACAAGCGGCTTGTTACGACGGGCGGGGCCGAGGTTCTGATGGGCCAGCATTACGCTTGGGTCAAGGCGCAGGGCGAGGACGCAACCGTCTACTGCTTCGAACATGCCGAGGTCGAACGCATCGCCATCGACCCCGCAGATCTGAAGGTGGTGCCGGGCGGCTCCACCCTTGCGCAGATCTTCGGGCTGGCACGGCTGTTGCGTGGGCACGCGGGCGACCGAGTCTTCTGCCACTCCGGTCCGGTGGAATTCGGGCTGGCCGCACTACTGGCGAGCGGTGTGCGCTACGGCATGTTCGTGCACCAGCCCACTACCATGTCGTTTAACGAATATAACAAGTTCGCCGCCCGCTACTGGCCGCGCTATCAGGCCTTTGCGCGCCGTGATGCCATGTACGACCGACTGACCGCGCAACGTGCCGGCATGTCGGTCCTGCAGCGGCTTTATGTGGAATTGCGCGCGCCAGTGCTGCAGACGGCCCATCGCCGGGCCGCGGCGCTCTATGTGCTGTCCGACTACGCGGTGCGCGAAAAGCACGAGATCTTCGGCCTGAGCGCCATCTTTCTGGCTGGCGCGATCACGACGGAGCGGGTCGCGGCGCTGGCCAGTAAGCCCGACCTGCGCCCGCTGCAAGACCCCATCGAGCTTGTCTCGGTGTCGCGGATGGATGACAACAAGCGCATCGAGATCCTGATCGACGCCGTGACCGCACTGCGGTCCCGCGGACGTGCCGTACGCCTGCGGCTTGGAGGCAAGGGCCCAGCAACTGAGAATCTTAAGGCTCATGCCGCCAAGATGGGTGTGTCCGATGCGGTGGAATTCCTGGGCTTTGTACCCGAAGAGGACATCCCGGCCCTATATGCCGGCATGGATCTGTTCGTGACGATTGACTGGGCGGATTATCGCATCACCACATACGAGGTGCTGGCAGAAAACCGCCGCGTGATCGTGTCTGACGACACCGACGCAGATCCGGATCTTCTGGCCTCGGGCTATCTGTTTTCGTCCTCGCCACAGGCGGATGCACTCGCTGATTGCATCGAAGGCGCGCTGGAAACGCCGGTTACTTGGAACCGGGTGCAGCTGGCCAATTACCTTACCACCTTCACGTGGCCGGTGTATTTTGACCGAGTGACGCGGACACTGGACGGTACTCTGGCCCCGGCGGCAGCGCATGCGTGAGCGGATCGCCAAGCGGCTGTTGCGCGCGCGCGTGCCGGCGCTGGAGGCCCTGGCCCGGACCTATGCGCAGGCCGGCGATACTCAGGCCATCGCGAAAATACAGCTGGCGCGGTTCAACGCCCATTGGGACAAGGCCTGGCGCACCATCCCCTTCTACAACGCGTGGAAGGCCGAACACATGTTACCCGAGCGCATCGTGGACATCCGCGGACTGGCGGATTTCCCGGTTCTGACCAAGCTGGTACTGTCCGAACGCCGCGACCTGATGGAGCGTACCCCAGGGCTAGAGCGCTACACGCTCACGGGTGGCACCTCGGGCGTGTCCACCGCCTTTCCGATGAACGGCGACGATGCCAAGGCATCGTGGACAAACGCCCATCTGGGACGGCACTGGAACGGCATCGCGCCTGGCTCCCGACTGTTCATGATCTGGGGGCATTCGCACCTGTTTTCCGGAAGGGGTGCGTGGCGCAAGCAGATCAAGCGCCAGTTTAAGGACTGGTTCGCCAACATCGATCGGATGTCGGCCTACAACCTGTCGGGTCCGGAGCTAGATGCAATTGCTATGGGCATCATTCGTGCAAAGCCCGCCTATGTAATCGGTTATGGCTCGTGCTTGGCGCAGCTGGCGCGTCATCTGAAAGACAAGGGCCGCGATCTGACGGGCGCAGGCGTGCGCCGGGTGGTCAACACCTCGGAAACCATGCCCGCTGGGGACGTGCCCGATGTCGCGGCCACCTTCGGCTGCCCGGTGATCAACGAATACGGCATGGCTGAGGCAGGAGTCATTGGCTATTCGGCCGGCTCCCTTTATCCCGTGAAGCTGTTCTGGAACGATTTCATCGTGCGCTTGGTCGATCGCCGCATCGTACTCAGCACGCTGGGTGATCGCTGCTTTCCGCTGATCAACTACGACACCGAAGATCTAAGCGACGATCCCATGCCCGAGACCGGATCGGCACTGGAGTTGCGCAGCCTGCTGGGCAAGGCACGCGATATCTTCACGATCCGCGACGCGGACGGAGACGAGCACGACGTTTCGGTGGTGCTGTTCGACCATTTACTGAAACAGATCCCTCAGTTGAAGTCGCTGCATTATACCATGCGCGCCGATGGCGGAGTCAGCATCGAGTATACCGCAGAGGGCGCGCCGTTGCCCGAGGTCTGGCTGCAGACCCGTTTTGCCGCCGGCCTGGCGCAGGAGGGTATCACCATCGCCCCGCAGACGACCAGTTTTCACCGCCTGGACGCGCCGCTACAGACCGTGGCGGGCAAGCGCGTGACGCTGAAAAGAGAAGCCAAATGACCTCCGAGACTGCTACGCCTCCCGCACCCCCGCGCGAGGTAGCGCCCGAGACTGATCCGCGCCTACTGGTCTTCGTGGGCAACCCCACGCAGTATCATTCTCCAATCTTCCGCAAGCTGTCCGATGCGCTCGGGGGCGCGATTCAGGTCATGTATGGCGACGACATCGGCGCGCGACCCTTCTTCAACCCCGAGCTCAACGCGGTGATCCAATGGGACGTGCCGGTGCTGAGCGGATTCCCGTACAAGATCTTTGACAACCGCGCCTCGTCGGAGGCCAAGGGATTCTGGTCGCGCAACAACCCCGGCCTGATCGGCTACGTGATGCGATCGCGGGCCACCCATGTGCTGCTGCACGGATATGACACGCTGTCGTCCTGGTATGTCTATGTCGCGGCGCTGCTGTCGGGTAAGAAGATCATCTGGCGCGGCGAGACGGTGGCCAAGCCCGGCGGCGACACCAGCCACGCCTCGCGCCTCAAGCGAATGGTCCTACCGATCTATTTCCGCGGTGTGCACAAGGTGCTTTGGTCCTGCCTGAACAATCGCGATTACTTGGCCACGCATCTAGGCAACCAGAGCCACAAGTTCGTCCGCTTTCCCTGCGCCGTCGACAACGATTTCTTCCGCGCCTACCGGCTCGATGCCGACGGCTTGGCGGCGGCACGCCGCGCGCGTGGCATCGCCCCGGACCACATGGTGATTGCTACATGTTCACGCCTGACCAAGCGCAAACGCACGCATCTGATCCTTGAGGCGATGGCGGGGATGTCCTGCGACAAGGTTACGCTGCTGGTCATCGGCGATGGCCCCGAACGCGGCCCGCTGGAGGCACAAGCGCGCGATCTGGGCCTGTCACTGCATGTGGCGGGCTTTGTCGGCCAGGCCGAGGTGGCGCGGCTGCTGGCGATCTCTGATGTTTTTGCGCTGCTTAGTTTCTATGACGCTTCGCCCAAGGCGCTGAACGAGGCGATGAACTTTCCGCTGGCGATGATAGCCTCGACGGGGGTGGGCACAGCGCGCGACCTGGTGCGCCCGGGCGTAAACGGCCATTTGTTCAACAACGGGCAGCAGGCCGATCTGGTAAACTGGTTGGACGACTGGGCACGCGACCCCGACGCGCGCCGCGCCATGGCTGCGAAGAACGACGAGATCCTGAAGGACTACACGATCGAGGAAGACGTGGCCAACCTCATCTCGGTCGTGCAGCTGGCGCCGTAGCGGGTCCGGCCATCGACTGGGACAACAGGCCCTGCCGGGCCGCCTCTCTCCAGACTGGAGCAAAAAATGCCGTCAATTCTCAGAAACCGTCTGCGCCGCATGATAAACCGACGCGTGCACGCCCTAGGCTTCGAGATCGTGCGCATGGGCTGGGAAACTGGCCGGCTGCGCAAGGATTTCAGGATCACGACATTGATCGACGTAGGTGTCGGCGTGGGACAAGGCACGCCCGCGCTTTATGCCGCCTTCCCCGAGGTCAAGCTGCTACTGGTCGATGCCAACCCGATTAGCTGGCCGGTGATGGACCGCATCCTGGCGGAACGCGAAGGTCATGGCGCCAAGATGGCCGCCGGCTCTGAACCAGGTGAACTAGATTTCTTCTCCTATATTGATGCACCGGGGGTGTCGTCCTTCATTCACCGGGCAGAACACGCGGACTTTCGCAAGGACGTAATCAAGATCCCAATCGCACGGCTGGACACGATAGTGGCAGATTCGGGACTTTGGGGGCCCTATGGGTTGAAGATTGACGTCGAGGGTTTCGAATTAGAGGCACTGCGCGGCGCGACCGAAACGCTCAAATCCACCGAATTCGTGCTGTTCGAAAGCCAGATCGCAAGTCTCAATCCCAAGCCTTATACGCAGGGCGAGATCTTTGCCTTTCTCGAGGCAGCCGGTTTCGAACTGTATGACATCGTGTGGATCGCCTATGACCATGCCACCCGGCGGACCAAGCAAGCCGATCTTCTGTTTCGCCGCCGCGCCTGATCTACCGCGTTTTGTTCAACTCTCGAAAGGACGCCCACATGTTCTTGTCCAAGGCGACACGCATCTTCGAGTCCCCTGCGGATGGGGCCTATTTCTTTGGCTATTTTGACACGCCGCAGGTGTCGGCCGATGGCACGAAACTGTTGGCGTTGCGGGTGGCGCGCTTCGACCGGGTGCCGGAAGCCGGCGACGTGGCCGAGGTTGGCTGGTTTGAGATCGGGGCCGACAGCCCGGAATTCCACAAGATCGGCGAGACCACGGCTTTCAACTGGCAACAGGGCGCGATGCTGCAGTTCCTGGGGCCAGATTTCGACACACGGGTGATCTGGAACCATTTCAACGGCACCGCCTACCGCGCCCGCATACACGATCTGCAGACGGGCCAGGGCCGCGACGTGCCGGCGATCTATAATCCCTTCCCCGATGGCAAATCTGCCGTAACGGTGGACTTCGAACGCCATGCCTGGTGCCGCCGTGGCTACAGCTACGGCAACGTCATGAAGCCGGAGAAAAACAGGCCGGTTGTCGAGGGCGACGCCATATGGCATGTGGATCTAGAGACCGGCGACAGCCGTCCAATCATCCTGCTGGCCGACATGATGGAGCTGTCTCCGCATAGCACCATGGCCGGTGCCACCCACTACCTGGAACACACCACGGTGAACCCATCGGGGTCACACTTCGTGTTCCTACATCGCTGGCGCCACGACAGCGGCATCCATTCGCGGCTATGCGTGGCGCGCTCTAACGGAAGCGACATCCGCATCCTCAATGATAGCGGCCGGATGAGCCATTTCTGCTGGACCGATAACACAACCCTGCTGGGCTATGGCGGCAAGGCCAATCCGTTCAACACGCTGCGCCGCAACCGCGCACTTATCAAGATGCTCTTCAAACCCTTGATGCCGCTCTACAAGCGGATGGTGAAGGACAGTTCGGGCCTAGCCAAATCATTGACGGGCGACGCCTACTACCTGCTCGACATCAAAACCCCCGGCAGCCTCAAGCTGGTGGTGCCGTCGATGCGGGCCGAAGATGGGCATCCCGCGATGCTGCCGAATGTCAAGGCCTTCATCACCGACACCTATGCGCGCGCGGCCCATGGTCAGAAGCCTAAACTCTTCGCAGTGGATCTGGAAACCGGCACCCACTTGGTGTTGGATGAGCTGGGTTCGATCCCCGAACATGACGAAACCCCGATCCGCTGCGATCTGCATCCCCGCGTGGCGCAGACAAAGGTCGGCACCATCGTCAGCATCGACACCATGGATGGCGGCCAGCGCCGCACCTATGCATACCGACTGGAGAGCGCCTGATGCTGGGCAAGATCCTGGATACCGTGGTGGGCGGACTTATCCGCAATATCCCCGGCGGGGTTGGGCAGCGCCTGCGTGCGGCCTACTGGCGGCGACGGTTCCGCGCATGTGGCAGGGTCAAGATAGACGAGGGCGTGATATTTCAGTTCCCTGAGCAGATCGAGATTGGCAACAACGTCTGGATCATGCCCTACGCGGTGCTCACCGCGCCGGCACCGCGGCAGGCGATTTCGGACGCGGCCAAGGGCGTGGACGGCGCTTCGGGCGGGGTGCTGCGTATCGGCGACGAGGTCCAGGTGGGCGCTTACAATCTGCTCAATGGCACCGGAGGTCTGACCATCGGCGATTGCGTGACACTGTCGGCGCGGGTGTCAATCTATTCGGCTACCCATCTGCCACGCAACCCTGACGACCCCTCGATAGAGGTCGGCTGCAACGGTATGGTGCGCCGCCTGCCTATATTTTCCAAACAGGGCCCCGTGACCATCGGTCATGGCGCTTGGCTGGGCCTACACACTGCCGTCATTTGCTGCGACGTGGGCGCGCAGGGCTTTGTCACCAGCGGCACGATCCTGACCCGCGATCTGCCCGCGGGCACGCAGATCAAACCCAACGGCACCACCCGCCCACGCTACGGCGAAAGGGCCGCGTCATGAGCACGCCCCGCATCCTGGTCATCACGGCAGGTCTGCCCGGCAAGCGCAGCCCGCTGGCTGAGGCATTGCGCGCCCAGTACGGCGCCGAGGTGCTGCCCGGCAAGGCCCGCGCCGAAGGCAAACTGGATCGGGTCTGGGGTATGCTGGGTGTTGCCGAGCGACTTGGCACCCATGCCGCCAACCTGCGTACCCTGAACAGGGCGATCCTCGCGCGCGCAGACAGATTGGACATCCTCGTCGTGGTCAAGGGTAACCTTGTCACCGCCGACACGCTACGCGCGTTGAAGACCCGCCCAAATCCACCGAGAATAATTGGCTGGTCGCCCGACGACATCTATCTTCCGCACAACAATTCCCAAGTGCTGAAGGCTGCCGCTCCCCATTACGACACCTTCTATACCGCCAAGTCACTGAACATCACGCAGGGCGAGCTGGCAGCGATGGGCTTTGTCGATCCACGGTTCCTGCATCAGGGTTTCGACCGGGACTGGCACCGCCCGCAGCCCAATCCGGACTCGCGCTTCGCGGGGCTCGTCACCTTCGTAGGTTTCGGCGAACAGGATCGATTCGAAAAGCTCAATCACTTGGCACAAAACGGTGTGCCGGTGCATGTATGGGGTAAAGGCTGGACCGCAGCCATGCACGCTGCGGCTAATGACAAACTGCACATTCATGCCCACGGGCTGTTTGGCGACGAATATGCCGATGCGCTGTGCAATTCGGCGGTTTCGCTGTGCTTCCTGCGCAAGCTGAACCGCGATCTGCATACCTCACGCACCTTCGAAATCCCGGCCTGCGGCGGTTTCATGCTGGCCGAGCGCACCGACGAACATCGCGCGTACTTCGAAGAGGACCGCGAAGCGGTCTATTTCGACGATGCCGACGAGCTACTGGAGAAGACCCGCCGCTACCTGGCCGATCCTCAGGCGCGGGCGCGCATCGCGGCTGCGGGGCGGCAGCGCTGCCTAGACAGTGACTATTCCTACCACCGCCTTACGCGCGACATTATTGAGGGCTGCCCGGCATGAACTTCCGGGGCATCATCAAGCAGTCTGCGGCGTCGCTGCTGGTGTCGAACGGGGCTTATGTCTACACATTCCTGTGCAACGTCGCCCTGATGCGAATGCTACTGCCGGAGGATTTCGGGACCGTGGCCCTAGCGGTGGGCCTTGTGGGGCTAGTGGAGATCTTCACCACCTTCTCATTCAACGTGGTGATGGTACAGCACCGCGATTCCCCTGCGATGTTGCGGGCGGTGTTTCAGGGTGTCATGGCGGTAAACGGGATAAAGCTGGGGCTGGCCGGGATCTTGTACTTGGCGGTCGGCGACCGCTACGATCCGGTAATCTGGCAGCTTTTCGTGCTGATGACGGCCAGCAAGATATTCGTTGGCGTCGGGCCGCTGATGCTGACCCGGCTTGAGAAGGCGGGGGCGTTCCTGGCCTCCACGCTGATCTCTTCAGGGGCCAACGCGTTGGCGGTGACGCTGGCGGTAGCGGCGGTGTGGGGGGGCGCGGGGGTCTACGGGTTGTCCCTGCGCGTGGTGCTGCCGCCAGTGCTGGTCTTCGCAGCGGTGATGTTGTTGCATCCGGGCCTCTTCCCGCCGGTGTTGCGGCGCACCGGTCGGCGTCAGCTTCGCGTGGTCGCGGCGTCCTCAACGCGGCTTTATTTTCAGCGCGGCGCGGAACGCGCTTTTGAACGGGTGCCGTTGCTGATCATTGAGGCGCTTTTCGGCACCACGCTTCTTGGCTTGTTCTCGCAGGCGACCTATGTGGTCACGCTACTTGACCGCGTCACCTCTATGCTGAACCAGAACATTGCCCTCGTGTTCTTCGCACACAACCGCCGCGACGCCGGCGAAAGCCGGACCGCGTTCTGGTGGCTGCTGGCGATCAACGCGGTAATGGCCGTGCCCTTCGTGGCGCTGCTGTGGATCTATCCTTCCGAATTTGTGCTGATCCTGTGGGACGAAGCTTGGCTGGGGGTGGTGCCGTTCCTCAAGGTCATGGCGGTGATGCTGCTACTTAAGCCGGTGTTTGCTGTGCTGAACTCGCGCCTGCTAGGACTGCGGCGCAACAACCAGATCACGATCGTCTTCGGGGTCGGTTTCGCTGCGTTCGCAGGGCTGCTGCTTCTGGTTCCAGCCTCGGCAGATTCCTCATTGTGGGTCGCCGGACTTACGGTGCTGACATACGTCATCATGATCGTCGTGATGCAGTATTTCCTGTCCCTAGCGCAACGTGAGACAAGTCCGAGATCCGAGCCATCATGATTGTCATGCTTTCATATCGGTTCCGATCTCAAGATGGCGCATTGTGCGACGGCGAGCAGATGCGGTACGAGGCGGTTGTATGATCTTATGGGCAATCATAAACGTGCTGGTCAGCTCGATGTTCTTCGTGACGATCCGTGCGCCGTTGATGCGGGCATATCTGATCATCAACTACGTCCTCGTTGTGAACCCCTCGTTCATGTGGGAGTTTTTTGGACTGGCGCACCCCAAGTTCATCCTCGGTCACGACATGTATGCCGTTGCACTGATGTACATGGCTGCATTCAACACCGTGCTGGGGATCAGTTTCATTGCGCTTATGCGGAGTCTGCCTCGCTCGAAAGCGGCGACGCGCAGCATCGTGGCGCATCGCCTTAACGATTTGACTCATGTCAATCGCATCGTCTGGGCCGTGATGATCTTGGCCGCAATCGGCGTTATCGGAAAGGTAGGACTGGATAGCCTAGGCGTGCTGCGCATGGGACAGGCGGTTGCCGAAGGCGCCGGCGGCGGGCCTTTGTTGCAGGTGACCAAAGTCATTGCCAGCTTCGATCTCCTGGCGCTGATCCTCTTGGGGGAGTTGCGGTTGGCGCAGCGCCAGCCCACCTACCTGACACGCATGGCGCTGCCAGGCCTTCTGGCGGTGGTGCTGTTGCTCGCTATTGCTTCGGGGTCGCGTGCGCAGTCATTGACAACGCTGATCGCGGCAGCGCTGTCCTACCGCGATGTGGTACGGCGTTACTGGTATGTCGTCTATCCGTTAGCCATCGCCTCGGTGCCGTCGATCTTTGTTCTGTTTCCGCTGCTGGGGTTTTACCGCCTGAATGGCTACAACTTTGCCGAGGCGCGTCAATCGGTCAAAATGACGGGTACGACCACTAGCGAAAATCTTTTAGATGTTATCGTGACCCGATTGAACTACCAAGAGGCGATCGCCCGTGCGGTCAACTATGTCGAACTCAATGGCCCCCAAGGTGGGGCCATATACTGGAACAATGTCATTGGACTGGTGCCGCGGCTGATCTGGCCGGATAAACCGGAGATCACCAACGACAGCCGCGAGTTGGGACACCTACTGGAGCTAGTGACGCTCAACGACGAAAGCACATCGATCGGCCTTCAGGTGGTGGGTGAATCCTTTTATGAATACGGCTGGCTCGGGCTGTGGGTTGCAGTCTTCCAAGCGCTGATCTTCGCTATAATCCATAAGAACTTCTTTCGTCCTGGCTTGCCGGCGGCGATAACTGTCTACACATATGCATGTTTTTTTATCCTGCAGCGCGATGGCTATTTTGCCGTGGTGCCAGGGCTAATCTGGTTATCAATCGGTATTGCCTTTTTCTTTGCCGTACTGGCGTCGCTGCTAAGCAGGCACCGCTCGATACAGATGTATCGACCCACTGAAAATCCGCTCATGCTACAAAGGGGACGGCGGCGATGAGTGTGACGATGGACGACAGCGTCAAACGGTGGGCGGTGAAGGGTCAGACGGCGTTGGCGGTCAAGATGATCTTGGGCAAGACGACCGGGGCACAGGCCAGTTGGGCATATTACCTAGCGGCCCCAGATCAAAGGTTGGGTCGATGACGGCAAGCGAAGGACGGAGAATGGCAAAGCCGGCAAACCTATTGAAAATCCCTCTACAATACAAGAAGCAGATCAGGGAACTGCAGGAGGCTTGCAGTAAGTGCATGCTGGAACCGGACGTTCGAAAAAAGCTGTGGCGACCCTCATTGAGCCGGGCTCACCTTGCTCCGACACCGGTTCGAGGACAACGGTGAGCGGCAGTTGATCCGGGCGCTCCATGAGGGCATCATGGATGACGATGTGGTGCCCAAGCCGACCGAGGCTGCCCCGAAAGGTGATCCGCACTTCACTGAGCCGATCAAGGCTACGATAGAGAAGGAGCTATAGCTTGGCTACCGGACAGTCCCTTGGCTGATGGGCTTCAACAAGAACAAGGTGCAGCACATCCTGCAGAGCGAGAGAGGTAGTTCGAGAAATCTGAACAGGGTGGATAAGTGGACTTTCCGCGCAACGGCGGCATGATTGCCGCGAAGCGAGGAGACGACCATGAGCAGAAGACCACGCCGGAATCACAGCCCGGCTTTCAAGGCGAAAGTGGCTTTGGCTGCCGTCAGGGGCGAGAAGGCGTTGATTAAACTCGCGCAGGAATTTTATGTTCATCCGAACCAGGTGAAGTAGTGGCGAGACCAATTGCTGGAAGTGGCCACCAAGGTATTAGGCGGCGCCGACAAGGGGCCTTCAGAGCCTGTGATCAACGTGAAGGAGTTGCATGCCAAGATCGGGCAGTTGACCCTGAGAATGATTTTTGTCCAGCGCGCTCGGCAAGGCGGGTCTGTTGGTGAGCGCAAGGAAATGATTAACCGTGGTTCGGAACTGAGAGTGACGCGGCAGGCGCTTCTGGGGATCGGCCGGGGCAGTGTTCACTATTGTCCTCGGCCGGTATCCGGTGCCGATCTCAGACTGATGGAGCTGATCGACCGGTTGCACAATGAGCTTCTTTTTCGGGCTGCCGGATGCTTCAGGGGCTTCTGAAGAAAGAGGGCTTTGAAGGGGGGCGGCGTCATGTAGCAACGCTGATGAAACGCATGGCGATAGAGGCTTTGTACCGCCGCCCGAATACCTCGAAGCCCATAGTGATGGCGGCATAACAGAGGCGGAAATTCACTTAAGAAACCACCGACAGCTGTTCAAACAAACCGAGCCACCTCTATACACAGAGGCCTAATGACAATTTGCCACATCGTTTCACACATTGACAAAGAGGCTAGCGGGCCTTCGTACAGTGTTCCGCGTTTAGCGCAGGCCGTGGCGGCCGCGCAGGAACAAGATGTGGTGCTGGCCACGTTGGATCGTGGCGCCGGCACCCGAGATTTGGGTGCGGTAACGCATCGCGCCTTTGCGCAGGAGGGCTTCCCTCGCAAGCTTGGATTCTCGCGCCCCATGCAGGCTTGGCTGGCAGATGCCCAGGCCAACGGGATTTCGTTGATACACAGCCATGGTCTGTGGATGATGCCCAACATCTACCCCGCTCGCGCGGCCGCCCGGGCAGGTATTCCTCATGTGATCGCACCTCGAGGCACACTTGACCCCGCCGCGCTAGTATATTCCGCATGCGTCAAGAAGGCGGTGCGCTGGCTGGGGCAAGATGCCGCGCTGAGGGGCGCCACTGCCTTTCACGCCACCTCCGAGGATGAGGCAGGCCACATTCGCGCCCAAGGCCTGCGCCAACCGATCTTTCTGTTGCCTAATGGCATCGACATCCCCGATGGCACGCGCCCCCCCCGAGGGGCCCGCCGCACCCTGATGTATCTGGGCCGCCTGCACGAGAAGAAGGGCCTCGACATGCTATTGCAGGCTTGGACGGCGCTTGAACCCGCGCATCCCGACTGGGATCTGCGAATCATCGGTAAGGGCACCGAGTCGTTCGAGACCGGGCTGAGAGAAACTGTGGCGCGGCACGGCCTGACCCGCGTGACGCTAGCTGGCCCAATCTATGCCGCGGAAAAACTGGAGGCCTTTAAGAAGGCGGATCTTTTCGTGCTGCCCACCCGGGGCGAGAATTTCGGCATGGTCGTGGCCGAGGCGCTTGCCGCCGGCACGCCGGTAGTAACCACCACCGGCGCTCCTTGGGAGGGGCTGCACGAGCACCGCGCCGGTTGGTGGTGCGCGCCGCATGTCCCGGCGATCGAGGCATCACTGGGACAGGCGCTGGCAATGGACAACGAGACCCTGACCGAGATGGGCGCGCGCGGGCGCGCCTGGATGACCCGCGCCTTTGGATGGGATGAGATCGGCGCGAAGCTGGTACGCGCCTATGCCTGGCTTCTACAGGGGCGTGAACAGGAGGCCCCCGCACCCGGGGACGTGCTGACTGACTGACCCGACCCAAACGATTTATGAAGTTTCCAGAGAGAGTGAGATTCGCATGCTGACGCGTGACGCCAAGCAAATGTTTTACAATGTCGCCGGCCTCCTGATGACGGTGAACGGCTGGATCTACCGCACGTTCAGGGCCGCGGGCGCGGTCAAGAAAACTCCGGTGCGCCTGCACCTCGGCCCCGGCCCCAAGGCCTATCTTCCGGGCTGGACCAATATCGACGCCAACATGTTCACCGCCAAATGCGACATCTGGCTGGACCTGCGGAACCCGCTGCCCTTTCCCGAAGGCACCGTCGACGCGGTCTACTCGCATCACGTGATCGAACACCTGCCCGATCCCGGAAATCATCTGCGCGATGTGTTTCGCGTGCTCAAGCCGGGCGGCGTCTACCGCGTGGGCGGGCCCAACGGCGACGTCGCCATCTCCAAGTTCATGGAAAACGACCATGACTGGTTCAACGACTGGCCCGACAAGTACGACAGCATCGGTGGTCGCTTCGCCAACTTCATCTTCTGCCGCAACGAACACCTGACGATCCTCACGCAAAGCTTCGTGACCGAACTGGCCACGCGCGCGGGCTTTGCAAAGGTACGAAAGCACCCGCCGATCACCGGCACCGACCACTTCGCGCTGTTTGCGGACTGTCTAGCCAAGGAACATGAGCGCACACCCGAGGCGCCGCACACACTGCTTCTGGAAATGCAGAAGCCCGCCCGAGAGCCGCAAAAGAGGCCCGAGACATGACCCACCCCCTGCCGCTGGCGGTGCTGATGATTTCGCGCGACGAAGCGCATAACATCTCCGCCGTGATGGAGAACCTGAAGGGCTTTGCAGCGCAGGTGTTCCTTGTCGACAGCTACAGCACCGATGCCACGGTAGATCTGGCGCTGCACCACGGCGCGTATGTGGTGCAGCGCCGGTTCCGGGATTTCGGTGATCAGTGGAACTTTGCCGTCTCCGACGGGCTGCCGGTGACTCAGCCCTGGTCGATGAAGCTGGACCCAGACGAACGTCTTACCCAGGCGCTCAAGGACCAGATTCGCGCCGCGCTGGCCGAGGACACTGCGGATGCCATCAGTTTCCCAAGGCGATTGTGGTTTATGGGCCGTCGCCTGCCAGTTCGTCAGGACGTTCTGCGAATCTGGCGCAGCGGCACCTGCCGCTTTACCGACAGCAAAGTCAACGAACACCCCATCGTCGAGGGGCGGCATCGGCGCCTGACGGCGGAGCTTGAACACCACGACAGCCCGACGCTACACCACTGGTATGACAAGCAGAACCGCTACAGCACCGCCGAGGCCCACATTGCTTATACCGGGCTGGGGCGCACCGCGCCGCCGCGGTTTTTCGGTTCCAAGCTGGAACGCCGGGCCTGGCTAAAAGCTCTCTACAACAACCTTCCTGCGCAGCATCTGCTAATGATGCTTTACTGCCTGCTGGTGCTGGGCGCTTGGCGCGGCGGGCGCGCGGGGCTGATCTGGGCGAGAATGCGCGGCGAGGTATTCCGAATGCGCGCGCTCAAGCGCCTAGAAATGCAATGGCAGGGCGCGGCCTATGACGTGCCGCCTCGAGCCGACGGCCCGCACCATCCGGGCGTGCCGCAGATAGATCCCGAAAGGTGACAGCAGGACGACATGAGGACGACATGGAGCAGATACGCAGGGTGCTGCGCGAAGTGCTAGGCTGGGATTCCTGGGCCTACCGGCGCGGCTCAGAACTCTTGGGGCTGATGAGCCTGTTGCGCAGCGAAGGGCTGGGAACCGCTCGCGCGCTCAACCGGCTTGGTAAGGCCGCCCCGGGCGGGGCCGCCGAGGAGCTGCGCTTTGCACGGCTCCTGCATCCCTTCCACATTCGCCCCGGCACAAAGGATGTCTCGGTCGCGCTGAATAATTTTGTGCGCGAGGAATACGGCGCCTTAGGCGATCTGCAGAACCCGCGGGTGCTGGTCGATGGTGGCGCCTATATCGGCGACACCTCAGCCTATTTCTTGTCGCGCTTTCCGGAGCTGCGTTCCATCGCGCTGGAGCCCATGGCCGATAGTTTGGCGCAGGCGCGGGCGAATCTAGCACCCTACGGCGACCGGGTGGAGCTGCGCGAAGCGGCGTTGACCGTGGATGGGGCCATGGTGCGCATGTCCGGCGAGCAGACTGGCGCCCGGATCGGCGATACCGGTAATATCGAGGTGCCCTCGCAAAGCATTCCGCAGATCCTGGACAGCCTCCCCGAGGGCCGCATTGACATCCTGAAGATGGATATCGAAGGTGCCGAAGAAATGATCTTTGCCCAATCCCCCGAAACGTGGCTGGACCGGGTGGAGGTGATCATTGTGGAGACCCACGGCCCCCAGATCACCGACACCGTGCTGGGCGCGCTCAAGGCCAATGGCTGGCGCGCGGAGCGCGTGCGCAATTTGTATTTCTGCCGCAAGGCCTGAGGGAATTTCCATGAAACAGATCTTTCAATCGCTGAAAGACGGCAGGACCACGATCGAGGATCTGCCGGTGCCGGTGACCCGCGCCAACCATTTACTAATCGAAAACCGCGTGTCGCTGATCTCGGCGGGGACAGAGCGCATGCTGCTGGAATTCGGTAAGGCGGGCTGGATCGGGAAGGTTCGCCAGCAGCCTGACAAGATCAAGATGGTGCTGGAAAAGGCCCGCACCGATGGCATCTTTGCCACGCTCGATGCAGTCAGATCAAAGATTGATGTTCCGCTGACACCCGGATATTGCTCCGTGGGCGTCGTACGCGAGATTGGCCGAGGGGTCGAAGGCCTAACGCCCGGCACCCGCGTAGTTTCCAATGGCAGCCATGCTGAGGTAGTGATAGTGCCACACACGCTGTCGGCAGCCATTCCTGACACGGTCGACGACGAAACTGCTAGCTTTACGGTGCTGGGCGCCATCGGCTTGCAGGGTATCCGCCTGGCGCAGCCCACCATCGGGGAATCTGTGGTGGTCATGGGGCTGGGACTGATAGGGCTGATGACGTTGCAGATGCTTGTGGCGCAGGGCTGCCGGGTGCTGGGGGTCGATCTGAACCCCGCGCGCTGCGAGATGGCCCGCAGCTTTGGCGCCGAGGCGCTGGCGCTGACCGAGGGCACCGACGTGGTGGCGGCTGCCACCGACTGGTCGCGCGGGCGCGGCGTCGATGCGGTGCTGCTGACAGTCTCCACCACCTCGAACAGGCCTGTGAGCCAGGCCGCGCAGATGTGCCGCCAGCGCGGCCGCATCGTGCTGGTGGGGGTGGCCGGGCTGGCACTGTCCCGCGCGGATTTCTACGAAAAGGAACTTAGCTTTCAGGTGTCGTGCTCTTACGGGCCGGGCCGCTACGATCCAAATTACGAAGACAAGGGGCAGGATTATCCACTCGGCTTCGTACGCTGGACCGAACAGCGCAATTTCGAGGCGGTGCTGGATCTGATGGCGGCAGGTAAGATCGATGTGCGGCCGCTGATTACCCACCGTTTTGCGATCGAAGAGGGTGAAAGAGCGATGGGGCTTCTGACGTCGGACGAGCCGTCCATCGGCATCCTGTTGCTGCATAACACGCAAGGGGCGGCCGATATCACCCGGCGCAGCGTGAACCTGCCCAGTGCGGCGGCGGTATCCGACGACGGGGCCAAAGGAACGGGTCTGTCCTTCCTGGGCGCGGGAAATTACGCCAGCCGCGTGCTAATCCCGGCCTTCAAGGGCAGGGGTGCCAGCTTTCGCGCGGTGGTGTCGGGCGGCGGCGCCTCGGCGGTGCATTTCGGCAAAAAATTCGGCTTTGCCCGTGCCTGCAGCGATGCCGCCGAGCTTTACGCGGATGACGGCACCCACGGCATCGTCGTCGCCACGCGCCACAACCAGCATGCGGGACAGGTTCTGGCGGCGTTGCAGGCGGGCAAGCATGTCTTTTGCGAAAAGCCGCTGTGCCTGACACTGGACGAGCTGGCGCAGTTGGAGGCCGCCGACCCGGAAGGTAAAAGCCACCTGATGGTGGGTTTCAACCGCCGCTACGCACCACTGGTACAAAAGATGACCCGGCTGCTAGAGGGAGTCTCGGGGCCGAAATCCATGGTGCTGACGGTGAACGCGGGCAACATCCCGCTGGATCATTGGACGCAGGACCGCGAGATCGGCGGCGGTCGCATTGTCGGTGAGGCCTGTCATTTCATTGATTTGGCCCGCCATTTTGCGGGCCACCCGGTGGCAAGCTGGAGCGTCACGTCCATGGGTCTATCGGGCAACCGTGGCGCGGCAGACACAACCACCATCAACCTGACCTTCGAGGATGGCTCGACCGCAGCGATCCACTATTTCGCCAACGGCCACAAGAGCTTTCCGAAAGAGCGAGTCGAGGTCTTTGCGAGCGGCTGCATCCTGCAGCTAGACAATTTCATCTCGCTCAGGGGGTTTGGCACGCCAGGATTTTCGCGCAGCCGCAGCCTGTGGCAGGACAAGGGACAGGTCGCCTGCGCGCAGGCCTTCGTCAAGGCTATGCAGGGCGATGCTCGCGGACTTATTCCGCGGGCCGAGCTGTTCGAAGTTACCCGCCTAGCGATCGAAGCTCAGGACGCCGTGCGCGCCTGAGCCTTGCCGGAATGGACTTATCTATGATCTCAATTGGGAAGCCCGGGCGCTTTTTGCGTACGATCCGGTACCTTAAACCCGTGCAGATCACCGCGCGGGTGCGTTTTCGTTTGGCCCGTCCCAAGCCGGATCATGCGCCCGCGCCGCCGCGGCGCACAGTCCACGGCGAGCTGATGCTGCCCGCCGCGCGGCGTGCCTCGATGACGGGGCCCGAGACTTTTGTCTTTCTAAACGAGGCGCGCGGGCTGGACGCGGGTTGGGACGACCCCGAGGCCCCCAAGCTCTGGCGTTACAATCTGCACTATTTCGACGATCTCAACGCCCTTGGCGCGGTCACCCGCCGCGATTGGCACGGCGCGCTGATCGACCGCTGGATCGCGGAGAACCCTGTGCCCAAAGGCAGCGCGTGGGAGCCGTACCCAACCTCACTGCGCATTGTGAACTGGGTCAAATACGGCCTAAGGGGTGCAGCGCTAACCGCACCAGCCGAACACAGCCTTGCAGTGCAGGCGCGCTGGCTCAGTCAGCGGTTGGAATGGCACCTTTTGGGTAACCACCTTTTCGTCAATGCCAAGGGGCTGATCTTTGCGGGCTGCTTTTTCGATGGCTTCGAGGCTGAAGGCTGGCTGCGCGAAGGGCTGGACATCCTTCTTCGCGAACTGCCTGAACAACTGCTGCCCGACGGTGGCCAGTTTGAATTGAGCCCAATGTATCATGCGTTAATGGTCGAGGACCTGCTGGACCTTCTTTCGCTGCAAGGCGCTTACCGACTGGCGCCACTAGTCCCCATGGTCGAGAAGGTGCGCGCATTGCTGCCTGGGGCGCTGGATTGGCTGACTGCCCTGTCGCATCCCGACGGGGACGTGGCCTTTTTTAATGACACTGCGATCGGCATTGCGCCAAGCAATGCAGAACTTTGGGCCTATGCAGAGCGGCTGGGGTTTAGGGCACCTGGTGATCTTGGCTCGGTGTATTTTCCTGATAGCGGTTATCTGCGGCTGGTACAGAACGACGCGGTACTGCTGGCTGATCTGGCGCACATAGGGCCGGACTACCTCCCCGGCCACGCCCATGCCGATACGCTCAGTCTCGAGCTGTCGCTGGGTGCGCAGCGTGTGATCGTGAACTCGGGCACCTCGGTGTACGGGCTCGGAGCCGAACGGCTCCGCCAGCGCGGTACTGCGGCCCACAGCACCGTGACGGTAGCAAGGCAAGACAGCTCCGAGGTATGGTCTGGCTTTCGCGTCGGCCGCCGGGCGCGGCCCCGCGTCGAGCTGATCGTAATTGATGGTCCCGAGCTGGGCTTTATCGCCAGCCACGATGGCTATCGCGCGCTGCCTGGCGCGCCCCGTCATCGTCGTCGCGTCACTCTGAGCGAGACCCGCTTGCGAATCGAGGACGAGGTGAACGGAGAGCAGAGGGCCGAGGCCCGTTACCACTTGCATCCCGACATCACGGTCGAGATGCAGGGCATGCGGGGTAAACTGCGACTGCCCGGCGGACGTGTAATGATGCTGGAAGCCAGCACGGCGGTTGGCACCGAGCTTGGCAACTGGCATCCCGAGTTTGGGCTATCCCGACCCAATACCTGCCTCGTGCTGCCGCTGCAGGCCGGGCAGGCCAGTCTGGCCCTCAACTGGTCCGGCACCGCGCTCTGACTGAAAAAGGCACAGCACATGCACATTCTTTTCTTAACCGATAACTTCCCGCCCGAGACCAATGCGCCCGCTTCTCGCACTTACGAGCACGCGCGCGAATGGGTGGCGGCGGGGCACAAGGTGACGGTAATCACCTGTGCTCCAAATTTCCCGAGGGGTGAGATCTTTGAAGGCTACCGCAACAAGTTATGGCAAAGTGAAACCCATGACGGTCTTCGCATCGTCCGCGTCTGGAGCTACATCACCCGCAACGAAGGTTTTGTAAAGAGGGTCCTTGATTACCAGAGCTTCATGGTTACGGCGTTTTTCGCCGGGCTGTTTGTGCGTAAGGTAGATCTGGTCATTGGTACCTCGCCGCAGTTCTTCACTGCCCTCGCTGCTTGGGCGCTGGGGGGTGTAAAGCGGCGGCCTTACGTCTTTGAATTGCGAGATATTTGGCCGGAGTCGATCCGCGCCGTGGGTGCAATGAGAGAGTCCAGAGTGTTGGACGCACTGGAGAGGTTGGAGCTCTTCCTGTATCGTCGTTCTGCCGCTATAGTGGTGGTCACCAATGCGTTTCGCGCTAACCTAATAGGTCGCGGCATTGATGGTACTAGAATCAGCGTTACCCGCAACGGGGTGGACCTGTCGCGATTTCAGCCAAGGCCTCGTGATGCCGAACTGGCCGCGGGTTTGGGCCTGACGGACAAGTTCGTCGTGGGCTATGTCGGCACCCACGGCATGGCCCATGCGCTTGAGATCGTGCTGGAGACCGCAGAGCGGATGCGCGAAGATGACGGCCTGCGCTTTATCCTGCTGGGCGATGGTGCCGAGAAACCCGCGCTTAAGGCGCGCGCTGACCAAATGGGGCTGAGCAACGTGCAGTTTCTCGACAGCGTGCCGCGTGTCGACGTGCCACGCTATTGGTCGTTGCTGGATGCCTCGCTGATCCATCTGCGCAAGACCGATCTGTTCAAGACGGTGATCCCGTCGAAGCTGTTCGAATGCATGGCCATGGGCTTGCCGGTGCTACACGGGGTCGAGGGAGAAAGCGCCGAAATCGTGCGGGACACGGAGGTTGGCGTGGTGTTTCCACCCGAGGACGCGGGCGCATTGGAAACCGAGATCCGTCGCCTTAAGGATGATGTGGATTTCCGTAACCGGCTGGCGGCAAACGGCCCCAAGGCGGCGCTGCAGTTTGATCGCAAGCGGCTAGCCGCCGAAATGCTGACGCGGCTACAGACGCTTGTCTCCGGGGAAAAACCATGACAGCTGCTGCGCGGAATGCCCACACCAAGGTTCTTTAAGCTGCGAAAGCTGCCGTGATCTATCGCCCTGAAATCGACGGCCTGCGCGCCATCGCCGTTCTGGCCGTAATCCTGAATCATGCCGGGGTCACACAGTTGGCCGGCGGCTTTGCCGGGGTCGACGTGTTCTTTGTGATCTCGGGGTTCCTGATCACCCACATCATTTACACCGGGGCGCGGGAAGGCACGTTCTCGTTCCGGCATTTCTACGAACGCCGGGCGCGGCGGATCCTGCCGGCGCTGTTCGTGATGATCCTTGTGACCATGCCGATGATTTTCTTTGTGCTGGCGCCGTTTCAGCTCAAGGACTACGCTCAAAGCGTGGCGGCCACGCTGGTCTATCTGTCGAACGCGCTGTTCTTCCGCGAGGCGGGGTATTTCGCCGTCGAGGCCGCACAAAAGCCGCTGCTACACACCTGGAGCCTTGCGATCGAAGAGCAGTACTACCTGATCTTCCCGTTAGCGGCTGTGCTTTTGTATCGCCTGGGAGGGCGGGGTGTGCTGCTGGTAGCACTCGTGCTGACCGGTTTGGTTAGCTTTGGACTCATGCTACACCAGACAGGCGTGGACGCCAACGCGGCCTTCTACCTGATCCAGTACCGGGCCTGGGAACTAATGGCCGGATCACTGGCAGCGGTCTGGGTCTGCGAGCGCCGGCCGGCGCCCAATGTCGCGCTGTCGGCGCTGGGGCTGGGGCTGATTTTGCTAGGGCTGATTGTGACCTCTGATCCGGGCAACTGGCCGGCGCCCTCGACCGCGATCCTGGTTGTGGGCACGGTGCTGGCGCTGGTCTTCACCTCTGCGCAAGGGCCGGTGGGCCGGGTCCTGGCCCATGACGGCCCACGGACGATCGGCCTGATGAGCTACAGCCTGTACCTATGGCACTGGCCTTTCCTCTCGGCCGTTAAGGTCTGGTTCATTGGCGACCCGCCGGTGGCTTCGCTGGTGGGCGCGGTGCTCCTGACCTTTCTGTGCGCCTGGCTTTCATGGTGGTATGTGGAAACGCCGTTTCGCAAGGCTGACCGGGTCCCGCTGCAGGGTCTGCTGGCCTTTCTGGCGTCGATGATGTTGGGACTGGGGGCCTTTGGCTATATGGGGCAACGCACCAACGGGTATTTCGACGTAAAGCTTACCATGATCCCCGACGACTACCGCGAACTGGTGATTGATCGCGACGGCCAGCTTCGCGCCCGCGAGGCGTTCTGGACCCCGCTTCTAACACAGGCCGATCAGCCCTTTGACGAAGATGCCGCGCACAGGGTGCTGATTCTGGGCGATTCGATGTCCGAGGATCTGCTGATGGCAGTGACGCTGCGCGCCGATGCCACCCCCGGTATCGCGTTCCGCAGGCTGCGGCTGGACGATGTCTGCATGTCGGCTGCGGCTGTTGCCCTGACCGCCCCCCATACCGCGGCCCCGCAGACCAACGGCTGCGGGGCCGAAATCACGGCGTTTCTCGACACCGGGCTGATGCAAGTCGCCGACGAGATAGTGCTGACCGCAGGCTGGCAGACCGAGACCGTCTACGGCGGCGTGGCGCTGGTGAAGGCACTGCGCGCGCAGAACAAGGCGGTGGCGCTTGTCGGAACGGCAGCGTTCAACGACATGACATCGCTGTCGATGATGCTGTCACGGATGCAGGACCCGGTCGAGGTCTTCCTGTACCGCAACCTGCGATCAAAGTTTCTGGAGGTGAACTCGGCGCTCGAGACGCAGATCACGGCGGTCGAGGGTGCGCGTTATCTCGACAAACTGGCGCTGTTCTGTGATCACGCGGCCCGTCGCTGCGACATGCTGGATGGCGATGGACGGTTGCCGATCTGGGATGCCTCGCATCTGACGATGGGGGGGCTAGAGCTGTTTGCCGACAGGTTGCACGCGCGGGGATGGTTTTGAACGGCGGCGCTGCCCGCTGCAATGAGGACAAGTATATGAAGGTATTAACCGTTTTCGGAACCCGCCCCGAGGCCATCAAGATGGCTCCTGTGGTGCAGGCGCTGGCCGCCGCCCCCGGCATCGAGGCGCGGGTCTGCGTGACCGCGCAGCACCGCCAAATGCTGGATCAGGTACTGACGCTTTTCGGCATCACTCCGGATATTGATCTGGACATCATGAAGCCGGGGCAGGATCTGACCGATCTAACCGCACGCATCCTGGCGGGGATGCGCGATGTGCTGGCCACTGAAAGGCCCGATCTACTTCTGGTGCATGGCGACACCACCACCACCATGGCCGCAGCGCTTGCGGCCCATTATGCGCGGGTGGATGTTGGGCACGTCGAGGCCGGATTACGCAGCGGCAATATCTACGCCCCTTGGCCTGAAGAAATGAACCGCGCCATCGTCAGCCGCATCGCCCGGGTGCATTTTGCCCCTACCGAAACAGCGCGGCAGGCGCTTTTGGCCGAGAACGTGCCCGACGCGGCCATCGTGGTCACCGGCAATACGGTGATCGACGCGCTTTTGGAAGTGGTCGCTCGTTTCGAGGCCCAGCCAGAGCTAGATGAGCAGATGCGCGCGCGGTTCGATTTCCTTGATGATCGCCGCATGGTTCTGGTCACCGGCCATCGCCGCGAAAACTTTGGCGCGGGGTTTGAAAACATCTGCGGCGCACTGCGGGCGATTGCCGAGGACAACCATGTTCAGGTGGTCTACCCGGCGCACCTCAACCCCAACGTGCAGGAGCCAGTTAAGCGGCTTCTGGGCGGTGTCAGGGGTGTGCATCTGATCGATCCGCAGGACTATCAGCCTTTCGTCTGGCTGATGCGACGGGCGCATCTGATCGTTACCGATTCCGGCGGTGTGCAGGAAGAGGCGCCGTCGCTAGGCAAACCAGTGCTGGTGATGCGCGAGACCACCGAACGTCCCGAGGCACTGGCCGCGGGCACCGTCAAGCTGGTGGGCACCGATGCCCAAGCCATCTGCGCAGAGGCCGGGCGCCTGTTGCAGGACGCCGCCGCCCATGCCGCCATGGCGCGGGCCCAGAACCCCTATGGCGACGGCAAAGCCGCCGCCCGCATCCAGGCGCATATCCAAGCCCGTCAGGGCCTGCACCGTTTCCAAAGCACGTAACAAGCCGCTGCCAAGGTGCAGCCCCCGCCAAGGAGAGACCATGTTCCAGCGCATTTCCGTGATCGGTCTGGGCTATATCGGCCTGCCCACAGCCGCCCTGTTCGCCCGCAGCGGCTATGAAGTCGTCGGCGTCGACATCGATCCGCATGTGATTGACACCATCAATGCAGGTCAGATCCATATCGTGGAGCCCGAACTGGATGAGGTGGTACGCAGTGTCGTGGCCAACGGTCGGCTGCGTGCCACTCTTGCCGCTGAGACGGCCGAGGCCTTCATGATCGCTGTGCCGACGCCGGTGCGCGACGGTCGCACGCCCGATGTCAGCTACATCGAGGCGGCGTGCCGAACCATTGCGCCGGTGCTAGCGCCGGGCAATCTGGTGGTGCTGGAAAGCACTTCGCCGGTGGGCACCACCCGCCAGGTGGAGGGCTGGCTGGCCGCAGCGCGGCCCGACCTCAGCTTTCCTCGGGATGCAGGCGAAGACGCGGATGTGCAGATCGCTTACTGCCCGGAACGGGTGCTGCCCGGCAAGGTGGTGCGCGAACTTGTGGAAAACGACCGCGTGCTAGGCGGGCTGACGTCCAAGGCTTCTCAAATGGCGGCGGCGCTTTACGCAGACGTTGTGCAGGGCGATTGCATCCCCACCACGGCCGAAACCGCCGAGATGTGCAAGCTGGTGGAAAATAGCTCGCGTGATGTGCAGATCGCCTTTGCCAACGAACTGTCGATGATCTGCGAGAAATTCGACGTGAACGTCTGGGAATTAATTAACTTGGCAAACCGCCACCCGCGAGTCAACATCCTTCAACCTGGCGCTGGCGTGGGCGGACACTGCATCGCGGTGGATCCATGGTTCATAATCGACGGCGCCCCCGAAGAGACGCGGCTCATTCGCGCGGCACGGGAGGTCAATGATTATAAACCGCGCTGGGTTATCGAAAAGGGCAAGGCAGCAATTGCCAATTTCCTAATCGCAAACCCCGAACGGCGATTGAAAGATGTCAAGGTCGGGTGCCTAGGCTTGTCTTTTAAACCAGATATTGACGACCTGCGTGAAAGCCCAGCTTTACAGATTGCTATAGATTTTGCTGAACTTGGTTGCGAAGTGCTAGCAGTAGAGCCGCATATTGACATTTTGCCTGATGGCCTTGCTCGCCATCGTGCACGGCTAGCGAGCTTCGATGAAGCTTTGGCCGATGCCGATATAATATGCGCGCTTGTCAAACACTCCGCTTTCCGGACTTTCAGGCAGCGCATCGGTGCCAAAATGGTCCTAATTGACGTAGTCGGTTTGTGACATGTCCTCGGTGACACCGGCACCTATGCAGTCGGCCTCCTCATCGCGCTCGCCAAGGTCGGGATCTGTAACCGCCTCCCCGAGCTCTCATCTTGGGCAGTTTCCCAGATCCTTGCCGACAGCCTCAGTGAGGTATGTCTGTATTTATATAATTAGCGACAACTGTACGCGTGATAGAAGGAAGATATGCCGCACCTAGGTTTAATGTTATGCGACTTTACCTCGGTGTTGCAAGCGTCGGGTTTTGATGGGGTCGACTTTGATCCTTTCTCTTTCCATCAGGATGGTCTGACCGCGCCCGAATTAGACGTCGGCTGGCGTCAGGTTGCTGTTGCTCTCGTGCTATCGGAGATGGTTGCAGTGGGCGACGATGTCGCCGATCTTTTGCTCGAGATCTCCAAGCAGGTAGTCGATCTCGAGCAGGATGCGGTTGTGTTGATCAGCAGAGATGAAAGCTCTCACAAAGAGCCACGCTTGATAAGTAGAAGCTGCTCTCATATGGAATGCTGGGATTAGTATCAGATAGTCGATACTGGATTCGAAGAAACCTTCTGAAGACGCTTGCAAACTGCTTCTGCAAGATCGTGTCGACATGGACGAGTTCGTCGATCCAACTACCAATCCGCATTAATCATGACGCGTGAGCCCAGTCTCTGAGGCCGATGGACATGATGCGCCAGGGCAGGTCGATGAGCTTGTTCCAGGCGAAGCAGCAATGATCGAGAATGTCTTCGCAGGATTTGAAGATCCTGTTGGACAGCCAGTTGTCGCGCATGAACTGCCAGACGTTCTCAGCCGGATTGAGTTCGGGGCATTTGGGCGGCAGCGCCATCAGCGTGATGTTGGCGGGAACCTTGAGGCGCGGCGACATGTGCCAGCCCGCCTGGTCGAGGAGCAGAACGGCATGGCGGCCCAGCACCACTTCGGAGGAGATTTCGGCCAGGTGCAGGTTCATCGCCTGGATGTTGCAGGCCGGCAAGACGAGAGCGGCACCCTTGCCCTCCGCCGGACAGATGGCGCCGAAGATATAAGCCGACGCGGTCCGCTGATCCTGCGGGGCGGACGGGCGGGTGCCGCGCTTTGCCCAGCGGCGGGTGATCTTGTTCCTCTATCCGATGCGGGCCTCATCCGCGAACCAGATCTCGATCATGTGGGCAGAGACGCCCCTTTGCTCAGCGATCTGCGCCAGCTTCGCGGGGAAGCTTATGGAATGGCCCGCCCCTCTCCCAAGCGGTGTAGAATTGCTGGAGTATCAACTGGAGGAACGGGTTATGAGGATAGCAGTTCTTGGAATTGACCTCGGCAAAAATGTCTGCAGCCTTGTTGGCCTCGACGAGAACGGCGCCGTTGTAATGCGCCGACGGGCCAGACGAGATCTGCTAGTGGAATATGTGAACAATCTACCCCCGTGCATTATCGGCATGGAGGCCTGCTGCGGCGCCCATCATCTCGGCAGGTTGTTCGCTACCAGAGGACACGATGTACGTTTGATGTCACCGGAATATGTCCGCCCTTACGTCAAAGAACAAAAGAGCGACGATCGAGACGCGGAGGGCATCGCGGAAGCCGCAACCCGACCGACCATGCGGTTTGTCGAGATCAAGACCGAGGCGCAACTCGACATGCAGACGCTGGACCGGTCCAGGGACCGCCTGGTGGGCCAGCGGACAGCACTCATCAATCAACTGCGCGCTGTACTTCTGGAACGCGGCCTTGTGGTCCCCCAAGGCAAGCGCAAGCTGGAGCAATATCTCATCGAACTGATGAAGAAAGCTGAGGGCAAGGTTTGAGCGCGCGAATGAGAATGCTGGTCACCGATCTGCAGGCACAATGGCAGGAACTCGATCGGCGGATCGCGGCATTCGAGACCGAGTTCGTTGCCTATGCCAAAGATGCGGACGATGCCCGGAGGCTCATAACGATTCCTGGCGTTGGCGGGATAACCGCGACGGCACTCATTGCCGCGATCGGCAAGGCTGAGACCTTCAAGCACGGACGCGACCTGGCTGCCTGGCTTGGCCTTGTTCCACGCCAGTCAACGACAGGTGGCAAGCCACGGTTGCTGGGGATCAGCAAGCATGGCAACAAATATCTCCGAAAGCTGCTGATCCATGGCGCCCGAGCGGCATTGCCGCATGTCGCCGAGCGCGACACCCCTCTCGGAAGATGGATCAAGGAGCTGCTTGCCCGTGTTCATCCCAATGTCGCCGTCGTGGCCCTCGCCAACAAGCTGGCGCGTATCAGCTGGGCGGTCCTTCGAACAGGACAACAGTTCAACGCCAACGCAAGACACCTGGCGGCATAACCAATAGCCGAGCAGTAGACTTAATGATCGGCTGACGAAGTCCGCGAGTGATGGAAACGAGATGGCCTGACTGTCGAACGGCGTTCTGGAAACCTGGTTTAAAAAACGGCGCCTGACGCCGGGAAACTTATGAGAACCAGAGCGCGCGTATCTCCATCTTGGCCGGGGCTATCCCGAGACCGGATACGTTAAAGCAGACTGCTCACGGTGCTCTCGATAAATCACTTGCAACGGGGCGGGCCATACGTTTTAAAATCCTCAACCGTGCCCTCGGCTTGCGCATGATGGCGTGGCCGTGCAGAAAGTTTGCGGTATCCCATCGCACGCAGCTGCCTGCTCACCGTGTCCTCGCTGACCGACACGCGGAACTCCTCCCATACCCACTGGCACAGATCGGTGATGCGCCAGCGAACGACGCCATGGCTGGCGGGTATGGGGCCGCTCTCCACGATCGCGGCGAGCGCTGCCAACTGCTCGGCTGTCAGCTTCGGCGGCTTGCCGGGTGGCTTCCGGTTGATCAGGCCGTCTGGACCATGAGCGTTGAACTTCTTGACCCAGTCACAGACGATCTGAACCGTGACACTGCCCAGTGCGGCCGCCTGGCTGCGGCTGGCACCATCATAGATCGCGGCAATAGACAGGAGCCGGCGGGTCTGCGCGGCGTCCCCTGCATGCCTGGCCGCGAGACGGCAGGACTTCGCATCAAAATCCGTTCGAAGTGGCAAGACGGACATGGCATCGCTCCCCGTTCCCAGCCTTGAATCAGTTCGCCACTGATTTGGGAAGTCCTCGCGAGTCACGTCCATTGCGGATTGGTATGAACTGCTCAGGCTGGCGAAGCAGCGCGCCATACGCCGACTTCTTGGCGTTCATCTCCTTTTAGGGGGTTCGGGCTTCCATGCGGAGACAGCGGGGCGAATCGTTTGCCATGCCGCAGGGAGGGAGCGTCGAGGTGAACGTCATCAGTTTCGAGGACAGGATCGCGGCACGTTTGGCCAGGAGGGCGGCAGCCTACGGCATGGATGTCATCCGCGAACCCGCCGGAACGTGGGCGCTGGTCGCGTGGGGCTTCAGGACGCCGGAGCTTTCCGGGGTCACATTGCGGGAGATCGAGGCAGATCTCGCCTCCTGCGAGGAACTGGAACTTCAGTGGCTGACGGAGATGAACGACGCATAGAGCTGCGGCAGCCGGTCCCGCGCATTGCGCACGATCCCTGAGATGTTCAGCCGCTTGCGGATCGACACGCTGTCGAGGCCGACGAAGACAGGAACCGAGACGAAGGGCCCCTCACCGCGACCACCGGAGCGGAAGCGGGCGAGGCTGACCTTGGTCGTGTTCTTGCCCTTCTTCGCCTTCGCCACGAGCAGCGGCCGTTTGCCGGGGCGCTTCACGAAGGCCAGAGGACCGATGCTTTTGCGGAACAGCTCCGGCGTCATGGGCTTGCGGCCCTGGCGCTGGGGTACGTTGGGCAGCGCTAACCACAGGCGCGGGCGGCCGCGGATCGTGGCGCCTTCCTCGAACACCCCGGCATAGGGGATCTTGTGATAGATGTGCGCCGTGGCGTTGAGGCTGTTGCGGCCCTTCGGATAAATGTCGACACGCAGCGCCTTCACGAAGCCCGGACCCAGCCCGGCGGCGGCGATGTCGGCCCGGCCTTGCGACTTCACGATGTTTCCGGCTGCAGCAATGGCACCTTGGGCCGCTGCGGTCATGGCGGCGTAAGGCGCGCGGAAGGCCGCCTCGAAACTCCCCGGCTCACAGCGGTAGCGGATGCGGGCGGTCATTCGCGGGTGAGCTCCTTGTGCTTGCGGCAGATCTCTTTGTCGTCCCCGCGCGCGGCAAATGCGGCACGGTGAGTTCGTCTCATTCCCGCCAACACGCAACGAAAGCTGCATTCGTTCCGTGGACAGATTGCCAAATTGCTAATTCCCTTCCTTGAGAACCTGATCCACTTCTCCGCCCTCCAACACGACAGCATCCATGACCTGCTGCGTGATCAGCTGTCTTGGCAATTCTGGGTAAATGTAGGAGAGCGCGGCAACGATGGGTTGGATATCGACGACCTGCCGTTCCGTGATGGACATGGTTTCCCGGACCATGGCTCTGGATTTGGCTGCGAGGTTCACGCTGTTGTCTCTTCAAGCCAATATTGAAAAGAACACTGCAATGTCCTCGTAAAGTCCGGTATCCGTAGTCCTCCTGTTACCAGATGAGTAGATACGTATCCTTGTCATCAGGCAGTTGACAGCGGCCTTCTTACTCGCGGATCAACTCCTTGTGCTGGCGGCGGATCTCCCTTGCGTCGCCCCGGGACGCCAGAGCCGAGATGGACAGGGCCTGCGCCGCCTCGCGCCCCAGCCGCTTGTGGGCCAGCTTCAGAAAGCCGGCGATGCGGCGCGGCGTGTAGGACCAGACCGATGCCGGTGGATGTCCTGCCGCAATCAGCTCTTC
>VFQT010001231.1_pt1 | contig 31932 bp, 30 predicted proteins | sample 3512381 | NCBI WGS metagenome assembly VFQT01 (sample SAMN10412376, study PRJNA504923) | tailings metagenome | isolation source: Relicate 2 Philex TSF3 active mining site | place: Philippines: Tuba, Benguet | collected 2017-08-29
GCCAGCGATCCCCCACCATGTAGCTTGCGCCGAGATCAATGCCAAAATCCCGCGCCGCGTCCAGCAACAGTCCCGGCGCCGGTTTGCGGCAGGCACAGCCATCATGATTGACATGGGTGCATACCCGGATAGCATCGATGTCCAGTTCAGCCAGAAGCCGGCCGTGCAACGCGTCAAGATCCTCCTGCCGCTGCTTGCCGGTGGCAATGTCGGGTTGGTTGGTTACCACGATGTTCAGGTATCCGGCCTCGCGGAGCCGGTGCAATGCGGTGGCCACCCCCGGCAACAATTCAAATTCCGCGGCGTTGACCGGGGCGTAGGGTTTTCCATCCCGAACCAGTGAACGATTGATCACGCCATCGCGATCGAGGAACACCGCGCGCCGCATCCCGACTTCTGCGCTCTATTGCGAAAGCAGCCGGGACGCCTGCCGAACCGCGATCTTCACCACTTGGTGGCGAGTTGCTGCAACGCCGGGTGCGACACCAGGCAATGCCAGACCACGGCCTGAAAGGCCTCCGAATGCGGGGTCACCCGTGAAGCGTCGACCGTCGGCACCACCACCACACAATCACCGACCTGCTTGGTGTAGCCCCCGTCGCGGCCAACCACGCCGAAAATCTTCAGCCCGCGCTCCTTGGCCACCTTGAGGCCGGCAACGATATTCGGGCTCACATTCTTTTCGAGATTGCCGCCACCGACCGAAAACACCAGGATTGCATCGGCGCTGTTGGCCTTGCTGACCTTGAGCCAGCCCGAAAACACCGTATCCCAGCCTTCATCGTTGGTCCGCGCGGTCAGCTCGGATACGTTGTCAACCGGCGCGTAGGCCTCGATGCCGCAAAGCTTCCGGAAATCATTGACCGCATGGCTGCAGTTGCCGGCGCTGCCCCCGACACCCAGGATGAACAGGCGTCCGCCGCGCTCCCGGAGGGCGACCAGTTCATGCGCCAGTTTTTCGATGGCTTCGGTGTCTATGGTTTGCGCGACCTTGACGACTTCCTGGAAATAGACTTGGGTATGCATGAGGCTTGGGCAGATTTAGTAGAAAGCGCTAATTATATCGTTCCGCAAGCGGGCAATAAACAAACGCCGTGCGAGCTGGAACAGCGCTCGCACGCATCGTCATCCTGCCGGCCTGGCTGGTCAGGACGCCGCGGGACGCGCGGCCCCGATTTGTGCCGGCGCCAGTCAGGCCGAGAAGGACGACAAGGCCTGCGGAACCCTGCGCCCGGCATCGTTGCCCCCCGCTGAACATCCTGTTGTTATACGTCAGATCAAGGACTTAACCGCAACACCCGGTGGTATCATCGGAGCCACTTTTTTCAGCGCATTTAACGGCTTTGCCCTATCGTGCGATCCACCATCGCCATTTCCCTCGTCTCGTTTCTGGTCGCTGCTCTGGCCATCCACTGGCTGTCCCGGGGCCGGATCGCGCTCGACCAGCCCAACGCCCGTTCGCTGCATGACACCCCGGTACCGCGGACCGGCGGCATCGGCCTGCTGGCCGGGATCGCAGCGGGATGGGCCATCGCCGGACCAAATTGGCCCTGGCCGCTGTGGGCGGGATTGGCCATCGTGATTGCGGTATCCCTGCTGGACGATCTGTTCCACCTGTCAGCGGCACTGCGGCTGGCAGCCCATTTCCTGGCTGCCGCGCTTGCGGCACCCGTGCTGCTTGAACCGCAGGCATCGTTGCTGCTGATTGCATTCGCGGTGCTGGCAACCAGCTGGATGTGCAACCTGTATAACTTCATGGATGGCTCGGATGGCCTTGCGGGCGGCATGACCGTGAGTGGTTTCCTCGCCTATGCCGCTGCCGCCGGCTTCGCAGGCCACGGCCCGTTCGCGCTGATGAATCTGGCCATCGCGGCGGCGGCCGGTGGTTTTCTGGTGTTCAATTTCCATCCCGCCCGAATTTTTCTCGGCGATGCCGGTGCAGTCCCCCTGGGATACCTTGCCGCGACGTTCGGACTGACCGGGTGGCATCAAGGGGCCTGGCCCTGGTGGTTTCCGCTGCTGGTGTTCTCGCCCTTCATCGTCGACGCCAGCGTGACCCTGCTCCGGCGACTGCTCACCGGCGCCCGTGTCTGGGAAGCACACCGAGATCACTACTACCAGCGGCTGGTGCGGCTCGGACTTGGCCATCGCGGGACCGCATTTGCCGAGTACGTCCTGATGACCGTCTGCGCGCTCGCCGCGCTGGGCGCCATGACACTGCCCGCATGGGGACAGTACCTCGTGCTTGGCGCCGGCGTCATGCTTTACCTGTTCCTGATCGCCGGCATCGAAAAAACGTGGCGGATGAGGGCCGTCGATGCCTAGCCTTCGCATCACGCTCGCCGTTTTGCATGATCTCGCCGCGGTCGTTGCCGCCTGGCTGATCGCGTTCTGGCTGCGCTTCAATCTCGAGCTGCCGGAGCCCTATGACGAGCAGGCCCTGCAGTCGGTGGTGTGGGTGGTGCCCTTGTACGGCTCGCTCTTTCTTGCGTTCGGGCTGTATCGCGGCATCTGGCGCTTTGCCAGCCTGCCCGACCTCCGGCGCATTGCCATCTGCGTGATGGTCGGGGCACTGGCCGTGCCTGCCATGCTGTTCATGCTCCAGTTGACGGTGCCCCGTTCGGTGCTGGTGATGAGCCCCGTGCTGTTGCTGCTGATGATGGGAGGGAGCCGCCTCGCCTACCGCGGCTGGAAGGAGCGCCGCTTTGCCGGGATGGTCGCCGACCGCAAGCCCGTGGTCGTCCTGGGCGCCACGGATGCCGCCGCCAATCTGATCCGCGAACTGTCGCGCAGCACCCAATGGCGCGTCATCGCCGTTTTCGACGACGATCGCGCGAACCACCGCCTCCAGCTATATGGCGCCACCGTTTGCGGAGCCATCGCCGACCTGCCTGGAATGCAACGCAAGCTCAATGCGCGCCACGCCATCATTGCGATGCCGGAAGCCAACCATGCCGAACGCAGGCGCGCGCTGGACATTGCCCGCAATGCCGGCCTGCAGGTGCTGACCGTACCGTCATTTGACGACCTGATGAGCGGCCGGGTTACGGTCTCCGAGCTCCGCGACGTCGAACTCGACGATCTCCTGGGCCGGGATCCGGTCACGCTTGACACCGGCGGCCTCCAGGAATGGCTGGGGGGACGAACGGTGTTGGTGTCCGGCGCAGGCGGTTCCATCGGCTCCGAACTGTGCCGCCAGATCGCCCGTTACAAGCCGAAACACATTGCACTCCTCGAAAGCAGCGAGTTTTCGCTGTATACGGTCGAGCAGGAATTCAGCCGGCTTTTCCCCGATATCACCATCAGCCCGATGATCGGCGACGTCAAGGATGCGCGGCGGATGGAGCAACTGTTTGCCGCATTGAAGCCCACGGTCATTTTCCACGCCGCCGCCTACAAGCATGTGCCGCTGATGGAGCAGGGCAACGCCTGGCAGGCGGTGCTGAACAATGTGCTGGGCACCCGGGTGCTGGCGGAAACCGCCATTGCCCATGGCGTCGAAAAGTTCGTGCTGATTTCAACCGACAAAGCGGTGAACCCGACCAATGTCATGGGCGCCAGCAAGCGGCTGGCGGAGCTGGTCTGCCAATCGCTGCAGCGCCCCGAAGGCACGCGTTTTGTCATCGTCCGCTTCGGCAATGTGCTGGGCTCGACCGGCAGCGTCATCCCGAAATTCCGGGAGCAGATCGCCGCCGGCGGCCCGGTCACGGTGACCCACCCGGAAATCACCCGCTATTTCATGTCGATTCCGGAGGCGGTGCAGCTGGTCATGCAGGCGGGATTGATGGGCAACGGCGGCGAAATTTTCGTCCTCGACATGGGCGAGCCGGTGAAAATCGCCGAGCTTGCCCGTGACATGATCCGGCTGTCGGGACTGGAAGAAAACGACATCCGCATCGTCTACACCGGCCTGCGCCCCGGCGAGAAACTGTTCGAAGAGGTGCTCGCAGCTGATGAAAATTCACTGCCGACACCCCACGCAAAACTGCGCATCGCCCGGGCCCGGGCCGCGCCGGCCGACCTGCTGCAGCACTTGACCCCGTGGCTGCAGCAAACCGATCTGCCGGGCGATGCCGAAGTCAGGGAAGCACTCGCCAAATGGGTGCCGGAGTATCAACCGCGATGAATGCGGCCATCCTGAGGCAGCATTTTCTTTCAGGCACGAATTTCCTGTCCCGCTGGAGCACCCTGGCGCTGGGCGCCTCCATCCCGGTCTCGGTCGCCCTCGACAACCTGTTTCTCGCGCTTGCGCTCGGGACCTGGCTCGCCGGCCTGCAGATGCGTGCCAAGCTGATGCTGGCCTGGAACAACCCTGTATTCCGCAGCGCGCTCCTGCTTTTCGGATTGCTGCTTGCCGGCACCGTGCACGGGGATGCCCCGCATTCCGATGTGCGGCTTTTCCTCTCCAAGTATCTGGATCTGGTGTTGATCGCGATACTGGCGTGGATTTTTATCGATCCCCGCGCCCGCACCAGGGGCTTGCTGGCGCTTGCCGGCGCACTGACCCTGACGCTGCTGATGTCCTATTCGCTGAAAGCCGGCCTCACGCCGCAGAAACTCTGGCTGCACGGTACGCCGGAATTTCCGATCGTGTTCAAGTCGAGACTGACCCATAACATCCTGATGGCGTTTGCAGCCTATCTTTTTGTCTGGCATGCGATCGCTGCCGGGACACGCCGGGGAAGAATCCTCTGGATCATCCTGGCCATCCTCGCCACGATCAATGTCACGCTCATGGTCGAAGGCGCCACGGGCCATGTGCTGCTGGTGGCGCTGGCGCTGCTGCTGGGCTGGCAGCATTTCCGCTGGCGGGGAATCGGCCTCATGATTGTTGCTTCTGCCGCCGTCATCACGGTACTCAGCTCGGTCCCGGGACCGTTCCAGACCCGCATCAGGCAGATCGCCACCGAATTCCAGGCCGAAGGCGCCGGACGGCCGGCATCGACGTCGACCGGATTCCGTATGGAGTTCTACCGCAATACGCTGCAGATCATCGGAAAGAGCCCGCTCATCGGCACCGGCACCGGCAGCTTCCCCTCGGTCTACGCCGCCCATGTCGCCGGTTCTGGCCAGGTGCCCTCCGGCAACCCGCATAACGAGTTTATGCTGATCACCGTTCAAACCGGGCTGATCGGACTGTCGGCCCTGGTATTTTTGCTGTGGCAGCAATGGCGTTTTGCGCCATTGCTGCCCAGTCCTATGGAACGCGGGATCGCGCAGGGACTGGTGGTCACCATGATCGTTGTTTGCATGCTCAACTCGGCACTGCTTGACCATACCGAAGGCCTGCTTTATGCCTGGCTGACCGCCTTGCTCTACGCCGGCCTGCCCGCAAAACCATCGCCGGAACCCGCATGAAAACCTCCGCCATCATCATCACCAAAAACGCCGAGCCGACCATCCGCCGCTGCCTCACATCGGTGGCCTGGGCCGACGAGATCATCGTTGTCGATTCCGGCAGCACCGACCGAACCGAAGAAATCTGCGCGGAGTTCGGCGTGCGTTTCTACCGCACCCCGGATTTCCCCGGACACGGCCCGCAGAAAAACCGCGCGCTGGACAAGGCGCAGGGCGAATGGATCGTCTCGCTCGATTCCGACGAATGGATGCCGGAGGAACTGCGCGCGGAAGTGCAGGGCAAACTGGCCGACCCCGGCGGCCATGCCGCCTTCGCAATCCCCCGCCGCTCCAGTTTCTGCGGCCGCTTCATGAAACACTCGGGCTGGTGGCCCGATTACGTGGTGCGGCTGTTGCGCCGCGACGCCTCGCGCTTTTCCGAGGACCACACCCACGACCGGCTGATCATCCAGGGTACGACCGGCAAACTGCGCCAGCCGATCATGCACGAAGCAATCACCGACCTCGACCAGATGATCGGCAAGATGAACCTGTACTCGTCATCCTCGGCACGCATGTTCCACAAGCACGGCCGCCGCGCCTCGATCTGGACTGCGCTGCTGCACGGCGGCTGGGCGTTTTTCCGCACCTATTTCCTGCGCCTGGGTTTCCTCGACGGCCGCGAAGGCTTCATGCTCGCCGTGGCCAATGGCGAAGGTTCGTATTACCGCTATCTCAAGCTGATGCTGCTCGGTGAACAATCCGGAACAAACAGGCCGTGACCACCGCCGCCGTCATCGCCACCACCTACAACCGGCCGGACGCGCTGGCCGCGGTGCTCGACGGCCTGCTCGCGCAGGACACGGGCGGCTTCGAAGTGCTGATCGCCGACGACGGCTCGAAAGAGGACACGAAGCAGCTGGTCGAATCGTGTGCGCAGCGCGCGCCTTTCACGCTGCGCCACATCTGGCAGGAAGACCTCGGTTTCCGCCCCGGTGCTGCACGCAATCGCGCGCTGGCGGCCACACAGGCCGACTACATCATCTTCATCGACGGCGATTGCGTGCCGCCGCCGGATTTCGTGCGCCGCCACCTCGCGCTGGCCGAGCGTGGCCGCTTCCTTGGCGGCAATCGCGTGCTGCTGTCCGAGGCGTTCACGCGGCGCGCGCTGGCCGAACGCCTGCCGCTGCATGCGTGGACGATGGGACGCTGGGTTCTCGCCTGGATGCGGCGCGACATCAACCGGCTGTTGCCGCTACTGCGCCTGCCCGACGGCAACTTCCGCCGCAGCCGGCCGGAGCAATGGCAGGGCATCAAGTCATGCAACCTCGCCGCCTGGCGCGACGATCTGGTCAAGGTCAACGGTTTCGATGAAGCCTACTCGGGCTGGGGGCTGGAGGATTCGGACCTGGTGATCCGCCTGATCAATGCCGGCATCAAGCACAAGAGCGCGCGCTTCGCGACACCGCTGTTCCACCTCTGGCACCGCGAGAACGACCGCAGCCGGTTGCCGGAAAACCAGCGCCGCCTCGATGCGCTGCTCGCCTCGCCGCGCACCGTGGCCGAGCAGGGACTGAACCGGTATTCATGACCTTCGCGCTGCCATCGCCGCCGCGACGCATCCTCGTCATCGTCACCCGCCGCATCGGCGACGTGCTGCTGGGCACGCCGCTGATCCGTTCACTGAAAGCGGCCTGGCCGCAGGCGCGCATCGAAGCGCTGGTATTTGCCGGCACGCAGGGTGTGCTTGCCGGCAATCCCGACCTCGATGCGGTCCATGCCATTGCTGAACGGCCAAGTGCCGGCGAACATCTGCAGCTGATCACCCGGCTGTTTCGCCACTACGACCTCGCCCTGTCACTGGTGCCCAGCGACCGGCCGACGCTGTATGCCTGGCTGTTTGGCAAACGGCGCATGGGCCTGCTGGTCGACTGGCCGGACCAGCGCTGGAAGCGGCGCTTTCTCGATCACTGGGTGTCCTGCGATCCCGACAACACGCACACGCTGCGCAATCATCTCGCGCTGGCCTCCGCGCTCGGCATCCCCGCGCGGGCTGAAGTCGTGCCGTCCTGGAGCGACGCCGACCGCGCAGCCGTGGATGCACTGCTGGACGGCCCCTGCAGCGCGCTGGCCGTGCTGCATCCCTGGCCGAAATTCCGCTACAAACAGTGGCGCGAAGACGGCTGGGTGACGGTGGCGCGCTGGTTCATCGATCAGGGTCTCCGCGTTGCGCTCACCGGAAGCCCGGATCCCGCTGAAAAGGCCCATGTCGACGCCATCGCCGGACAGTTGCCGGCCAGTGTCATCAACGCTGCGGGCCGGCTCACGCTGGGCGGCACCGCGGCACTGATCGCGCGCGCGCAGTTCTATGTCGGGCCAGACACTGCGGTGACCCATATCGCCGCCGCCACCGGGGTGCCCACCGTCGCGCTGTTCGGTCCCACCGATCCGGTGAAGTGGGGGCCGTGGCCGAAAGGCTTTGCCGCGGATTCCAATCCCTGGCAACGGGTCGGCGATCAGCGGCTGGGCAATGTGCAACTGGTACAGGGCCGCGCCCATTGCGTACCCTGCGGCCAGGAAGGCTGTGCGCGGCATATCGACAGCAGCAGCGACTGCCTGCAGCAACTGCCCGCGGAAACGATAATTAATCATTTAAAAACAATGGGTTATGCAAAACCATTCTGAACCCTACGTCATCGCATGCCCGGTCGGTTGCCGCGCGCCGATCACCGACACCGGCATTGTCGTCGCCGAAGGCGCGTTGCGCCGCTGCAGCGATTGCGGCCAGCTGCTGAGCCGCGCCAGTGCCGTGCGTTATGCCGAAACCATGGAACAGTTCAATGCCGCGGATTTCAACGCGCCGCAGGGCCGTGAGCTCGAGCGGCGACAGAAGGTGGCGCGGCAGCGCCTCACGCGCATCTGCGCCCTGCTCGGCAAGGCGCCCGGCGACATCCGCGTGCTCGACGTGGGCTGTTCGCGCGGCCAGTTCGTCGCCGCCGCGATTTCAGCCGGATATCGCGCGGAAGGCGTCGAGCCCGCGCCGCGCATCGCCGAAGCCGCGCGCGCCGCCGGCATACCGGTGAAGACCGGACTGCTCGAAGACCAGCACTTCCCCGACGGCAGTTTCGATGCGCTGACGCTGTTCGAAGTGATCGAACACCTGCGCGAACCGCTGCCGCTGCTCGCCGAATGCCGCCGCGTGCTGAAGCCCGGCGGCATCCTGCTGGTCAGCACCGCCAACGCCGAAAGCTGGACAGCGGCCGCGATGGGCGCGCGCTGGGATTATTTCGACATGCAGAAGGATGGCGGACACATCAGTTTCTACAATCCGCGCTCGATGGCGAAGATTGCCGCCACCGCGGGTTTCGGGGTCGCGCGCATCGACACTGCGCGCGTCAAGTTCCATGACCGGGAGGACACGCCGCGCGGGCGGTATGTCGCCGGCAAACTTGTGGCGGAACTGCTGAACCTGCCGGCCCGGCTCGCCGGCCGCGGCCATGACATGCTCGCCTATTTGCGCAAACCTTCCGCGGGCTGATCAGGGCAGGCTTTTCCTCGGCACAGCAAGTACAGACTGGTCCCGCCCAGCCGGTACCGGGCAGCCACCCGCCCCAGTTTCTCATCCGGGTCATAGGCGATCACGAATCCGTCCCGCCAGTCCTGAGGCACCCAGGTCAGCGCCGGCGCCGGCAGGCGCGCGACATCAATGTGCGCGACCACCGACAGGCCGCTGGCACTGACGTTGACCGCATACAGCGGATGGCCCTGCGTCCGCTCGAGGATGTCCTGCGCAACCTTCGCATAGTTCGCGCCGCGGTACTGCGCCTGATAGAGCGGAAACGCGACCGCCACGAACAGGAGTTTCAACGCGACCACCACCCACATCAGGCGGCAGGCTGTGTGGCGAATCCGCTCACCGCCCTGTTCAATCAATCCCGCAAACGCGATCGCGGCCAGCGGCGCCACGGGCAGCAGGTAGCGGAAGTGGCTGTGCGGTGCCAGCCAGTACGGCAGAAACCCGAGCGCGGCAATCAGCCCTGCGGTCCACGCAATCGAGCCACGGGCAAAAGCCGCGCGCGCCTGCGGCAGTTTGAGCCAGACGTATAGGGCAACGCCGCTCGCCGGCAGCAGCCGGATCGCCGTTTCCAGCGGATAGGTCAACAGCTTCTGGATCCATTCCACAGGATTCGGCGGCAGCAGTTTGGCCCCGATCTCGCCGGCGTAGCGGGCAGCCTGCGCGCCGCCCGACTGCACCCCGTAGAGCCACATCAGCGGCAGGGCCAGCGCCACCGCTCCCGCAAGCACAGCCTTCGGTCCCAGCAGCACGCGGCGCGTGTCGGGCTGAACCAGCAACACCAATGCAGCGCTTCCGACGAACACATAAGCAGTCAGCCCCTTGGTCAGGAACGCGGCGAAAGCGGCAAGCGCGGACGCGGCAAACCAGAGGATGCGCGACTCGCGGGCGCCGATCCACAGCGCCGCGATGGCAGCAAAAACCAGGCAACCGAACAGCGGATCGCGGTAGGCCAGCCAGCCACGGTAAATCAGGATGTCGGCAAAGGTGATGTAGGTTGCTGCCGCGAGCATCGCGAATAACGCGTCGCGGCCGAGCCGCCGCAGCAGTCCGTAGACGATGAGCCCGGTGGTGACGGTCGATACCACCATGACGCCGCGGGCCGCGGGCAGCACATGGTCCCATCCCAGCGTCGCCGCGACCGGGATGATCAGCCAGTTGGCAAACACCCCGTGCATGGCATCCCCGCCGTACATCCACAGCCGCAGCCAGTCGCCGCGCTGCCACATCTCGAGCGAGGTGATGGTGAGGATCGCCTCCTCTCCGACATAGTGGAAGCCCAGCGGACCGAAGGCGGTCAGCGCCGCCACCAGGAACAGCAGGCTCTCGCGCCGCGGCAGGGTATTCACGGCTGGAACAGGCCCGGTTTCACGCGGCCTTCCCCTTCTGCCCGGAAATAGGACGCCAGCGCCCGCCCCAGGCATTGCGGATAGGCATGGTGTTCGTCGGAAAAATCCCGGGCCTCACAGCCGTAGCGCTCGGAACGTCCGGCATCGATCACCGTGACCCCGTATTGCCGCGCCCATGCCCCGATGACAGCCTTGGTGCGTTCCAGGCAAACCCGGTTGGGTTCGTGCCGGCCCATTGCAGTCTCCATGCCCGGGATCATCGGCGGCATCAGGAACACCATGCGCCCCCCCTTTCTGGCAAATTCGTGGGCTGCCTTGCCAAAGCGCGCCAGATATACGGCATTGGGTTCGCCGCCGGTCTCGCAGAGGAATTTCGAGAACTTCGAACTCGGTGCCGCGGCGGCCTGGGCCAGCACCGCAGCCCGTGCCGGCGTCAGCCGGCGGTCGCCGCCGTAGGTCCAGCTGCCGTCGTAACGGAATCCGCGGCAGATGCCGCGGTTGACGACGTCGAAGTCGCGCGCGGTGTCGCCGTCCTCGCAGCGGTACGGCGCGCCGGCGATGTCGAAAAAAGTGCGGTGGAAGGCATCGGCAGGATCATCGGAACGCAGGACCGCGCGCAAGGCCTTCAGAAGGGACTCCACCTTCGGGTAGGACCATGCATCGGCAATCTTGCGATGCAGGGCCACCGGGGGATGCGATTCCGCAGACAGCGCTGTCTGCGGCGACAGGTCGAGTACCGGCACCGGCGTCGCGTGGTAAACCATGCCGATCGACCAGTCGAGCCCGACCAGCATGAAGCGCAGCCGGTCGCCGTGATGCGCCAGCAGGTATTCCGCCTCGGCGACGAGGTTGGCCGTCGGATTGGCGGTCGAGGTGAAGTTGTAGGCCCGCAGCGGCGGCGGAAACATCGCCGCGGTGATGGCCATGTTGGTCGAAGAACCGAGCACGATGGTGTTGATGTCCGGGATGCGGTCGGCAAGACGCAGCGACTTGAACGGCCGGGTGCGCGTGATCGGCGGCGCATAGGTCACCCCCCGGCTCTGCTGCTGCCATTCACTCGCCATCCGCGTCACCTCCGGCCCGCCGAGCGCGCGTGCGCCGAGCATCAGGTTCAGTCCGAGCACCAACCCGAGCAGCACGAAGGCGACGCCCAGCAACACCCACAGATATTTTGCGCCTGCGGTCATCTCAGAACTGGAAATAGAGAAATTCGGACTGCTTGTGCAGATTGACCACGCAGACCACGGCCAGCACAGCCACCGGCACCGCAAGCCAAGGCGATGGCCGCCACTGCAGCCAGTTGCGGCAGGGCGCTTCGTTCAGCATGGCCAGCGCAGGCCGCGCGCGCGCCATGATCTGCTGGCTGTTCGGCGCCAGCCAGATGATCGCGAGCAGGATGACGATCCAGTTGACGAGCCCCGTGCGCACCAGCCCGCGCGTGTCGTCGAAGGTCACGCCCTGCTGCGCCAGCCACTGGCCGAAGGCGCCCCATTTCGCCAGCCAGACATCGGGCAGGGTGAAACCGTTCAGGCCGGCCATGCCGGAGAGCATGTTGAGCGCCGCCGGCACGGATTCGGCGCGAAACAGCACCCAGCCGGCGACCACGGCAACGAAGGTCACCAGGCAACCGAGGCGACGGCCCCAGGGCGTCGACTTGTGGATGTCCTGGCCAAGGCGCCGGCGCAGTTCGCGCCAGCCGTGGTTGATGACCAGATACAGGCCATGCAGCGCGCCCCACAGCACGAAGGTCCAGCCGGCACCGTGCCACAAGCCGCCGAGCAGCATCGTGGTCAGCAGGTTGATGTAGCGCCGCGTGCGGCTCTTGCGGTTGCCGCCGAGCGGTACATACAGATAATCGCGCAGGAAGCGGGACAGCGTCATGTGCCAGCGCCGCCAGAAATCGATGATATTCACCGCCTTGTACGGCGAATGAAAGTTGACCGGCAGGCGCACGCCGAACATCAGCGACAGGCCCACCGCCATGTCGGAGTAGCCGGAGAAGTCGAAATAGAGCTGGAAGGTGTAGGCCAGCGCGCCGCACCAGGCTTCGATGAAAGTCAGCGCCTCGCCGCCGCGCGCGGAATCGAAAAACGGCGTGCCGTAGGGACCGATCTCGTCGGCGATCATCACTTTCTTGAACAGCCCGATCAGGAACATTGTGGCGCCGGCGGCAATGTTGTCCCAGTCCGGGCTGTAAATCTCGCGGCGCGCGAACTGCGGCATCATTTCGCCGTGGTGCAGGATGGGGCCGGCGATCAGGTGCGGGAAATAAGTGACGAACAGTCCGTAGTGCACCAGGTTGTATTCGCGCGCCTTGCCCTGGTATGCGTCGACAAGAAAAGCGATCTGGGTGAAAGTGAAAAAGGAAATGCCCAGCGGCAGGATGATCTCGCCAAAGCTCCAGCCGGTGCCGGCCACCGCGTTGAAGCTGTCGAGGAAGAAATTCGCGTACTTGTAATAGGCAAGCAACGTGAGGTTGGCGACGACCGCCCCGGTCAGCAGCCTCTTGCCGCGCACCTGATCCCCGGCGAGCACGGCACGGACGATCGCGAGGCCTGCGGAATAGTTGAACACGATGGAGCCGGCGAGCAGCAGCACGTATTTCGGGCTCCACCAGCCGTAGAACGCGAAAGAGGCCAGCGCCAGCCAGCCGGCGGCGAGCAGACGGTTCCAGCGGCCGAGCACGAAGAAGCCTGCCAGCACCAGCGGCAGGAACAGGAAAATGAACGGCAGCGAGTTGAACAGCATCCGCTGTTACACGCGCCAGGCGTTGCAGGCGGCGATCACCGCATCGGCGTCTGCATCCGTCATCACCGGGCTCAGCGGCAGGCTCAGGACTTCGGCATGGATGCGCTCGGTCAGCGGCAGCGAGCGGCTGGCCCAGGCCGCGTAGGCGCGCTGGCGGTGCGGCGGAATCGGGTAATGGATCAGCGTGCCTATGCCTTGCTGCTGCAGGTGGCGCTGCAGCCCGGCACGGTCGGGGCTGCGCACGACGAACACATGCCACACTGCTTCATTGCCCGGCGCCACCTGTGGCAGCACCAGCGCCGGGTGGCGGATGCCGTCGAGGTAACGCTGCGCCAGCACCCGGCGCCGCGCATTGTCGGCATCGAGCCGGCCCAGCTTGACCCGCAGCAGCGCAGCCTGCAGTTCGTCGAGGCGGGTGTTTACTCCCTGATAGTCGTTGACGTACTTCTCGCGCGAACCGTAGTTGCCCAGAGCACGCACGACACCCGCAAGCTCGTCGTCATCGGTGGTCACGGCACCGGCATCCCCCAGTGCGCCGAAATTCTTGCTCGGAAAAAAACTGTGGCCGGAGGCGTCGCCCAACGCCCCGGCGCACACACCGGCATGGCGTGCGCCCTGGGCCTGGGCGCTGTCCTCAAGCACCAGCAGACCATGCTTGCGGGCGATCGCATTGATTGCCGTCATGTCCGCGGTCTGGCCGTAGAGGTGCACCGGCAGAATGGCCCGCGCGCGCGGTGTCAGCGCCGCTTCGATCTTCCGCGGATCGAGGTTGCAGGTCGCAGGGTCGGGCTCGACCAGCAGCGGCGTCAGCCCGTTTTCGGTGACGGCGAGGATGGTGGCGATATAGGTGTTGGCGGGCACGACAACTTCATCGCCGGACTTCAGCCGCCCCAGTTCACGCCAGGCGCGCAATGTCAGCGTCAGCGCGTCGAGGCCGTTGCCGGTGCCGACGGCGTGCTTCGCACCACAATACAGCGCGTACTCGCGCTCGAAAGCCGCGACTTCCTCGCCGAGCACGTACCAGCCGGAATCGAGCACGCGGGTGAACGCGGCGATCAGCGCCTCGCGCTCGCGCGCATTGATCGCCTTCAGGTCGAGAAAGGGAATCAAAGGATGCCTGCCTTCAGTCCGGCACCTTGCCGGCCTCGCGCGCCGGATTGCCGCGAACAATCACCCCGGGCGGCACGTCGCGGGTAACCACCGCTCCGGCGCCGACGATCGCGCCTTCGCCGATGGTCACGCCGCCGAGGATCGTCGCATTGGCGCCAATCGAAGCGCCACGCCTGAGCACGATGCGCTGGAAACTGCCGGGCTTGCGCCGCGAGCGCGGAAACTTGTCGTTGGTGAAGGTCGCATTGGGACCGATGAACACGTCGTCCTCGACCGTGGTGCCGTCCCAGAGAAACACGCCGGATTTCAGCGTCACCCGGTCACCGATCACCACATCGTTCTCGACCAGACAGTGGGCGTTGATGTTGCAGTCGCGGCCAATGCGCGCACCAGGCAGCACCACCACGTACTGCCAGATCTGCGTGCCGTCACCGACCGCTGTGCTCTGCACATCGGCACTGGGATGGATGCGGCTCATGTGCACAGCGCCTTGAATGCTGAGTAATCGCGGATGTAATCGGCCTCGTCATACCAGCCGTCCGCGAGAACAATCAGCACGCAGCCCGGTGAAAAGTCATACATCTCGTGCCAGACCATCGGCTCCAGGACCAGACCTTCGGTATTGCCGGTCAGCCGTACCTCCTCACGCTCCCGCCCGTCGTCGAGCAGGATTGTGCAGGCGCCATTGAGGCAGACCAGCGCCTGGCGCAGTTTGTGGTGGGCATGGCGGCCACGGTGCACGCCGGGCCGGGTGCCGTAGATGTAATAGACCCGGCGCACCGGAAACGGGATGTTGCGCTCGGCTTCCAGCGCCACCAGCCAGCCTTGGTCGTCGCCCAGCTCCTTGAATTTGATGATTTTTTTCAGAGACATCCGGATCAGGTCCGCAGACAGTACCGCGCGCCAAGGTAGTTGACCGGGAGCATTGCAGCGATGGTTGCAAAAATCGCCAGCCGCTCCGCCACGCCCAGTTGTTCGATCAGCAGGGCATTGAGCCCGGTGCCGATAGCCAGGCTCGTACTATAAAACAGCGCGAACGCGGCGAAACGCGACGCTGCGAGCGGAGCGTCGAACACCCGGCGTGAATACAGCAGATAGGCGATCACGATGCCTGCGAGATACGACAGCATGTAGGCCGGGACATGCGGCATCACGAACAAGGCCGCCTGATAGACCAGCAGGGAAAGGGCCGTGTTGACCGCGCCGGCTGCGACGAAACGCAACAGGCGCCGGGATTCGCGCGGCGCAGCCGCCGCACCGGGCTCAGCGATGGCCATCAGCTTCCGCAGTCCCTGTGTATTCGCGCTGCGCGCGGATGATGCCCAGCGGCCGCTGCTTGGTGTTCTCGTAGGTGCGCCAGACATAATTGCCGACGATGCCCAGCCCTAGCAGGATCAGCGAGGCGGAAAACAGGATGGCGACCATGATCGCGGTGTACCCCTCGACCGCGATCGCCCCGCTCAGCCGCAGCACGAGCAGCACCGCCCCCAGCGCCAGGAAGGCAAAGGTGCCGGCGAAACCGATCAGGGTCAGCAGCGTGATCGGGATATCGGTGAAGGAAAAAATGCTGTCGAAGAGATAGCGCAGTTTCCTGCGCAGCGTCCAGCCGCTCTCGCCCTGAGACCGCGGGCGGCGGTTATACGGCACCTCGGCGCGACCGAAGCCGATCCACAGCAACTGGGCCACCAGCGAGCTGTGCGATTCCTCCAGCTGCAGCAGCGCATCACGCGCTTTGCGCGTCACAGCAAACATGTCGACGCCGGCCGCAGGCATTTCCGGCTGTACCAGCGAGCGGTAGAGCCGCCAGAACAGCCCCGATGCCATCTTGCCGGCGAGCGGATCCGCACGGCTGGCGCGGGTGCCGACGGCAACGTCGTGCCTGCCCTCGCCGAGCACGCGGAAAAACTCGGTCACCAGCTCCGGCGGCTCCTGCAGGTCGGCGGCCATCACAGCCATGCATTCGCCGCGCGCCTGGGCCAGGCCGACGCGGATCGCCGTGAACGAGCCGAAGTTGCGTGACAGCGCGACCAGCTGCGACGGCACGGGCCAGGCCGCCAGGTGCCGCAGCAGCCATTCCTCGGACCCGTCGGGACTGCCATCGATGACGAACACCGTTTCCATGCTGCCGGCGACCGTGGCGGCAATGCCTTCGATCGCGCGCAGCAGGTCGGGCAGGAAGGCCTCGTTGCGGTAGACCGGAACCACCAGGCTGTGGGTGATTGTTGTCGCCTGCATCAGCAGCCATCCTTCGCGAACTGGTTTCGGTACAGCTGGGCATACTTGCCGTCGCGCGCCAGCAGCTCGGCATGCCCGCCGATTTCGGCGATGCGCCCGCCGTCGAGCACGACGATGCGGTGCGCGTTTTCGATGGTCGAGAGGCGGTGAGCGATGACGATGGTGGTGCGGCCGCGCATCAGCACCTCGAGTGCCGCCTGCACATGGCGCTCGGATTCGGTGTCGAGCGCGGAGGTCGCCTCGTCGAGGATCAGCACCGGCGCGTTCTTCAGCAGTGCGCGCGCGATCGCCAGGCGCTGGCGCTGCCCGCCGGAGAGCTTGACGCCGTTCTCGCCGACCATGGTGTCGAGGCCGGCCGGCATCGCGTTGATGAACTCCATCGCATGCGCAGCCTCGGCCGCGGCGATGATGTCCGTGCGCGAGGCCTGGTTCATCGCGCCGTAGGCGATATTCGCCGCCACGGTGTCGTTGAACAGCACCACGTCCTGGCTGACCAGCGCGATGTTGGCGCGCAGTGCGGAGAGCCTGAGGCCGGCGATGTCCTCGCCGTCGAGCAGGATGCGTCCGCCGGTCGGCTGATAGAAACGCGGCACCAGGTTGGCCAGCGTGGTCTTGCCGCTGCCGGAGGCGCCGACCAGCGCCACCGTTTCGCCCGGGGCGATCGCGAGATCGATGCCGTCCAGCGCGCTGCGACCATCATTGCCGTAGGCAAAACACACCGCGTCGAAGCGGATCTCGCCGCGCACGCGGCCGGGGTCGGCACTGCCGGTGTCGGGCTCGCTGTGCTGGTCGACCAGCGCAAACACGCTCTCGGCCGCGGCGAGGCCGCGCTGCAGCGGTTCGTTGACGCTGGTGACACGCTTCAGCGGTGCCGTCAGCATCAGCATCGCGGTGATGAAGGACACAAAACCGCCGACGGTGATCTGGTCGGTATTCGACTGCTGGGTCGCCAGATAGACGATGGTCGCCAGCGCCATCGCGGCGACAAACTGCACGATGGGCACGCTGGCGGCAGCCGCAGCCACCTGCTTCATCAACTGGCGGCGCACGCTGTCGGCCTGGGCGTCGAAGCGCCGCTGCTCGTACTCCTGCCCGCCGAAGAGCTTGACCACGCGGTGGCCCTCGATGGTTTCCTGGATCACCTGGGTCATGTCGCCCATCTGCTGCTGCACCTGGCGGCTGGAATTGCGCAGGCGCACGCTGATCACCCGAACCACCAGCACGATCACCGGGGTCATCACCAGCGACAGCAGGGTCAGCTTCCAGTTCAGCCACAGCATCCAGCCGAGCAGGCCGATGATCACCAGCGCGTCCTTGAACACCGCGGTCAGCACGCTGGTCGCCGCGGTGGTCACCTGCATCACGTCGAACGTCAGCTTGGAAATCAGGTTGCCCGAAGCCTGGTCGTCGTAATAACGCGCCGGCAGCGTCAACAGCTTGCGGAACATGATGCCGCGCAGGTCCATCACCAGCCGGTTGCCGACCCAGGACAGCGCGAACTGCGCGACGTACTCGGCGAGCCCGCGCAGCACAAACAGGCCGACGATGAACACCGGTGTCCAGCGGATCACCGTTTCATCCTTGTTGACGAACACGCCATCGAGCAGGGGTTTCAGCAACGCCGGCAGGGCCGGTTCGGTGGCGGCAACCACGATGATGCCGAGCACGCCGAGCGCGAACGTACGCCAGTACGGCCGCACATGGCGCAGCAGTCGCAGATACAGCTCGGTTCCGGACATCGATTGCACGGCCCGAACAATAGCAAACTTTTGATAACAAAGGAAAAGCCGGCGGGAAAAGCCGCGCATCGCGCGGCTTTCCTGCACTACTCAACGCAATGTGCCGGTCAACGGAACACGTACTCCGCGGTGATGCCGGCATTGCGTTCCGGCAGCGGATAGGCGTTGTAGCGGTCGGCGACGAACTGGCTGCGCACTGCGTAGTTGTAATACTCGCGGTCGAACAGGTTGTTGACCACCGCACTGAACGTCCAGTCGCCCTGACGGTGCGAGAGCTTGAGGTCAACCACGGTGTAGGCAGGGATTTTCACGCCGAGTGTATTGGCCTCGTCGTTGTCCATGAACTGTTCGCCGGTGTAAGTCAGCATAGCGCTCAAGCGGGTGTTGCCGGTCATCGCCCATGAAGCGCCGAGGTTGAGCTTGTGGCGCGGCACCAGCGGCACGGTCTTGCCGGCAATGTTCACGTTGCGCTGGGTGCCGGCGGCGCCCGGCAGCACGCCGCTGAGAAACTCGGCATCAATGTAGGTGTACGCGCCGAGCAGCGACAGCGCGCGCGTCGCCTGCCATTTGCCTTCGAGCTCTAAGCCGCGGCGCCGCGACGGCGGCAGGTTGGTGTTGCCGGTACCGGTGGTAAAGGCATCGAGGTGGATCTCGTCCTCGACGTCGATCTGGAACAGCGCTGCGCGCAGCCATTTGCCGGCCTGCCGCCACTCCGTCCCCAGCTCATGGTGCTGCGCGGTTTGCGGCCGCAGGAACTGGAACTGGTTGGTGAAGGTGGTCGAGGTTTCGTAGATTTCGTCAATGTTGGCAAAGCGGTAACTGCGCGCCGTCTTGCCGGTGATCGCGGTCGCCGGTGACAGCGCGTAGCGCGCGCCCGCTTCCCAGGCATATTCCGAATCGGTCTGCGAACCGCCCGGCGCGCCCGAGCCGCCCGCCCCGCCGGGTGCCGCGGCATTGAAAGTATCCGTGGCCTCCGCCTCGTAACGTTCCTGGCGCAGGCCCGCAGTCAGGGTCAGCCGCGGTGACACCCGGATGGTGTCGTGGAAATAGACGCCTACGTTCTGCTGCCGGGCATCAATCACGTTGTAGGGCGTGCCGATGTTGGTGGTCGAGTTCGACCGCCGCAGCTGGTAATCCCATTCATACCAGTCCAGCCCCGCCACCAGCGAATGGCTGCCGCCGGGCAGGTCGGGCGACCAGCGTACGCGCGGCGACAGCGACCACACGTCGAGGTCGGCGACGCGATAATCGGGGAAACCGCTGAAGTCGAAGTACGAAGCCTGTTCCTTGTCCCGCCAGCCCGCGCCGATGCTGACATCGCCGCCGCCGAAGCGCTGCAGCCAGTCGGCCGTGATGCGGTTGCCGTTGCGCTGCGACCAATCGAGCGGCGTCGGTGTGCCACGCCGGTTGGTGGCCAGCAGGTTGACGCCGGTGCTGGGCTGTACCTGGCGCGCGCCCGGCAGGCGCAGGCCCTGGTGGTCGGTGGCCATCTTGATGCCGATCTCCCCGCCATCGGTCAGCAGCCGCACATCGGCGGCACCGCTGGTCAACCGGTTGCGGTTGTTGTCGCGATAGCCGTCGGATTCAAAATCGCTGGCCGACATCCCGATCGCCACCCGCTCGCTGCGGTACTGGGCGTTGAAGCCGGCCTCCAGCGTGTCATAGGAGCCCGCGCGGACGCGAAAACCGCCTGCGCCCGGTACCTCGAAAGGCGAGCGGGTGATGATGTTGATCACACCACCGACCGCTCCGTCGCCGTACATCACCGAACCGCCGCCGCGCACGATCTCGATGCGCTCGACATTCGACAGCGGAAACGCGGCCCATTGCACGCCGGAGAGGTCGATGTCTCCGACGCGCCGCCCATCGACGAGGATCAGCGTGTTCTGCGTGCCGTTGATGCCAAATCCGCGCAGGTCGACGGTGGTGGTTGTGGCGTTGTTGCCGAAAAAATCGTGGATCTGGATGCCGGCCTGCTCGCTCAGCAGGTCGGGCACGGTCTTCGCCGCGCTGCGGCGGATGTCCTCACCGGTAATCACCGTCATGTTGACCGGCTTGTCGTCGATGCGCTCCTTGAAGCGTGTTGCGGTAACCACCACCTCGTCCAGCACGGCTACCTGGTCCTGCGCGGCGCATGTCGCGCCGGTTGCGAACGCGACAGCGATCGCCAATGCACTTCGTTGCATGTATATCCTCGTTGATGCACGCCCGCCGCGCGCTGAAAACCGAAACGAGGAAATGCCGGAAGGAAAAGGAAGAACAACCGGGATGTCCGGACAGCCGCTTCCCCGCAGCATTTCCACCACGGCGAATCAGGCCGGTCTCCGGGCTTGCAACCTCTGGCGCAGCGCCTTCCCATCCCCTGGGGGACAGTGGCTCGTGATGCGCCATGGCATTCGCTGGTCTGAATGCCGGTTGCTTACCGTTGCGGGGGCAGCACAGGAATCGGCCTTGCGGCCTCACCTGTTTCCCGTTTCACCGACGTCCTTGCGGATGGGTCGGCACCTGAAACGCGTCCCGGCCTTGCCGCATGCGGACGCGGCTCGTCCAGGACAGACGGATTGTAGCGCAGGACGCCCTTTGGCGCCGCCGAACGATACAATGATTAATCCAATAAAAACAAATACTTATATATTTTACGCCACTGCACCTCCAGCCCGGGGCCGGCCGGACCGGCCGCGCCAGACCGGTCATCCACGGCGGGTTGCGCAACATGCCAAGTTACATTCAAAACGGCGGCTTACCAGTTGAGCCTTCTGGATTTTCCACCCTTTCCCCACTATAGTGCGCGCATGGAAGCGGAACTCAAGACGCTCGAAGAAAAACTGGGGCAGTTCGTCGAAGTCAACCAGCGCCTGCGGGATGACACGCAGCGCCTGCGCCAGGAACTTGCCTCGGCCCTTCATCGCAACAAGCAGCTTGAAGAAAAAATCCAGACCGCCAGCAGCCGTCTGGAGCAGATCGTCCAGCAGATACCCGCCGAGGAAACATGAGCGCTGACCCAAAGGGGTTGCAGATCAACATCATGGGGCGCGAATTTCGCGTCGCCTGTGCGGAAGACGAGCAGAAGGGCCTGCTCGAAGCGGTGGAATACCTGAACGGCAAGATGCAGGAAATCCGCGACCGCGGCAAAGTCATCGGCCTCGAGCGGGTCGCCATCATGGCGGCCCTCAACATCTCCCACGAATACCTGTCGATGAAAGTCGGCGGCAGCTTTGATATCGCCGAAACCAAGCGTAGAATCCAGCGCATGGAGACGGTCATCGATCAGGCGATGGCGGAACAGAGCAAGCTGTTCTAGAACCTCCCCGCCGCACCCTGACTCCCAGGCCGTCCAGAGTTTCCCCTGCGGTGTTTGTTCAGGCCATATACTCTTTGAGCCAATAGACTCTGCACAGGTCGCCGACCAAAGCGGTTTCGGTGTGCGCGTCCCACGCGGATGTGCCTGAAGAAATCCGGAAGGTGGCCGCCTTGAACCTCAGGTTCAGGATGCTGGTCTGCAACGGCACATGCGGGGGACCCCACACCATGCGGCGCAGCCGCATTTTTTTTGAGTGCAGGCCACGGACATGCGCTACTGGCTGATCAAATCCGAACCCGATGTCTATGGCATCGACGACCTCGCCCGCGACAAAACCACCGCCTGGACCGGCGTGCGCAACTACCAGGCGCGCAATTTCATGCGCGACCAGATGAAACCCGGCGACCAGGCGTTCTATTACCACTCCAACTGCGACACGCCGGGCATCGTCGGCATCGCCGAGGTGGGCAAGCCGGCCTATCCCGACGCCACCCAGTTCGACCGCAAAAGCAAGTACTACGACGAGAAGTCCACACCCGACAATCCGCGCTGGCTGCACGTCGATTTCCGGTTCGTCAAAAAGACCCCGCTGGTTTCACTCGACGAGCTGCGCAAGCACAAGCCGCTGGCGAAGATGCGCGTGCTCGCCCGCGGCAACAGGCTGTCGATCACGCCGGTCGACTCCGACGAGTGGAAATTCATCCTCGGCCTGATGAAACGGTGAGGGTGCAGCGCCATGCTTGAATGGTGGTGGGCGTACCTGGCCCTCGGCGCCTTTGTCGGCTTCTTTGCCGGACTGCTCGGCATCGGCGGCGGCGCGGCGATGGTGCCGGTGCTCGCCTTCATCTATGCCGCAAAGGGTTTCGATGCGGCACAGGTGGTGCACCTCGCGCTGGGCACCTCGATGGCCACCATCCTATTCACCTCGGTGTCGAGCGTGCGCGCGCACCATGGCCACGGAGCGGTGAACTGGGCGATGGTGAAGCGCATGGCGCCGGGCATTGTCATCGGCACCTTCGGCGGTGCGCTGCTCGCCAGCCTGCTCGACGTGCGCCTGCTGTCGGTGGTGTTCACCCTGCTGATCTATTACATCTCGGCGCAGATGTTCTTCGGCAAAAAACCCGAGGCTGGCGCGCTGCCGGTTAACGCGGCGGATCTTTACCTGAAGTCGGCGCTGATCGGCGTGATCTCCAGCCTCACCGCCACCGGCGGCGCGGCGCTGGTTGTCGCCTGGCTGGTCCGGCGCGGCGTCCGCATCCACGAGGCGATCGGCACCGCAGCGGCCATCGGATGGCCGCTGGCCGCTGCCGGCACCGCCGGCTATGTGCTCACCGGATATGCCCGGCAGGGCATGCCGGAGTGGAGCTTCGGCTATGTCTACCTGCCCGGCCTTGCCGGCATCGTCATCGCCAGCATGCTGCTCGCGCCCGTGGGCGCAAAACTCGCCCACCGCACGCCTGGCGCGCTGCTGAAGAAAATCTTCGCCGCCGTGCTGTTCGTGCTGGCGACGAAAATGCTGGTCAGTTTTTTCTGAGCGGCGGAGCGCTGTTCAGACCGCACCCGCCGCCTTCAGCGCGGCGATCTCGGCATCGGTTTTCTTCAGCACATCGCGAAGAATCTCGTCGGTGTGCTGCCCCACCACCGGCGGGGGAATCTCGTGCTTCAGCGGCGTGCCCGAGAACTTCATCGGGCTCGCCACCAGCGGCACCTTGCCGGCCGCGGCATGCGGCAGCTCGATTTTCATGCCGCGGGCGATCACCTGCGGCTCCTCGAACACTTCCTTGATGCTGTTGATCGGGCCGTTGGCCACGCCCGCGTCATCCAGCAGCTGAACCCACTCTTTTGTCGTGCGCTTGTCGAAGACTTCGTTGAGCAGCCGCGTGATCTCGGCGCGGTTTTTGACGCGTTCGGCATTGGTGGCAAAACGCGGATCCTTCGGAAGGTGGGCGCAGCCGGCGGCGTCGCAGAACTTGTTGAACAGGTTGTCGTTGCCGCAGGCAAGGATGATGGCGCCGTCTTTGGTCTTGAAGGTTTGATAGGGCACGATGTTCGGGTGCGCATTGCCGATGCGCGACGGCGACTCGCCGGTGGCGAAGTAGTTCATCGCCTGGTTGGCGAGGAAGGCGACGCAGCTGTCGAGCAGCGCGACGTCGATCCATTGCCCCTTGCCGCTCACCGCGCGGTTGGCCAGCGCCGCGCAGATGGCGATGGTCGCGTACATGCCGGTGGTCATGTCGATGATCGGGATGCCGACGCGCTGCGGTCCGCCGCCAGGCAGGCCGTCGGCCTCGCCGGTGATGCTCATCAGCCCGCCCATGCCCTGCGCCATGAAGTCGTAGCCGGGACGGTCCTTGTACGGGCCGGTCTGGCCGAAGCCGGTGACCGAGCAGTAGATCAGCCCGGGGTTGAGCTTGGCGAGATCGTCATAACCCAGGCCGTAGCGCGCCAGGTCGCCGACCTTGTAGTTTTCTACCAGCACGTCGACGCCTTTCGCCAGCTCGCGCACCAGTTGCTGGCCTTCGGGCTTGCTCAGGTTCACGGTGATCGATTTCTTGCCGCGGTTGGCTGCGCAGAAGTAGGCGCCTTCCTTCGTTTCATTGCCCTGCTCGTCCTTGAGGAAGGGCGGTGCATAACTGCGCGAGTCATCGCCCTTGCCGGGGCGCTCCACCTTGATCACGTCCGCGCCGAGGTCGGCGAGGTTCTGCGCGGTCCACGGACCCGCGAGCACCCGCGACAGGTCGAGCACCTTGATATGCGATAACGGTCCAGCCATGATGATTCCAGTCGAATAGAAAAGATAAAAAAAATCAACGCCCCACAAAACGCGGCTTGCGCTTGTGGATGAAGGCATCGAAACCGATGCGGTAATCCTCGGTGTTGAAGTAGTCGAAATTGGCGTCGCGCTCGGCCGCGGTCAGCGGCTCGGGCTGCGGCGTCAGACGGCGGATGAACTGCTTGTGCCAGCGCGCCACCAGCGGCGCGCCGTCGGCGATGCGCCGCACGGTGGCCGCGGTCTCGGCGGCAAGTCCGTCATCAGGGACGACCCGGGTCAGCAAACCCTTGGCGCAAGCCTCTTCGGCGCCGAGCATCCGGCCCTCGACGAGAATTTCCAGAGCCGCGGCACGGCCCATCAGCGGCAGCAGCGCCGCCAGTTCATCCCAGGCAATCGCAAAACCCAGCCGGTTGATCGGCACGCCGAAACGCGCGCTGTTGCCGGCAATGCGCAAATCGCACTGGCAGGCCAGCTCCAGTCCGCCACCGGCGCAGGCGCCGTGAATCATCGCCACCGTCGGGTGGCGGCACTCGCCGACGGCGCGCAGCGCGCCGAACACCAGTTCGCGGTGATAGACCTTGCCCTGCTCGACCGTGTTGCGTTCCGTCGCAAACTCGGCGATATCGGCGCCCGCGGCGAAGGCTTCGGTGCCGGCGCCGCGCAGCACGACGCAGCGCAGCGAGTCGTCATCCGAGAGGCGGCGCACCACCGCCGCCAGCTCACGCCACATCGCGACAGTCAGCGCATTCAGTTTCGGGGGATTGGACAGGATGACGGTGGCCACATCGGCCTCGCGCGTCACCAGGATTTCGCCGCTCATGGCCTGATTTTAGAGGAATACGCCGCGCAGATGCGTCGCCGCCACGAAAAACGCCACGCCGCAGAGCAGTCCGGCAAACATGTTGCGGCGGGCCAGCCGGTATGCGGCAAACGCCACCACGCAGGTCAGCAGGCGGTCGGCCAGCGCGGTCTGTGCGAGCAGCCCCGAGGGGGCCACGATGATGCGCGCGATCAGTCCGGCGACCAGTGCATAGGCGACGCAGGATACCCACTCGAATATGGCACTCCGCGGATCGAGCCTTCCGGACAGCAGCACGCCGAAACCGCGCCACAGATACGTGACAAGCCCGCAGGCGATGATCGCCAGCCCGATGTCAGCGGCGGCGGGCATGGGTCCTTTGCAGCAGGAATGCGGCGCTGCCGCCGATCAGGCCCGCACCGAGCAGGCTCCAGCCCGGCGCCACCGCATGCAGGCCCAGCGCCACGCCGGCGCCGCACACCAGTGCGGCAATCGAGGACTTCGAGCGCGCCTCGCCGACCAGGGTCACGAAGAAATACAGCGGCGTCAGCAGCGCCAGCCCGTACTTGGCCAGCGGCGGCAAGGCGCCGATCAGCAACTGGCCGATCACCGCGCACACGGCAGCGGAACCGATGCACACCGCGGAGAAACCGATGAAGTACTGCCAGCGCGCCTCCAGGTCCTGGAGGTCGCGCTCTTCGAAACGGCGGATCGCCACCGCCCAGGTCGTCATCGACACCAGTTGCGCGGCGAACAGGAACTGCAGCAGGCCGCGCCTGGTGTTGCCGCGCCGCATCAGCGGCATCAGCGTCAGTGTCATCGGAAAAAACCGCGCCGCGCTCAGCGACACCGCCAGCAGGGTCGCCGCCATCGCGGCACCTGCCGCCTGCATTTCCATCAGCACCAGCTGCCCGGGCAGTGCCCAGACCGCGAACGTCGCAAGCAGTGTCAGGTATACGGGGTAACCGGCATCGGCAGCCAGCGAACCGTAGCCAAGGAATCCGGCGCCCAGCACGGCCGCGGGCACACCCAGCGCTTCGCGCGCCCCGGCCTGCAGGGCCTGGCGCGGGGTCACCGCCGCGGGTCGCGCGGTTTGGGCTGGGTCTCGGGCGCAGGCTGCATCGCTGCGGAATCGAGGAACTCGGTGAGCTTCGCCAGCTGCACCGACGCCTGCTTGCGCACCGCCGCGGTATCGCAGCCCGCCCAGTCATAGAAGCCCTTGCCGGCGGCGGTGCCGGTCTCGCCGTTCTTCACCATCGCCTGCAGCATCGGATTGGGCACGCCGTTGTGGAACAGCTCGGGGACGATCGAGGCCTGCGCGCCGGCATGGATGCTGAGGCCGCTCAGATCCTTCTGCGCGATCAGTCCGTTGATGCACATGCGCGGCGCCAGCATGCGCCGCGCCGCGTGGTCGATGTCGGCGGCGCTGGCGACGCCGTTCTCGATCAGGTAGTAGGCCTCGTGCAGGATCGCATGCTGCAGCCGGTTGACCAGGAATCCGACGATCGGCTTGTACAGCACCACCGGTTCCTTGCCGGTGCGGCGCAGCACGTCGGCGCAGAGATCGACCAGCGCCGGCGGCGTCGCCGGACCTGCCATCACCTCGACCACCAGCGCCTGGTCGGCGGGCATGAAGTAATGCAGGCCGAGAAAGCGTTGCGGATGTTTCAGCGGCTTTGCCAGCTCGACCAGGTCGAGCCCCGAAGTGCCGGTGGCGATGATTACGTCGGCACCGGGATAGGCCGCCTCCACCTCGAGGTAGACCGCCTGCTTGGTCTTCACGTCCTCCGGCACCAATTCCAGCACCAGATCGGGCGGGGTCTCCGGCAGCCTGGCAACTGCGCGAACACCGGCGGGGAGGTCCTTCAGTTCCGCGGCCCGGCTGCTGCGGATGATGGTGTCGAACCCGGCCCTGGCAAAGGTGCGCGCGACGCCCTGACCCATGACGCCATAGCCATAGATCAGGACCGTGTGTATTGTTTTGCTCATCGTGGGGTATCCGAAATTTGTCGTCACGGCGCAGCACGGGCTGCGAACGGTGCGCGTAGGCTAACCAACTTTGATGCGGCTTGCCAACAGGCCTGTCCCGGGGAATCCGGTTGACAGTGTATCCGCTTCGGTTTAACGTTTTTTTCGCGCCATAAGCCCAAGAACATTGACGCAACGGTTCGCGCAGCCCGCGGCCCAAACCCCAACCGGAGGAAAGACCATGAAACGATTGTTGCTGGCCGCCGCCTGCGCGCTTGCCGCCACAGGCGCGCATGCCCAGAATTTCCCGAGCAAGGCGATGACTGTCGTCGTGCCAAACCCGCCGGGCGGCATGAACCAGATCCACGCCATGCCGCTCTCCGCGATCATCGAACAGCTGACCAAGCAGCCCGCGCCGGTGGTCAACCGTCCCGGCGGCACCGCCGCCGTCGGCACGGCCTTCGTCGCCAACCAGCCCGCCGACGGCCACACGCTGCTGATCACCACGCCGAACCTCTACCTGGTCATTGAAAAAGACAAGCTCTACGGCATCAAGACGCCGTTCTCGTTGTCACAGATCCAACCGGTCGCGCTGATGAGCGCCGACCCGCTGGTGTTCGTCGTTCACCCCGTGGTGCCTGCCAGCAACGCCAAGGAATTCCTCAAGCTGACCAAGGGCGCGAAAACCCCCAGCACCTATTCATCCTCGGGTCCTTACGGCATCACCCACGTTCCGATGGAAATGTTCCTGCATGCCACCGGCCTGAAGATGCGCCATGTGCCCACCACCGGCGGGGGGCCGGCCATCACCCAGCTGCTCGGCGGCCATGTTGATGCCACCGGCGGCGGACCGGCCGCGGTCTATCCCCACATCGCCTCGGGCAAGATGAAACCGCTCGCAACCTGGGGCACCAAGCGCCATCCGGCCGTACCGGATGTGCCCACCTTCAAGGAACAGGGCTTCGACATTGAGGCCTATCTCTGGGTCGGCGTGTTCACCACCGCGGGGCTGCCGCAGGCCAACCTCGACAAGCTGCGCGACCTGATCCGCAAGGCCGCCGCCGATCCCGCGTTCAAGGCCGCGCTGGAGAAGGTCAAAGTGGTGCCGGACTATCGCGACACCGCCGACTTCAAGGCCTTCTTCGATGCCGACTACCAGCGCATGGCCAAGGTGGTGCAGAAGATGGGCAAGCTGTAATCGTTCGCGGCGCGTAAAACAGGTATTTGATTTTATTGATTTAAATGCGGCGCTTCGGCGCCGCTTTTTTTACCGGGACTCCGACCATGCGTATCCAGCGCGTACAGGCCATCGCCATCAGCCTGCCGATGATCAAGCCGGTGAAGATGTCGTTCGAGGAAGTGCGAAACGCCGAAAACGTGCTCGCGCGCGTTGAAACCTCCGACGGCATCATCGGCTGGGGCGAGTCCGCCTCGGCGCCGACGATGACCGGCGAGACCCCCGGCAGCATGGTCGCCGCGATCCGCTACCTCGCCGACAAGCTCGAAGGCCTGCCCGCCGACGACATCGGCGGCGCGATGCACCGCGCCGGCCAGTACCTCTACGGCAACAACAGCGCGAAGGCCGCCATTGAAATGGCGTTGTGGGATGCCCTCGGGCAGGCCCGCGGCAAACCGGTGTACGAACTGCTTGGCGGCGCCAGACGCATGCGCGTGCCGGCGCTGCGGCTGATCGGCACCGGCAGCACCGAGGGCGACATCGCGGAAACCAAAAAAAGACTCGACGAAGGTTATGTCGCGATCAAGATCAAGGTCGGTGTCGCCTCGCCCGAAGCCGACGCCGAACGCGCCCGTGCAATCTGCGCGACGGTCAAGGACGACAAGGTGCTGATCTGCAGCGATGCCAACCAGGCATGGACACCGGACGAGGCGATCCGTTTCGTGCGCGGCATCGCCGACACCCGCATCGAGTTTTTCGAGCAGCCGGTGGCCGGTCACGATGTCGAAGGCATGGCGCGTGTCGCCGCCGCCAGCCGCGTCAAGATCGGCGTCGACGAGGGCCTGCACAGCATCGGTGACCTGCAGCGCCACCACGATCTGAAGGCCGCGCAGGGCTGCAGCCTGAAAACCATCAAGCTCGGCGGCATGCGCCCGGTCTACGACTCGGCCCTGCTCTGTGAAAAGCTCGGCATGCAGGTCAACCTCGCCTGCAAGATTGCCGAAGCCGGCATTGCCAGCGCCGGACTGATGCATCTCGCTGCGGCAATACCGGCAGTGGACTGGGGCGTCAGCCTGTCCAGCCCCTATCTTGCCGACGACATCGTCAGCAATCCGATCCGCCTCAACGGCGGGTGGCTCGACGTGCCTCGGGGGCCGGGGCTGGGCATTCACATCGACGAGGCGAAGCTGCAGCGCTACACACGCGAAGTCTGAACGGCATCAAGCCGTCGCCCCGGCGGAACCCTTCCACGGAGTCAAGCCGGCGGGGTTCAATCCGCGAGAGCGGCGTCCAATACGCGCGCGACGTGGATCGCTTCGCGCTTCGCGCCGTCATGGATCTGGTGCCGGCAGCTGGTGCCGTCGGCAACGACCAGCGTGTGCTCGCCGGCTTCGCGGATTTTCGGCAACAGCGACGCCTCGGCCATGCGCATCGACACTTCGTAATGCTTCGCCTCGTAGCCGAAACTGCCGGCCATGCCGCAGCAGCTCGACTCAATGGTCTCCACTTTCAGGCCCGGCACCAGACCCAGCACGGTCTGCACCGCCGGCATCGCGGCAAACGCCTTCTGGTGGCAGTGTCCGTGCAACAGCGCCTTGGGCTGCGGCAGCGCCTTCAGTTTCAGCTGCAGCCGACCCGCGTCGTGCTCGCGCGCGAGGAATTCCTCGAACAGCAAGGCCTGCAGCGCCAGTCGTGAACTGTCTTCACCGGGCAGCATCGACACAAACTCGTCGCGCAATCCGAACAGGCAGGACGGCTCGAGGCCGACCACCGGCACGCCGCGTTCGACATAAGGTTTGAGGGTGTCGATCATGCGCTGCGCCTCGCGCCGCGCCTCATCGACCAGGCCGCCGGCAAGAAAGGTACGGCCGCAACACAGCGGGCGTTCGCCATCAGCGGCTTGCGGCTGGCACACGGTGTAGCCCGCCGCCTCCAGCACGCGAACCGCGGCGCGCGCGTTTTCCGGTTCGAAATAGCGGCTGAAGGTGTCGACGAACAACACGACTTCGCGGCCCGGCGCTGTCGCGGGAGCGGACGACACGCCGGCGTACGCATCACTGCGCCATCCCGGCAGTGAACGTCTGGACGCAAAACCAAGCAGAGGCTTGCTTATGCCCTGCAGCAGGTTCACCACCGGCGCCAGCCGTGCCGCCCACGGCGCGTAACGCGGCAGGTAAGCAATCAGCCGCTCCTTCAGCGGCAGTCCGTGGTGACGGCGCCAGTGATGGAGGAATTCGATTTTCATTTTCGCCATGTCGACGCCGGTCGGGCATTCGCGCTTGCAGCCCTTGCAGGACACGCAGAGGTCCATCGCCTCGCGCACCGCATTCGAAGTCAACGCGTCCGTGCCCAATTGGCCCGACAGCGCCAGCCGCAGCGTGTTGGCACGGCCGCGGGTCAGATGCTTTTCATCGCGGGTGACGCGGTACGAAGGACACATTGTGCCGGCATCGAACTTGCGGCAATGCCCGTTGTTGTTGCACATCTCGACGGCCTTGTCGAAACCACCCCAGTCTGACCAGTCCAGCGCCGGCACCGGCGGCTGCGCCTGATAGTCGGGCTTGAAGCGGAACAGGCTGCGGTCATCCTGCTTCGTCGGGCGCACGATCTTGCCGGGATTGAGCAGGCCCCTGGGATCGAACAGGTCCTTGATCTCTTCAAAGGCGGCGACCAGCTTCGGTCCGAAGAAAGGCGCGATCCACTCGGAACGCACCAGCCCGTCGCCGTGTTCGCCGGAATAGGAGCCTTTGTACTGCTTGACCAGCGCCGCCGCCTCTTCGGCAATGGCACGCATTTTTTCGGCACCGTCGCGGCGCATGTCGAGAATGGGCCTGACATGCAGGCAGCCCACCGAGGCATGCGCGTACCAGGTGCCCCGGGTGCCGTGTTTGTGGAACACCTGCGTCAGGCGGTCGGTGTATTCGGCGAGGTGCTCCAGCGGCACCGCGCAGTCCTCGATGAAGGACACCGGTTTTCCGTCGCCCTTCATCGACATCATGATGTTGAGGCCCGCCTTGCGCACTTCCCAGAACTCGCGCTGGACAGCGGGATCGATCACTTCAACCACGCTGCCGGGCAGGCCGCGGTCGGCCATCAGCTCCACCAGCTGCTTCAGCCTGCGGACCTGTTCGTCGCGGTCGTCACCGGCAAATTCAACCAGCAGGATCGCCGCGGGCTCCCCCTTGACGCATTGACTGACGATCGGAAGGAACGCCGGGTTGCTGCGCGCCAGCGCGATCATCGTGCTGTCGACCAGCTCGACTGCTGCCGGCTTCAACCCGACGATGTGCTGCGGCGCCTCCATCGACTGGTAGAAGGTCGGAAAATGGCAGACACCCAGTGTCTTGTGTTTCGGCAGCGGCGAGAGTTTCAGTTCGATGCGCCGCGAAAACGCCAGCGTGCCTTCCGAGCCCACGAGCAGATGCGCCATGTTGGCACCTGCAGGCAGCATCATGTCGAGGTTGTAGCCGCCGACACGACGCAGCACTTTCGGATAGCGCAGTTCGATCTCTTCGGCTTCACGCCGCGCGATCCGGTTGATGCGGGCGACCAGATCACGGTAACCCTGGGGCGCATCCAGCTGCTCGAGGCTGTCCGGCAGCGCGCCGAAACGGTAGGCCCCGCCATCGGCCAGCCAGGCATCAATGCCCAGCACGTTGTGCACCATGTTGCCATACTGGATCGAGCGCGAGCCGCAGGAATTGTTGCCGGCCATGCCGCCGATGGTGGCCTGCGCGCTGGTCGACACATCGACCGGAAACCACAGCCCATGCGGTTTCAGCCATGCATTGAGGTGGTCGAGCACCATCCCCGGCTGCACCG